>JAEEGH010004483.1_pt1 | contig 35788 bp, 32 predicted proteins | sample 9134181 | NCBI WGS metagenome assembly JAEEGH01 (sample SAMN16246544, study PRJNA631951) | gut metagenome | biome: gut microbiome; feature: rumen; material: DP-attached | host: Bos | place: Iran: Karaj | collected 2018-10
TTAGTGTTGTGTATAAAGGAGATGAAATTGGAGAAGGATTGAGATTAGATATTTTAGTTGAAGAACAACTCATCATAGAGCTGAAATCAGTTGAAGAACTAAATGCTGTTCACTATAAACAACTTACATCATATCTAAAACTTACAGGCAAGAAGGTCGGGCTTTTGATAAACTTTAATGTGGATGATTTGATGGATGGGATACATAGAATTGTAAATAACTACTAATTGTTTCACGCAGAATCCGCTGAATTCGCTGAACGGCGATCATCGCTTTCAGCGATTTCAAGAAACGCTTGCGTTTCCATTCAAAATAAGGATCCGGTAGGCTTCATACAATTCTGCGGATTCTGCGTGCCAAAAATAGCTTCTATATGGTTCAAAAATATTATTCTCATGGAAAATTCCTTCTGACAAGCGAATACCTCGTCTTGAAAGGCGCATTGGCTTTGGCATTGCCGTTGAAACTGGGGCAAACATTGACAGTAAAAACGGTGTGCACACCATCTCTTCAATGGAACGCATATAAACCCAACGGTCCTTGGTTTTCGGTCACTATGAACCCTGAGAACCTCGAAATCATCAATTCTGACGATCAACCCAAAGCCGAAAAACTGTCAGAGATCCTCAAGACTGTAAAACAACTGAATCCTGCTACATTTAAAGACGGCCTATGTTTTGAGACCCGATTAGATTTTGACCCAAACTGGGGCCTTGGCAGTAGCTCAACTCTGATTGCCAACTTGGCACGTTGGGCGAATGTGAATCCTTACGAATTGCTGAAACTGACCTTCGGCGGCTCAGGCTATGACATCGCTTGCGCCACGGCAGAGCAACCGATTTATTATCAATTAATTGACAATCAACCGAATGTCGAAATCATAGACTTCAACCCATCGTTTGCCGAACATCTTTTTTTCATCTATCAAGGCCAAAAGCAGAGTTCGTCAAAGGAAATCAAAGCCTTCTTGGCAAAATCGAATCCTATTGATTTACAAAAAGATATAGAAGCCGTATCGAAAATCAGCCGTGCCGTGCCGAAGTGCCAAAGTTTAGAAGAGTTTGCCATGCTCATGCAATGCCACGAGCGCATCATCTCTCGCTGTATCGGGCAGGAGCCTGTGCAAAAGCATTTCCACGACTTCGAAGGCGTTTTGAAATCATTGGGTGCTTGGGGCGGCGATTTTATCCTTGCCGCAACAGTATGGGATAAAAGCAAAGTGGAAGCCTATTTCAAAAAGAAAGGCTTGGAGGTAGTTTTCGGCTACAAAGAGATGGTTTTGTGAAGAGATTTCGTATTTTCGCGGCATCAAACACATCGAAAATGGAAAACAAATGGTTAAACGAGGCCTTCAAGGGCGAGGTGCCGAGCGGCTTTCAAGGCAAAGTGGGCTGGGCAAGTCCATCGAACATTGCCTTGGTGAAATATTGGGGCAAACATGGAAAACAACTCCCTCAAAATCCATCAATTAGTTTCACTTTGTCGGAGTGTCGTTCCGAAACCTTTGTGACTTATGAAAAAGCTGACCATTTTGAATTCAGATTCTTCTTCGACGGAAAAGAAAACCCAGATTTTGGCGCAAAAATCAAAAAGTTTCTGATTGATTATCAAGCGTTTTTCCCATTTATCAATCAGTTGAGTTTGACAATTGAGAGCCGTAATAATTTCCCACATTCTTCTGGTATCGCTTCCTCGGCTTCGTCGATGAGTGCTTTTGTAATGTGCTTGATAGAAATAGAATCTTTGTTGGTCGGCCCTTCGACAGGCTCAGGATCCTTAGATTTATGCAAGGCTTCTTACTTCTCGCGATTGGCTTCGGGCAGTGCGGCAAGGTCGGTGTTCCCGAAAATGGCACTTTGGGGCACAACTAATTGTTTCAAAGGTAGTTCAGATGAATACGCGGTTTCACTCGAAAACGATATCCATCCCGTTTTCACGACTTATCACGACAGCATTTTGATTGTCAGCGGCGAGACTAAATCTGTCTCCAGCCGTGCAGGTCACGCCTTGATGGAGGAAAATCCTTACGCACCAGCGCGTTATGCGCAGGCGAACGAGAATATCAAGAACCTGCTTAAAGCGTTAAAAAGTGGCGATTTGGACACCTTTATTAATATCACCGAGTCAGAAGCGTTGCAACTCCATGCCTTGATGATGTGCTCCAATCCGTCCTACATCTTAATGAAACCCAATACATTACGCATCATAGAAATCATCCGACAATTTCGCGAAGAGACAAAGACACCTCTCTGCTTCACCTTGGACGCAGGTCCTAATGTGCATCTACTCTATCCCAATAGTGAGGCAGCCAAAGTGGAGCATTTCATCCAGGATGTTTTGACGAATTACTGCGACCAAGGCCGCTGGATTGCTGACCGAGTGGGCAACGGACCAAAAAAATTGCTGCAATGAGAGACCGTTACTATAGCAAAGTCATCCTTTTTGGTGAGTATTCGATGATCTTCGATGCCACCGCCTTGATGATTCCACTCAAGCGGTTCTCGGCGCAATGGCAGTTGCCGCTCAGTTATAACCGAGCCATCTCGCTACCCTCCAACCAAAGCTTGAAGCGGTTTTGCCAATATCTTTCTGAAAACGAAGAGTTATCAAATCTATTTGACTTTCAAACTTTAAGAAGGGACTTGGATGAAGGTCTTTTCCTTGCCTCCAATGTGCCATCTGGCTATGGCTTAGGCAGTTCGGGGACCTTGGTAGCTGCCGTATATGACCGTTACGCTATTCAAAAAACCGATGACTACCTTCAACTGAAAACCCTTTTCGGCAAAATGGAGAGCCACTTCCACGGTAGCAGCTCCGGCATCGACCCCTTGCAATGCTATCTGGGCCAACCGTTCAAAATCACGCCAAAGGGTGTACAACTGCTTACCGATGACTTCCTAAAAAAAAACATCCACATCTGCTTGATTGACACCAAGATAAAAAGCAACACCAAGCCTTTGGTCAACAACTTCAAGGCGCAGCGCGAAAATCACGATTTTTTGAATCGTTTCCAATCGAAGTATGTGCCTTGCGTGTCCTCTTGCATCAATTCGATGATTGATGGTGATAAAGAGTTGTTTTTCAAATCATTGAATCAGTTAACAAAAGGCCAATTGCAGTTCCTCCGCCCGATGATAACCGAAAACACGCTCGACCTTTTTACGACCGGTTTTGACTTCAATTTCGGCGTAAAAATCTCAGGATCAGGCGGTGGCGGCTATGTGTTGGGCTTCACGGATGATGTTGAGAAAGTTAATGAATTACTTAGCCTCCCATGTCATTCCAACGTTGGCATGCAGAGGCGGAAGGAATCTATGGGAGGCGGTTTTGATGTTATTTGGCTCTAAATTGCTATTTTTGCAGCCTCAATGTCAGCCTTGAAAAACATAGAATCCTGGATAGAACGCACTTTGACCACGGTCATCGACTTCTTCTATCCGCCTTTCCGCAAGGTGATGAGCCGTGAATTGTTTCGTTATGCGGCTTGCGGCGGAATGAATCTTGTGTTGGAGTGGGTGCTGTACTATGTTTTCTATCATTTTATCTTCAAAGGCCAGGTCTTCGACCTTGGTTTCATTGCCTTCACGCCCCATATCGCGGCCTTCGTGTTCAAGTTTCCCATTACTTTCTTGACAGGTTTCTGGATGGCGCGTCATATCAGTTTTTCAGGCTCCACCTTGCGCGGCAGGACGCAGATTGTCAGGTATTTCCTTGTTACCGTCGGCAACATCCTCATCAACTACTTCGGCCTGAAACTCTTCGTCGAAGTGTTCCAATGGTGGCCGACCGTTTCCTACGTCATCATCTCTGTCATCTGCGTGACATTCAGCTATTTGACGAACAAGTTTTATTCGTTTAGGAAAGAGAAATAAGGGTTCACGCAGAACTCGCAGAACTGTATGAAGCGCAAAGCGACGCGAAGAGGCAAAAAAAATGAAAACTGCTTGCGTGCTATCATGTAATCTATTATTTTTGCAAAATTATTATCTGAATAATAATTATTAGAATAATAAAAATGTAACTGTATGGATAATAACAAGATAAGTAATCCTTTTATTGTGGGGAAGTACATTTCGGAGACATATTTCTGCGACAGGGAGGAAGAAACTGCCTTTCTGAAGAAACAGGTTGACAATGGTCGCAACACGGCCATCATTGCCGCACGCCGTTTGGGGAAGTCGGGGCTGATTCAGCATTTTTTTGCCCGGTCGGACATTAAGAAACGCTACCATACTTTTTATATCGACATCTATTCCACCAACACACTTTCGGAGTTTGTCTACTTGTTGGGAAAGGCTATTTATAAGGAACTCAAGCCGTTGCATAGCCAATGGGGGGAGAAATTTTTCACTGCTATCAAATCGCTCAGACCTGGATTCAAACTTGATTCTATGACAGGTGAACCTATTTTCGACATCGGATTAGGTAGTGTGGATCAACCGCAAACCAGCATTGATGAGATTTTCGCCTATCTTGAAGCCGCCGATAAGCCTTGTATTGTGGCTATCGACGAATTTCAGCAGATTGCCAACTATGCCGAAAAAAATGTGGAAGCTTTGTTAAGAACGAAAATTCAGCAATGCAAACAAACCTTGTTCATTTTCTCGGGTAGCCGCCGCCACTTGATGACGCAAATGTTCCTTTCACCTTCAAAACCGTTCTACCAAAGCGTCATTACAACCGACTTAAAGCCCCTGGACAAGACCGTTTATACCGATTTCGCTATACAGCTTTTTAAGGACTATGAGAAAAACATCGCGTATGAATTGGTTGAAAAGATTTACGATGAATTTGAGGGTGTGACTTGGTTTATGCAAATGATTCTCAATGAGTTGTTTGCCATTACGGAGAAGGGACAAACCTGTGGACTTGATATGTACGAACCTGCTTTGAAGAATGTGATCCAAACGCAGGAATCAAGTTATAAAGACACGCTTCTCAACCTTTCTGCCAAACAAAAATCCGTACTGTTTGCCATTGCGAAAGAGCGGGTTGCCGACAACGTGATGTCTGGTAAATTTATGAAAGACAACGGTTTGGGAACTTCAAGTTCGGTGCAGGCCGCCTTGAAAGGTTTGCTTGAAAAAGATGTTTTGACCCGCACGGAAAAAGGCTATCAGGTGTACGACTACTTTCTGTCGGAATGGATTCGGTGTAATTATTAGTCCAAAAAAAGTTGAGACATGAAAAAGTTCCTTGTTTTGCTCTTTATGTTATTCACTTTGAGTGGGTTCCCAAAAAGCGGAGAGGAGGTTTTGCCTTTGCCGGATTCGTTGGTGGGAAGGCTTAGGGAAAACCGAAAGGTGGATGAGAGAAGAGCAGAGGCGTTAAATGCGGTAATAATGTATTATGTTGACGAGCATCGGATATTGGAAGCCGAAACATACATAAATGAATTGGCTGCATTGTCAGATGAGTTTAAAGACGATTATTGGAAGGCATTAAGTTTGTATTATAAAAGTTTATGCGCAGGCAAAAGATACAATTATTCTGAGTTTCTACCTTTAATCAATGAATCTTTAAGGATAACGGAGACCCTGCGGGAAACAAAACGAACACAATTATTGCTGACACAAATATGTCTTGTTAAAAGTGCATACTATCTTCATATTAATCAGTTTCCCGATTGCCAGAATTATATTGAAAGAGGTCTGGAACTTGCAGAAAAAAATGGGTTTGACCAACAGAAAAAGGATATTCTAAACAATAAAGCAATTTTATTGACAAGAACAAAAAAAGTAGAAGAAGGCATAGCCTTGTATAAAAAATTGTTGGCAATGGATGACGATGTGATAGTTTTGTTGAATTTGGCTTCTGCATTCCAACAATTAGAACAATACGACTCTTCTTTGTTTTATCTCGATTCCATTATCAGATATGCACCCAAGGCCGATAATAGGGAAATCATAGTAACAGATTATTTGATTAAAGCTTATCAAGTAAAAGAGCAATGTTATTTGTATCTGGAACAATGGGATAACGCTCTGCAATGTTTAAATGAAAGCGAAATGTTGATAGGATTTGATGATAAACAATTGGCTATCAATTATTTACATAGATCAATTGCATATCACGGAAAAGACCAATTTAAAGCCGCTCTTAGCCTTATTGATACTACCATTTCATTTTCAAGAAAGATTGAAGAAGTAGAGTTGGAAAGGTATGCCATAGATGTGAAATCCAGTATTTTAAAAAACATGAAGGATTATGAAAAAGAAGCGGAAAACCTGCGTTATTTCATTGCTTTGACTGATACCATCAACAGGCGTGAGAACCTTCTGAAAGTGCAAGAGCAGCAATACCAACACGAAGCTCAAGTAATGGAACAAAAATATGAACTTCAACGGCAAGCTTTGCGAAATAGACAACTGATTATCATTATATTGGCTTCGGTATTCGTTATTATAGCTATTTTGGTGGCCATCATCATCTGGCTGAACAGAAAACGCTTGGCTTCGGAATTGGAGTTGCGCAATCGCGAAATCACAGCCAAGACAATGGACAAGATGCAAAGCAACGAGATGTTGAACGAAATCATAGAAAAGTTGACAGAGAAGGAGAGACATCCCGAGAAAAATGTGCTACCTGGAGCCATCCATGACCTGAAAACCCTTGTGGATGCCGACACCAAGAAAGATTTCGACCAGTACTTTGTGAAAGTGCACCCCGATTTCTACGAAAAACTAAAGGCTGATTTCCCCAACCTTACACAAAACGAGTTGCGGCTTTGCGCCTATTTGAAGATGAATCTCAACACGAAAGACATTGCCGCCATTTGCAACATCACGCCCGAAAGCGCAAGGGTGGCCCGCTCCCGTTTGAGAAAAAGTTTGAACCTTATAGATTCCAACATTAATCTTGCTTCGTTTTTGTCAAAATATTGATTTTTGGTGTTTTAGCACGTTTATTTCCGTGTTGTTAACATCAAAAATCAGCCATGTTTCTGTGTTGTTAACACCGTTTTCTTGACAAGCCCTTTTGACGAACCGTATTTTTGCATCCGATTTCGATACAAAGTCGAACCACAAACAATTTACAAACGTTCAACAAAAAAAGTAAAACAATGAAAAATTTGTATCCAATGCTTCTCATGACGGCCTTATTAGTAGGCGTTGCGAGCGTGAAAGCGCAAAACCGTTGCACCCTAACCAACAACAAAACCTTTGTAACAGAAGTGCAAGTATCTGACAACCAAATTGTAAATAAGGCAAATGACCACCAAATCATTACCACTACAATTCCAAAAAGGAACTTGGTTCTTACCGAATGCAAAGCCGTTTACACACTGAGCATCGCTCCTGAAGGATTGTGGGATGTAATCATTATCAATAATGATGACGGTTTTGAGGATTATTGCTATTCTTGGGAAGCCTCTCTTTATCAAGGTGAAGTTTCTGAAGGCTTTTATGACATTGAGATTCTCGGAAGAAACACTATGGGAGAATCTGCTGTTCTCGTCTATGAGCAGTTTGAAGTGAGTAATGATACAATTTTCACTCCTTCTATGAATGAAGCTATAAATAAGATAGTTTTGAATGTGATAGATGAAAACGGTATCCCCATTAATGATATTCCCGTAATAAAAGATACCGTAGAGGTATTTTACAATTTTGTAATGAGCCATGGTAGTATGACAGGTAATGGGTTCGGTATAGCAAATAAGAATACTATAGAAATCGGCAGTCGTTTCAATAATTTTGGTAACAGGAGCACTTTATATGCTTACGTGTCGTTTTATACAACAGAACAAAAACTTTATTACGTACAAATGCCCACCATTACAGAAGGAATAACAGGAGATGTCACACTTTGCAATAATATAGATGACTTAACCGCACACGAGGAATATTACCATATCAACAATTCCGATAATGCATGTATTGGGTTTGATTCTAGGCATTATGGTCCCCAAATAGATACGTGGTTCCAAAGTCTTAGTTGCGATTTCAGTTATACATACAATCCTTCCAAACCTTTGACGATGATTACCAATATGACAAACAACAACGACCCCATCGTTGAATACGGTTCCAACATTAAATATACTTTTGCTCCTATGGTGTTTGAATCACGTTGGTCTGATATTTATGAATATATGGCCGTCATTGCTTCCAGTAACATGTCTTTAAACCCCGAAGGCTATATGATTCGAGAACCTTTTGACCCCGATTTAAGTTATTTCCCATTAGGCGTTTTTCCACCTTCATTTCCAGATATTCCTTCTACCCCAGCTAAGTATTATTATGAACCGACAAAAACCCTATCTTTCGGCTATAGGACACCGCTATTGTTCAATTATTTATCCGTCAACTATAATACTGAAACCAGTCCATTCGGCATGGCCTTGTTTGGAGGTTGTATGAGTTACTTGGGTGAAAACGGAGTTCAAAGAAGAAAAGATGAAGACCGTATTCTGAGAACTACATATAATGGCGAAACTTATTTCGAAGATAGTCTATACTTAGCCAATACTATTTACGTGATGAACTTTGTGGATCCAGCAGTGGTGTCCTATGACATCGTGAACGACAATGTGGTAGTGGAAGGCATTGCCAAAACCAACATCACCCACATAGAGTTTGATATGAACCGCGATGATGCTTTGCCGCCTTCGCTTAACTTGTTGCAAGTAATGGATGCCAACAACGACGAGGTAATCACCGTTGAGGATTTGGCACATTCAAGAATCAACTTTGCCGGTGGCGATTATTATGCTGATTTTGAGCAAGGAAAAATGACATATGACGATGAGGCTATTATGGAGGTTTTCTACAAGACGGAAAACACAGAATATCAGCCGCTTGGTTTTGAAGAAAAGCCAGAGATGTTCCATATCAACTATGGCAATTATTATGAGATTCCTTTGTCGCAGTTGATGGGTGAAGTGCTCAACCAATGGGTTACAGTAAAGTTTGTCCTTAGCGACATGGCGGGCAACAGCCAGACCCAAGAACTGTTCAACTTGTTCTATGTGGATGACCAAACTTCAATAAGAGAAAACCATGGCTTGCAACACCAAGTTTATCCCAACCCCTTCACCGGCGAGGTGAAAATCACTGCTGTAGAGGTTGTGAACGGTGTGGCCAACATTCAGGTTTACAATATTTTAGGCGAGCAAGTTTACAGCAAGACCGAGAACTGCGCGGAAACCAAAGAATTCACCATAGACGGCAGTGCTTGGAAGCCTGGTGTTTATTTCTACAGCATCAGCACGGAGAGTGGCCTGCTGCAAGGGAAGATTGTGAAGGAGTAAAGCTTTTTTCAATATGGTGAGGAAAAAGGGTGGCTTTGCCGCCCTTTTTTGGTTATCGCTTGTGCTGTATGACTAAAAAAGTATATTTTTGCATGGACATACAAAACAGCCATGAGAAAACTTATCTTCCTGCTTCTCATCCATCTCTCCGCTTTAGCTGCCTCTGCCCAAAGCCCAAAAGAGGCATTGCCCTTGCCGGATTCGCTGGTAGGGCGACTGAAGGAACACCGAAAGACTGATGCAGCCCGGGCTGAAGCCTTGGATGCGGCAATTCTGTTCTTTGGAGAAAGAAATAGGATTTTGGATGCCCAGCCATATATTATGGAATTAGAATCCTTGTCAGAAGACTTGAAAGACAATTATTGGAAGGCAGCAACCTTGTTTTATAAAGGTCAGTGTGCATATTACAATTATGATTTTTCTGAGTTTTTGTCATTGATAAATGAGTCTTTTCAAATGTTGGAAAGATTGCGTGATACAAAACGCATCCGATTACTGACCGCCAAAATCTTTTTAGCAAAAAGCGCTTATTATATTTATAGTCGACAATTTTCCGAATGTCAAGAATGTATTGAAAAAGGTTTGGAAATCGCAGAAAACAATGGATTTGAGCGTGTAAGGAACAAACTCGTCAACAATTATGGCATCTTGTTATTGGAGATGAGACAATATGAAAAAGCCATCCCTAAATTTAAATCATTAAAGGAATCTGAAGTTATCCATATATTCACTTTGCTAAACATTGCCGTCTCTTTTAGTCAACTTAAACAATACGATTCCACCTTTTATTATATTGATTCTCTTTTCCAATTTGCCCACACGATGAATGATGATGCTCCCGGGTTAAAAGAGAGCCTCGCTCAAGCTCACAGCATAAAAGCCGAATCTTATAACGAAATAGGAAGATACGAAGATGCTTTATTTAACTTGACTCTTTCGGATTCTATTTTAAGCTGTTTAGACGACAAAAAAATACTGGCCACCAACAACTATACAATGGCTGAAGCCTATAACGGTTTAGGTGAATATGATAAAGCCCTTGAATCCTTAGAACAGTCAATCGAATTATCAAGGGAGATTTCGGATATCAAAACCGAATGGTTTGCAATAAGATTAAAATCCGATATCTTACACGCCATGAAAAACTATGTAGCGGAAGTGGAAAACCTGCGTTATTTCAGCGTTTTGACAGATACGCTCGTTAAACGTGAAAACAGAGAGAAAGTAATCGAGCAGAAATACCAACAAGAGACCAAGGCGATGGAATGGGAATACAAACTCCAACAAATGGCATCACGGCAACGACTTATTATGACCATTGTAATAGCTGCCATGGTTGTTGTATTCATAATACTGATAACCAGTTTTCTCTTATTGAAAAGAAAAAGAAAGGCAGAGAAGTTGTCGTCAGATCTGGATTTGCGCAATCGTGAAATCACTTCCAAGACTATGAGCCAAATGCAAACCAACAAGGTACTGAACGAGGTGATTGGAAAGCTGACACAACTGGAAAACAACCCCAAAGGAAGCACAAATAGTTTGTCGATGGTCATCCGCGAGTTGAAAGCCATGATTGACGATGGCTCAAAGAAGGACTTCGACTATTATTTCGTGCAGGTTCACCCTGATTTCTACGCACATCTGAAAAAGGATTTCCCCGACCTTAGCCAAAACGAATTGCGGCTCTGCGCCTTGGTGAGAGCCAACCTCAACATCAAGGAAATCGCTAATTTGAACAACATGAGTATCGATAGTGTGAAGTCATCACGCAAACGTTTGCGCAAATCTTTAGGTATTTCCGACCACAAAGTAGATCTGGCTGAATTTCTCTCAAAGTATTGAAAACAAGCTCATTGTAACTATTTGACACCTCGTTGACACCTGTTATTTTTCACATGACACCATTTTGACAGGGCTTATCTCTTGACAGATTTAATAATAGGAATAAATTTGCTTTTCAAATCAACCTATTGTTAAACTTAAAATTGAGAAAAAATGAAAAAGTCTTTTACTTTCGTTGTTTTGGCGGCACTTGTTATGACAACTGCCTCCAATCTCACTGCACAAAACCGTTGCGTGTTGAAAAACAGCAAGGGTTCACAGGAATTTAGCACCAGTTCCAAAAATCTGAAGGTTTTGGAACAGGATGGGCAAATGTGCCATGTCGTTGCCTATCCCGATGTCAAGCCGCAAACCAAAGGCAACGCACCGACCTACACATTGAATGTTTATCCTCCGTTGGAGGACGAATTGAATGTGATTTGGGTCAGCGACGGTCTTGATATGGTCGGGATTTTCTTCGAGGGCATGGGCGATTATCTTAGCCTTGACCTTGAAGAAGGAACTTACTACATAGAATCAAGCGGCAGAAGAGGTGACTTTGCTTGTTACTGGACGTTTGATATTGAGCTCAATGATGACACGGATGTTTACGTTGATTTTAGTGAGTGCGTTTATGACCTGACTATAAACGCTGTGGATGAAAATGGCAATCCTTTTGAAGGTGAATATGTTGATATTAATTATACGGTCGATTTGTTTTGGTTGGGAGGGCTTTTGGATGACGAATTCAACTATTATACCTTTGAGTACACCAATGAAGTACCAATTGTTAGATTTAATGATGTCAACGAGCACAGTATCATTCATTTGAATGTTAATGTAGAGCCCGGCGATAACAAGTCCTACATGATAGAGTGCCAGACCAGAGGAATGCACGAAAGCCAAGTCTATACAGTTGTAGCTGAAGACATGGAAGTAATACAAGAAACCTTTACAGTTAAAAGCGATGCCGATGTTTGCTATTACCACACCGACTACAAAAACATTATTAGTGAAAACGGCGGATGGTCAACATACAATTTTTGGAGCATAAATCTTGTCTTTGACCCAAATAAACCATACACACTTGTTACTAATTCCAAATTCGGCGATCCGACCAACTTCGAACCTGGCTCCAAAACCATCTTTTTCCCGACCGTTTATGAGTGGTTCTACCTTTATGGTCCCACAGATTATGATGATTATATAAGCACTACCTTGTATATTGATGCTGAAGGTAACGTGGTCAGAGAAGCAAAGCCTTTATTTAGAGAAGGTGTTCATCCTAATCCAGCTAGTTGGCCGATTTATATTCCTGAAACACCGGCCAAAACCGTCATGCCAAGTAGCAAAATGACATTCTTCGGCGAGAGAACACCTTTGGCCACCTATTATCCAAAAGCTTTTAATGCCAATAACACACCCATGAACCAGAATTTCTTCTCCGGAGGTTTCTTCTTCAGTGGCGAACAAAGTTGTGAACGCACTTGTGATTATGATTCTTTCATCCAAATCTATGTTGATGGTCAGGAGGCTTACAATGACAGTATTTGCAAATTCAACAAATACTGGGTTAACATTCAACCAATCACACCAGGAGATGTGATTGTTGAGGTCAACAACAACCATTTGACAGCCAACGACGTTTCTAAGGCCAACAAGACCCATGTCGAATTTAGCTTGAATAACGATGATGCTATGCCACCCACCATGACCTTCCTTCGCGTGCTTGACGGCAACGGTGATGAAGCCATTTGGCACGACAATCTTTCACATTCAACTTTGGTCTTCGGTTGTGCGGATTATTCTTATCATTATAATGAAAATTATGGTTCATATGACTATCTGGTATATAACGACAAGCCCGAAGTGGAAGTGCTTTACAGCATAGACGGTGATATCTGGAATCCGCTTGTTTTTGAAGAAAATGAAAGTTTATTCCATATTGATTATGGCAATGTGTTTGTCGTCGACTTGGGCAAACTCGAAAGCCCTGCTTTGGATAAATGGGTTTCGTTAAAGTTCACCCTCACCGATGCAGCGGGCAACACGCAAACCCAAATCCTAGAAAATGTATTCTACACGGGCCAAATGATTTCCGTCAACGAACACACTACGGAAAACATGCTGCATCAGGTTTACCCCAACCCCTTCACCGGCGAGGTGAAAATCACCGCTATACAAAATTTGAATGGCGTGGCCAACATCACTGTTTACAATGTGTTAGGCGAGCAAATATATAGCAAGACCGAGAACTGCACAGAAACCAAAGAATTTACTATAGACGGCAGCGCTTGGAAACCAGGAATCTATTTCTACAGCATCAGCACCGAAGGCGGCTTGCTGCAAGGCAAAATCGTTAAGGAGTAAAGTTTTTTCAATGTGAATGGGAAAAGGGCATCTTTCTCGGGGTGTCCTTTTTATTGAAGTTTATCCAAATTCGCCCCAATCTCGTCCTTGTATTTCTCCTTCAGTTCGGTTGGTAGGAAGCTGTTGTCGATGAAGTCGTACCACATTGGGGCTGCATCCGCAAATTTGCTGAAAATGTTTTCTATAACTTTATCTCCGAGTCCCGATGAGGTCATAGCCCGCATGAAGTTCTGCTTGTTGATGTGTTTCTTTTTCCCATCTAACATCAAAGCCAATTCCTCGTCGTCTTCGGGAAATATCAAATGCACATTAATCAAGTCATAGGCTTGTGAGAGCACGTAATGGCCGGGTGTCTTGCTGATGAGCGAGAAGTTTTTCAGATGCATGTCGGAGTTTCCAGTAATCCACGAAAACACGACCACTTCCCAGAAATTGACCAAATCCAACATCGGAGCAGAGGAATAGAACTTGATCAATTTAGCTATCTTCTCGTATGACGAATTATACTTGTTGGCAGTGCTGCGCTCGCTAATCTGACATAAATCTTCCATCAGATATTTTGTTCCTTGAGGGTCACGGTCTATCCTTCGCGTCAAATAGGCCAATTCGCCGTCATTGAACCGAATCAATGTATGAGGCACCACGTCCATCTTTGCGATTTCGGCTAAATGCATGGTCAGGTCTTCCACTTCAGGCGACCAAGGAAACTCATTCGACTTTGGCTTCAGAATATACTTGCCCCAAAGTCCTACTATGGTCAGTCGGTCGGGCTCATCCTTCCCACCCTTGTTCACATCCATGGAGAGTTTAGACTGTACTCCCGTTACGGCCATCCTGCGTAAAACCGACTCCCTTGCCAAGTCATTGATATTGTCTCTTGAATAAGGAAGAACCGGCGCTTCGGCTTTGCCAAAGAACTTCTTGGCACAGGCGGGATGGAAGTCCTTCTGACCTTCCTCCAACTCCTGATAGCAGTATAAACAATTACTCATAGCTCTTCCTCCTTCAATCCTATTACGCCAATAGCACCGATGCAGTCCTTGCAACAGGTCATCAGCAATCCCATGCGGTCATTGGGGTTGAGTTTCCAATTTCTTGCGGCAATGTCGAGCAGCCAGCCTTCAGGGATGAGTCCATCGAAGAAGGGAAAAAGGTAAGACGAACGATAGGCGAGGCTTGTTAGCGGGAGGGTCAAGCTGATAGGTTCGGCCTTTTCGGATGCCAAATACGCCGCATCATAACAGAACAGGTATCCGTTCTCGTCTTCTGTGAGCAGACCAGCCTTTGTGTCGCGGTAATAAACTTCTGCTTTTCTCATGATTTATCGCCTCCTCTCTCTTGTTCAACGACGCCCAACTCTTTCCCAAAAAGAGCCAAAACGGTGTTTACTTTGTCCATCCTTAAAGTTTTCTTTCCTTGCTCCAGGTCTCTGACAAAACGAAGTCCCACCCCTGATTTATAGGACAAAACCTCCTGCGTCAACCCATATTGTTTCCGTAGCGCCTTTACTTGTTGTGACAATCTGGTTTTTTCAGCCATAACAGATACAATTTTGCCGCAAAGATAGAAAAAATCTTTTATTTTTACATCTTTTCGGGTATAATTTTACATAAAATCATCTATTTTATACCCGATAAGATGTAAAATTGTTCTTTTGACTATAAATTATATCCGTTCGGATATAATTTATCCTATTTGACTCCAGTCAAACGTCTGCGCGAACAATTCCTTGTAATGCTCGCGAAGCATCCTGTTTTCGGGCTTAGCGAGCTTCGGGTCGTCGGCCAAAAGCTTGATGGCGGCTTCGCGGACTTGCGGGATTAATGGGCCGTCTTTTTGAAGGTCACCAATGAGCATTTCGATTTGTCCGGACTGCCGAGTGCCGCCCGTTTCGCCTGGACCACGCAATTCCAAATCGACCTCAGCGATTTCGAAGCCGTCGTTGGTGCTGCACATGGTTTTCATGCGGGTCTTGCCGTCAGCGGTCAACTTATGGTCGGTAACGAGGATGCAATAGGACTGGTCGGCGCCACGACCTACACGGCCACGTAATTGGTGTAGCTGTGACAACCCGAAGCGGTTGGCGTTCTCGATAATCATCACCGTGGCGTTGGGAATGTTCACGCCCACCTCGATGACCGTCGTGGCCACCATGATTTGTGCGTTCCTATTGATAAAGCGTTGCATCTCGAAATCCTTGTCCTCGGCAGTCAACCGACCGTGGCAGACACAGAGTTTGTATTGCGGCTCGGGGAAGTCGTGCAGCAAGGCCTCATAGCCCTCCTGCAGCGCAATCATATCCGTGTTCTCTGACTCCTTGATGCAGGGATAGACCACATAAATCTGTCGCCCAAGCGTAATCTGTTGCTTCATGAACATCATGATGCGGTAGCGGTCATCGCTATAGACATGGTAAGTCTGCACAGGCTTTCTGCCAGGAGGCAACTCATCGATTTTGGAGACATCAAGGTCGCCATATTGCGTCATGGCGAGGGTGCGTGGGATAGGCGTGGCGGTCATCACCAAAGTGTGGGGCGGAATTTCGGTTTTCTCGTAGAATTTTGACCTTTGCTCCACACCAAAACGGTGTTGCTCGTCGATGATGGCCAAGCCCAAGTTCTTGAACACCACCTTGCTTTCAATCAGTGCGTGGGTACCGACCACGATTTGCATCGTGCCGTCGGCCAAACCAGCATAGATATTCCTTCTCTCCCCTATTTTGGTGGAACCCGTCAGCAAGGCGAAGTTGATATTCATGTCCTTCAGCTGCTCCTGCAAGGTGGCAAAATGCTGTGTGGCCAGGATTTCAGTAGGTGCCATGAGGCAGGCTTGGAAGCCGTTGTCCAAAGCCAGGAGCATCACCATGAGAGCGACGATGGTCTTGCCGCTACCCACATCGCCTTGAAGCAGGCGGTTCATCTGGTGCCCTGAGCCTAAGTCCTTACGGATTTCCTTGATGACACGCTTTTGGGCGTTGGTCAAAGGGAAGGGCAGATGATTTTTGTAAAATTCGTTGAAATAGTTGCCCACCATACCAAAAACATGACCTTTGATGGCTTGCTCGCGGTGCATTTTGTTGCGCAGCAGCTTCAGTTGGAAGAAGAAATGCTCCTCGTATTTCAGCCGGCGCGTGGCCTGCTGGATTTCGATGTTGTTGGAGGGTAGGTGTATCTCGTAATAAGCGTAGCGGCGCGGTATCAGTTGCTCTTGCTCGATGAGGGCTTTTGGTAAGGTCTCGGGAATGTATTCGTAGACCTGTTGCAGAATAAGTTTCTGCAACTTGGCGATGGTGCGCGTGCCAAGGCCATGGTCTTTCATCTTCTCGGTGGTGTTGTAGACGCCCTGCAAGCCTTCACCGATGAGCGGGTCCTTGGGGTCGTACTCCTCGATTTCGGGGTGGACAAAGTTGAAGTTATGGTTGAACTCGGAGGCCTTGCCGAAAAGCACATACTTCACACCAGGCTTGAAGCGGTCCTTGATCCATTTCAGACCACGGAACCACACCACTTCGATGCTGCCCGTCTCGTCACTGAAAAGCCCCGTGGCGCGTGTGGCCCTCGGCGCCCCAATGAGTTTGATGTTGGAGATGGTGCCAACGAGTTGGTAATAGACAGTGTCGTCATTAATGTAGGCCACCTTTTGGATTTGGCTGCGATCGATATAACGGAACGGAAACTGGTTGAGCATGTCCTGATAGGTATGCACGCCCAACTCCTTCTTCAGGACTTCGGCCTTCTTCGGCCCGACGCCCTTAAGGTAAGCGATATTCGTTTGCAGGAGGTTCTGTTCCATGCGACAAAAGTAAGGATTTTTTCTAATTTTGCAGCCATGGACAGCCCTTTTATCAACATACACACCCATACATTGAAGTCTGGCGACAATCTCATCCAAATCGTCAACTTGGAATTGGAAACACCATGTCCCGAACAAGGCTATTACAGTTACGGCATCCACCCATGGGCATTGGATAAGGCTGATTTTCAAGTTGATGAAGCCTTGAACAAACTGAAAGAGAACTTGCAACAGCCACAAATCATTGCCCTATGTGAGGCAGGTTTGGACAAGATGCACAAAGCGAATTTTGAGCAACAGCTTGCCGTTTTCGAGCGTCAAATCAAGCTTTCGGAAGCCTTGCAAAAGCCAATGATCCTGCATGATGTGAGAAGCCATAACGAAATCATCGCCTTGCGGAAGAAACACAAAGCCAAGCAACCTTGGATTGTTCATGGTTTCAGCGGCACCGAACAAGATGTAAAACAACTCATCGGGCAGGGGATTTATCTTTCTGTGGGCGAAAGTCTGCTGCATCCTGAAAGAAAGATACATAAATCATTCAAATTCATAGATTTGGATTATCTTTTCCTTGAAACCGACATGACGGAAATCGGGGTTGAAAAGGTCTATGAAGCAGCGGCAAATTTGTTGGAAATGGATTTGTCGACCCTGCAAACGAGAATCTTTGCTAACTTTGCACGTTTATTCAGTCTATATACATGATAAAGATCCTTTTCATCTGTCACGGCAACATCTGCCGCAGCCCAATGGCCGAGTTTGTGATGAAACATCTCGTCGATGAAACTGGCTTGAGCGAACAATTCGAGATTGCTTCTGCCGCCACTTCGACAGAGGAAATCGGCAATCCCGTCTATCCGCCTGCACGGCGCAAGTTAGCTGAGCACGGCATCGGCTGCGAGGGCAAGACCGCCCGCCAGATGACACGGCAAGACTATTTCTATTATGACTACATCATCGCCATGGACCGCAACAACCTCCGCAACCTGAAACGGATGTTCGGCGAGGATATTGATCATAAAATCAGTTTGTTGATGGATTACACACATCGGCCAGGCGATGTCGCCGATCCATGGTACACAGGTGACTTTGAGGCCACTTGGGTGGATGTTTTGGAAGGATGCACGGGACTGCTGGAATATCTCAAAAAGCAAAATTAACGGAACGGCTCCATCACTCGCTCAAAGATGCCATTCATATAAGCCAAAGCCATTCCATAATTACTAATCGGAATACCTTGATTCACAAAGAGATTGGTACGGTTGAGCAATTGCTTACGTGTACTCATGCAACCGCCACATTGGATGGCCATGGCGTATTTTTCGGGGTTGGCAATGGGCGACAGACCCGCCACATACTCGAAACGGATGTCTTTTCCCGTGAACTTCAGAATCATGCGTGGCAACTTGACCCGACCGATGTCCTCGCAAGTGCTGTGATGGGTGCACGACTCAAGCAATAGCACAGTGTCGCCGTCTTTCAACTGGGAAAGATAAGGGGTACCTTTCACATAATTGTCGAAGTCGCCACGCAGACGTGCCATGACGATGCTGAAACTGGTCAAAGGAATGTCAGCAGGTACGATTTTGCTCACGAAGCCAAACACCTGGCTGTCGGTGACAATCAAGGCAGGTTTGGGCATGGTGTCGAGATATTGCTGCAAATGGGTCTCCTTCAGCACCACGCAGATGCATTCGTTGTCAAGCACGTCACGGATGGCCATCACTTGGGGCAAAATCAATCGGCCTTCAGGTGCCTCTGAGTCAACGGGACAGACCAAAACGACCACCTCGTTGGGCTTGATGATACCACCCAACAAGGAAACTTTCTGATAGGCACTCTCAGGAATAGCTCTTTTCAATGCTTCGACCAAAGGAGCAATGTCATCGTTTCTTGAAACACTGAAATCCAACACTTTAGCGCCCGTATTCTGCTCCATCACTGCTTTCACTACAGCAAGAAGCGGCTCTTCGTCGGCCTTGTTGTGGACGATGAAAAACGGCACCGCCAATTCTTTCATTCGGGCAATCAGTTGCTTCTCAGGCTCAGCGAAATTATTTCCAGTAACGACGAGGATAGCGCAATCGATTTCCTCCAGCACCTTCATCGTCTTCTCAACACGCTGCTGTCCCAACGCCCCCACATCATCGATGCCAGCTGTGTCGATGAGCACGCACGGTCCAACGCCGAAAATCTCAATGCTTTTCTTGACGGGATCGGTAGTGGTACCCGCTGTGTCGCTCACAATGGCGATATTTTGTCCCGTTAGTAGATTTATCAGGCTGCTTTTGCCGCAATTTCTGCGTCCAAAAATGCCGATATGAGGTTTCAAGTCCTTTGCCATTTGACTATGTTTTTCAATTTTGACGCAAAAATAATAAAAAGTTGTGGAAAAAAGTGAAAAACTTAATCAACTGATAACAAATAATATATCCGACAGCAAACGACAACAAACGACTACTGTCGACTACAAACGTTTAATCAACGGCTTAGTCTTGACAAGTGTTGTTACTTTGCATCGTCAAACCAATCAAGGGGCGACACAACAAAATAAACTTATTCATTAAACACTAAACACACACAACCATGAGTACAATGAGAAATTCGGTCATGCTGATTGGCCGCCCGGGTGCAGAACCTGAAACGAGAACCTTCAACAACAACCGCATCGTCACACGTTTCAACCTCGCTGTGAACGAAACGCGCCGCAACGCCAACCACCAGCAGGTGAAAGACACCCAATGGTTCACGGTGGTGGCATGGGACAAGACCGCCGAGCGTGTAGCACAGGTGGTGAAAAAAGGCAAACAGATCGCCATCGATGGCACCTTGCGTAACAACGAATGGGTCGACAAAAACGGCCAACGCCACCTGTCAACAGAAATCCATTTGAACAACTTCATCCTCTTGGACTGGGGTAAAGAGCAAAACAACTAATCACCTTATTAATAACAATTAAACACATAAAGACATGAGTACAATGAGAAATTCGGTCATGCTGATTGGCCGCCCGGGTGCAGAGCCCGAAGTGAAGAACTTTAACAACAGCAAAAAGGCTCGTTTCAGCCTTGCTGTAACGGAAAGCAAAAAGAATGCGAACGGCGAATGGGTCGACAACACCCAATGGTTCCCCATCGTGGCATGGGGTGCTGTAGCTGATCGCGTAGTGAAGAACGTGAAGAAAGGGAAGCGGATTGCAGTAGACGGCAGCCTCCACAACAACGAATGGACTGACGACAAAGGTCAGAGACATTCCGTCACCGAAATCTGGGTCAACGACCTGTTCCTGATAGATTGGGAAAAGGATATGTGATTATCATCACTCTGCCTCCGCAGATTATTTGCGGAGGCAGAGTAAAAAACAATCGTAATTCAAATAAAAAGTTGGTAATTCGGGATTTTCATTTATTTTTGCAGCAAAATAAAACATAATTGTAAAAATGCATCATCTGTATTCATCATTATTTAAACGCCCTTTCCTATGGTTCGTGATTTTGCTTGCATTTTTGTGCACAGGGCAACCCAAAGCCATCGGTCAGACCAACACTAAAGGTATAGATTTCTTTTCAGGTGTAGATTTCAATTTCAGAGACATCAATTACAAAACACAATATGAATTCCTAATACGACTTTCACCTGGATTCAAATGGAGTTTTGGCGACCATTGGCAAATATCTGGGCAAGTATTCATCCCCATCGTGAATCAATATGGAAATAGCTATAAATATGTTCATCTCAACATTTTTGACCTCAGTAAAGAGCTTCGATTAGGAAGCTTATATTTGAAAGCAAGTGCAGGTCTATTTAGTTCGAGTCGTTACGGGTTAGATTTGAAGGCTTTTCTGCCTTTGTGCGACTGGTTTGCCTTTGAAGGGCAGGCTGGAGTTATTGGATCTGTTTACATGACTCCATATTGGGAAATAGTAGCACCAAACCGCTTTGTTGGTACAATAGGTGGTGACTTTTATTTGCCACGTTGGAACACCCAATTCCGTGGTACCATTGGAAAATATATATATAATGACTTCGGCTTTGAGATGGAAATCATGCGACACTTCAATCACGCCACGGCTTCAATTTACGGTCGATGGAACAATTATGACAAATTTGATGCTGGATTCAGGTTTGTTATCGCGATTCCACCCTACCAACGCAAACACAGAATGGTGAATTTCCGTCCTGCATCCAACTTCCGTATATCCTACACGGTAATGTATCACCAATATACCAACAGGATGTACCGCACCGACCCAGAAGAAAACGAACGCGATGGATGGTTCAGCCGCGATTTTCTGCAATGGGGTAGTCACACCATGGAGCCTGATTTTAGAATAATAGAAATGAATAAAAAAGCCAAAGGAGACAAAGAATGAAACATTTTAATATTATTATAGTACTATTGCTCCTGTGGGTGTTGCCTAACAATAGCAAAGCTCAGCAATATACGGGTACTTCAGGATTGATACATATTCCTTCAGCTGAAATGCACCACGAAGGTGACGCCTTAATCGGCGCACATTTCCTCAACAAAAACATGATGCCTGATATAGGGTTCCTCTATAATGGTGAAAAATATAACACCTTTGATTATTATGTAGGATTGACACCATTTAGTTGGTTGGAGTTAAGTTATGTTTGCACAGAACGCATTAGAAGCAAGGACTCCCAAGGAAACATCAAGTGGAGCAAAGATCGTTATGCATCGGTAAAGATTCAACCTCTAAAGGAAGGAAAATACTATCCGGCAGTAGCCATTGGCTGCAACGATGTTTGGACAGCTGCATTTTATAAAGACAGGCCCAATGTTCAGTTGTATTATATGAATTTATACATCGCTGCGACCAAACACTTCATTTTTTCTAATAACGAATTAGGAGTAACGCTATCCTACCGACATTTCTATCGTGACTACAACTCGAAATGGAACGGAATAGTAGCTGGCATTACTTTCAGGCCGGCATTCTTTCCTCAGGCTAGGCTTATTGCTGAATATACGGGCAACGAGTTTTTGCTGGGGATGGATATGCTGTTATGGCAACACGTGCGATTGCAGGCCAGTATGAAAAATTTCAAATATGTCAATGCAGGGCTTTGCTTACAATTCAATCTTCTTGGAAAGAAATATCTATATTAGAAAGAGTATATTATTCGTTTTGAAATAAAAAAATTAAAAAATATGTTGCTGGCATGAAAATTATCCTTATTTTTGCAGCGTGAATTTTTGAATAATTACTAAATATTGAACAATAAAACATCACAACTATGAAGAAATTTAATATAACCTTTTTGATGGCAGGCCTTATGATTATTTCGGCTTTAAGCCTCAGTTCGTGCAAGAAAACAAACTCATCAGATGTAGATGAAATTCCTACAACCTATATCAATCTTACGGATGAGGATGTTAGCTTTGACTCAAGAAATAATGAGTTTATTCATTGCTTCTATTGCCCTGATCCTCTTTATATGTGCAATCATGGCTATCTCCCCATGCCTGCTGGGCCAATGTGCGAAGAGCATTATCACGTACATTATTTTACTCCTCAAATGAATTGTACACCTGTTGGATTAGAAGGTACAGGTTACTATTGCATTCATAATGGACTTCGCTACCATAAACATGTACTTAGTTATGCACCAACTTGGCACCATAATGACTGGCATCTTGGTGGTGGTGGCATCGGTGAATGATTCTTTGAGTGTGCTTTTTAATAAATAAAAGAGGGTGACTAAAAAGTAGTCATCCTCTTTTATTATTCGGAGGAGGATACAAATTTGTTGTCAATTTCTCGATTTTCAGACAAGGGGCCAGACCTTTTTATCCCGAAACCATAAAAACTCGAGAGTCTTTCCATTTGGAATGTCGCAACATTTCGTTTGTGAAATGCGTACGGCTGCCCGTCTGTTCAAGTAGTTCCTTTGTTTTATCAAACTGGCGTAACTCGCGATGAATCTCTGGAAGCTCCAAATCAATCTGCTCATCAGGATGTTTTTCAAGCAATGCAAGAAGCCGTTCCAAATTGTCCTTGAAATCCTTAAAGTTCTTCAAAAACAACTTCTCGCCTTCCAAAAGCAACCGACGGTTGCAATGCCATACGCCAAAACTCATGAAGCCATTGAGGAAATACTTCAAACGCACATATTGATGATTCCGATGCAGGTCGTTATATGCCCACCATAGGAAACGGCGCAAATAGATTTCATTCTTCGGTTCATAATGCGCCTTCTTCAAAAAAGTCCTATAATGATTAATAAGAGCCAATTTGCCTTTATTGTCTGAAAAACTGATGCCGAAAAAGCGCCACGTATTCCACGAATAAACCTCTGCTTCGGGCTTCTCAAAAGTGATTAATGGCTCAATAGGTTTCTCAACCCAAAAGATGTGACCACATGAAGGGCATATGATTATTTTCTGAGGTGTTGTGATATAATTGTCATTCAATACTTTACCATCAGAATACAAGATAGCTTGATTGACCATCTCTGCCTTCAGGTTGCGACCTTCAAGCCAAGCATGGCAATTGGGACATTGGAAATAAAATGAGTCGAACTTGAGCATTTCCTATCTTGTTTGAGGCGGTAAAAGTAAGATTAATTTCATTTCCTACCAAAATCAGCGGGTATTTCACCCCAAATTTCAGTTTTCCACTTCAATACGGGCAACTCTACAGCATTATCGTTGAGCCATTTTTCAGCACGGGCAACGAGCTCAAAAAGGTAAGCGTTCTTATCGTTAGGCGGTAGTTTGGTTTTGCATTTCTTCTGTTTAATCCAAAGCTGGGCATTCACCGAGTCACTATAAATTGGGTAATGCCATCCTTTCTGTTTTTGCAAGGCGAGAGCGTGGACGATGGCCAAAAACTCACCAATGTTGTTGGTACCGTTAGGGAAAACCTGACTCTTGAACAAAGGAAACGTATTGGCCGGCTGTACACCGAAGTCAACAAACACGCCTTGGTATTCCATCTTGCCTGGGTTGCCTGCACAAGCTGCATCCACAGCGATGGCAGGACTGACAGGTTGCTCTTTGGCCGCTGAGAAGTCAACCACAATAGACACTTCCTTACCCCAATAATTATCGGGACCATCCTTGAAAGCGGTTTCAGCACTTGTACGGTCAGGAAAGCCCTTGTATTTGGCTCCTTTGAAGCCCTCAATCTCTTTCTGACAAGCTTCCCATCGGTCGTAAACACCAGGGGTACGACCGTTCCATACAACATAAAACTTTTTCTTCGCCATGGATGCAGTTGCAAGACTCTTAAATACCCAACGAGATGTTCAAGCCTTTTGCGGTATTCACCAAGTCGCTATCAATAGTGACAAGGTTGGGCTTGGAAATAGCTTCCTTCAACGAGACAGCCACCAAATCGGGATGATGGTAGGCCACCATTTGGCCGAACTGCTTGTTGAGCACCATTTCGAAGGCCTTCACGCCAAACTCAGCTGACAAAACACGGTCGTAAGCAATCGGCACGCCACCGCGTTGCAGGTGACCCAAGGTGGTCTCGCGCATGTCGTGGGTGAATCCCGCTGCCTTCATCTCCTCGATGAAACGACGGCCTATGCCGCCTAACTTCTTGTTCTCATAACCAACCTCTGTGCTGATTTCATACACCTGTTGGCCGTCCTTTGGGCGTGCACCTTCCGAGGCCACCACCACAGCAAAGCCACGGTCGTGGTTGAAACGTTGTTCAAGTCGTGACTTCACCACATTAATGTCGTAAGGGAACTCGGGCAATAGGCACACCTCTGCCCCACCGGCAATAGCGGAATGCAAGGCAATCCAGCCGGCATCACGCCCCATGACTTCGAGGACGAAGACGCGGTTGTGCGAAGCTGCCGTGGTGACGAGCTTGTCAACGGCCTCGGTTGCAATCTGCACAGCGGTTTGGAAACCAAAGGTGCATTCCGTCGATGAGAGGTCGTTGTCGATGGTCTTGGGTACGCCGATGATATTCAGACCTTTCTCGTAGAGTTTCTGCGAGATGCGCTGTGAGCCGTCGCCACCGATGCTGATGACCGCGTCTATGCCCATGTATTGCAGCTTGCGCAGCATCTCATCGCTGCGGTCAACCGTAGTCCATGTGCCGTCGGCGTTCTTCACAGGCCAGTTGAACGGACCGCCCTTGTTGGTGGTTTCGATAATGGTGCCGCCACGGAAGTGGATGCCGCGCACCGACTCTGGTGTCAGCCTGACGACTTCGGTGGGTTCCCACAGGATGCCATTATAGGCTTGTATACTGCCGAGCACTTCCCATTCTTTCTCCTGGGCGGCTCTCTTGACGATGGCGCGAATCACGGCATTGAGGCCTGGGCAATCGCCGCCACCGGTTAGGACTAATAGTCTTTTCATGATGAACTGATTTTCAAATTATCTTCCCCAAATATTATTGATACGCTTGGCCAGTTTCCTAATGGCTCTGTCCACATCCCTTTGGCGCGTGAGAGCAAAACTATTGGAGGAACGGCATGAAGCCACGGTCTTGCCCGTCATGTAATCTTCGAAGCTGACGCTGAGGGTGGATTTTGACTCAATAGAAGTGGCGGCATACTTCACAAGGACAAGCTTTTCCTTTTCTTGCTTTGTCAGGTCTTCAATACGGCGTTCACCCACCATCTGAAGGCGTGTGGCTTCGATGGCATCATAGATGCCTGGCTCGATTTCAATATCGGTTTCGGTGCCGTGGATTGTTTGACCTTTTACAATGGAGGCATACTCATACTTGTTGAGGTTCACGCCTTTGGCAATCATGGTTTTGTCCGTTGAGCAGGAGCATAAAACGAGAGCTCCCAAGAGAACGATGAGGAAATTTTTTAGTGTTTTCATGGTTTTTATATCTTAGTTACACATTTGTGGAGGCGATCAATCGCGCCTCCACAAATATCATCTTATCACTTCAAATTCAAAGCAATCTGCAACTCATCCAGCTGCTCTTGTGCAATCGGGGCAGGCGAACCGCTCATCACGTCGCGACCGGCGTTGTTCTTCGGGAAGGCAATGAAGTCGCGGATGCTGTCGGCGCCACCGAAGAGAGAGCAGAGACGGTCGAAGCCAAAGGCCAGACCTGCATGAGGCGGAGCACCATACTCGAAGGCACCCATCAGGAAACCAAACTGCTCCTGGGCTTTCTCGTCGGTGAAGCCCAAGGTGTGGAACATCTTATTTTGCAAGGTGCGGTCGTGGATACGGATGGAACCGCCACCCACCTCCACACCATTCATCACGATATCGTAGGCGTTGGCGCGGATGTCGCCCCACTTCGTTGGATCGTCGAGCAAGGCCTCGTCCTCGGGCTTCGGTGCGGTGAAGGGATGGTGCATGGCATAGTAGCGTTGCGTCTCCTCGTCCCATTCCAAGAGCGGGAAGTCGATGACCCACAGCGGTGCATATTCATCAGGTTTGCGAAGACCGAGTTGGTTACCCATCTCCAGACGTAGTGCGTTGAGTTGCACGCGGGTCTTCATGGCCTCGCCACAAAGGATGAGCATCAGGTCGCCGGGCTTGGCACCGAACTTGTCGGCGATGACTTTCAGGTCTTCAGGGGTGTAGAACTTATCGACGGACGACTTAAACGTGCCATCGGTGTTGTATTTGATATACACCATGCCGCCGGCACCCACTTGCGGACGCTTCACGAACTCGGTGAGGGCATCGAGTTGCTTGCGGGTGTATTCCGAGCAGCCCTCGGCACAGATACCGACCACCAAATCAGCATTGTCGAAGAGGCCAAAGCCCTTGCCTTTCACCACGTCGTTGAGCTCCACGAACTTCATTCCGAAGCGGATGTCAGGCTTGTCGGAGCCGTAGTATTTCATGGCGTCGTGCCAAGTCATGCGCGGAAATTGGCCAAATTCAAGGCCTTTCATCTCCTTGAAGAGGTGTTTGGCCAAGCCTTCGAAGGTGTTCAAGACATCCTCTTGTTCCACAAACGACATTTCGCAGTCGATTTGGGTGAACTCCGGCTGACGGTCGGCGCGAAGGTCCTCATCGCGGAAGCAACGCACGATTTGGAAATAACGATCCATACCCGCCACCATCAGCAGTTGCTTGTATTGCTGCGGGCTTTGTGGCAGGGCGTAAAACTCGCCAGGATTCATACGGCTTGGCACCACGAAGTCGCGGGCACCTTCAGGCGTACTCTTGATGAGCATCGGGGTCTCGATTTCGAGGAAGTTGAGGTTGCTCAAATAGTTGCGCACAAGCATCGCCATACGATGACGCAATTCAAGGTTTTGGCGCACGGGGTTACGGCGAATGTCCAAATAGCGGTATTTCATACGAAGATCGTCGCCGCCGTCGCTAACGTCCTCGATGGTGAAGGGCGGGGTCTTGCTGCTGTTGAGCAATTGGAAAGCACTCACTTTCAGTTCGATGTCGCCCGTCGGCATGTTCGGGTTCTTCGACTCGCGCTCGATGACGGTGCCTTTGGCCTGAATCACGAACTCGCGCCCGAAAGAGCGGGCTTGTTCCAAGAGTTTCGGGTCGCTGCTGCCATCCAAGAAGAGTTGGGTGATGCCGTAACGGTCGCGGAGGTCAATCCAAACGAGGGAGCCTTTGTCGCGGGTGCGCTGCACCCAGCCGGCCAATGTCACTTGCTTGCCAGCGTCGGCAAGACGAAGTTCGCCACAAGTATGCGTTCTGTACATATTTTCGAGATTTAAAGATTTAACATTTCAAGATTTAATATTTGTTTCTGATTTACAATGATTTCTAACTAAGCGGTACACCATATTCATATATTGTGTCGCTTGCCAAGTCGATACGGTCATTCCAAAAGATGCAAGTACGACTTGTGTCCAATTGTGCCATCGGCCAAAGGCCAAATTCTGTCGTCAAAGACTTGAAGTCATCAAGTGTGTCAATGTCGTCTTTCACATCGTAACACACGCGGAAACCGTCATCGAAAGTCACCATCAACTTCCAATTGTCGTTGAGTTCAAATTGTTTGATTCTCGGTATCATAACGGTGTAAAAACGACTAATCTCTGGCATAGTTCCGATGGTTTATCGGCGCAAAATTAGCAAAAAATGGACAATTGATTATTGGTTTTTATGATTTTCAGGCGGTTGAACACATTTTATTACCTATCTTTGCCGCCTAATCATCTAAAATAATCATCAATTATGAAAAAAATCATCTTTTTTGTTTTTATCATTGCTTTTGCGACAATCACATTGATGGCGCAACGAACAGACGAACTTACAGAAGCCTTGGACAGCCTTGTCATTACTGATATTGACTATGGTTTTGTAAGGGCCAAATTCAACTATGGTTACGACAGCAACAAACGCCTGAACCAAGTTATTTTCTCGAAAGTGGATGAATACTCCACCGACTTGCATTATTACGAAAAGCAGAACTACACCTATGACGACTACGGACGCTGCCTTTCATACACCCATTTCATTTGGGAGAACGGATGGATTGTCGACCGAAAAACAGACAGCACTTTCAATGCTATGGGAGAGTGCGTTTTCCTTAGGAACTATTCATATAGCAGTTACTTTTCCAACTACGAAAAAAGGGAATACACCTACGAAAACGGGAACTGCACGGAACGAAGGATTTACGACGCACACTCTGCCGACACGCTTTGGGAACCATACAACCGCCTCACTTGGGAATATGACGATTTGGGCAACTGCCTGCAACAAATTGATTATCTTCCCGATGGCAACGAATGGAAGCCCTATAGCAAAATGGTTTACACTTACAACAATCTGCATCAACTGGTTTTCAAAGAATACTTCCTTTGGAATGCCAACACAGGCGCATGGGATTCGGAAGGGACCACCACCGAATACGAGTACAACGCGGACGGCTTCCTGTTGAGAGAATATTACATTTCAAGCAACAACATAGAAAAGGAGGCAAAGTATATTTATGATGAGCGCAACAACCCGATTTGGTATTATTTCTGCCAAACCACACTTCCTGATTTCATCTGGGAGCAGGACACCATCGAATTTGCTTATAATGAACACGATAGCCTTGTCTGGAAATTGGAGAACTTCACCCATCACAATGGGGCAATAGACCATCCCGTACTATACGAATACGAGCGCGACGAGCAAGACCGCATCGTTGCAGAAACCTGTTTCGACAATTGGGCCAGTGGACAACAGCCCCGCTTCAGGAACGAAAACGCTTATGACGAACAGGGCCGCATTGTCATAAAACGTCGCATGAATTATAGCATGATTGATGGAGCATTGTTGAGCGATTCCCATGTGGAATATGAGTTTGATGACCAAGGAAACCTGGTCTCAGAATGGGAAGATCTTCAGAACTATGATTTTCAGAACTATTCGGAATTCTATTTTAAGCAGAGTTTTGACTATAACACACCATCCAACAACATTTTAGGATTGGACAGGGCTTGGAACGATTTCATTGGTTTCATGACAGACCACGAATTCCGTATGATACTCGAATACGAACCTTATTATTGGAAAAACGACCATTTTCCAATCCATCACAAATGGGAATCAGGAACATGGAAGTTCAGCGACCCAGATTTGCCCGATATCATCTCGCCTGTTAATGCAGATGTGGCATTGTACTATTCCAATCATCTTTACAGCCTTTCCGAAGCGCCTGAGTTCCCCGCCCGTGTTTTCAACATCGAAGGCGACTTGGCCGTGGAATGCGAGGCACCTGTCAACATTGTGGTTTATGATATGCTGGGTCGCATCGTGGCACAAAAACGACAAGCCACTCACAGCGAGTTTTACCTCAAATCAGGTGTTTATGTGGTGAAAGTGGGCGAAAGGGCCATAAAGGCGGTGGTGAAATAATTTGCAAAAATAGATAATCCTTTTGGATTGTCGTAAAGGAGTGTTTTTTTGTAAACACTTGAGCAAATTGAGTTTACATATTATCAACATCGAAAAACCCAGAAAACTCGGAAATACATTTTTCGTCTCTTCCGTTTTTTCCGATGTTCAATAATAATAGATATGTCCCGTTTAAAAATGTAGTTCGTGATCCGTTACTTACCTCACCGAAATAAAATTGAAAATCTTGGGAATTTTTCGATGAACAATTAAAAATCCGAACAATCAAACAATTTCTTACCTTTGCAGCCGTGATTCGGAAACTGAAATATCTGCTTTTTTGCCTCGCGATGTTGCTGACGGCCTTCCTCGCGCAGCGTTGCGCCAATGCGGTGGCACCCACAGGCGGGCCGAAAGACGAAACACCACCCAAAGTGGTGGCAACCGTGCCCGAAAACCATAGCACCAATTTCATCGGCAAGAAAATAGAACTCACCTTCGACGAATACATCTCGCTTGAGAACGCCAACCAGAATGTGATGATTTCGCCGCCCTTGAGCGAAAAACCCGACATCAAGCTGAAGAACAAAACTGTAATCATCAAGTTCAAGGAGACTTTAGCGGCTAACACAACCTACACCATCAACTTCGGCGCGGCCATCAAGGACTTGCACGAAGGTAATCAACTCAAGGATTATGTGTATAGCTTCTCGACCGGCGACCACATCGACACGCTCTGCATCGCGGGCACAGTGCTCAATGCCGTGGACAAAAAACCCGTTGAAGGCGTTTATGTTTCTCTGTATGCCGCCGATCGCGACAATTTGGACTCGCTGCCGATGACGACGGTGCCCAACTACCTCACCAAGACTGACAAAGAAGGCAAGTTCAGCCTCAATGGGTTGGCCGACAAGAAGTATCTCGTCTTCGCCTTGAAGGATGCCAACGCCAACCTCTATTTCGACTTGCCCAATGAAGAAGTGGCGTTTCTGGACACTTTAGTGCCAGCCTCGTATCCCTGGACACCCCCGAAACCACAAGTCTTGGATTCAACAATAATCGACAGTACGCTGATTATCAACGACTCAACACTTTTTATTCCAGCTGATTCGTTAGTGGAAATTGAGCATGACAGCCTAACCCTTATTCCCGACACGCTGCAAACCTTGCCACAAGACACCCTGCCTCAAAGAGTTTTCGACCAAAATGCCTTGAACCTCACGCTCTATATGTTCACTGAGGTGGATTCCACGCAAGTATTGTTGGAAAAGAAGTTGGTCGAGGAAGGCCTTTTGCGGTTCGTGTTCCGCCATCCCGCCAAGGAAGCCGTGGTGATGACCCCTGAAATGCTGCCCGACACTTTCAATCTCGTCACACTGCATTCCGCTGAGCATGACACGGTTTGGTGGTATTTCACGCCCAATATGAAGGATAGCCTATGGGTGCATGTGAAACACGACACCGTCATCAACGACTCGTCGCGCTACAGCCTGAAATTCAAGGACAAGAACGCCCGAAACAGGAAGCCCGAAACGCTGAAAGTCAGTAACAACCTGCTCGGTCGCGATGGGCTTATCCCGGGCCAAGATCTCATCCTGACGTTTTCCGAACCCGTCGTCAGCTATCAAATGCATGACTCGGCCGTTTTCAAATGCGATACCATAGTGTATTATGACACCCTTGCCTTCGAAAAAGCCGACGAATACGGCCTGCAATACCGATTGACCACCCCGTTCTCAGCCGATTTAAGCTATAGTCTCGAGATTCCCGACTCGGTCTTTTTCGGCATTCGAGGGCGCACCAACGAACCCATCAAGGCCGAATTCCACCGCATGAAAGACGACGAATACGGTAACATCTACATCACCGTCAAACCGCCCGAGGGCATGAAACAAGTGGTGGTGCAACTCCTGAACGAGAACGGAAAAGTGCTTGAGGAACAAGTCATTAAAGGTGAAGAAGAGGTGATGTTTGAACACCTGTTGCCGGCCAAATACAAGCTCCGTGCCCTCCTCGATGCCGACGGCAACGGCAAATGGAGCACTGGCAACTATCATTACCGCATCCAGCCCGAGACCGTCATCGAATACTATGATGCCCTCGACCTGAAAGCCGGCTGGGACATCGACTTGGAGGACGTTTGGATTCTGAAGCCATGAACAAATCGTTAAAAGACAAACCGTCATTCGGACATCTCATCGCCTTGGCACTCATCGTGGTGGCGGGTTTGTTCATCCAACGCGGCTACATGAACGAATATCCCTCTCACATCCACGCTTGGGCCGAGCAAGACCATTACGCCCTGTCGGTTGGGTTCATCAATAACGGCTTTGACTTTTTCCATCCCGAGACGATGATTTATAACAAGCAGTTTCCGGGCTGGTGGAAGGAAGCCTCAGAAACGACCATCACCTCCGCCGACTTCCCCGTTCACGAGTACATCATCGCCCTACTGATGCGGCTTTTCGGCACCGATGCGCCGTGGGTGTTCCGCCTTTGGACTCTGTTTATAGCTTTTGTCGGCCTCTTTTTCCTGTTCAAAATCAGTTACTTTATCACCCGCGACTGGCCCAAATCCATGCTCGTCGTCATAGTCGCCATGACCTCACCCATCGTGGCGTATTACATGAACGGTTTCTTGCCGGGTATCCCCGCCCTCTCGATGAGCATCGTCGGTTTATGGTTTTACTTGAAGTATCACGAAGGCGAGCAAATCAAGCATTTCCACCTCAGTGTCGCCTTCCTGACCTTGGCCTTGCTGATGCGCACCACTTTCGCCATCGCCTTGATTGCCATGCTTTGTTTCGAGATGCTGCGGGTCATGCGCAAGGAAACCTCTTTCCTCAATAAGCTGCCTTCCGTCGTCCTCGCCATCACGGCTTACCTTGCCTCGTTCCTTTGGAATCGCCACCTAAGGCTCACCCACGGCACCATCTTCCTCAACAACCTGCTCCCACCTGAAAGCTGGCAGGATGCCCAAGAACTCATCACCGAGGCCTACAACAACTGGGCGTTCCAATACTTTCAGCACCTTCATTATTGGCTGTTCTTCATTTTTGCCTTTTTTGCCATCGCCTTTGCTGTTTTTCATGCCATCGCCAAGAAAAGGCTCACCAAGTCAGCTTCCGCGAAACAACCTCTTTCGCTTTGGTGGCTTCCCGCCATACAACTTTTTGGTTGTCTGTTGTTTACCGTGGCCATGATGCAACAAATACAGTACCACGACTACTATTTCATCGACACTTTCCTCCTACCCCTATTGCTGTTGTTGGCATTGTCGCTGAAGGCTATTCCTGCAAGCAAACGCACTATTATCCTCGTAACGGAATGTCTTGTCGTGGCCGTTTTAGCCGTGGTGATGATTCGCAACGTGATCGAAACCCAAACGACGAGAAGGTTGCAGGAAAACCATGGCGAAATCAGCTATAACAACCTCAAAGACGCGGACCGACTGCTCGACTCGCTCAATGTTCCGAAAAATGCCAAAATACTATGTCTTTTCGGCTATGCACAAAACGGCCCCTTCATCCAGATGAAACGCAAGGGCTATTCGGTAATGACGGACGACAAAGAGTTAATCGAAGCCGCTTTCACTTGGGACTTCGACTACATTGTCATCGAAAACAGTAAGTTTGAAACCTATCTTGAAAGGCAGAGGGACATGCTCTCAAGGCTGCAACGTGTAGGCGGCAACGGCAAGCTTTCCGTTTGCACACCGACCCACCACATGACCTATCAGTCCGCCAACGAGTTTTTCGACGCCAAAGAATAGCCTCTCACGGCTTTATTCCTCATCGGCGAGGATAACCACCCGCATCCCGACAAAGGCATATTTGGCTTTCAGTACATCCAAATCATTGTCTCTCAATCGGATGCACCCCTCACTGCCACGCCCTGGCACCGAGCTTTCATTGTTGGTGCTGCCATGGATGCCAATGCCCGAATGGCCTGGCGTTTTCAGTCGCATGAACCAATGGCCGTAAGACAAAATCGAGCCGCGACCGTCGCCGAAGTCGTGCGTCCATTGCGAAGCATCCACAATTTCAGTGATGGTGAAGGGATTTTCCGGCGTACATTCAGGCGTTTTCATGTCGCCTTTCTTTTGTTTTTGGCCTTTCGCAAGTCCCACACAAACAGGATAATGCACACGTTTGACCGTGTCGCCATTGACCACTTCGCAGACATACAGCCGATACTCTGGCTTTGAAATGAGGATGAAACAGTTCTTTTTATCCACCACATCGGAATAATACGTAGCCGTATCGGCAGGAACAGCTTTGATAGTATCCGTTACGCCCGTTTCAACGGTTACATTCTCCTTTTGCTCCGAGGAGCCACACGACGGCATGGCAAACAGCGCCGCCAACAAACTTAATATCAGTGTCATATTTTTCATTGGGTTTCAAAAGAATGTGCAAAGATACGGATTTTTTGGTGTTTGCACAATAACAAACGAAGCACAAAACATTTTTCCCTATTTTTGCCGCATCGTTATTGAGTTTGTCGAAATATGGAAAAACAAATACTATTAGGAAAGACCCCCGCCGAGATTCAGGAGGTCGTGGAGCAATTGGAACTGCCTCGTTTTGCGGGCAAACAGATTGTGGATTGGCTTTACCTCAAGCGTTGCGCCTCGTTTGACGACATGACCAACCTCAGCAAGAGCGCAAGAAGCTTGTTGTCAGAACATTACGAAACAGGACTAAAGGCTCCCGTCAAAGAGCAAGTTTCGACCGACGGCACGAAGAAATACCTCTTCCCTGCTGGCGAACATTTCGTTGAGGCGGCCTATATCCCCGACCGCGAACGCGCCACGTTGTGCGTTTCCACGCAAGTGGGCTGCCAGATGGACTGCCTCTTTTGCGCCACGGGCAAGCAGGGTTTCCAGAAGAACCTCTCCGTGGCCGAAATCATGAACCAAATCCTCAGCCTGCCCGAGTTCGACACGCTCACCAACATCGTCTTCATGGGCATGGGAGAGCCTTTGGCCAACTACGACAACCTGATGCGCTGCCTCGACATCCTCACGCAGGAATGGGCATTGGGTTGGAGCCCGACCCGCATCACCGTCTCGACCTGCGGCCTGATTCCCAATATGAAACGCTTTCTGGAAGAATCGAAATGCAACCTCGCCATCAGTATGCACAGCCCGTTCCACGACGAGCGCCTCAAACTGATGCCGATTGAAAAGACCTATCCTATCAAGGAAGTGATTCACGCCGTCAGGCAACACGACTGGCACGGACAACGCCGCCTTTCGTTTGAGTACATTATCTTCAAAGACCTGAACGCCAGCAAGGAACATATCAAGGAAATCGCACGACTTTTGGGAAGCACCCGTTGCCGCATTAATTTAATAAGGTATCATGCCGTGCCCAACATTCCGCTGAAGAGTCCCGATGCCGCCACGATGACCTGGTTCCGCGATGCCTTGAACGAAAAAGGTATCATCGCCACCATCCGCGCCTCACGCGGACAGGATATTGATGCTGCCTGTGGGCTGCTGTCAACGAAAAATTTATTGTAAATTATGGTTGTAGAGACGGTGTGCACACCGTCTCTACATGTATTACAACGAACGTAACGATACCGCAAAACCGCCGCAAGGCGCCATCTTCACCTTCAGTTCCGATTTGTTTGTCACCGTCTTTTTGGTGATGGTGTAGGCTTGTGCATTGTAATGCTCATCAGGAATACCGCTGGCATCCTTGGCATCACAATAAATCGTGGCCTCGTATTTCGTTCCTGGTTTCAGGAAATCCAGCTTCACCGTGATT
>JAEEGH010004487.1_pt1 | contig 35776 bp, 41 predicted proteins | sample 9134181 | NCBI WGS metagenome assembly JAEEGH01 (sample SAMN16246544, study PRJNA631951) | gut metagenome | biome: gut microbiome; feature: rumen; material: DP-attached | host: Bos | place: Iran: Karaj | collected 2018-10
ACAATTAGCGGCAGTGTTTTTATTGTTTTTTTCTATCGTTTTCGTTTATATTAAAAAAAGCGCACCGGACCTCATTTCTGAAATCCGGTGCAAAAGTACTGCTAATTTTTGACCTAAAAGTCTAATTTTTAGACTTGTGTCTCGCTATCTTTTTTACATTGCTTATAGTCGCGGTTGTATTTCTCGAACCAGTTGTAGTAGGTCTGTTTCGTTATGCCGAATTCGGTCAGCACCTCATCCAACGTACGCCGAAAACCGGCCTGCTTGTAGATAGCTAGCCGGTCCTCTATGAGGCAGTACATCACACGTCGGTAATCGATCGCGCTGATGGCAGGAATTCGTTTGGTTAGTTCGTGTTGCGTCTTCTCGTGTACTGCATCAATCATCGATTTTTCTAGATCTGTGACCAATGCGTGTGTTTGTTAAAAATAAATGAAAAAGCGCCAAAGCTTTTTGGGCTTTGACGCTGCAAATGTACTAATACAAAAAGACACTACGGGTCCGGGGGGAAAAAAGTTTTACTTTTTGGAATGAATGAATGAATGAGTGAGTGAATGAGTGAATGAATGAGGGACTAGAAATCATTTTCCTCGTAACTATCCCAGCCAGCCATACCATCATTATCGGCAGGACCACAGTTCCAATCGTCTCTGCTGGTCCAGTTACCCGAACCTTGCGCACGATGTCGCCGGCTTTCTGCTACACTGCGATAATCTTCGATGTTCCCGCTAGAAGAATTATACCCATGATTAGAGGCCCCACCGCCGCTCGCAGAACCATAGTTGCGGCGTCTTGATGGTTTCCTCAAATCGTCCAGTATATTCGAACACTGTATAGGAATTGCAATGATTAGGATGACTATGAAAATCCCCCAGAACCATCCAGATAATGCTTTCGCATCTCCTCCTGCAATTGGAGCGGCAAATATCGCTGCCAGTAGCGCATAGAGAGGCAACGATAGCAACACTATCACTAGGACTGCACAACCCATCTCCGGGTCAACGGATGGAGCCTTCTTCTCTGGTGCGGTTTTGTTCTGCGCCGCTTTCAGAGCATCTTTCGTTTTTTTGTCAACGAATTTCATTTTTCTTCGGTTATGGGGCCTCTACCGCAGGTAGTGCTCATTCTGCTCCCTTGCATCCTCGGCAAACTGTTTCCGCAGTTCCTCGGGTTCCATCACCTCTAGCGTGGAACCGAATTTCCGCAGCTCCTGGATGAAATCGTATGTCGGCGCCAGCCGAAAAGCGAAGATGCTGTATTCGTCCGTGCGCTCTATCTCGCGTTGACTCTCATGGATGGGTAGCGTGCGCATGAAATTAGCATCGTAGGCATTGACGCGTATGCGTATATGCTCCGCTTTGGTCAGCCGGCGGTCGATGCCAAACTGGTTCTCAAAGAATTTGTCCGCGCGGAAAGACTTAGGCAGTCGGAAAGACTGGTCGGTCTCGGTAAGCTCGTGCATACGGTCGAGTGCATAGACGCGTGGCTCTTTCTCCTCCGGATGGTCGGCTGGCTTGCCTACGAGGTACCAGCGCTGTTTGAAGACCTTCAGACAGTACGGTGCGAGCAGAAACGAGTGCGGCTCCGCACGGTTGAACCCCTGATAGGTGGCGTAGAGTTGACGATTGTCTTTCATCGCTGTGACGATGGTGGAGAGAAAACGGCTGCCCTCGGGTATATCCTCGAAGATGACGCGGTCGCGTATGTCGGTGGTCAGATTGACCATGTTGTTGACGGCGAACGTATTGAGTATCCACGTGCGTATACCTTTGCTCTGCAGGTCACCCAGTTCACCTATGTAGTACTCGCTGGTGGAGCGGTTGCAGAGGATCTCAATGCCGAAAAGTTCGGCTATGGTCTCGCGGTGGCGGTACAGGTTCTTATCCCCATAGCGCGACTCGTGATCGTAGTTGTATGCAGACTTGGACCAACGTCTGTCGAGTTCGTCCTTGGTGATACGGCCTGCCGAGTGAACGGTATCAACCAGCCATATCAATCGTTGAAAAAGTTTATTCTGTGCAGCCATCGCGTTCGGCACCCTCCGACGCGGACTGACGATTACCTCGTCATTATAGTCTCCGGGGCCTCCGCTCTCTCCAAAAATTAGAAATTTTCGGAGGCCACAAGGGTGATAATTTTAGTTTGTTTGCGCTAATGTTTAGTGAATGAGTGAATGAATGAATTAGTGAGTTAGTGAATTAGTGACTTTCCACTTTACACTTTACACTTTACACTTTTTGTTCCTATTGGTTAGAGCAGATAAAAATTGTTCTTTTAGATTTTGAGAACAAAATCGTTGTTCTTGCAGGATGAAAAAAAAATGTTTTTATTGTTTTTGACCCGACGGTGTGACAAGTGATTTACACCCTTAGGGTGTGAGGTGTAGCCACAAGGGCTACCGAAAAGCTCGCTTTTAAGGTGGCACTTAAGGATGCAACTCGCAAGCGCGACCAAGCGCGAAAATCGCTTGTAACAACGGAAGGGTGTTTTTGTAAGCGATAGCGCGTTTTTGTTTTATAATTATACTCTCGGTCGGCTTAGGCTCCCCGCCTGCCTTCCCTTTTCGAAGCCAAAAGTCAATTGGCTTCTCCATCTCCGCGTAGCGGTATTTTTATTATTTTTGTTTATTTTTGTGAGCGTCAGCGCATTTTCGGTTTCTCTTTTGACTATCGACTTGCTCTCAAAAGAGCATAACGAAGAACATGATAGCTCCCCAACCGAAGAGGGACAGTGTACAAAGGCAGAAATCTACCAATCCAAATTTTTCATTCATAGCCGTAATCTTTTTTAATCATTCTTACTCGGGTCCCCGGAAAATTTCTAATTTTCTGGGAGAGCGGAGACAGGAGTCGTCTTGTCAATTTAGCGGAGTGGTATTGACTTTTTACGATCTCCTTGTCGAACGCGATACAAAAGTACGGCTACAAAAGGACACTACACGTCCGAACCTACAAAAAAATGCGTTTTTTTATGTTTTTTCACAAAAAGGACCAAGCTACGATTGCCACTCTATTCCACGAAGGCATGCAGGAAGTTTTGTTCCGGCTTTCTTGTGATGTGCCACGCACTCACAGCACTTCCCGTGCCGCGGACATTCTTTCACGCAAGGGCAATCTATGTTATTATGTGGACAGGGCATGGGATATGGCTTATCAATTTATACGATACAGTTGGTTATATTGCACATCTTTATTCGACCATTGTATATGGTAGGTATTTCCGTTAATCTGGTCTATCATCAAGAACGTCCACAAGTTGGTTGTAGGGTATAATTCATATCGCCCATTTTTGGCATCACTCCCTACATATATCTCCATTGGACAACCAATATAAACCTCTCCCTCCTCTGAAGGACCATTGGTTGAAAATTGAAGCATAGAGACGCGTCCTGTCTGAGTATCTAACTTAAGATATGTCCACATGTTGAATGTGGGGTATAATTTGTACCTCAGGGTTGAATTTGTCTCGTGATTAACAGCATTAAATTGTATCTGTGCTTGTGCCATTGCACTCGCAGCCATAACCACCGCAGCCAAAAGTAAAAATAATTTTTTCATAATAATATCAAGTTATTTAGTTATATCAAAAAAGGGCCAGGCTTATTGGTCTAATCTTTCCACAGTAAAAGTCTCCTCCAGCAATTCTATGTAAGGGCCAAGATGTTTTAGGAGTTCTCCATTATGGTTGGAAATCTCATTCTTAAACCATTCTCTATCATTTTCCGAAAGCCATTCCATCTGTGGATCTTCTCGTAAAATCTCATGTTTGTAACTTTCGCTCTGCTCTTTTGCGTCTCCATATACAGCTAAAGTTCTAAGAGCTATCTTCTTATAAAGCCTATAATGTTTGGATTGCGATTTTACTGATATGGAATCAATCTGCTTCTTCATCATGAACCACATCTCTTTAATCTCTAAATCCATTTGGAGCAGATGACTATAAATATCCCGATAGAACATGTATAAGTATAGGAGGTGGGATGTAACGTCAAGATATTTGTGTGTAAAATCCTTAGCACTCAACATTAGGCCTAATCGATTGAAATACTTCTCAATATCTCGTAAACTTTTGCTTGTGGCGTGAAGGCATACAGACAAAGCCGTACGCAATTTCACCTCTCTATCTTCTCCTCCAAATTGCTTTGCATTATTATCCCAATAGTTGGTGAACACCTCTGCCAATTTCCTTTGCTCAAACTGCGCATCGATAAAATTGGAAATATCCGGTTCAGGTAAATCAAATTCCAAATCCACAAAACGCCGAAGGTATCCCGCTACATCAATATCACCATATACAGTTTTAATAGATTCGCTAATTACCTTTTTGTCAACGGATAAAACGAAAATAATATTGTCTATCACAAAGAAATGCTTAATCCGTTCCAACATCTGCACAGCATAATTAGGTCTGCAACGATCAAGTTCATCAACAAAAATAATAAGCGACTTCTTTTTTCCAACTTTCTTAGCGTATGTAGCTAATTGATCTCGGAAATCATCTACTACACTCTTAATCCCTCTGTATTCTTTAAGACATGCCTCTTCTTCCGAAAGTTTATCAGTCCCATTTTGGATAGCATCTGCAATTTCTGCATATGCATTTAAGCCCGGTACGAGTTTTCCTAATTGAATAAGGCTTTTACTCAAAGCAGAGATGAAATTCTTTTTATCTTTGGTGAGAGTTTTTCCAATGCCATTAATTATACCATCAATCAATGCAATCATTGGATCTGCAACAAAGTCGCTCTCCCATGCATTGAAATAAATCGTTTTATAGCCTTCATTTTGCAAAGAAGCTTCCCACATCTTTACAAATGTGGTTTTGCCATATCCCCAATCTGCATTTATCGAGAGCGTAAATCCGTTTTCGGTATTTTTCACAATTTGCGTTAAGACATCCGCATATTGTTTGCGGTGAAGCAAATCATGCACGAAGGGTGTAGTCTTTGGAATATCTATTTCTTTCGATCTTAATTCCATTATTTCATCTTATCAATCTCAGCAAATAACTCTTTTATCTTATCGTCTCAATCAACTCTTCCAAACTGATACAAACTTTTGTAAACAGTTTATACATCAGTTCGGGCTCAAAACTATCTTTATCTGGGATATACGCATATACCTTCTTCCCTTGCCCAGCAAACCAGCCAGCCTCTGTGTGCGCAGATCTACCGCAAGGAAGAACCAAAACGCAAGCATCGCAAGTGGTCATAGCATCAATGTCGTTCCTAAACTGCCGCTCTGCCAATGGATGAGACAGATTCTCTTGATAATCAGCAGGCGACCAGTCTACGCAATGCTCATCTACATCCGTCCAATGAAATCCCGGGTCACCAGATGGCGGATTTCGAAAATCGTACACATCATGCCCCGCTTTGCGCAAAGCTGCTACGACATCGGGATAATATGTATTGCGCCATGAGGAGGCAACGTAGATGTGCATAGGGTTATAAGCTTAAATATACCAAGTCTTCTTGAAAGCGTTTATTCTTTGCCTCGGTGAATGGAATCTTGTTCTTGGCAAGAAAGTCAGCCCATACCTCTTCAAGTTTCTTGGCTTGCTCGTCATTGAGAACTAAGCCGGAATGGCCCTTCTCCCATTCAAAGTCGGGGATAATTTGTGCCAGTTCTGCACACGAGAGAACGGGAAGTGCGTCGGGGTTGATTAAAACATCCGGAACGAAATCTACATAGAAGGTCTCACGATTTTTGCCTGACCAATCTTCGTCACGATAGGGTTCAGAAGTGATTTTGCCGGAAGCAACGATACCTGTTTGCCCGTACATACCGACCTTGACCCAGAAGAAACGGTCTCCCTCGTGAATTTGGTCGTGATCCCAAACCGACCAATTGTAATCATAATCATAATCGTCTCTACGTATACGATCCAAATCAGTGAGATAGTGCAACATTGAGTAGGACGAGAACGCTGGGTTCCACTTAAAAATAACAGTTTTCATGATCTTACATTATTTAAGGATATTCAATAGATTTCTATTTAGTGCAACTGCCGCTTGCTGCATCGTGTTTTCCAACTTGTCTTTGGTTAGTTCACATTGCCACAAGACTATTACTTGCCAACCGGCATTAATCAATGTGTCGTAGTTCTTTTGGTCGCGCGCACGATTGTACTCAATCTTGTTTTTCCAGAACTCTGTATTGGTTTTCGGTAGTACAAACATTTTGCATCCTTCGTGCCCATGCCAAAAACATCCGTTGACAAAGATAGCAGTCCTGTACTTGCGCATTACGATATCCGGTTTCCCTGGTACACTCTTGACATTTAACCGATATCTGTATCCATGCGCCCACAACCATTTCCTTACCAATATCTCAGGCTTAGTTGCCTTACTGCGAATATGAGACATGCAGCGATGGCGTTGTTGTGGAGATAAGACATCTGACATATCTGCTTAGCTGCGATAGTTTATTAGCTCGCTACAACTTTTGTAAATAGGGGCCCCGACAGGTTGGTTGTTTTTTATGATTTCCAACAGATTTATATTGCCGATTGAAACTTCTTCATCCATAACATAACAGAAATACTTTTCGGCATGCATTTCCTCAATAGGTGTAGGATACCAAGCTTCTTGCATGCGCTTTTTATCCATTATCGCATGATGATGGACACGATACACATGATATTCTCCACTATTATCCCCTTCCCTATACAAGACGACGAAGCGTACTGTCATTTTCTCAAGTTTTGACCGCATTTGCCCGCCTTCTACATCTTTTCCCAAGCGGACATTATATATGGTTGTGCCCTTGTCATTTACTCCATTTATCCACTTCCAATGGGCTTCATCCTTGTAACATCCTATTAACACTTGATCCTCCAAGTAATTTTCGAGATAATGAAGTGTGTACTTCTTCTCGGGCAAAATGTTCATACTGGCTATCGTTGGTTCAAGGTCATCCAATACAGAAGAAGGATTGGTTCCAATAGGACACGGTTTAACGTCGAAGGCTGTTTTAAGTTGGGCTAGTATCACGTTGTTCTCGTCTTCATACACCTTATCCTTACTAAGTGCCAACGAGTAGTATTTTTGCCGCCCTCTATCAACGTACGGAGTATAGACTTTCCCTAATAATTCCTTAAAATGTTTTTCCAAATATGATACTGCACTAACGCCTTGTTTCGGTGTCATGGCATAGAAATCGTATTTATCAGTGAGCATCTGCTGAATTGCCGAACGGAATTCACTTCGAACTTTTGTTTTCCATGCCTGTTTCTGCTGTTGATTATTTCTAGCATAGAGAGATACTATATGCAAAAAGTTTACATCATAATGTGCCATCAGAAGAGTATCTCTATCAAACAATCTATTTTCAAATTGACGGTTTTGGTAAGTTTGTCTTGATTTCTCTGTTAATTTCAGATATTCTTGATAGTTAAGTTCCGAATTAACTTTTGCCGAAATAAAAAAGTTTGGAATAATATCATATCCTTCTGTTATGTCATCACGCAATTTTCTAACTTGTTCGTGTCCCGCGCGACGAAAACGACTAATATCTTTCTTAATGTCTTCATCATCTTCATTCATGAACAAGTTAAGATTCCATTGAATGACATTTTTCGCATATGTATATTGTTTATATATCGATTCTCTTTGAAGATTATGAGATTCGCCACGTTTATAATATTTTGAATCTCCGATATAGAATATATCGCGCTGGCCTTCTTCATTATTGGTGAGATTTCTATACCTATACATATGGTCGACACGCTTACCATCATCTTGGTCTTTCAAACCGGCTGGTATCTTTGAACGAGGATCGCCGATTAGTTCATCAATCATTGCCTCAAATACCACATTAAATGACTTGACAAGTAAGTATTCCTCATTATGAGAATTTATTCGGATTTGACGTGATTTTTCGAAGAAGGCATTACACAGTTCCCACAATGTCAATGTTTTATCCGAGAAATACTTATATTTTATCTGGCGCATTCTTCGGCAGCCAAACCCACGAAGGTAGTTGTCAAACTTTGCACCCGTTATCAATTCATATCCCACATCAACATGTACTGGGAATCCATAGCTCTTGTGTATATAATTTAATATGCTGTAATATATGACTAATAGCTCTTCGTCGAAGTTTATTTGCCGTTTTTTATTTACTGGATTCACATATACTGGTCCTCCTGTTTGCAAGAAAGCATGGGAGTGTGCAATGGTTCGGGTCCAATTGATTTTATTGCAGCCAGAATGTAAATTTTTGAGAGTAAACAAAAGAAAATCGCGATTATCCTTTTTGAATTGAGTAAGCGAAAGGAGAATATCCAAATAGGTATTGCTTAGTCGGGTGCGTCCTTTTCCTATTTTTGCTATCTGCTTATCATGCAGAACGATATTGTTATCTCGGTTTAATTGGGCATAAACCGTAATAGCGCGATGAATCCATATAGAGAATTTATATAAGAAATCTACTGGGATATCATCTCGACGAGAACTCAAATCGATTTGTATCAGATCCTCTGGACGAATATTGCCAAATACTACTTCATATTTGTTGCCGTTATCATCGACTTTCTCCTCTAATAGAACTTTGGGAAGAATAAATACACAATCCCGGATACGAGGATTGTAGTAATATCCGACATAGTGAATTGAGACAAAGCCTTTTACGTCTTTGAATGCACCTTCCCACAAAATATCTTTGACGATGTTTTGAGGGTAACGATATTCTTCAAATATTATTCTCACGCGTCTTCTGAACTTTCTTGTGGCACTTCTGCTTCTGCTGACTCATTCGGTTCTTCCTTTTTGAGTTCATTCTCCACATCCAAATTCGCAAGGAAATGCTCTACCATTTTTTCGTCTATAACACCTTTCGACAAGAAAAACGCGGAGAAGCTGATAGTCTTATAACCCGTTTCTGTTTTTTCATAAGATTTGAAAATATCATCACTAAATTCAGTATCCTTAAAAACGTCATTCCAGAGATAAAAAATAACCTTCCCTACAAAAGTTTTAGCAGAGATTTCTCCGTTTTCATCTGCCATAGCAAAGAAATATCCTAATTTTTTATCTTCTGATTGTGTAGCTTCATTTATTTTAGAGTTGATTGCTTGTAAGAAAGACCACCAATCGTACAAACCATTTTGATTCGTTATCTTCCAAGTCGTGCCAGGTTGATGTTCAATGGGGACATAATCCCATTCCCAGCGCCGTTTGAAAGCGCTGTCAATGGGGAATAATGATTGGTCAGAAGTATTCATTGTCGCCCAGATGTAAAGATTCGACGGTAAAGACATGAGTTTACCAGACATCAATTTATCTGATATATCTTCGCCTTCTTCATTTGTAATATCTTTAATCACAAGTTTCTGCTTTGCAATAAAATCTTGAATATCTCGATCTGGAGTTATCTCATATGAAGAAAAACCCTTAGAATTCCGATCAAGAAGCTGGAATATATCTCCGAATATTTGAGCACAATTGCCGCGGTTGATCTCCTCTATCACCAAGAATACTGGAGCAGATGGATTCTCCCAAGCTTTGATATACGCTTGCATGAAGGGCTGAGGTGTAAATTCGTAGGTAATATCGCCCTTTTCACCCTTTGTTGGCTTGTATGCTCCGACAAAAGTAGAATAGTCGCTATCCGGATGAAACGTAGTACGAATCGTTTGCTCTGCTGGATATTCCTTAGTTTTTTTACGTGTCGCATCGGATTTTCCAGTACCTGGAGCTCCATATGTTATCATCTGCAAAGGAAAGTCTATTAAAAAATCGGTCTTACTATATTTCTTAGTCTGTTCCTGGTCAAGTAACTTCTTCTCCAATGCACGATAGCGCGGCGAGATGTGGAATTCAATTATTGAGCCAACTTTGTTGATAGATATTTTTGTAGCGTCCTCCACTAAAAAGTCGCGAATATTGAGGCCTTGCGGAAAACCTTGTATACATGCACTACGTTCTATTTTATTAAGGAATGTTACACTATAATCCGCCTCTTCGTGTTCTCCGAAGAATGACTTTACTTCAGCTAACTTAGTCTCATAAAACTTGTTACTAAAGTATATCATTTCCCCTTTCTTGTTGAAAAGAGGAAGATTACTTACAATATATGCCAGCATTTTGTATAGTTCATCCCTAAATATACGAAGAACTACTTGGTACGATTGGTCATCTGGTTCTGGCAGACCAAATAAGGCAGCCATTTCACCAGTGAGTTTGACACTAGTCTCATTCGAGTTCCCTTGATTGATTGCATAGTTGCAATCTTGCTTAGATGCAATTTTACTAGCTTCCATATCTATTATTCAATTTTAGGTTCTGCAGCATCCTCTAACAATGTTCGAAGGATGTTCGAAACAGTAATACGCAATTTTTGAAAATATGTTTTAGTAGTCTCGTTACACGTGGACATCTCTGCTTCTGCCAAAGCCCACAACAAAGAGTCCATACCCGTCACCACACTTCCTTCTGTCAATATTGGGAAATATACCTTGGTGTAATAATCATGGGATTTATTGATGGAAACTGCATGTTTCCCATCTACTAATGTAGGCATCCACAATACGCCATCCATTAAATTGTCTTGCGGAACCACACGATATTCATTTTCTTCCGGTTCTTCTATTATACAAATTCCCGCGCCACCAGTTTTTGCCGTGTATCCTCCTTCTGCATTTTGAATTTGAACTTCGCCTTTAGTCTGATCAACCTTAATAACCTTGGACTCCTCTACCTTAGGTGCTTTCTCTTCAATAACTTTATTGGAGTCATCGTGGGCTGAAGGCGCTTTTGTGGATACAGTGTCCTTTATAACATTACGATATGCATCCTCCGCCTCACGCCTCAATGCGGGAAGAAATTTATCTTTGAGATATTGCGCCAAAGAGCTGTCTAGTAGTATACGAGATTTTTTTATATCGATCTTGAATGCTTCGTCAAGCCTATGGTCAAAAGAGAAACTTATTCGAAGAAGTGAATAGTGTGGGTCGTTGACATACGTACCTAGCCAATTACCATAATTGATAAGTCTGTTTTCGCGATACACATAAAAGCCCTCCATGTCATTGCTCACACGTGCTTCTGCTTTAGCTTCCGGGGAAGAAAATTTAGTAGGGCGTGGAAGAAGCCATGCTTTAATTCTATACTCACTTACTTCATCGCCCACTTGTACCTTTAATGGCTTGTCATACAGACACTTTGTGTTTTCTTCCGATTGGCAGAAAGGATCCCATGGAGTTAGTTTTACGTCATTAACCCATATTTCCACGTTCGGCGCATCAGTATAGTTCTTGTCCAAAAAACGTTGATATACCATCCGAAAATGGAAGCGGAGCTCTTCGAGATCCTTACTTAATGCCTTGTCTCGAGATCCAATATTGGCATATACCCTATTGGCTAATCGGTCAACTTTATCCCAAATCACCAATGTTCCACTACCGCCTTCTGTTACTTCCTCCAACAATTCAATCTCATCTTGATCAGCAGACAGTTCTTGTAATTCCCATGCCATCTTTTCACAGATATAATCAAGATCCCAACAGACTTTATTATAGCCACTTGTCGCATCTCTAGAGACCAATGACAAGCGGCGGCAGAATGCGGTAGAGGCTGTTTTGAGACCCATGCCAAATTTCCCCAAAGAAGCAGCGTTGGTCCTTTCTTCAGAGCCGTAGCGCATAGCGTTGAGTAGTCCATCGGAATTCATACCACATCCATTGTCAGCAATGTAAACATGCAACTGGTTCGCAAAGTCATACTCAACCTTGACTTTAATCTTGGTAGCGAAAGCAGCAATGGAATTATCAACAATATCTGCCATTGCAGTGTTAAATGTGTAGCCGGTATCACGGAGACTCTCCATGAGACGAGCTGGATTAGGAGTTAGTATTGCCATATCTCTTAGATTTTATATTTCACTTGTTTCCATGAACCTGATAACTTAAGAACAAACTCGTCATTCTTGTTTAGTTGTTCTTGCAAATCACTTTTCTCATCTTCTGCCTCCTTGTTCTGAGGTAGAGAATAGTGACGATCATACCCAATATATCTCGTTCCATTTTCGTCGATAGCGAACCATATCTCGTCCCCTGCTTTTAATTCATACTCGCGAGTAAACTGAAGAGTACAAGTTAATCGATGCTCATTGTGAGATTGAAAGCGAGGTTTTCCAAAAAAGACATCATTGTAGTATATGTATTCAAATGTCCAGATACGTCCTTTGAAATCGTGAAACATCAGAGTCACACGTGGGTTTAGCTCACGGATCGTCATCTCGGGAAAAACGCCAGAGGTTGCGGCAAATTTTGTAATGGTTATTCCCGCTTGATGTCCTCCTGTCTCACCAGTATCGTTGCGAGAAAGGGTTTTTGATACTTTAGTTGTTATCATAATTATCAGTAGTTATAGGTGACATTGAAAGGACTTTGCGCAGATCCTCTCGCGTATTTTGGCCTAAGGTTCCAATCACCGCCGTAGAACTTATTGTTCTTTTGTTACAAATCTTCTCATCGATAAATTCCTCTATTGTCCCTTCGTAATATAGGCGGTGGACAAACACTGTTTTTTCTTGACCATTACGGTATGCCCTAGCGGACGCTTGGTCTTCTTTTGCCGGATTCCACTCCAAATTATAATGAATTACGTGATTTGCAGCTGTTATATTCAACCCAGAACCAGCGGCAATAGGATTTAGTGCTAATAATGCAGATCCTTCATGCGAACTAAAATTATCGATCACAGTCTGTCTGTCACTTTCCGGTACACTACCATCAATAAAATCAGTGTATATACCAAAGCGTTGGCGTATGTCTTTGACAAGTATTTGAATCATTTCCGAAAAAGAAGTAAATACAATAACTTTTTCATTTGAGGAGAAGATCTCGGACAGTAACTCACAAAGACGGGAATATTTATTGCTATAAAGTATTGGGTCACCATGCAGATGCTTGTCGTATACAAAGGGGTGAGTACAGAACAACCGCAGCAACTGAATTACCCTTAGCTGGTGGTTATCCAAGGATGTATCATCTGCAACCGTTCTAACGCTGTTGATGTAATATGCAGCTTCGTCTTTTGTCATTCGAATAGGTTGTGGAATATCTACGCGCGGAGGAAGACTTTTTAGGACTTCACTTGCTTTTCTCCGTATCATAAGAGGCGAAAGGAATGGTTCCAAACGATATGCAGAATCAGAATCATCCGTATACGTACGGCTAAATTCATTAAATGAGCCCAAATACCCCGGCAAAACAAAATCAGTCAGTGACCATATATCAGACATATGATTCTCGAATGGAGTTCCTGTTATTGCCAATGCCGCTTTAGAGGGAATCATTTTGATGGTTTTTGTGCGACTGGCATAAGGGTTCTTAATATTTTGCGCCTCATCAGCAGCTAGTATGTCCCAATCTACCATTTGAAGCATGCCACAATCATTCTCTATAGAACTGTATGACTTTACAATTACGTCATACTTGAGTAGATAATGATAATCTCCAGTCCTATGGGGGCCATGATGAATTAAAACTTTTAATGTAGGGCAAAATTTCTCAAGTTCTCGCCTCCAGTTCTCTAATAGTGAGAGGGGACAGACCACAAGGAAATGGCTGTGTGGTTTCTTAGATTTTATAGCCGCAAACAAGGATATAACTTGAGCGGTTTTTCCTAATCCCATCTCGTCTCCCAATATACATCCGCAGCCATGCTCTATCATATAAACAAGCCATGAAGAACCGACCTTCTGATAATCATACAACTCACACTCCAACGAAGGAATCTGTATATCGGAAACTTGTCCCTCATTTTTTATCTGCGTTAACTTAGATAAAACATTATCTTCATACTCTACACTTGATTCGTTCAAGAGGTGTGTACACTCAAGATATTGAGCAATCGATAACGAAGGATTCTCCGCATTAGGGAGGTACTTCTCAAGAATTGTATACGGACCTGTTAGATAATAAAAAACGCCATCACATATCACATAATCCTTATATTCTTCTTTTTCTTTGGGAACAATGTAAACTACGCCTTTTTTAGTTACAGAGAGAATGATAGCTATAGTATCTCCGACTTGCCGAAATTCTATTTTAGGGGATTGGCCTATTTGTGAGAAACGCAAACCAAGAGAGGAGACTGGTTTAAAATTTTCTCCTTGATAAACAAACTGCGCAGAATTGACTTGGCTAAATATTTCAACTGCATTCGGATATAATTTTGACCCATCCGAAAGTGTCAATTCAATCAAACCGTTATTTACTTTCCACTGACTCATCTCTTGTTGAGTTCTATATACTCTAAAATTTTGCAAGCCACTTTGTACGCTACATCGACAGTTACGGCATTGCCAAATTGTTTGTAGGCTTGACAGTCAGACACTACTTGTTGCCAATCACTAGGAAAGCCCTGAAGCTGTCTACACTCATTTGGAGTTAATTTCCGAATGGGAATCCGCTTCTCTTTTTCAGTAACATTGGACTCAAAATTTTTCCGGTCTGTGACGTAGTTATCTTGGCTGGCACGATGCATTTTATGCATTGTTGCAGTTAGTGTTTTAGACACCGGAAGATCAATTGTAGGCCTCGCAATGTATCCTTTTGTTCCATAGCCTAATATTGTTTTCTCAAGTTTTTTTGTAAGAAAATACGTTTCTGGAACGTTCTCGTCCAAAATGTCTTGAGTAGTTGTTTTTAATTCCTCTTTTTCCGGGTATACGAATTCAGCAGACTTAAAATACTTCCTATTGAAAGCAACTATAAACACTCTGTTTCTTCGCTGCGGGATTCCATAGTCGCATGAGTTGAGAATTTGAGCATTTACATCATACCCAGCTCCCTCAAGTTCTCGCTTGATACGCGAAAAGGTCTTGCCTCCATCGTGATTGATTAAGTTTTTAACATTTTCCAACACTACGACTTTGGTATCATGTTTTGTTATAATATCCATTATTTCAAAAAACAAGGTGCCTCTGTTTTTTTCATCATCGAAGCCTTGTAATTTACCAAGAGTGCTGAATGGTTGGCACGGAAACCCCCCAACTAGTACATCATGATCCGGGATCTGGTCCTTTACTAATCTTATATCCCCGTACACAATATTTTCATTCACATTTTTTCTATATGTTTGAACTGCGAACTTGTCAAAATCGTTCGCCCATATGGTTTCAAACCCTGCGAACTCAAAACCTAGATCAATTCCTCCTATACCGGAGAAAAGACTAACAAGAGTGTACTTTTTCTCAATATTGTTAATTCGTTCCATAATCCCAATTTTCTGCTTTCATAATTTCTTTTTCAATTGCCATCATTACATCCACTACAATAGAGTTCCCCGCTTGCTTGTATGCTTGAGCTTTTGACACTACAATCTTATAACTGTCCGGATACCCCATAAGCCGATGCACTTCCCTCATTGTTAGTGCCCTAAGCCGTCCATGTGTCGTAACATAGTTGTTAACACTAGCACGATAGGAGTTTCCCATATTTTTGACTAGTGCCCGTGCAATAGGAAGATCCGTTTTTGCATCATAATGCATAAAATTCTTCGTCCCCGGAGACAGCACATATGCTTTTAACTTTTCTGACAAATAGTATCTCTCGTCAGGATTCCCCTTTTTGTTGTCGATTGGGCAAAGGATTCCATGCACACTTTGCATACTGCCTACAGCTAGATTCTCTTCTAGCATTGACTGCATAGTTGGAAGGGGACGTGTGCTCAAATCGATTTCGTTAGGAAATGAAAAACGACGATAACATTCTTCCCTTTTAAACCCTACGACAAACAATCTTCTTCTTCCTTGCGGTATTCCATAATTGCGGGCGTCCAGGATTTTCCATGCAAAATGATAGCCCAATTCCGAAAATACATTTTGCATCGTCCGCCATGTTTTTCCCTTATCATGCGTTAATACACCATAAACATTTTCGTATATGAATACCTCTGGTTGTATTTCCTTTACTAATCTACAATACTCAAAAAATAAGGTACCACGAGTGTCTTCAAACCCTCCGCGCGCACCGGCAATAGAAAAGCTTTGGCACGGACTTCCTCCCACAAACAAATCTACCTTATTGGCGAAATCACGCCCATCTAGCAACACAACATCTTGAAAAAAATTGTTATCTACAACATCATAATTACTTAGATATGAAAGTTGTACATAATTTGTTTTGGTTGTTTTTGAGCGATACAACGCGTCAACATATTCCCTCTTCGCTGCAATGGAAGGTAACGAAAAGACATGTTCTTGTTCTTTGGGGTAGTCTACGTCTATTAAACGCTCTCCATTATCACAAGCAAAAATTGTTTCAACAGGAACGTCAAGTCGTTTTAGAGCTTGCTCTGGAGCGCCGATACCACTGAATACTGTAGCTATTCTTAATTTATTCATCAATTTTGTTTCTTGGCTTTCTTTTTGGATTGCATATAAGCTTCTGCATCTTCTTTTGTAGAGAAGAACCTTTGGCGGCCTTTATTCTCCCATCGTGAGACATAGCCGGGCACGTATCTCCCAGATGCGGTGTAATGACTTGGTACCCAGTTATCATTAGAGGACCCTTCTTTTTTTTGTAATCTGTGAAAACCTTCCAGGTCACGAACAACATTCAACGAAAAAGACCTCCCATGTTGGTTCAGTAATTCCTCTCCCTTTGCTGTTATTGTATAGCCCTTTGTAGGGATTAGTGAAACTAAACCCATTTTTTTCAAATAAGACGCGGTCCATGTAACTCGATCATTATGCCGCAAGTTTCCTCCTTTCGTTTTTTCTTTCAAATCCTTCTCCGACAAATAAAAGAACTCGGCAATGTAATCTCTTATGTCGCTAATTGTATGCTGCTTTTTGTCAGCAAGGAGCCGCATAAATGGATAAAAATACTTTGTAAAACTAGGAATCATCTTTATTGAATCTTTGCTCTATAATCGGACATCCGATAAATATAATATTAGACAGTCACACGACAGTCACACGTGTTCTGCCTGCAAAGTTACAAAAAAATAATCAATTGTGCAAATAATTAGGACAAAAACACAAATTTGCTTGCAAATTTATACCTTTTGGTCCTTCAATTCTGTCTCCTTGAGACGCTGAGTCAGATAGTCCATCAGGCCTTTTGAACAAGCCGCATCAAAAGTAGTCACGTTGAACATCCTGCCTTCTGCATTGACTTGCTTCATCCAGATGATTCGCTCATTCGTCATCTGCACATACGAAAAGGTTCCATTGTCACTAGTGAAGGACATGAACGGGCCATTGGCCAGGTCCGGCTTCTCCGCATCCGGAGTCACAAACGGTAGTCGGTTTTGATCAGTTGTTGTATTCATTTTATTCTCCTTTCTTTTTAACCAATTGTTTTATTAAGTAATCGATATATGCCCACGCACGGCCATGCTCTATCTGACCATTCTCATCTATCCACTCGTACATAGACGAAAAACTCTCCGTAGACTGACACCACAACGGTCCGTCAGAACGGAAATCCTCATCATGGTTGCTCCAGTAGTCATACCACTCCTGCTCCAACGCTAACGCATCCTCAGGACTCAGAACAAATCCGCGATTCATACCACTCCACTCATAGTCTGGGAAACGCTGACACAAATACTCTACTGTAAATTTGTTTGGATAATTCGGATAAACTATCGTATCGTGAGAAAATGCCACCTTATGAACATCTCTTGGCGAAGATTTCGTCCCGTCAGGAGCGAAACGTACAGTGGATGGAAAAGGAGGGCTATCGAAAAATCCTGAATAGCGCAAGACGTTCTGACTAGGATCTGGCGAACCCGTGCTCAAGGCAAAGAACCTGTCTCCTTTATCTAATTTGTCCGGCTCGTACACCACGCCCCAGTGCACTTCCTCAATATTACCTTTAGGTGTACGCATTAGCGAAACTCGCCAACGCATATCGTGATTGCGTTGCCACAATTTGTTTTGATATATTACATAGATTTGCTGCGTTAGTGTATAATGAAATCTATCCGGATTCCAGCAAGCTATATAGGTGTGTTCTGCCACTTTCATGATTGCATCTTTTTGATTTTGAATTCTGTTTCCAAATGTTTAATGTACATCATAGCCGGCCCCATGTCGAGTTCTCCTCTTTCGGTTTGCCAGGTATACATGCTCTTAAATCCGTAACGACTAAGACAGACGAAATCTGTATCGGGCAACCGGTCGCTAACTGCCGAGAGATAATTGTACCACTTCTTTTCTAGCAAATAGGCTGTCTCTTTATCCAGCATAAAATCTGTCGTCTTGCCCGACCAGTCATAGTCAGGAAACTGCAGTTCTAGCGTTGGTTGCATCAGCAATTCCAATTGATGCATTGGATTAATCATTACATCTATCTCCAGTTCTACTGTCCAGGCCTGCGGCTTGCCTACTTCTGCCCAACGACCGTCAAAATACGGATTACCCAGAATGAAACCCGAACAAACCAACCGGTTCTGTATCTGCTGCTTGCGGCTCACAGCATAGATATAGAATCTGTCATCATCACGCGCTTGGTCCCCTCCGCTAATCGAACCATACAGACAGAATGTCGGGACTCTAAGGGAACTCTCATTTAGTACCGAACGACGGTTAGCATAGCGCAAGACAGCCAGACGCAACTCCAACATATTTTCACACATCGAGCCGATAGAATAGTCATCGGTATCCAAATCCCACGTTAGGATAAATGTATGTTGTGCCACTTTCATACCTAATCTATCAAATACATCTTGCTATCAATACGTTGCCACGAGTCGCTTTCCACCTTCAGTCCGGAAATGCGCAAACAGATATTCTTACCCGCATCCATCAGGCGGGCTGCCACCTCGTTCTGCATACGAGGCACCCAGCCAATGCGAGTCTGCTCGTACCATACGCCTATGGCCAGTTGGTCGTGCTTGTTCTGCGGGTCGCGTTGCAGACGCAGAACCATATTCTCCGTCAGTTTCGGGAATATCTCGTCTATCTGCTCGCAATAACCGGTACCGGCAACCGTCACATCCTGCAGAAAAATCTCGTGCTGAAACGGACAAACACCGCCCTCCGGATGAGAGGCTAACAGTTCCAGCAGACTCGGATCTATTTTTACCAGTTCTTGTTTCATACGATTTAAGCTTGTGCCATTATGGTTTTCGGATTCATTTGACTTGTCAGATAGGTCTCCCATGTCGAACGCTCTGCATCCAACTGACGGATCCTTTCTTGCAGGCGCGCTTGCTCTTCTTCTACCCACTTGTTATCCTCCAGTTTCTCACGATGGTCGAATGGGAAAGAAGCGTTCAGCTGGTCGATACGCGACTGCAGATCACGAATACTCTGTTCTAGTTTGGTTATCTGCTCTTCCGCTGCATCCGGCGTCAAATCTTCCGTTGGCAGCTTACGGTCACACATCAGCAGTATATTACGCAGTTCCTGCAGGTCCCCCGAATTGTAAGCAGCCTTTGCGCGCATAAATAGTTCTTTTTCTTGTTCCGTCTGCGTAGGATTCCAATCCGGGTGCAAGCGCTTCATCAGCGTACGATAGAGATCCTTCAGCTCTGCTGCTTCTTCGGCCTCCAGTATTGGCGCCTCCAGCCATTCATGAGCTTTCTTCAATTGCTCCAACTGCTGATCCAGTTTGCGCTGCTGATCCTCAAACTCTTTTTCTACTATACGCTCTATTACCTTCATATTCACTCGCTCACCACGGTTCAACTGAGCCTGAATCAGTTCGGATGTGCGTTTCAGTTTCTTTACCTGGGTCTCTAGTTTGAACAGCTCGTACTGCCAACGTCCTATCAAACCTGTGTATAGGGCGGTTAGCATATCGCGTTCGTAGTTAATCATATATTCGCGTTTCTCATACAGTTCCGCGACTTCATTCAACAGTGCCGTTACTCGTTCTTTCTTGTCCTGAGCGGGTTTAGATAAACAAATGTCTGTAATCATAATCCTGAGTTTTTTAGAAGGTTAAACAATCTTTTTTTTCGGTTCGCTGCAAAATTACCACCACATTCGGACACTACAAGTCCGAAGCTAGAAAAAAATGCATTTTTTTGCGTTTTTTTTACCAATCGTCACGCGAGAATACTTCTACTCCATCATTGACAGATAGTTTTGACTGGAAATCAAGTGGAATCCAGCATAGTTCGTTGGCTACGGACAGATATCTTTTGCAAAGGAAATGTATCATCCACACCTTTCGCTCATATTTGCTTTCCAATTGATAAAACTCAAACCATTGTTCGCGCGTTAGATCTACGATGAAGCAAGAAGGCTTAGCCTTGAAAAAAATAAAACTTACTGCGAGTTTCATAATAGCGGTTGTGTTTAGAATTAATAATAACCGCCTCATCTGACAGCGGAAGGGTCGCTATGCCTGGTTAGCACGCGACCCTCTCGCATGCCATTAGCATCATTCTTTAACGTCGGGAGCAAAAGGCGAAAATGACCGACTTACTTTGTTTGCCGGTCATAATCGTTCGAGCTATGCGAGATAAGAAAATAACCGACGGCTGCAAAAATACAACTACTTTTTCAATTATGCAAATTTATTTGCGTTTTGCACGCAATTTTGCCAATTTTCAACAAAAAAAAGCGACCCTTGAGTCGCTTTCTTCATCATATCTCTGTGTTTTTAATAGACCGTGGGGGTGATGGTTTGGGAGGCAGCCTCGATGAGCCCACCAGAGTTATCATCATTATAGAGAGTTACACAGATACGCGCCGTTCCCGCCTTATTGAACGTGCGTCGAAGAGTTCTGTCCATGTTGGTGATAGAGGTTTCCGTATTATCCGGATCCTGGATATCCCATTTGACGATGCTCGAGCTAGTACCGATAGAAGAAACGACATTGAATTCATACATCAGCTCGCCCAGTCGCGTGACGGTGATGGACATGGCATTGGCCGGATTGGTCGGCTCATCCGGATTGGTGGGGCCCACCACCGGAGTATCCGTTGCCGGGTCACCGACCGAAGGCGTGTTGCGGTCGTTGCAAGAGAAGAACGATAGCAGGGCTATCGTGAGAAGCGTTAGAGTCAAGAGTCGAGAGTGGAGAGTCATATTCGTTTAGAGGTTAGAGGATTAGTGGTTAGCGGTTAGAGGATTAGTAAGCACTATCTATGGTAGCAGTATCGCCAAGCATGCCAAGCGAAATAGCCACAGTTTGATTGAGATAGACGCTATCGAAACGTGCAGCCTCTCGATCATCCAGAGGGAGTTCATGTTCACCGAGCCTATAAGACTCTACAACGAAGGTCTGATAAGTACCTTTAAACGTCGTTAAGCCAAAGATGGATGCGAATTCATTGAGGTCGATGAGGGTATCTTGCTGCGGTGCTGCGCCAAGAACGGGTACGTAGTAGTCTGTTGCGGGCTTGTATATGTACACTCTGGCTGAGTATATATGGCTAGGATTAAGCAATGCCAATTGCACAGGCGGAACAAGAGGGTCGATCCCTATTTCCGGGTCGTTGTTGGTTTTGTCCTTGCAGGCAACGAGCGATAGCATAGCTATCGCGAGAATTGAGAGTTGATAGTGGATAGTTGATAGTTTCATATTCGTTTATTCCGACATTTATTCCGACATTTATACCGACATTATCCGTTACTTTATCCGTTACTTTATCCGTTACTTTTATGATTGGGTGTTGCTATCTTCTTCAAAGGGCAATGTTGGCAAAGCAAATTTATCAAAGTCCGATTCGAAGAGACGATCTTGCACGACGCGATATTTCTCAAACTCCGTCTCTGCAAACTCTTTGGCTTGCTCAGCAGAGACAGAACCTGCGTCGGTTAGAATCCTATCATCGCTTGCTTCCAGGATGATGTCGATACGCTTCGCCCAATCCTCCATCGTCATCGGGATATGCCGTTTTGCCATACGTTCGGCGGTGTCCAGAACAGAGTTGACCAGACGACCCATATCTTCCAGTTCCAACTCATTGAGGTAGTTCTTCGCCACGCTCACATCGGGTTTGACAATCTTGCCGTTTGGCGCTTTCTCCCAAGTGGTTAAGCCCATGTGTTCTTTCTCTGCGTTGGCACGCGACACAATCAACTCCGCAGCCGTTTGTCCATGTACGGCATAGTGCATCTTGTTCTGCACTTTTGCGAAGAACTCACGCGTAGTGGGCGCGTCGAGGTTATAGTCAATAGCCGTAGCATATATATCCGTGAGTTTCTGATAGAAACGTCGCTCGGAGAGGCGGATTTCTCGAATTTCCGCTAACAAGTACTCGAAGTAATCCTCGCTGATGAAGGCTCCGTTCTCCATACGTTTCTTGTCGATAACATAGCCGCGGATAGCAAACTGCCGCAATACCGCAGTACACCATTGCCTGAACTGGGTCGCTCGTATGGAGTTCACACGATAACCGACAGAAATGATGGCATCCAGTTTGTAGAATTGCGTAAGGTAATTCTTACCGTCTGCGGCAGTTGCCGAAATTTTCTCGGTAACTGAATCTTTGTCTAATTCGCCACTCTCAAAGATGTTCTTCAGGTGCACACCAATATTATCTGTTGAGCAATCAAAAAGCGTAGCCATCGCTTTCTGTGTTGCCCAGATAGTCTCGTCTTTGTATAAGACTTGTACACCTTGTGCTTTGTCTTCGGCTTGGAAGATCAGGAACTCAGCTGTGGAGTTGCGTATTTGTAATTGTTTGGACATATATTAGGTCACGATGTGACGTTAAAGGGTTAAATAGTTAAAATGGTTTCCTTTGGAAACGTTAAATGGTTAGTCAAATTCACTTCTCCCATTCAATCCCTCTCAAGCACGCCGGGAGTTTGGTGCCATGTGCTTTGTGATGTGCTACACACTCACAGCACTTCCCGTGACGTGGACATCCTTCTTTCGTGCACGGGCAATCTATGAAGTTATGTGGACAATGGGTCATGGGGGTTAGTGTTATGACTTAGCAATAATGATTTTGTTCCCTTTTGACGGGAGTTGGTAGAGGTACCAAATCATTTGTTTTGCAATCTCTATTACGGTAGGAACAGCTTTGCGAACCACTTTCTCGTTGGACCAATACTCTGTATTTCGGCATGCTTCTGATAGATCGAACGGCTCCGCTTTCTTGGTTCGCGGAATCTTGCGAAAGTCTTGCAACAGCCAATCGAAACGGAAGTTCCCCACACCGTCCACAGTATATAGCCAGTATTTGCCTCTCTGCTCAATACGTCCGAAGAATCCTAATGTATGGTAACATATCTCCACGAAACACTCCAGATCCATTTTGAGTTGTTCTGCTTCCTTCACAGATTGATATAATGGCAGAAAATCTTCGTTCGTGAGAATCGGCTTTTTTAGTACGTCGTCCGATAATTTATATTGCTCCCAATCATTGGCGACACATCTCTCTATCCTATTTGCCGCTCGCCATATAGCGTGGTCTGTCGAAAATATCTCTCCATTAATGGTAGTTTGCGAAAGATGATATATCTCCATCAGTTGTTCCTTTGTCTTTCTTTCTTCACAAATTCCAAGATTATCACGTATAATTTGGAACTTTCTCCAATCCGAATGCTCAAAATATTTGACGAGCATATAGAACATTGGATAATGATTCGTGCGGTCGAAATAACTGAGAACAAAATCAATATCTTCAGCATGGAGGAACGATGCATTTCTGCGAATGTTATATTCTAAGGTCTCTCGTTCAGATAAAACGTGATATGCCGAGGCCGGATGGTTTTGTTCAAAATACTCGCAAAAAGCACGAAGTTCCTCTTGCGTTTTCTTGCCGAAATTAATTAGGCGACGACGTTTGCCGAGGTAGAAATCGCTATCAACAAATACTTTTAGTTTCGCAGGAGTATCCAACTCCATTGCCTTTAAGATGTTATTCGCTCGGACGCTTAATTTCTTCCACGATTCATCTTGAAACGTGTCAATTCGTTCTTGAGTATCAACATACTCCTGTTTATTCTCTTCCATATTTGCTAGTGTTTTAATTCGTTAATTATCTCTTCATCTGCTGGCAACCACTTCACCGAATCCAACTCTTCTGGTCTCAGCCATTTAGCGGCTTCGTGTTCCAAAAGCGTGACATGACCTCCAGCAAGTTTGCACTTGAAGCAATGCATGGTCAGATGGAAGGTGGGGTAGTCGTAGTCGATCGTCCGCAACAACTCACCAACCTCTATCTCTGCATCCAGTTCCTCACGAATCTCGCGGCACAGGGCTTGTTGTGGTGTTTCTCCGGCTTCCATCTTACCGCCCGGAAACTCCCACCAATCCTTCCACTCGCCATATCCTCGTTGCGTAGCAAAGATCCGCCCTTGCTCGTCAAAGATTATCGCCGCTACTACTTCTATCGATTTCAAATTATTCATGATTCTTCCTCTGATTTTCTTGTTCCTTGAACATCCTGTTTAGTTCTGCCCAAGCCTCTGTTTCCGTCATGTGATGTTCCGCAAGTATTTTATCGTGTCCGTATAATTGTGGTCCACTTTCAATTGTAACAGTAGGTTGGCTTGGCTCAACATCCTTCTTTAGATTTATGGGAAAGCAAATTTCAAATATTTGAACTATGGTTTCACCATCCTCTCTATCTCCAAACTCTTGCCGTATCTTTTCCCTTACATCCTCCTCTAAGAATCTACTTCTATCTCCGCCTTGCAGCATGATGTCCATAAGACCTTTACGGACATTGGCTTTCTTGGAAAACACTTTTGCTAATTCACTATCATGGTCACTATATCTTTTGTGATTATTTAGTAGGTTGATAGCCCAAATAACAATCATGTATTCCAAAAGCACTTCATCTTCATCAGACCGCTCTTTTTGATTTATTAGCTTCCACATAGGAGTATCTAAGACTTTCCATCGAATATGCCGTCTATCATCCAATTTGATGCTATTATAGTAATAGCGGATGAGACAGTAGAATACTTGCAGCCCTTTATCATTTCGAGGAAATCTAGTAAATTCTCTTAACCATGCTTGCCAAGGAACAAGGTGCATATACATAGATTTGTCAATAAAATCGTATGGATATTGCTTTATCTCCTGTATTATCGTATTTACAATATTTTGGTCTGGATTAGAGTGCCACTCATTAGCAAGCTGCTCTAAATATTCGTCATGTTCTCTTTCGGCTTTTATTCGTTCGAGTTCTTTTTGACGTTCTTCTGCTTCTATCCGTTGTTGCTCCTCCCACTCAGCTTGCGCTTTGAGCCGTTCTTGTTCCTCTTTTTTGTCCCATGCAGGGCAACAAATCCACTCTTTATGAGAACTATCTGATTCAAGCCTTGCTACTACATCGCTCTCCTTATAATCGGTATTCAATAAATCTCGGAAATCTACCTCTACACAATATTTGCCTCGAGATTTTATTTCATCTCTCTTATCATAATCAACCTTGTGCCTACAATATATTTCTACCCATAGAGGCTCGGATGAATCTTCTTTCCTACACACGCAATCAGGACGTAAGACCACATCTTCAACCTTACTAAATTCTTCAAGTGTAACGTTGTCAAAGATCTTTGATTGCGCTTCTTTATGGACGAATTGCTTGTGGTATTCTGGAAGCAATATCGTTTTTCGTTCTTCTAAGATCTTTTGCGCTAATATATGAAGCGCTGTCATCTTCCCTTTTCCGCATTCCTCGCTACCATTTGCATGTGCAAAATGATGAGTCTTGCTTCGTGGTCCTCCCTTTCCTCCGTTTTTAGCAACTAATTTATGCTTGCAATTCGGACATACACAACCACATTCTTTCCCTTTATGAACAGCATCTATATGCAAAAGCACATCTGTTGTTCCTTCTTTGAGACCATATGTCAGCATTTCTTCATGCATCAATATTCCGTAACAGGATGTGTATATTTACAATTCGGATAGTTACTACAGCCGTAGAACCTACCATAAGCTCCTTCTCTCAGGACAAGGTTACCACCGCACTCTGGGCATTTACCACTACTAATTGCGGTTTTTGTCTGCTCTTCGTGATACTTTTTTCGTGCGCTTGCGGATTCCGCATGCTGGCTTCTGACTTCCGAATCTGTGATATTGAGTGCTATCATATTTTCGTAAATATTCTTTGCTTCCTCAATATTCATAATTTCCTTATCAAACAGACGAATATAACTTCTTATCTCTGACCAGCATATTACATTGGACTTATCTGTTTTCACTCGCAAGGTCGCTTCTGGCGAAAAGGCGATTATTGAATAATACGGAATCTGCATTCCTATGCCAATCCTGTCAGATAGAGCATCTATATGTATGTCATTTTGCCGTATAGGATTATCAAAGGATAATTCATTTTCTGTATATATGCCTCTTCTAGAATGTCCTTTCCAGCGTCTCAACCATTGACTCGCTTTCTCTGTACCATAGATATAGCCGGATATATTTTTCGTTTCAATCACAAAAACGCCATATGGACTTACGACTATATGATCGATCTGTATCGTAGTTCCATTACTTTTTCTAAAGAGAAGGTCATTTATCACAAAGTATTGTTCATCATCCAATCGGCATAATTCTCTAATCACAGAATATTCGCCCTTATCTCCGGGTGTTCTTCTCAACAAAGAAGTACCACCATGAGAGCCATTTGCATTCTGAGCTCTCTTCTTGAGTATAATGAAGAAGAGAATAATGAATAATATTGCCGCAAATATTTTCGTGGGTTCGGATATCTTTTTTATTCGTGAATGATATTTGTTCTTTACTCGTTCGCTGGAAAAAGCGGCGATAGTTTTATATCTCTTCTATCCCTAAACTCTTCAAATACTGATATGTGCTATCATAGAACTCTGGCAAACGAGTTGGGTCATCTTTGGAGCCTTCCGGCACACAGAGAATCATTCCTTGTCTTGCGCGAGTTAGCAGCACACGATAAGCGTTGATCAAATATGCTTGTCTATCGGGCTTTTGAATCTTGTTCCATTTGTTGCCTCCATTGAATTCCATATAATTCCATCCGTCCGGTGTATAGCGTAAGTCACCGTCCCACACAACACAAGTCCAATCTAATTCCAAGCCTTGCACGTCAAACTCAGAAGCTGCATCTTCCAAGAATAGTGACGAACGAACGTCATTTATATCGTCCAAGAACCAGTGAACTGTATCCGGTTTGCAGCGTACATCAATAGATAATGGCTTCAGGCGATAAGCCTTGGAGGAGACCAACAATCCGTAACGTTCATTTCCACGCGCATGTTCACGAAGCCATGCTTTTGCTTTGTCTAAGTCACGCGTCAAAGCGATTGGATATCGGTCTGCGATAGAAGCATACACTTTGCGCACATTCTCTGCATCACCATCTAGCAGGTAATGTACCATGTTTGACAAACTCTCTGCTCGGAAACTACGCATTGATACTGCTAAATGCAAATCTTCGGAATAAGTGACTTTGGAATTATTCGCGAGCAATTCGCTTACTTGGCCTTCAGCATATTCTTTTGCTGTCAATTGGCTGGATATATACACTTGCCAATCGGGGAAAGTTTCATTAAGTGCACGTATCCACTCGCCAATACCTGCCTCGCCGGTATTGATTTCTTGTCCGCCTCCAACCAGACAAACAATAACCGCCCAATCCTTGCGTTGGTCAAGTGACCAGATCAAGAACTCACCTTCGGACATTGGGAAGTTGGCAAAGCCTTTCTTGCGGTTCAACCATGCGGCAATGTGCTCTTTGTCCCATGAACGCTGCGCTTCATCGAAAATAGCGATATTCTCTACTTCTCCGTAGCCCGCTTGCTCGTCTTTTAACTCTTTCGTTGGATCAATCTCCAATGCGCCATTTACCACTTTGACCTTGTTAAGCATATTGTCGCGGTAACGGTGAATAATCTGGATAAAGCGCTTTACTTCGCGTTCAGCCTCTTTCTTGGTGATTTTGTTGCCTTTTGCTTTCTCCTGAGCTTGTTTATCTCGCGTCAAGGCTTCGGTCAAGACTTCTACTAATGGCCCATTTCCTGACAAGTAAACCGCCAAATCTTGCCCTTCTTCCTGTTGCACGGCCACATTCAACCCCACGAGCGTCTTACCTGCGCCGGGTACACCGGTTACAAAGCAAATACTCTTACCTTTGCGTGCTTTCGTCTCTCGAATCACCTGTTGCACATAGCGGGTTGTTGTGTCCAATTGTGCGCCTTCTGATTCATGCTTTGTAATCTCCTCTACGCTATGATTGAGATAGAGCGAACGAGCTGCTTCTATGATGGTAGGCGTCGGTGCATAACGGCTACGTGCCCAATCTTCTAAAGCGACAGCATATGTGTTAGAGGGAAGATTATCCGACAGAACCAAACGGAGAATATCGCCAAGATGATCAGCGTCTGTCAATAACGGTTCATAAACGCCATCATCGTAATGCGAGAGTTGGCATATAGTAGAGTACTTATTGCTTTCCGTGGCTACCAAAATTGGGACTATCAAACGGTCTGCACTTCCTTGGTGGAAATTCTTTAGGTCAAGCGCATAATCCAACACTTGGTCAACATCCGCATGATTGTATTCTTCCTCTCCCGCCTTAAACTCAATCACGAATATGCGCTCGCGCAATAGTACAACCACATCTATGCGCTTGCCTAAACGTGGAATGGTGTATTCAAAAATGATTTGCGCTTGCTCGTTCGCATAAGGTGCGAGCATGTCTTTCATAATCGTTATTTCTTTCTCCCACGCAAATTTCTGCGTCGAAGCCGTATCCATCTCATCAGCACGCGACATCTTGCCGAAGATAGCATCTGTATCTTCAGCCAAGAATGACTTTACGTCCGATTGATAGAAATAACGATTTATCATGATTTATATATTGGCTGGTCTATTTATCCTTCTCTTACGCCTTTCGCCCATTTCGAAAGCATCGGTTTGTTTGTGATGATTATTCATCTTCCCCTATTTCGTCCTCATGGAGTAGATATTCATATTCGGTGCCTATTAGGCTTTCACGGTCATATTCTTTTCTATACTCCATGATATAAAACGCAATGGTTTCAGGATATATTTGCCAATAGGTTCTGCAAACTTGCTTATACAACTTTAGTATCCGATCATCACCAGCAAAACTAAATAACAAATCAAGCATCCATCCCACTTCATTTGCTGTCGCTTTCTTAGCGCACAATTCTTGAACCTGTGGCGTGTAAGCAGTAACCGCATCATTATGTAGTTCTTTAAGCCGCTGTGCGATTACCGAAATATCTTGTAATAATTTCTCCTCACTATTCATTATGTGAATGTTTATCGCCAAACTTTATCTCACTTCTTTCAATACCGTTTCTGGATTCCAGTCCATACGCATAATGGCAGAGAGTTTCTTACCTAAGTCCTTGACGGAATGGCCGCAGTGGTAGAGGGTCTCGTCGATGATGACCCAACGGTCGTGCGAGGACTTAGACCACTTATGCGTGTTGACCGGTTGCTTGCCTTTATCGGCGTTGTGCATATCGCGTAAGTTCTTATGCTCGCCATCAGAATAGATGTCTGCGGTAATACCTTCGGCACGCACATCCAGCATCTCAAATGTCGCGGCATCAATATAGCCATCTATGATGATGACGCGCTTTTTTGCCATCTTAATCAACTTCTCCAGTAATACACGGGCCTCAAAGAACTCACCCTCGAAGAAGATCTGCTCTGCAGGTGGTAATTCTGCACGAACAAAGAAATCAATTTGCTCTTGATGTTTTGCCAATTGTTTCTGCTGTGACGCTAATTGGTTTTCTATATTTAGCAAACGTTGGTTGACCGCATAGCCGCGCAACATGTAATCCTTGAGGATTTTCGTTGCCCACTGACGGAATTGCGTGCCACGTTGAGACTTAACACGATAACCTACCGAAATAATAACATCGAGGTTATAGAGGGTTACTTCATACAAACGTTCTCGCTTCTCAGGTACGATTGCAAATTTTGCAACTGTACTTTCTTTCTGAAGTTCACCTTCGGAATAAATATTACTAATGTGGCGAGCAATAACCGATTTGTCTCTTTGAAAAAGCAAAGCCATTTGGTCTTGCGAGAGCCATACAGTCTCGTCTTTCAACTGCACTTCCAACTGGAATTGCTCATTTGGCTGGTACAAAACTATCTCGTCTTTCATTGTTTTGTAGGGTATAATTCTTGTTATGTGCAAAATTTGCACATGTGATACACAAAATCGCTAAAGGTGCGATTTTTTCGTGTATGTATACACTCGATTAAAATCGGGCACAAAGTTACTAATTTTTTCTGACATATGCAAACAAAATAGTATTTTGTGTGCATTTAGATGCATAGCAGCACCGCTGCGATGAAAAACATGCCTATGATACTAATTGTATCCATTACCAAACTCATTACACTCTTTTTCATAATCGTATGTGTTTTAAAATTTGCTGCAAAATTACTACATCAAACTCCCAAAACGCGGGAGTGAGGAAGAAAAAATGCAAAATATCTTCATTTTTCTGAATTTGCCACAAAAAAAGTCAGCTTCCGCCGACTTTTCCATATCTCAGTATTTGTTTTTAGTTTTCGTTTTATTTTACTTCTTAGCCATTATGGCACGATTATTTCCTGTCCTGTGAGGGTGTAGGTATGGCCGTTCTTCTCGATGAGGAAGAGACCGTTTTTGATAAATTTATGATTTGTGATTTGTGATTGTTGATTTTCGAGGGCTTGTTCAAACATTTCTTTGATAGAGATGGTGAGTGCATAGTCAAAGAAATCCGTATCCAACTCCTCACCATAATAGACGTACTTCCAGTACGAACCTTCAACCACCGCTTTACCCTCAAAAGGCTCGATAATACCGATGAATTGATTATTGTCTTGTATTCCGACTGCCACCGCATTACTACCACTGGTTCTTTCCGGGCTTTCAGAATAGCAATAACCTCCGTGCGGTAATTCATATAGCTCCTGGATGATCTGGTCCAGGTCTCTATTCTTGCTATCTTTATCGCACCAGAATGCGTACGGCAAAGTAACCGTCATCTCTTTGCGATTTTCATGCGCCTCGAAGAGGACCGTTACTGTTTCTTGTGCATACAGGCTCGCGTTCAGCAGCATAACTGCAATAATCATGAAAAATTTTCTCATATCTCAGTATTTGTTTTTTCGTTCGCGGCTTTCTGGCCGGGAAGATGATTTTGTTGCCTTTGGCTTCGATGCCGAGCATCTCTTTGAGGATAGTCTTCAAAATCGATATAATCGCTTCCGTTTCCTCATGGGTCAGTTCCTCGTCAGCAGCAATCGATAGGTACTTTTTGCTCTTGCATGCCATGCCGAGATCGATTGTAACGGCTTTCGGGCGATCTTTACGAAGCTGCTCTTGACGGATGTCATCAAAGAAACTATAAAATCTGAATTTCCAATAATAGTTGTGATAGACACCCCAAATACGTTCATCTCCTCTCTTGACCGACCAGACTGAATGTACCCAAGGAAGCCGCCGTTGGAGTATCAGCATATATTCGTTAATTCCCATGTGTAGCTGTTCCTCTTCTTTGATTTGCTCATAGTGGCAGTTTTCAATCCTCAAGAGGGGTTCCGTGAACAACGATTGATACGGGTCCCAACAATCAATAGGGATATCGATATGATACAACCCACCGAAGAATCCCCGACGAACCAACAGTTGTGCGCGTTGAGGCGTCACACCGAGGTCTGATTGAATCTGCTCGAGACTCTTACGTTCTCCTCCGCATAATCCGCTATAATCACGTGCGGCTATGCAAGACTGGTATTTCGAGTTCTCGTAATAGGCTTCGATTAGCCGGAACATCGGCAGATAATCATGCTTATCGACGAACTGCGACACGAATTGCTCCTGCTCCTCCGTCAGACCATCGGCAATATGCCTTGCGTAAAAGAGCAACTGCTCTTTGTGAGATAGTTGTTCAAACATATCCAAGGAGTAGTTCTGATCGTAGAACTCATTAAAACGAATGAGTTTTTCTGCCATCCTCTTTGTCAATCTCCCGGATGGTTTATGCCCAAGCACATAGGCATCCATGAATACTTTGAATGCAACCGGTTTTATACTCTTGCGATCGTAAAGAAACGTTGTTTCGTGGGTGCTGATGATCTTCCTATCCAATGCGGCGTGGGTAGCCATACCAAATAGTTCCTCACTTAGCGGCGAATCCAGATATGCCCATTTCCTGCCGGAGACTTGCTCTTGTTCTTTCCTCTTGAGGTACTTCTGTTCTTCCCCATATACCTGTGTTTGGGTATAATCCAGCCCGAATTCTTTACAATGTTGTTTGACGGCCTCAAACATAGGCTTAATCAAGAGATCGGGATTATCGCGTAAGGATTTTATTTGTTCGATGGTAAATTTATGGAGGTTCTCATTGAGCCATTCCTCCATCATATCGTTCAAGTTCAATACCTTCTTTGCCATAATTGTTATTTTCTATTTTCTTCTTTTGTGTTTCGGCTTTGCACACATTTTCCAAGGAACTCAATCGTGTAACGATTGCGTAACCAGTTCTTGATTACATCAGCGGCACGAACTTCATCATTCTTGGCCCCTGCCATATCCGTTAAGCATATATAATCTAGCCCCGTATTCGATATAACCGTAATGGGAACGTTTTGAACTACAATCTGACTCATAGTGTTTTTATTTTCGTATTTGTGTATTTCTTAAGTGGTCAAATTCGACCACTTTAAATTCTAACGAATTCGATATCTTTAAAATCGGGCACAAAGTTACTAAAAAAATCTCATATATGCAAATATATTTCATTATTTGCATGGGATTAAATGCATAAAAGCACTCCTGATAGAAAAAACATTCCTACAATCCCGATGGTATCCATCACCAAACTCAAAACATTCTCTTTCATAATCATGTACTTTTTCAAATTCTTATCCCTTGCGGGAACGATTATTTTCAATTTTCGCTGCAAAATTACTACATCAAACTCCCAAAACGCGGGAGTGAGGAAGAAAAAATGCAAAAAAAAGACGAGCCGTAGCCCGTCTGATGGGAACTATTCGGAAATACCGGATGGTTGCAGTCTCTCGGTCATCTCTCGGTGGTGAGTCGGTCGGGAGGGTGGTTAGGTAGTTACGATTCTTGGTACTTCCAGCAATTCCTTTATATCAAGCATCTTGTACCACACACCATCTATTTCACTGTGCCACGAGTTATGAAAATGCCCATAGTACCACCGCTCCAACGGATGTCCATCCCGCTTCAGGTGCGCCAAGATAGCATCCATGGTATGCCGCTCTGCATCACATTCTTCGAGCAAAGTCGGGTCGTTTTGTGCCCAAGAAGAGAGTCCGCCTTTCGTTTGAAACTCACAGAAAGATGGAGCGGTATGCGTCACTACAATATCAATCTTCAAACCCGCATCACTGATTGCGTCCAAAGAGGACGCGTCGTACTTAGGGGCTTCGTCCGGCCAGTAATAGACCTTACCAGGATGGCGAGCCATCTCTTGTTTGCGGATCTGTCGATCCACGCTGATAGCACCTCCGACGCAGAGTACCGTTCGTCCGCACGATTGGATCACGGCATAATCCGGCACCGTGCGCCAGCGTTTGTGCTCCACAGCCGTATGTCCTGCTGCGTCCGTAGCGAAATATGCAGGGTTGTCATGATTGCCCCGCACCATCGCTATCCAGCAGTTGTTCTGCGCCAGACGTTTCTCAATACGCCGAAACACTTGGTCATACGCACCCGGTTTCTCAAACCCGAATCCGCAATCTCCTGCCACAATCACTAGCGTGTCGTGCATCCCGTAGCGGACACACATTTCGTACACCAGCGGCACAAACTCGCCATGTATATCCCCGCAGATAACCAGTGATTTCGCTTCAGGATATGTCACCACAAACGGCTTCATTGTAAATATGCTCTCTTCACTACATCCAGCAATCCTTCAACGCGTTGCGCACCAAGTCCAGCTGCACGCAGAAAATTCTCATTCGGCAATTCATCTGCTACTCGCGTTACAAACTCCTGCATATCAGCCTCCATCTCTTCCGGCAACGCATAACGCGCTCCTTCTGTCAACATCGGTGCCAAGCGGAACACATCTTTCTTATGCTTCTCTATATCATCCGAGTCCACATCGTCCCCTTGCTCTTTGCGTGCGCACAAATCGTTATACGCTTTCGCCTTTAGACAAATCAGAGCTTCTGTATTTGCCAAATGCAGTCCATCCTCCAACCTGCTATGCTCAATCGTGTAGTAATAATAACAGGCATTCATAAGTATAGCCGACAAACTCGACAATTCATCCCCCAATGGTATAGGTTCCAAATGGGCATCATCCGGAATATCTATCACGCCTATATCACGTGCAAATAACTCAATTTGCTTTGGATATCGCTTGTCTTTGGGCTTTAGGAACCGAAAACACTCATGCTTGTCTGCTCCTCGCTGACGTTGTTCATATTCTCCGTCACGAACAAAATTCCAAAATTCGCGACCAAACTCAGGGGCTAATACCTCTACTACCAAAATAATGTCAAGATCCTTTGTGGCACGAGGAACCTGAGCATTTATATCTTCATAAATATAGCAGGCAGCACCACCAATCAAGACATAGTTGCTTGTAAACTTAGCGAACCGCTCCTTAAACAAGTCCAATCCTGTCACCATTGTTTGTCTTTCATTAATTGATTTATTTCTTTATGTACGCGTTCATCACTCGTTTCGTGTAATGACAAATATAGGGATAGTACATCTACTATGTTATTGTTCCCCAACAATTTCGGATCATATCGCCAAACCTCCACCACATGCTCGCCAAACTCCTTATCCAAATCCCTTCCCAAGTGCTGCGCTTCCTGTTTCGAGATCGCCCAATGCCGTTCTTGCGGTTCTGCTAACATCGTCCATTCAGCCAATGCCTCCTCGCCGCAAACATATGCATCCAATATCCTATCCGTCCGTAGCACGCGCTCTACCGGACTCTGCAGCACCGGCAACGCTTGCTCCCAAAGTTCCTTTCCTTCACGGATGAACCTTATCCTTTTTTCACGACCAAGAGTCAATTCCACGAAATGATTGTCCGCCAACCATTTCACAGCACGGTTGATGTTCGGATACGAAACACTCATCAACTCCGCAATAGGCTGAGCCGACATCCCGTTCAGATTCTGTTTCTGCAGATGGCAAAGCAACACCACTTGTGCCATCACCGGCATCGGCTTGCCATGCATGTCCACCGGATTACGTTGTACGCGCAAATCCATCAGCAGCGAAGGCATGAACAACTGACGTCCCGGAACAATCGTGTTCACTCGTGCTTCCACCAACCGCTTCATGTTGTACGGCTTCACTTCCGGCAACACCACAGCAGCATGCATCTCCAACGCCCTTTCCACAATCGCGCAATGTTTCTTCAACTGCATCGGTGTTGCATCCGCATCCTTGCAAACCATCAGACACACCTCGGCGCCCAGCAAATGACAATGCAGCAACTGATAGGCATTCGTAATAAGAATCGGTAGTGCTTGTTTTTTTGCCTTATCCAATGGATAGATCTGCACTTCAGTGCCTACCATCTTCTCGATGTATTCGCTGATATTTTGCACGTTAACATTCATTTTGCTATTTATCATGCGTTAATTATAAATTGCAAATCCGCTGCAAAGATACATAAAAAATCTGAATCCTGCAAATATTTTTATGAAATTTTTCAGATTTTCTGATTATCAAGTATTATTCGGCCTATTTTGTACCACTCAAGATACCATTTTCTTTATCTTCATTGTTGATTCGCTTGCCGGAATCGCGGCGTTGTGTACCGAAATCGAGGTTGCAGTGGAAGTTGAGAATGAGCATCTGGCGGAAGTCGCGCATCTCCGCGTGCTGCGTGTTCGGCGCAAGGGCAGAGAGGTCTTTGGTCTCGATGC
>JAEEGH010004492.1_pt1 | contig 35752 bp, 25 predicted proteins | sample 9134181 | NCBI WGS metagenome assembly JAEEGH01 (sample SAMN16246544, study PRJNA631951) | gut metagenome | biome: gut microbiome; feature: rumen; material: DP-attached | host: Bos | place: Iran: Karaj | collected 2018-10
GGCACAAGTTCACTGCCGACCCTGCACCCTTTGTCAAGGGCGACACGCTCTATCTCTACACCGGCATCGACTATGCCGGCAATCAGCAGGGCTACAAGATGCACGAGTGGGGACTGTTCACCACCACTGACATGATGTGTTGGGAAGAATACCCCACGCCTCTGCGTGTCTATGACTTCAGCTGGGCACGATCGAGAGCGGCCTACGCTGCCCACGTTGTGGAGAAGCATGGCAAGTATTATTACTACGTCAGCACTAACACCTCGGGCATCGGGGTGGCTGTCAGCGACACTCCCTACGGGCCTTTCCGCGATGCTATCGGGCGGCCGCTGCTCACGAATGCCGACTGCAAGGGCACGACCCACTCGTGGGCTTGCATTGACCCAGCCGTCGTGACCGACGACAACGGGCAGTCGTGGATCTTCTGGGGCAACCGTCGCTGCTTTGCCGCCCGTCTAAAGGATAGCATGACGGAAATTGATGGCGACATCATGGACATCACCCCTGTTGGCAGCGACTTTACCGAAGCGCCCTGGGTACATAAGCACGACGGCCGCTATTACCTCACCTTTGCCTGCGGATGGCCTGAGAAACTGGGCTATGCCGTGGCTGAGCGGATAGAAGGTCCCTATCGCTATGAGGGTATTTTCAGCGAGGTGGCAGGTAATTGTACTACCACCCACCCGGGCATCGTGGAGTTCAAGGGCAAGACGTGGCTATTCACCCACGACGCCACACTCCGCGAGGGAACAGGCGCCAGCCGTTGTGTGGGCGTAGAAGAATTACGCTATGATGCCGAAGGCCACATCCTGCCCTGCAATCTTAGGCACAACTCCCAATACTACATACCTGATGGCCAAAAGCACGATGCAGCATCAGCCGACAAGCTGAACACCACGGCCTATCTCTTTGCCTACTTCGAGGGCAAGGGTGATCGGCAGGAGGAGCTGCGCTTTGCCGTGAGCGAGGATGCCCGCCACTGGAAGGCGCTGAACGGCAACCGCCCTGTCATAGCCAGCGACACCATCAGCAATACGGGTGGCATACGCGACCCGCACATCCTGCGGGGAGCGCACGGCGACGGCTACTACATAGTGGCTACCGACATGCACGTCCGCAAGAACGGATGGGGACAGAATCCCGGCATTGTCATGCTGCACAGCCGTGACCTGACGCACTGGACACACACCGCCATCGACTTCGCCAAAGAGTACCCCAAGGCGTTCGGCAATGTGAAGTGGGTGTGGGCGCCGCAAACCATCTTTGACCCCAACGAAGGGAAGTACCTTGTCTATTTCACCGTCTGCCGAAAGGACGCCCAGCAGCCCGACAGCATCAACCCCCAGCGTTCCACACTCGATTTCTATTGTGCATATGCCACATCAGACTTCAAAGGATTCGAGCAAGAGCCTCAGCTAATGTTCAGCGCCGCCTACGGAGCCATTGATGGCGACATCGTCATTGACGGCAAGGGACTCTACCACTTCTTTTATAAAGGAAACGTGAAGAACGAGAAGTGCGAAGAGACCATCACCGGCATCAAGCAGGCCGTTGGCCACAGCCTGCAAGGGCCATGGTATGAAGACGGGCTGTTTGTCGATGCATACGCTGGCACCGCCACTCAAGTGGAAGGCAGCAGTGTGTTCCGCCTGAACGACAAGGACTGCTCTGTTCCAGGCCAGGCAGAATTTGTATTGATGTACGACCTTTTCAGGAACGGCCCCTATGAATTTCAGCGCACCACCGACCTGTTCCACTTCTCGCGCCAGCCGGAATCCTTCACCAAGGACTTCCATCCACGCCACGGCACGGTGATGCCAATCACCCAAAAGGAATACAAGCGACTGAAGAAGATGTGGCCTTGATAATTATTCTTAAACTTATAAAACAAATAAACTCATGAAAAGACTTTCCATTTTTTTCGTATCAGCACTCGCGAGCATAGCCTCCTTCGCTGATTCTACCACACCGTCGGTTGACAACCCCATTGATATGACCGACAAGATTGTGAATCCTAACTTCGACGGCATTCAGTTTGGTGGATGGGGAGGTTCTGGCTTTGGTGCCGGTGGTGCCCAGGCAGAGTGCGCCGAACGTTTTAACATGGTTTACGACACCTACCAGACCATCGAAGGACTGCCCAACGGCATCTACAAGGTATTGGTCAACGGACTCTATCGCGCTGGCAGCTTTGGCAACGACTGGGCCACGAAAGACGATGCAACAGTGCGCCATGCCAAGCTCTATGCCACTTCTGGATCCTCAACCTTCAGTAGCAGCCTGCCATCGCTTTCATCTGGTGCTACCGACACCATCCCGGGTGTCACGGTCGATGGTGACCTTCAGGTCCCCAACTCCATGGTTCAGTTTGTGACATGGCAAGAGGCTGGCTATTATCTCGACAATAGCGTGATGATAGCTGTAGAGAACGGTGCACTGAAAATAGGCGTGCGCAAGGATGTGCTGATTGATGCCGACTGGACGGTGCTCGACACCTGGCGGCTACTCTACTATGGCACCGATGCCCAGGCCTACAAAATGATGTATCACTATGCCGACAGTGTGGTAAGCATCGACGTTGAGGCCGTGCGTGCAGCCAATGTTCCACACGACCATGCCGCCTACGACGAGTTCAAGGCAATACAGGCAAAGGCTGCCAGCGCCACTACAGCCGAGGAGTTTCGCCAACTGGCGCAGCAATTGTCGACTGCTGCAGAGAAGATTCATACTTCCGTCGCTGCTTATAAGAACTTGCAGAGAGAGTACGATGCCATGCTGGCAAGTCTACAAAACGGCAATCTCGAAGGTGTTACCGCTACTTTCTACGAATCCATCAGCGAGACTGGCACCTCAGAGATGCTTGCCGCACTCTACACGCAGATTAGCCTAATGGAAGGAGCCGACCAGCTCGCAGTCATCAACAAGACACCGCTGGAAGTGCTGGCCGAGGGATGCTACAGCACCGAAGAGGTGGATGCTTACACCGCGGCACTGACCAGTCTCTATCGCTTCTGCGTCACCAGCTCCATCTCGCAGGGACACGACTGCACCCACCTGCTCATCAATCCTGACTTCACCAGTGGCTTCACGGGATGGACTAAAACCGGAGCCGGCGCTGTCGGCAATTATGCTGGCATCACTCCGCCGCTGTCTCCGAACGTAGAGGTGTTTAATGGCAATGTCGATATCTATCAGGTTGTAACAGGTGTGCAGCCCGGTATCTACTCGGTGACGTGCAACGTCTTTGAGCGTCCTTCCGCCAATGGCAGCTACAACGGTTCGGAGGTGTCGAAGGTTTCCCTCTTCATCAATGACTTCATGTCGCCTGTGCAGAACATCTGCAATGATGCCATACCAGCAGAGCAGGCTGTTGATGGCGAAAATTGCTATCTCACCCGTCTCTACACCACAGGATCGGGCAATGCCCAACTCGACTACCTTACCGACTATGGCTATGTGCCCAACGGTATGCTGGGTGCTGCCATCGCTTTCAAGGCCGGACGCTACAGTCAGAAGGTCTATGGCATCGTCGAAGAAGGACAAGACATGAAGATTGGTCTGACCTCCAACGGCGAAACGGTTCACTGGGTGCTGTGGGGTGGCTTCAAGATGACCTACGAGGGCATGTCTGAAGAAGCGGTCAATGCTATCTCTGAGACATACATAGCCAATGCAGAGGATTACCTACAGAAGAACGGCAACAGAATTTCTTCGCCCATGGCCGAAGCCCTGGAAGAGGCCATTAATGACGTGAAATATGCAGAAAGCACACAAGACAAATACAACGCTATCATCGTGCTGAACAAACTGCTCAACGATGAAGCTCCAGCCAATGCCGCCGCCTTTGCCGAGGTGGAGGCGCTGATCGACCAACTGCTGCTTGCCCTCGATGAATATTGCGACGTCGCTTCCGAAGAGGCGTTCAATACGGCTTCGGAACTTGTGGACAGCGAGTATCCCGACATGACTACCGAACAACTGCAACAGTTAGTCAAGGACATCAAGAATGCCATTAGCAACTTGAAGATTCCTTCTGAAGAAGCGTCTGACGAGAACCCTGTTGACTACACTCTACTCATCAACAATGCCGACATCGAGGAAGGTGCGCTTGTCGCCTGGCAATACACCAAGAATGGAGGCAACGGACCGGCACTGGACCGCGGAATCGACGGCGGCCGTTCCATTGAGTTCTGGAACGCCTCGGCAGCCAGCCTGCAGTTCAATGTTTGGCAGACAGTCATGCTCCCTGCCGGCACCTACAAACTCTCTGCTGATGCCGCCAACTCGTTCGACGGACAGTTGTCTAATGGTCAGAGTGGCCGTGCCTATCTCTATGCAAAGGTCGCAGACAAAGCAAGTTCTGTACCCGTGGCGGTGACCGAGGCCCGATGCACCGAGGACTACAAGAACTATTCCGTCTTCTTCACCATCCCCGCAAAGAGCGAAGTCACACTGGGCTTCATGTCCGTTGGCACAATGGAGGCACGCTGGTTCGTATGCGACAACTTCAGACTGACCTATTATGGCGAGTCCAGCTCGCATGCTGACACGCCCGACGGAGGGGCTGTCGATGTTCAGAGCATCGCTTCCGGCCAGCCGTCCACACCCGTAGCAATCCATTCGCTCTCAGGAACTAGACAGAACACCCTGAAACGAGGCATCAATGTGATAACCTATTCCGATGGTTCCGTCAAAAAAGTGCTTGTGAAATGAAGTACTGATGAATAAATAATTGTAAAATATAAAAAGTATATCACATTATGAACAGACGGCGTATCTTATTCATCTTGACGCTGTGCGCGACAGCCGTTATAGATGCCATGGCCCAGAGTTCAACAGAATTTATGAAGGCCGAGAAGGTGGCTGATTGCACCATTGCCTTCGATTTGACTGCAGCCGGCCAGTCCTTCCCCGTGAATTGGGGAATGGACACGGCTTGGGACTCCGAAGCCAATGTGCGCCGCGGCATCAACTATATCGGAAAGGAAAATTTCAGCACAGGCAGACTGTCGTTCCAACCCACCTATCTGGTCTATACCAATGATGACGGGACATATGAACTGACCCCCGTCCAGAAACAGTTCCTTCGCAGCCGTATCAACCACTTGAAGCTTACGGGCATTACGCAGGCCAACATCAACTGTGACAATGCTGCGGCACTCGACAAACTGTCAGATGGCTCCACGGGGTTCAAGAACTACACGAGGAAAGTGGAAGAGTGGTACAAACTCATCAAGGCCTCTGTGAAATTCTGTCAGGACAACGGCATGCAGATTATCTCCATCTCGCCCTATAATGAACCAGACTTAGATGAAAACAAATACTGGTGGAAAGAAGATTTCGTGGCCATATGCCGTCTCATCCGTGCCGACCCCTTCTTCGACGGCATACGTCTCTGCGGTGGCAACACACTCAACTGCGACCGTGCATGGGACTGGTACGAGGACTTGCGCGATGTCATCGACGAAGGCAACACCCACCAGTTGGCAGGTTCGTTTGCCAACTACGCCAATTTCTTCACCAAGGTGCGTGCCGAGGGCAAACTGACCGCAAATGACGAACTTCACAACGTGGGTGAGGCCATTGTCGGTGTGAACTATGGCATGCAGACCGGAATCTGGTGGGGTTTCGACTCAAAAGCTCGTGGGGAGTTCTGCCATGACAGTCAGGAAGGCGTACGCATAGGTTATGGAGAAGATCGTGCCCACTGGACATCTGGTGCAGTCTATCGGAACGAGAAAACCGGCGAGGTTCACGGTTTTCTCGGCTCTTCGGAGCGACAGGCGAACAACTCCACGTTCACCTTTGTCAGCGTGGGACAGGACGTCTTCTTCAACGACTACGGCCCCACTCGTGCATGGACCTATGAGTTGCCCGGGGGCAATGGCTACATGAACGGGCAAATCAATGCCGAGTTGTTCGTCAACATCACCAAAGGCGAGGACGTTTCCCCCGGCATCATCGACGGCACCTACCAGATTATGAACCTTGCGTCAGAGAAACTGCTTACGATGAATGGCACCAACGACGTGCAATGCGTCACTCGAAGGACCGTAGGAAAAACGCAACAATGGGTGGTCAAACCGCAGAAACTCAACGGAGACTGCTCGTTCCACACCATCGACAATGCAGGCAATACGGCCTATCATCTCAACCTTAAGAACTGGAATCTCAATTCAGGAGCCACCATCATCGGTTGGCAAGGCGACCATGGCGACCTTGAACAATGGCACCTGAAATATGCCAAGGACGGATGCTACTATATTGTCAACCGCTACAGCAACAAATACCTTTATTGCCCTTCGACCAACTCAGGAACGGTGCTGCAAGTGGTTGACCCGCCCAAGGCGACGACCGCGGAAGTTGTATTAAAACGCTACCTTTGGCGATTCCAGCCCATCGATGCACAATGTGAGACAGATGCCCCAGCGGCTCCCACGTCGATTGTCGTTACCCGACGGCCTGCAAGCATCAGTCTTAGATGGACGGCACCTGCCGACGAGGATGTGGCGACCTACACCGTCTTGCGAAGCGACAACGGCGTTTGGAACACCATCGGGCGCGGTGACACATTAATGTCTTTCACAGACAACACCGCTCTCCAAGGCCATGAATATGCCTACAAGGTCATTGCCGTTGACTATGCAGGCAACCGCTCTGTTGCTTCAGAACCGACAGAACCTTTGACGCTGCTTCCAGCCGAAGGCCTGATATGCCAGTTGCAGTTCGATGGCAGTCTTGCCGACAGCACCGCAAACCATCTCGATGCGTCAATCTTCGAAACAGAGCGCTACACGAAAACAGCACAATTGAAAAAGTCGGGCACATCGGCACTGAACTTGACAGACCAAAAAGGTTATGTACAACTGCCCTACTCCGTGGCGCAGGGCGATGATATGACCATCGCGTTATGGGTGCGCATGTCGAGCGCACCTGCCGACTGGACACGCCTGTTCGATTTCGGCAACGGGACAGACAGCTATATCTTCCTCACGCCCAACAACGGCAGGGAGATGAGCTTTGTGATGAAGCCAGCCGGTGGTGCGGAACAGAAACTGGGAACGGGCAGTAAGTTGACGAACATCGCATGGAAGCACGTGGCAGTGACCATCCAGTCTGTTGCAGATGGAAAGGTGGCGGTGCGGATGTATGTCGATGGCGTGGAGGTCGCAGCATCCGACAACTTCACCGTACGCCCCTCCGACATCAAGCCCTCACTCTGTTATCTCGGACGCAGCCAGTATCCTGCCGACCCGTTGTTGAAAGCATACATTGACGATGTCCGCATCTACAATCATGCCCTCACAGCAGAGCAAGTCGCAGCACTTACCACCGACCTCGACGGTTTGGCTTCCGATTACGTAGAACTCTCCGAAGAAATCGTTCCCGCAGGTATTGAAGATGTGAGAAACGACGGTCAGAAGAATGTTAAACTGCTTGATGCAGTGTTTGACCTCAGCGGACGACGCATTCCTGATGGCACAAGGAAATCAGGCATCTACATTCGACAATCCTCTGATGGAACGCGAAGAAAAGTGCTTGTGAAATAGAATTATTACTGTCACTACTAAAAACGCCAAAAGAGGGTATGTCAAAGCTGGGCATGCCCTCTTTTTTGAGATTCAAATGTTAGCATATAACCTATAAGGGACAGTCCATAAAAAGCTACACACTGAAGTTTATTGTCAGACACAATAAAAAGGACATAACAAGTCCGTAAGTCTGTGTTTCTCTTTTGCAGAGCAGTACCATTCCACATAATTGTCAGGAACAAACATCCACAATTGGCTTGCCGTGGGGTGGCACACTCCAATCTAACGAAGTGGAGATGGGGTATTAGGCTACCCCGGACTTTGAAAAAGTGGCATCGGCAAGCCGATTAGACTGACTTGATAAAATTTCCAGAGATTCATCGCTGCCATTCATAGCCGACCATGTGTGGGAACATCTTCATGCCAGATTTCATGACCTCTGCTTGCAGATTTATGTGGTCAGTCCACCGCCCGATGAAAATCGGAACGGGTAATGAGCCGTAGCGACAACGAGCTGATCTTCACCCAGACACTCGACAGACTGGAGGCCCTGCAGCCTTATCTCGTCTGGGCAGACCAAAGCGAAGCATCGCTGAACACGGGTGCTTCAGACATCCCGGCCAGTGGCGGTACGACCTACGGCCGCCAGCACGACGCGCCGGGCTTCTCGATGCGCGGCACACTCTATCGTATCGGTAATGCCGAGGCATCAGAGCTGGGTGCATACACATTGCAGAACGATGGCAAATGGCATCCGGTGCTGTCCGACAACGACGAGCACCGTGCTGCCAGCATCCCGCCATATCGGGCCTATCTGCTGGAGAACCGCCGTGCTGGTGTCCGCGCCATCGGCATGAAGCTCGAAGGAACGACAGGTATCGAGCAACTGCGCACCATCGACAACGATGGCACTGAGCGCGTCTACGACCTGAACGGTCGCCAACTCTCTGCACCCACGAAGGGTATCAACGTGATCAATGGTAAAAAGATTATTGCAAAATGATACAATACCCAATTAAGTTGTAAATTGTCAAATTGTAAATAGCTATGATGAAGAATCTGAAGATGATGAGTATGCTGCTCGGGGGCCTCTTGGCCCTCGGCAGCCTGACGGCTTGCGGTGGAAGTGATGATGACGATAAACCGGACCCCACTCCCACACCGCCAACACCTGTCGAGAAGGTGCTGACCAGCGTGAAAACCGACTACACGGCCACTGTGTCGCAGCAGTTGTTGGACGTGGCCACCGTTACCGTGCGCTATGTCGGCGACAACGGACAGGTGGCCAGCGAACAGATGTCATCGACCACATGGACAAAGAGTGTCAACATTCCCCTTCCCGCCAAGGCAGGACTGAACATCCAGCCCACACTGAAGGGTGCCGTGGCCGAGGGTGAATACACGCTTAATGCTAAGGGACAGATGTCCTACACCTGGCTCGACCAGGACGGTCAGCAGCTGAAATCCGGCAGTTCCGAGAGTACACCTGTGCTCGATGCCGTTTTCTTTGCCGATGGCCTGGGACAGTATCTGAACGCCATCACCACCACCTGCTACGTGGCCCGTTCGTTCGCCAAGGACTACAGTGTCGCCGATACCTCCATTATCTGGGGTGGCAATGCTGGTGATGATACTACCCAGGGTACGGGCATCGACCCCACCGGCGCTACTGGTGAAGGACGTTAGTCCAAGTGTCACAAGTTTTCATTACAGCCTCACTGCTCTTGTCCGATGGTGAGGCTGTTTTTTTGTCGGGAAAAAATCATTATTTGTTTGGTGTTATGCTTCCTTATTCGTATCTTTGCATCTCAATTCCAGAAAAAAGAAAACAACACACAATAATTATCTATCGAGATGAGGAAATACATATTACTGCTATATCTATCGGGACTGCCTGCGCTGATGATGGGGCAGGCTGGCGGCGTCAGGACCTCATCCGATTCAACCAGTACGAGAGCCTCTTTCAGGGCGATGCTTTCGATGACAAAGTCGACGAGAGTGACGGACACACCCGTCTTTATCCTATTCCTGGCTATGTGATGGCACTGAACCACAATCTGCAGCAGAATCCAGGCTATTGAACCTACTCAAGCCGAACGGTATTGTTTCCCCAAACATGAGAACGGCTCGTGGAGAACCACTTTAACAACATCACTACAGCCTTTAGGTTAGAGCAATAGTTTTTTGCAGAAGAAACGGTCAAAGAACATCGTCAACATTGTCAGGAAGAAAGACTGTCAGATTGGATCGTGCTGCTCACTTACTATCAAAGTGCTGTTCACTTACTATCAAAGTGTTGTTCACTTACTATCAGAGTGCTGTTCACTTACTATCAGAGCGACGTTCACTTACTAGCAGAGTAAAGCTCAAGGCAAAACAGGTTGTTTCTGACTGTCAGGAATCCCGATTTCCATTCAGCTATGCTCTACTATAAACGCTGACTTGTATGTCACAAGATTGCAGATGTCATAGATTCAATAAGCGTACAAGCTCGTATGGAGACTGTTGTTTTTGTAAAAGAGTCAAGGAGTTGAGGAGTTTCGGCGCCAGCGCTTCGAAATGATAAGTTAATTTCAATAAAAAACAAGGGAGTTTAGTTTGGGTTATGTTTTTTTTGCTTACTTTTGTAACGTTTTATGGAATGAAAGTGGCCATCGGCCTAAATGATCAATAACAACGAACAATCAATGATAATAACTAAGTTTATGGAGAAACGATTACTGACGATGGTACTGCTTTGCGGGATGGTGACATCCTATGCCCAAAACCTGAAATTTGAGGCCGAAGATGCCACGTATGCGAACTGTACCCTGATAACGGATGCAAAGTATTCTGGGGGGAAAGCACTTCAGCTGACGGAAAACAACGCGAAGATCACTTTCCGTTATCATTCCTCTTCGGGAGGTAAGCAGACAGTCTATGTGGGTTACGATGCTCTCTACGGGAGCAAAGTGGTGAATGTGAGAGTGAACGGCAACACCAGCACGCTGCAGACCGGCGACAAAGTGGCGGAAGAGGCTGAAGCCGGTACGTTCATAATGCATGCAGGCGAAAATGTGATTGAGATCACTCCTAACTGGACCTGGTTCCGCATTGACTACATCCGCATAGAAAACGGATATCCAGGAGCCGTGGAGTTCAATATCTCAAGAACACCGGTTGATGTCTTATGCAGCCTGTCAGCCTCGAAGATGTATGATTTCCTATACAGGAACTTCGGTAAAAGGACTATCGCTGGCATGATGACGGGCGACATGGCCACTGCCAATGGCGATGTCACCAGTCACGCCGACATGAAGGCTGTCTATGCTGCCTCGGGGAAATATCCGGCGCTCGTAGGCTTCGACTTGATGAATGTTACCGGGAAGGACGAGGATCAATCGTGGAATAAGGAATACAACGAAAAGACACTGGAACTGGTGAGAAACACCTATCGCAAGGGCGGGATCCCTGCCATTACCTGGCATTGGCGTGACCCCAGCCGTCGGACGAATGAATTCTATTATGACAAGGACGGAAAGGACGGAAAGACCACGGTGAAGATTTCGGATGCGATGAACCCCGACGGGACGTGGAATACTGCTTCGCCGCTCTACCAACAGTTCATCAGGGACATCGACACCATTGCCGACTTGTTCCTGAAGTTGCAGGATGCTGGCATTGCCTGCATCTTCCGTCCGCTCCATGAGGCTAGCGGTGGATGGTTCTGGTGGGGTGCCGACGGTGCACGGAGCTTTGTCAGACTGTATCGGCTCATCAGCGATGAGATGGTGATGGTGAAGGGAGTACATAACCTTATATGGGTTTGGAACCCCTGTAAGGACACCGACAGAGAGTGGACTCCCGGCACGGAATATTTCGATGTCGTTTCGATAGACATCTACAACAATGACTTTGACTATTCCAGCAATTACACTTCGTTCGACAGGCTCAAGGTCATGACAGAGGGGAAGAAGCTGATTGCCTTGTCTGAGAACGGACCTATTCCCGACATCGACAACGAGTTCGACGAGGATGCTGTCTGGTCATGGTGGATGCCATGGTATCAGACGTGGAATGGCAGGTTCGTGGACAAGACCAGCCAGGAGGAATGGAGGAAATGCATGAACGACAACCGCGTCATCACCCTTGATGACGTTGCCGCCGGATGGGACAACTATACTGATGTCCGGACTATGAAGGCTGCGTGCGATAAAGAGCAGCTGTATGATCTTCAGGGACGCCAGGTCGCTGAAAGGTCACAGAAAGGCATCTGTATCAAAGGACACAAGAAGTTGGTTGTCAGATGATGTAGCGGTGGTTGTAGGGCAGGGGTGCAGGCTGTCGAGTTATGACCTGACGGTCACTTGTGACAATGCCTTGAATATCATCCTCTCATTCTGGCTGAAGTCTGCGTCGAATATCTGATGGCCATTTGGGATGAGCTGCAGATAGAGGCTGCACAGGTAGGCCAAGAAGCAGCAGGAGAGGTAGAGCGGCACCCCATCGTTGCCCTCGTCGTTCTGGGCCTGTTCTTTATACTGCATCAGTCCGTCGTAGACGGGATGGCAATGAATGCTCAGATGACGGTATAGCTGTGCCATGTCATCGTGGTCCTTACCGAACAGGTATTTCCATGCCTGGTTATATGACACCCGGCGAACGTCCAGATGCCCCTGCCTTCTGAAGAACTCGATGCATCCATTTTGTGTGGGCTTGCCTATGGCTGTCCATTCGTCGAGTTTATGATAGCACTCCATTCCTGCACGTGTCTCGAAGATGTCCTTCCTTAGCGTCTCTATTTCTTCACAGATGCCGTTCTCGCCTTGGGCGATGACCGCATTTCCTTCTGAATTGTAGTTCAGCAGGTTCTTCTTGCTGTTGATGCGCCAGTAGTTCCAAACCACCCAGCGCTCTTCTTCGGTCTTGGGATGGACATAGACAAAATAGTACATGACCAGATGCTCATAGACTGAGCGGGTAAGGGTCATAGTCTTGTATTCATCGTGCAACTGGAAGGTCTGCCCCTGATATGTCATGACAATGCCTTCCTTCGTCAACTTGTGGTTGGAGAGATGGGTGGAGGTGACCCGCTGAAGAAAGGCATTGGCCACGGCGACACGCTCGTCCTTCATCAGTTCCTCGTTGTCGACGATGGTGTGACAGATGACATAGGTAACCATCTTCGTCATCAGGTCGGACAGCGCCAGACAGCACTCCAGCCTCTTCTCCGGCGACAGTTTCTCGTTGATCGGTGCAAGCACCTTCTCGGTAATGTTCCTGTTCAAATGTTATCCTTCTACAATCTTTTTACGTAATTGACTATGCAAAAGTAAGCATTCCTGCATAATTTCTATTCATCGGCAGCAGGTTTTGTGCGTATAACTGCACAAAAGTTGATGTATCTCATTTACGGGGGCAACTGGCTTTTGCCTTTTTTTGAACTTTGCTTATTTCTCGAAATGCTGATAGTCCTTACGCGTGGTCCAAGAGCCGCCCCAGGTGAAGCCGTGCTGGATGAACAGCCGGTAGCAGAGGTCCTTCTCGTCAATTTTATAAGGTATTTTCTTCTTTCGGTTGGCATACTTGCGTCCTTTTTCCGGTTGCACAAAAAGGGAACCGTCAGAACGGCGAAGCACAAAGGGATTGTAGAGGGGATTGATGTCGATGGCCATGCCTCGCGAATGGTTGGAGAGCTTGGTGCTGCCTGCGATAAAACGGAAGTTGAAACAGCTGGTGTTGTTGGCCTCCATGGAACGTTCGTCATCTGCATCATAGTCATCGATGAGCTGCATGCGTTCAATGGGGTACTTGTTCTGATATAATTCTTTAAAGATCTGTATCAAGTCGTTGGCAATCGCTTTGTTACAAACAATCTCTCCCTGAACGGCCTTGCCTTCTCCGTTGTAGTGAGCCACTTGCAGGTAGCGCAGTTCGGAACGGGGAACAGTACAGTCACGTTTGTAGGATTTTTCCCAGATGCGCTGGAAAAGTGCATCGCTGATAGTGTCGATACGGAACGTCTGAGCGGAAAGGTAAAGCGATGGAAGGGAAAATGGCAGGAGCAAAAGCAGTAGAAGGGTTTTTCGGCACAGACTCACTGGATTCCAGTCTAGTATCGGCTGCATGATAAGTAATCTATTGCTATTCATTCTGTTTGGTCTTTTGTAGAACTTTTTCAAGGATTTTCTCTTCAGGCAAGAAGGGACGAAGGCTGTCTAAGCCTAGTTGTCTGATGGCGGTGCTGATGAGCAGGTCTTCGTCGGCCTCAGACTTTCCACAGAAATGGCGACCTGCGGCGAGGATGGTTTCCATCGGTACGAGGCCTATGATCTCCGTACCTGTCACCTTGACACCACGTGCCTCTGCCTGACGGCTCACTTCGAGGTAGGCTGTATGGAGTGATGTCTCATGGAGGTTGCAAAGGTTCATGGATACTTGCGCACACCCGTATTCCTCTATATACCAGCCAATGGCCTTGGCCGCATGTAGCGTGCCCGGCTGCCCTTTGTAGCCGCTCTGACGTACTTTCCTGGCTATGGCCGTGGCTTCATCGGAAGAACGTGTGTTAAGGTTGAAGTTGACAGCCAGCAGGAAATCACGTGCTCCCACCACGGAGCAGCCCGTGCGGAGGTATGTGGGTTGTGGCATGAGGAATGAGGGATGAGGCATGACATCGGGTGCAAGACCAGGGTCTGCCAGTTTACGTGCAATGGCCTCGTATTCACCTTTTCTGCAGTCAGCCAGGTTCCTGTGAGCGGGCTTCAGTGCTGCAGCCTCGTACAGATAGCAGGGAATGCCCAGCTCGTCGGCCATGCGAAAAGCTAACTGTCTGGCTAGCAAGGCACACGCATCCAGGCTGATTCCACTGACTGGTACCAGCGGCAGTACGTCGATGGCTCCGATGCGGGGATGCTCGCCATGGTGTTGGCGCATGTCTATCAGTTCTGCAGCAGCCTTGGCAGCCTGAAAGGCTGCTTCACAGATGGCATCGGGCTGTCCGGCAAAGGTAATGACGGTACGGTTGGCAGCATAGCCTTGGTCGATATGGAGCACGGTGGCTCCCTGCACACTGCGTACAGCAGCTGCTATCTGGTTGATAACCTCTGGCCGGCGTCCCTCGCTGAAGTTCGGTACGCATTCGATGATGGGTGAATGGTTCATTCTTCTATATATTCCAGAGAATGGGCGAAGTTGGCAAAGAAATTGGTAAAGGTCTCTGCAGGATAATAACGGAAATAGCGTGCGGAGTGACGCACATGCCACAACATGGCCGAAGTATTGGATGCATGGACGAAGACTCCCCGGCCTTGTTGGAACTGGTAGTCGGAGGCGTGCTGCCGACGGAGTAGGAACAGTTCCTGCATGACCTGGCTGATATCGCGGTCGGAATCGGCATCCATGAAAGGCAGTTCGTCGATTTCGAAGTTCAGCAATTCGGTGAGTATGGCACCCTGCAGCTGGGCAAAGCGTAACAGCCCCAGCCGCTGCATCCATGAGTCGAGTTTCACGAAGTCGACGCGATGACCCGCCTTGCGGAGGAAGATGCCCAGGTCGGTAATCTGCTTCAGTGAAACGCCTTCGTTCATGATATAGGTGGTATTGCGAATGAGCATGAGCAGCAACGAAAGGGTAGGGGTGAGCACCTCTGTCCGGGTGGCGTTGACAAAGACATACTGAGCATCGTTGGAGCTGATCTCATCGCTGATGATGTTCTGTAAGGTTCTGTTCAGCAGGGCGTTGGTTAGCGTGGCAGCCCGGTGATGATGTTCCACCTGGATGTTCTTCCACACGTATTGCAGGACGTGCTTTTCAGATTCTTCCGAGGCAGAGGCATTTGTTGTCGCCCATTCGTCGGCCTTCCGGGCCTGCACTTCATAGGGAAAGAACAGGTCAATGTCGCCTGGGGTGCGGTGCAGGTGGTTGTCGTAAAGCTGAGCCACCGACTGGCCTTTCAGCAAGATGGGACGTGTCTTCATTTCGTCGAACAGGTGGATGATCTCTGACAGACGGCCGTTGATTTCACGATTCTTTTCTTCGGTCTCGCGTACTGTCTTGCCCCATTGCTGGAACAGGTCCTCTGGCAGCTGGGCAAAGAACTGATAGCTGCATTGCATCACGCCATCATATACCAGCGCTGAAATGTCGTGCAGCAGGGTCAGTTCGTAAAGCCGTTTCCACTTCCATGCAGAAAGGGGTTCTATCCTGACCTCCTCGCCAAAGGCTCCGGCTCGAAGCAGCCGGAACAGGTTCCTGTGTATGACGTGCATTTTCTCCATCACTTAAGAATATTTCCGTGGATATCTGAACAGGATGGCGAGCAGGGCAACCAGGCCGATGGCCATGGGATAATAGAGATAAGGGAGTATGCTGACAGGATTGAGGGAAGCCAGTCCGGCAGCCATAAGCATCTGTGCGCCATAGGGAATGAGTCCCTGGACGAAGCATGAGAAGGTATCGAGGATAGAAGCACACTTGCGGTTGTCCAACCCGAAACGGTCACCTATTTGCTTGGCTATTCCGCCAACGGTGATGATGGCCACGGTGTTGTTGGCTGTACACACGTTAACCAGCGACACCAATGCCGCAATGGAAAGCTCGGCACCGCGCTTGGAGTGGACACGGGCTGTGAGCAGACGGATGATGAAGTCGATGCCTCCTTTCAGTTTAATGATTTCCAGAAGTCCGCCTGCCATCATCGTGATGATGATGAGCTCTCCCATACCCGTGATGCCATCGCCCATGGCTTGTAGCCATCCATAGATATCGAATGCACCCAGATACAGACCGATAACACCAGTGAAGATGATGCCTAAGGTAAGAACAGCCATGACGTTCATGCCAAAGACGGCACAGACGAGCACTATCAGATATGGAATCACCTTGACGAACTCAACTTCGGGAACGGTATGAGGTGATTGGACATCTGACCCCATGAACAGATAGACTGCCAGGATGACGATGGCAGCAGGTAGAACTATGAACGAGTTGACACGGAACTTGTCGCTCAGCCGGCAACCTTGGGTAGAGGTGGCAACGATGGTTGTGTCGGAGATGAACGACAGATTGTCGCCAAAGAAGGAACCGCCCACTACGACTGCTGTCATCAGAGGAATGGAAGTGTCTGTCTGCTCTGCTATTCCCGCAGCAATGGGAGTCAGCGCTACAATGGTGCCTACAGACGTACCGATGCTGAGCGAGATGAAGCATGCAGCCAGAAACAGACCGGCCAGAAGCATCTGCGGCGGGAGCAGGGAGAGTGTCAGGTTGACCGTTGCATCGATGGCTCCCATGACCTTTGCTGAGTGGGCGAAGGCCCCTGCCAGCACGAAGATCCAGATCATCAGTACCATCTGGTCGGTGGATGCTCCACGGCTATAGGCATCGATGCGTTTCCTCAACGGCATTCCGCTGCTTATCATCACGGCATAGATGGAGGCCACCATGAAAGCTACGGTGATGGGTACCTTGTAAAAGTCACCAGCAACAATACTGGTGACAAGATAAAGCAGGATGAATACTGCCAAGGGCGACAGTGCCAATAATCCTTTTTTCATCGTTTACTATAGGTACACACTCATATGTCGTGGAAACGTTACAGGCTAAGCCTTACAAAGTGACACCGTTTTTGAAGATGGAAATTTCACGGTAGTCATTCTCTTCGTTGCGGGCGCGTTCGCCTGAGGCAACTGTCAGTACCTTGTCAATGAATTCAGGGACAAGTTCCTTCATGGTGCGGCCTTGGACAAGCTGGCCAGCAGAGAAGTCAACCCACTGTGGCTTGTTCTTGGCAAGTGTAGGATTGGTGGCAATCTTCATCGTTGGCACGAAAGTTCCGAAGGGTGTGCCTCGGCCTGTGGTGAAGAGCACGATATGGCAGCCGCATGCAGCCAGGGCAGTAGAAGCCACAAGATCATTGCCTGGAGCAGAAAGCAGGTTCAGACCGTGATGCTGAATACGGTCGCCGTATTCCATCACACCCGAAACGGGGGCTCGTCCGCATTTCTGCGTGCATCCCAGTGCCTTGTCCTCTAAGGTAGAGATGCCTCCGGCCTTGTTGCCTGGAGAGGGATTCTCGCCAACGGGTTCTCCATGGGAGAGGAAATAGTTCTTGAAGTTGTTGATCAGCGACACTGTCTGGTCGAACAGCTCGGGCGTCTCACAGCGGTTCATCAGGATAGTCTCTGCGCCGAACATCTCGGGCACTTCTGTGAGTACGCTTGTACCTCCCTGTGCCACCAGCCAGTCGGAGAATTCTCCTACCAAGGGATTGGCTGTGATTCCGCTGAATCCGTCACTTCCACCGCACTTCAAACCAACGCGGAGCTTGGAGACAGACACATCCTCGCGCTTGTCCTGACAGGCAATGGCATAAAGCTCACGCAGGATTTTCATGCCTTCCTCCACTTCATCGCCTTCGACCTTCTGGGTGACAAGCAGACGAATACGGTCCTTGTCGTAGTCGCCAAGCATCTGCATGAAGTCATCAGGCTGGTTGTTCTCACAGCCAAGGCTCAGCACCAGTACAGCGCCTGCATTGGGATGCAAGCAGATGTCACGCAGCACTTTACGGGTGTTCTCGTGGTCTTCAGAGAGCTGTGAGCAGCCGTAATTGTGATGCCAGGCATATATGTTGTCGACACCATCGCAGTGGGTCTCACGTTGGAGCTGCCTGACCAAGCGCTCAGCTATGCCGTTCACACAACCGACGGTGGGAACAACCCAAACCTCGTTTCTTACGCCCACATCACCGTTTTTGCGGACATAGCCACGGAAGGTGCGGTTTTCCTTCTTGATGGTGAGAGGTTCGTTGACAGGCTGGTAGGTGTATTCCAATGTACCTGAGAGGTTGGTCTTCAGGTTGTTCTCGTTTACCCAGTCGCCTGCTTTCAGGTCTTGGCGTGCGTGTCCGATAGGATAACCATATTTAATAATGTCCTCGCCTTCACGTACATCTTTAATTAATACCTTGTGTCCGGCAGGCGTGTCCTGATTGATGCATATCGTCTGTCCATCTACATCTATTCTCTCTCCTTTTTTCTTCGCCTGCAGGCATACTACTACAGAGTCGGCAGGGTTAATTTTCAAATAAGTTGCTTGTTCCATTGTTGATAGATTCATTTTAGTATTTTTTGTAGTCAGATAGCTGTTCTTCGGTAGAAATCCACATTTTCCTTGGTAAGGATCTCTATTGGCATATAGTTGACGGGGGTCACCTCACGCTTCATGACGATGGCATTGAAGAGTGCATCGACAGAAGCATAACCTTGCTGGTAGGCGTGCTGGGCAATGAGGAACGAAATGCTGCCCTGACGTATACATTCCTCGTTCTTGGGAACCATGTCGTATCCCATGATCTGAACATTGCGTCTGTTGGTCTTCTGCAAGAACTCACCGACAAGATGCGCCTTGGAGTTGAAGGTGATGCAATGATGAACCTGCGGGTGGGATGTGAAGAATTTCTCGAGGATGACACCGTATTCCTTCCTCTCTTCATCCAGTGGCAAGTCCACTTCCGTGATTTTTATTTCCGGAAAATGGTCAACCATATAATGGCGGAAACCTGTTTCGCGGTTGGCCTGCTGCTTAGAGCCTACCTTTCCGTCGCGTGTCTGTTTGAACAAGGCGATTTCCTTCTCTTTCGAAGCAATGAGCATCAGCATGCGTGCTGCAAAATAACCACTGGCAAAGGAGTCCTGTCCGAAGAAAGCCAGGGGTTTCAGGTCGGGCATGTAGGAGTCAAGTAAGACATAAGGAATGCCTCGGCTGGAGAGCTTCTCGGTGAAACGAGCTGTCAGTTCCAGCGTCGAGGGAACGATAATCACACCGTCGATCTTGGCAGTGAAAAATTCACGGACCATACGGGTGAAGGCAGCGCTATTGAAGCGTTCGTAATAGATGAACTTCAGTGTGATTCCAAAGTCACGACGGAAATCTGTGCATGCCTGAGCACCTTCTTCTATCTCGTCCCAATAAGCTTCGCTCTCATGTTTCGGCAATACGCAATAAAAAGTATATGTCTTATTATATGCAAGTGCCGCTGCATACATATTAGGCTTATAGTCCATTTCCTCCAGAGCTTTGTTTACTTTGTCCAAGGCAGACTTTGAAACATTTGGCCGGCCATGAAGCACGCGGTCTACCGTTCCTACGCTGACACCAGCTCTTTCGGCTAAATCTTTAATCCTGATTTTCTCGTTCGACATGTGTGTTGCTTATTTTTTCGGCAAAGGTACGAATAAGTGAGCAAAATACCAAATGTTTTTGAGTATTTTCGAGCGAGAGTACCTTAGTACGATGCTCAGAATTACCTTTGGTCGAAGTTTTGAGGCAAAAAAACTGGCTGCATCATCATGCAGCCAGTTCTATATGAAGAGATCATGTGTGGAATTACTCAATCACAACAAGAGCATCGTCTTCCATGACGCTTTCACCAATTTTTACGCACACAGCAGTTACCTTGCCCGACTTCTCGGCCTGCAGATTGTTTGCCATCTTCATGGCTTCAAGAACAATCACGTTCTGTCCTGCCTGCACCTCGTCACCAACATTGACGAGGATATCGGTAATCACACCAGGCAGCGGAGCCTTGACTGCATTGGCCTTATTCACAGAAGCCTTGTCGGCAGCAGGAGCATCGCTGGCGCTTTCTGAAGCAGCGCGGACAATGGGCTTTTTCTTCTCTGGCTCAGCCTGCTTCTCCATTTCTACCTTGTACTCCTCGCCATTGACGGTAAGGGTGGCAATGTTGTCTGTGATGTCGCTGATCACGACCTCATATTGATTTCCATTGATGGTATACTTATACTGGTTCATAATCTTAGTGTTTAGGGGTGAGCTGTCATTGAAAGAGAGGCAAGGTTCCACATGGTGGTATGCTCGGCAATGGTTATCTTTCCGGTCTCCACATCGTGCATATTGTTGCCTAAGTGCTCATGAAGAGCCAATGCAATAGCAGCATATACTTCGTTTTGTTTCATATTTGTCAATTGTCAATCGTCAATGCTCAATTACATAGGTATATTACCATGTTTCTTAGCAGGCAGAGCATCACGCTTGGTGGCCAGCTGAGCCAGTCCACGGCAGATGCGGAAGCGGGTATTACGCGGCTCGATCACATCGTCAATATAACCATACTTTGCTGCCTGATAGGGATTGGCGAAGAGTTCGTTGTATTCGTCCTCTTTCTCAGCGATGAAGGCCTTGACATCCTCGCCAGCCTCCTTCTTGGCCTTGGCTTCCTTAGCATAGAGCACTGCGGCTGCACCGCTGGCACCCATCACAGCAATCTCGGCAGAAGGCCAGGCATAGTTCAGGTCGGTATGGAGCTGCTTGGAACCCATCACGATGTGGCTACCGCCATAGCTCTTACGAAGAGTAACGGTAATCTTGGGAACAGTGGCCTCACCATAGGCATAGAGCAGCTGTGCTCCGTGCAGGATGACAGCATTGTACTCCTGACCAGTGCCGGGCAGGAATCCGGGCACGTCGACGAAGCTCACGATAGGAATGTTGAAGGCATCGCAGAAACGTACGAAGCGGGCACCCTTGCGTGAAGCGTTCACATCGAGCACACCTGCATAGCAGGTAGGCTGGTTGGCAACGATACCAACGCTCTGACCGTTGAAACGTGCAAAGCCCACGATAATGTTCTTGGCGAACTTGGGCTGTACCTCGAAGAATTCTCCGTTGTCAACCACAGAACCTATGACTCTGTACATGTCATAAGCCTCATTGGGATTCTCAGGGATAATCTCGTTCAGACTGTCCTCCAGGCGGTTGATGGGGTCATCGCACTTACGACGGGGAGCCACCTCCATGTTGTTCGAGGGAATATAGCTGAGCAGGGTCTTGATCATCTGCAGACCTTCCTCTTCAGTCTTAGCTGTGAAGTGCGTAACACCAGACTTCGTGCTGTGCACAGAGGCACCACCCAGATGCTCTTGATCGATGTCCTCACCGGTAACGGTCTTCACCACCTTCGGACCCGTCAGGAACATATAGCTGGTATTCTCCATCATCAGTGTGAAGTCGGTCAGTGCAGGTGAATACACTGCACCACCGGCACAGGGACCGAAGATGCCGCTAATCTGAGGAATGACACCAGAGGCAAGGATGTTGCGCTCGAAGATTTCTGCATATCCTGCGAGTGCATTGATGCCCTCCTGGATACGGGCACCACCTGAGTCGTTGATACCGATAACCGGAGCGCCCATCTTCATGGCCATGTCCATCACCTTGCATATCTTCTGGCTCATGGTCTCAGAGAGAGAGCCTGCATGAACGGTAAAGTCCTGGGCAAAGATGAAAACCAATCTGCCGTCAATGGTGCCAGAACCTGCTACCACACCGTCACCAGGGAATTGTTTCTTCTCCATGCCGAAGTTGTGGCAACGGTGCTCTTTGAACATATCATATTCTTCAAAAGAACCTTCGTCGAGCAGCATTTCTATGCGCTCGCGGGCTGTGTACTTACCACGGTCATGCTGTTTCTGAATGGCTTTCTCACCACCACCGAGACGGGCCTGTTCACGCTTCTCAATAAGCTGTTTGATTTTCTCTGTTTGCTTACTCATTGTTTTCTTATTTCTATTTTACCTTTTTTTGTTTAACCTTTTAAACTTTACTCTGGGTGCTCACAAAGCTCTGTGAGAATGCCGCAAGTGGACTTTGGGTGGAGGAAGGCAATATTCAGTCCTTCAGCACCCTTGCGGGGAGCCTGATCGATGAGACGGACACCCTTCTCAGATACTTCTGCCAGAGCATTGGCCACACCGTCCTCCACGCAGAAAGCCACGTGGTGTACGCCTTTGTTGCCTTTGTCTAACCATTTCTGAATAGTGCTCTCAGGTGATGTAGGTTCCAGCAGTTCCAGTTTGACCTCGCCACAGCGAAGGAAAGCTGTTTTCACTTTCTGGTCTTCAACTACTTCTGTTGCATAACACTCCAGGCCTAACACGTCAGTGAAGTACGGCAGGCTCTCTTCGATGCTCTGGACGGCAATGCCCAGGTGCTCAATGTGTGAAATCTTCATGTCGTTTGAAATTAGTGTGAAAAATAATTTGTGCAAAGGTACTAAAGATATATGAGAAACGTGTATTTTTTTGCCTTTTTTATCAAAAAAAAGAGATTACCATCGTTTCGGATGGTAATCTCTGTATGATAGATGTAAAATGTCGGCTAATTATTCCAATTCTTAAATAGGCTGGGGAAGAATTGGTTGGCTTCTGCATAGATGTACCAGTCCTTAGATTCGTTGACATTTTGTGCCCAGGTGAGGAATTCCTTGTAGACACGCGTAATGGTGGTATGCTCCATAGGATAGTCGAATTCCTGAGGAACAATAATGGCAAACGGATATTCTCCCTTTTGTGACAGTTTTACAGTCCTTCCAGTTGTTTTGTTCTCAATGTATACATCTTTCAAATACTCGGGAATCGTCAATCCTTCTTGAACGGTGACGAATCCAGACATCACGTCAACTTTCTGGCCTTTTTCTGTGTTGACAAAGCGGTGGCCGCTCTTGCCTGGCTCTGTAGCATGGAAGATGGCGTGTACCTCCTGATCGTTATACTGCCAGCCTTTAGCACCGCGGATATAGACGTCATCATCGGCACCGGTAGCAACCAGCGTCAGCTGCAGTTCAGTAGGACTATGACGGATACAACGCAATACCACATCGTTCAGGTCGTAGTCGGCTGTCTGAGGACGGTCTTCGAAGCACATGGTGTAGGCCTCGGCTTCGGGTTCGGGAGTCTCTTCTAACTTTTCGGCAATACCGCCGCCTATCTCAATGACCATGTCGCAGAAGTTGCAGTCTGATCCATCCTCGAAGCACATATAGGTCTTGTCGTTGGCAGTGAAGATCGCAATGCGCGGGTCATCAAATTGCATACCTTCCAGGGTACTACCTCCAAGCGTCTTGTCAATAGCCGAGTTAAAGTGACCCTTGATGTGGTTCACAGCGAAATTCAGGCGCCCGTCGCCGTATGTACAGCCATTATTGTTAGCTTTGTAATCGTCACTAAAACGCTTCATGTTCAGGAAGCCAACCTTATAGCCGGCAGGGAAGATGGCACTGGCCTCAACTTTGCCTTTTACCGGACTCTCCTTGTAATAAGGGAGAAGAAATTCCTTGTTTCTGAACAGTACGCCATTCTTGGAATTGTCGGACGATGTCACACGCTCTACTTGAATGGCTTTGTACTTAGGCAGGCTCTTGATATAAGCCACTTCGTCCATTCCTGCAGGAATGTCACTATCCTTATAGTAATAATAGTAGATATAGTTCTTCTTGAAATCGGTCGTCCATGCCTGGATGGGGATGAGGGTGAGGGGATTCTTACCATCTGTCACTAAATAGTTGTTGTTCAGCTTGAAGAACTGGCTGTTACGAATCAGTCGGATGTTGTTCTTCTTGCCGGAAACAGAATACTTGTCGTTGCTTGTCTTCACAAGGAATTCGTTCAAGATGGCCTTGACATTAGCCTCCTCACCATCGGCAAAACCGTTGATGTCCCTGTAGATGTGGCCTTTGTTCTTTTCGGTGTCCATCTTCCAGCCGTTGTCAAAAGTCTGGCCGTCAGCGGGTTCCCACATCAGCTCGTTCTCCCATCCTGAATTGGCCCATTCGGTGTAGGTATTGCCGCTGATGGTACAAGACGCTCCCTGCTCAGCGCGTAACGCATTGAACGACTTCCGCGGAGCATTTAAGACAATGGAGGTGAACGTAGGTGCTTCGCTGCCCGATGCTCTCGTCATTCTTGCAGCATTGGCGGTTGAGAACTTCACCTGTGTATCGTTCACGTCAAACACTTGAATGTGGTAGACGCCCTTCCTGTTTACGCACGCAGCCACTAACTGAGAGTAGCAGTTGGGTGCGTCGTACTTAAGTGTTACAACGTCTCCATTACTTGCCTCAGCCTCGCTCAACACCTTAGAATTACTATTGAAGAACGGAGACTCTGTCAATACCTGTACCTTCACGATGTCATCCAGACTGGCATTGGCAGTGATGGTGATGGAACCGCTGTTGATACTGTTCCAGTCCTGATTGGGATCAATATTCCCGAAAATCTTTGTTGCGTTTTCAATCGTGCCCTGAGTCTCTTGTTCCAACATGTATTCGTCGAACTCATCTCCATACTTGGAACATCCGAACAAGGTTGATGCTCCGATTGCAACGATCATTACAAATACTTTCTGTTTCATATCTACGGTTTTTTTTCTTTTGATAATCTGGTTACTTCCTTTTTAATCTTTGCAAAGTTACTATTTTATATTAATATGTAAAGAATAATGTCTTATTCTTAAACGCATAATTATGATTATTTAAGGAATTATAGCGATAATTTACCGATAAGGCTTGTCTTTTCAAGCAGCCTAACACAGAAATCCATGCAATCGTGCGTGACGATCCAAGCAAGAGAAACATCCCTGAGTCAGTATCTAACTTCCTTTTCTGTATAGGTGGGTGAAGCTTTTGCTATAGAGTTCTGAGAGACCATTACGGTTGTCTATGGCTTCTCCTACAACAATCATCGTGGTAAGGGTGAGGTGATTGTCATGAACAATTCTGGCAAGGTCTCTCAGTATGCCACGGTAGATTCTCTGGTCGGGCCAAGTGAGGTGGTAGCAGGCGGCTACGGGTGTGTCTTCCGGGTATTCCTTCAGAAGTTCACACTGCACATCATCTACGATGGCTGCACTCAGGAAGATGCACATCGTACTCTGACTGCGAGCCAGCAGATGAAGCTGCTCTTTTTCCGGCATGGGAGTACGTCCTTCACCACGTGTGAGAATGATGGTCTGACAACGTTCTGGGATGGTGAACTGGCTCTTCAGCTCGGCTGCGGCTGCCAGGAACGATGAGATGCCTGGTGTAATGTGATAATCCATGTTGTTGGCGTCAAAGAATGCCATCTGCTCTTGAATAGCTCCGAAGATGCAGGGGTCGCCCGTGTGCAGGCGTACGATGAAATGCCCCTTGTCGTAATGCTCCTTCATCAGCAGGCATTGTTCTTCAAGATTCATGTCAGCAGAAGAACGGACTACGGCACCAGGTTTGTGGCAGTCTGTCAGAGCCTTAGGAACGAGTGATCCTGCATAAAGTATAAGGTCGGCCTTCTTCAGCATTTTCCTTCCGCGTACACTTACCAGGTCAGGATCACCAGGACCGGCTCCTACTATTTCTATGTGGCCTTGCTCATTGCGCAGATGCTGATAGTCGATGGCCAGGGCTGCAGTCCAGTTCTTGCCTTTTATCTTGGGAATGATGAGCTTGCCGTTGTTTGAGCCAAGAATGGCTGCAGCTTCACAGACGCTGGGTGTACCTACGTGTTTCTCAACGGTTTCGCTAGGATTGGGTACATCAACACTTGAAAGCTCCTCTGCAGTGAAAAACTCTACCTCTACGTTGAAATCGTCTTTCAGCATCCCCACAAACTCCTCGTCCTTCTTGACGTCGATTGTACAGTATTTCTGTGCACATGGAAGAATGCCACGATTGGCAAACGCCTGGTTAATCTCGTCATGGATACTTTCATAGTCACTGGGATGATGAGCCAGTCCGAATCCTATTGTTCCCACCATGGGGACGAAATGAAGTTCGAGCATACCGTAGGGCGCATTACGAATGTAGGGTGACACGATGATTAAGAGTCGGTATTTCCTCAGATCTGCCTCACTGATGTCGCTGATGATGGTGACATGGTCGGGTTTGGTTGCTTCCAGGTATTCTGTACCCTCGTCGCGTGCCTCTAGCAGTAATGCTGTGGGCTCGCGGTTGACGAATGCGAAGATACAACGGTCCATATCTTCTTCATCGCTGGCAATAACCCAGTCAAATCGTTTGTTTAATGTGTCGAGTGCCCACAGGCCAGCATTGTCGCTCTGTGTGGTAATCACCTCACGGGCTCCTGTTATTGCCGCTATTTCCCGTGTCAGGTCATTAGCACCGCCCACATGTCCACTGAGCACAGAGACGACATTCAGTCCCATACTGTCTATACAGACCACGGCAGGATCTTCATGTTTGTCTTTAACATACGGTGCTATTGTCCTCACACAGATACCCATAGCTCCTATAAACACAAAGGCGTCAAAGTCGTTCCAATACATACCGACATTTTCACGTCTTATGATTTTGCATTCATTTTGTGGGGTGAACAACTCATTGAGGAACCAACGTGCAATACGCTCGCCCTCCTTGCTGATCAGTATAATCGCTATCTTCATTTTGTTTGGTTTTTATCAGGATTAATCCTTAGATAGTTAGGTTTCAGTATATGTCTCTCAGTATATCAAAGCAGACACGATGGTTTTCGTTCTTGTTTTCATGAAATCAAGCTCGCAGAATCTCGATGGGATTATTGTCGTCAAGAACGATTCTGATGGGTTCGGACTGATGCAGATGAAGTTCTTCGCATGCATCATCCCATAGCTGGCGACTGGAAGGACGGTCTGACATTCGGGCAACGACAGGAGATGTGACACTATTAAAGACAATGACACCATCTGGGGTTAAGGAAGTCAGAATCTTGGCCATGATTTCTTTCAGGCGGCCACCGTGACCTCCAATAAAGACTGCATCAGGACGGGGAAGTGCAGAAATGTCCATTTTAAGGAAATCGCCTATGTGGATATTGATGCCCGGAGCACCAAATCGACGTGCATTGTCCTGTATGATAGCTTCACATTCTTGACGTATTTCGAAGGCTTCAATTTGCAAATGGGGGAATTGCAAGCGAGCCTCTATCGAGACACTGCCCGTACAGAAGCCGATATCCCAGAATACATGTCGTTTGGGCAGATCAAGGGCTTGCAATGTCAAAAGACGGATAGGCATCTTGGTAATCATTTTCTCGCGACCGTTGAGCAGGGAAAATTGACGGTCAGGAATCCCAAACAACGGATTATGCGTTTTTTCCGTGTGTAGAATCACACAGTTAGGCATGGAGAAGTCACCATTTGCGGCCTCTTCGAGCGAGATTGTGCTGACTTTTTCCAGTTTTGGATTTCCAAGATGTTCGCCAACATACATGGTATATTCGCCATATCCGTATTCCAGCATTCTTCGGGCAATTGCAGCGGGAGTATGTTCTTTATCGGTGAGGACGCCAATCTTCTCCGATCTCTCGATGATTGCCCTGTCGAATTCTTGCCAAGGGCGGCCAGTGAGTGAGACGATGCGCATGTCGTGATATGGCATCACAAGACGATGGGCCAGGATCTGCAAGGAGTTGAAAGTAGGAAATACCACGATGTCTGCATCGGGCATTTTCCTCTTGATTGTATTCGCAAAGCCAAAGAACAACGGATCGCCACTGGCGAATATGATTATAGGAGTGAGGGGTGAGAGGTGATATGTAACAGAATTGTACTGTTCGAAGACATCATGAAGAGGAATGGTTATGTCTATCCATTGGGCATCAACAGGCAAAAGCGGAGAAACAATCTCATGATGGCGCTTGCCGCCAGAAAAGATTTTTCCGTTCCTGATGACCTCCATAACCTCTGGAGGAAAGAATGGCTCAGGATGGTCCGTTATTCCTATGACAATAAACTTCATGACTGTAGCAATTCTTACTTTATTTTACTCTTCACCTTCTCCTTCTACAGATCTCTGCCAGGTTTAAGTTGTGCAGCATCATCGAAGGTAAGGATGGCATTACACAGTGTTGCAGCCAGATTAGAGCCTCCCTTTCTGCCCTCGACAATGATTTTTGGGATGCCCTTGAATGGCTTTACCATGTATTTTGATTCACGAACATGGACAAAGCCTACGGGAGCAGCAATGATGCCCGCAGGGCGTGCTTTTCCCTTGCGAATCAGATGACAAAGTTCCATCAAGGCTGTGGGTGCATTGCCAAAGGCAAAGAGAGCATCAGGATGTTCCTCTACAGCGAGACGGATGCCGGCCTGAGTGCGGGTAATCCCCTCTGCATCTGCCATTTCTGCCACTCGGGGGTCGAAAAGATAGCACTTGGCCTCGATACCCAAACGAGTCAGAGCCCCTTTGCGGATTCCGCTTGTCACCATCGTAACATCTGTCACAATGGTTTTCAACACTCCGTTTGCTACCTTATTATATAGGTTCTCTACAGCACCTTCGTCAGTATAGAGAATGTTCTCCATATCGAAATCGGCAGAGGTGTGGATGGCGTGAAGCAATGCCCATTTGTGATCTAAAGGCCAGTCTTTCTTTTTCAGTTCGCCCATGATGGTGCGGAACGACTCAATCATGATGTTCTGCCCGATTTTCACGCTTCCGCTTGTTTGTTCTCGATAATAACCACGAGGGGTAATGAACTTTCCTTCCGTGACATACGACTGCGAGTTGCCAATCAGAATGACAGTGAACATATCCACGTCCTCTGGGTCGAATGCACCGAGGGTGGTAATTTTCACCTCCTGCTCTTCACGTCCAGCCTGACGCACAAAGCCAACAGGAGTGTCGCTGCTTCGTACCTGAAGGAACAGCTCCTGTAGCCGATAGAGCTGCCAATAGCGTCCGTGTGACTTGGGATTGTACACGGCAGTCACGAAATCGCCAGAGGCAGCAGCACGTATCCGCCGTTCAATTGCCTCCCATGGAGTCATCAGGTCTGAAAGCGAAATGACACAAAGGTCGTGTCCGATAGGTGCACCAAGCAGTGAGGCTGCTTTCTGGAAAGCAGAGATGCCGGGCAAGGATACAATCTCAATGTCAGCAGCACTTGTGAGGCCTGCCTGCATACGCTCACGTTTCATCTCGAAGATAAGTGGCGTCATGCCGTAGATACCGGCATCGCCCGAAGAAATCACAACCACAGTCTTATTCTCTTCGGCAAGGAGAAAAGCCTGCTCAGCACGTTCGCGTTCCTTTTTCATGCCAGTGTCAATACACATGCAGCCAGCCTTCATGACAGGTTGCACGAACTGAAAGTAGTATTTATAACCGACAATTGCATCGGCACTTCTTACGGCCTCCAGGACAGCAGGGGTCATGTCTTCCTGGCTACCGGGCCCTAAGCCTGCTACGATAATCTTTCCCATAATGAATGCAAAATTACAAATAAAAGAGGGAAAAAAGTAATAAGTAACCAGTTTTTTGGGAACATTAACGTAAAAAAGCATTGTATCTGAGAATAATTCGCTACCTTTGCATCATCTTTTGCAAAATAATCAACAACAAAGAATTACCAAATCATGAAACAGACAATTCTTGTTACAGGAGGTACAGGCTTTATAGGCAGCCATACCACCGTAGAACTCCAGGAAGCTGGTTACGAAGTAGTCATCATCGACAATCTTTCCAATTCTAACATCGGCGTGCTCGATGGTATTGAGAAGATTACGGGTGTACGTCCTTTCTTCGAGAAAGTGGATTGCTGCGACTTTGAAGCACTGGAAAATGTTTTCAAGAAATATCCCAAAATTGAGGGTATCATTCATTTTGCTGCCTCCAAGGCCGTGGGTGAGAGTGTGGAGAAGCCGTTGCTATACTATCGCAACAACATCACCTCGCTGGTCAACCTATTGGAACTCATGCCAAAGTACAATGTGAAGGGAATCATCTTCTCTTCTAGTTGCACCGTTTATGGACAGCCCACGCAGGAGAACCTGCCTGTTACTGAGAATGCTCCCATACAGAAAGCTTTGTCACCCTATGGCAACACGAAGCAGATCAACGAGGAGATCATTCAGGACTATATACACAGTGGCGCACCCGTAAAGAGTATTATCCTGCGTTACTTTAATCCTATAGGTGCCCATCCCTCTGCTCTCATCGGTGAACTGCCTAACGGTGTACCCATGAACCTCATACCCTTTGTCACCCAGACAGCAATGGGCATCCGTCAGCAGCTTAAGATCTTCGGCAACGACTACAATACGCCCGACCATACCTGCATTCGCGATTACATCTATGTGGTTGACCTGGCAAAGGCTCATGTGAAGGCTATGGAGCGTGTGCTTGATCAACCAGATACTGACGCTGTTGAGGTGTTTAACATTGGTACGGGCAAAGGATTGTCAACACTGGAGGTAGTGGAAGGATTCGAGAAGGCTACAGGTGTGAAGGTCAACTGGGTTTATGCACCCCGTCGTGAAGGTGACATAGAACAGGTGTGGGGAAATGTGGACAAGGCCAACAAGGTTCTTGGATGGAAGGCTGACACCCCCACTGAAGATGTATTACGCTCTGCCTGGAAATGGCAGGAGAAACTGCGTGAGGATGGTATCCAGTAAAGAATTTTTTCTATCTTTATAGCGGTTTAGATATATAACCGCAAATTTGTGTTTGTGTTGTTTTGGGCTCCCGATGTGAAATCGCGAGCCCATTTCTGTAGTACGCCCGGCATGAGTATTGTCTAACGGTAGCAAGTTCCGAGTGAGCCCTAATAGCGGGAATCACATAGCCATGAAATTGCAGTATTCGCAATCATGTGCCATGTCATATTTCCTAAACTATTATAATTATTGCTACAAAAAACAACAAATATGCAGCAAATTAATAAATTTTGCCACATGCTTTAATTTGTTTTGTGATTATAACCGTTTACAATGCAGAGAAAAAAGATTATCAACCCTTGGCGCAACAATCCGCAATACCACTGTTTCGGCTGTTGCCCTGACAATCCGATAGGACTGCTCTGAAATGTGTATTGACTCCGAGCCTGACGTAAAGAAGTATTTCACTGAGCAGAACATGGCCAAGACTGATGGGGAGGTGTTGGAGCCTATCAAGGTGCTTCGTGCCGATATCGACTACAACAAGCACCTGAACAATGCCAACTATGTACGCATGGAAATGGAGCTGTTACCTGATGATTTCGTCGTAAGCGGCTTGCGGGTAGAATACCGGGTAGCAGCAAAACTTGGTGACATGCTTGTTCCTACCATCTATGAGAATGATAACGTGATCATCATCACTCTGTCCATAGGCGAAGATGTCAGTGCAATTATTGAGTTCTCATAGATCATTCCTACATTGGCTACAACACCGTCGTCTGCGCCAGGTTCATCAAGGAACTGTTCCCCGGCCTGTGCAGGAACGTAAAGGACACGACCCTGTCACAATACCTCAATGCAGACCCGAATGAAGGCTACATCAAGATAGACATTCCCGACAAGGACAACCCGGCAGTATTCCACTATAACCAGCCATAACTGTCACCTGCCATGAGGCCATAGCCATAAAGACCATCACCTGCCACATTATATCACCATTACTGACGCATTATCACTGATAATGTTGATAACCGCCCTGTCATGTAGTTCCTTTGCCGCCGGGACACATGCGTCCCTCATCCAAGATATGGAGAATAAGGAACTTACATTTAACGACCTTTCACAGGTCGTCTCCGGGCTTCGGGATGAAGTGGCCGGCATGAAGGTACTGCTGTCCGACCTTCAGAAAGGACAAACACAGCAAAGGATGCAGCGCACGCGCCGCACAATGAACGTAGAGGAAGCGGCCGACTATCTGCGCATGCCGCTGAACACCCTCTACCAGAAACTGCAGAAAGGGGAAGTGCCTGGTTCGAAGCCCGGCAAACGGTGGGTGCTCTACAGTGATGAGCTGGACAAGTACCTCGAGGTGAACCGGAGGAACAGCGTGCCGATGACCGCAGAGGAGCAGAATGAGGTCATCCTCGCCTCGCACCGCCGCAAGCCCGTCAAGTCGGACTGGCGGAAGGAACATGAATGTCAAACCCCTAAAACGGAACCGGTATGAAGCCACTTGAACGCATCCCAATTCTAGCGAACGTGCTCGTAGTGGCATGTGAGCGTCCGGCCACTGAAGTAGGGAAGCTGGTGAAGGCCGTTGTGGCCTACGTCACCAAAGGTGTCAAACCTCCGATGGATGACATCCGACTGGAAACGTACTTCGGGCTGATAGCCCAGGACCTCGACGCCCAGCGGACGGTTGCCGAGGTGAAAAGCCACAAGTGCAGCGAGAATGCCAGATGCAGGACGGCGAAGAGTCCTGCGAAACCTTCCTCCGTAACGAGAAAGACAGTCTGCGAGCCAGTACAAGTTCCAGCGGACGCTGAAGGAGGACCGACTGATGCAGACGCTGATGAGGTGGTGTCTGATGTGAATGCAGCAGACGATGCAGCCCAGTCTTTTGAGCGATTGAAGGCAGTCTACGACAAGACAGGCACCAACGGTTTGCAGGCATTCGAACTTTGGAAGAAACTGTCTGAAGAAGACCGGAGGGCAGCATTCGCTCACGCCCAGCGGATGCAGGGCAGCCCTGCCTCGCGCTCATACCTGTTTGTCTATTTGCGTGACAGGCAATGGGAATATGTGGAACGCTACGAACAAACGGATACTGAAATCTGAGAGAAGCAGCGCACGTTAGCATTCGCAAAACAGTAACTGGGGTGACGATGTCAGCGAAGGCACGTCACTCCAGTTTTCAATTGAACTACATTCGCAACCCGAGCTTGCTCATTTGGGGCAGGCAAGCGCGCCTTTTTCTGTATAGCATACAGGAAAAGCGCATATTAGGCTATAACCATACTGTATAGGGTATAGACATACGCGCAAACACATCTACAGATTCCTTGTTTTCAAGGTTTATTCTACATGTGGTAATGGTAATGTCATAGAACTGACTGAGCGGAATCACCTTTCCTATAAGTCATAATCCTTAATATGGAAGTTTTAAGGGAACTATATACCTGTTGGCACTAAACCACACGATTATGCCAAAGATATAAATCTATTATAATTATATTTTACTTTAAAATCAACAAGAGTTTGTAATACTTTTCGATTACTTATTCCTTCAGGACTATTACCTCTTCTAATTTCATATTGAATCTTTTTGGGCTGACGTGGTTGTTTTAAAGAATAATCATTCCTTAAAATTAGCGTCATATTTACTGATGTTTGGTCATCTTGGTTTATATATTTACCATTCATAACTATTCCATCATAGTCTACTTGTTGTATTTCTTCTATCTGAAATACAGCTTGACCTAACCATTCTTGAAAAGACATCACATTCAAATATAAGATAGGCTCATTGTTGCCTAACAACTCTTTAAATGATTGCGTTAACTCACTTGATGATACTCTTGAATTCATAGCCCTTTTGTTATTACTTTCAACACTGCCATTTGGTCTTATCTTGTGAATCGAACCATTATCATATGCTTGTTGGCATTTCCTTGCAAGACCACTCTTTTTACCTAAACGAACAACATCTGTTTCTTCTATCGCTTCATTTATTACTTGCTTAACTATACTGTGTAAATCACTCTCTGTTAGCTTAATCAATTGCTTCATTTTGATATTATATTTTCATATAAATATCATTTCATTGCAAAAATAGTCTTTATTATTGAAATATACAAAGAATTAACTATATTTATTATAAAGAACCCTCGCTGCTGTGAACAACGAGGGCAGAACCCAATAGGTTTTAATGTCTGTTGGCTGTGGTTAGATAATTCAATTTAAGGCGTTAACCCTAATTGAATCATTCGTCTCATCAAATAGAGACTTCTTTGAAGTGGCAATTCCTTATACATAAGGTTTCACCGTTTTTTCTTTTTTTGCCACAAACCAACTTTCTTAATAAAATTTCTTTTTTCATAATAATATGAATTTAGAATGCAGCACTAAGACTGCTTATTTTATCAAATGCAAAATTACAAAATCCCACTGAGAAATAACAAAAATCTCAGTGGGATTTAACTTTATTTGAAAAAACTGTTGTATTTTCCATCACTTTTTGAAAGTTCGTGATATTTATTGATAGAATAAAGTACAAAACTATCAATATATTATGAAACGAGCATACAAATACAAAATCAAACCAACATATAAGCAACAACATCAATTGTTGCAAACCTTCGGTTGTACTCGTTTCATATACAATTGGGGACTTGACAAAAAAACAAAAGCTTGGACAAATGAACATAAAACCATTACATACTTTGAACTTGCAAAAGAACTAACTGTATTGAAAAATACGGAAGAACATAAGTGGCTTAAAGGCGTGCCAAATGAGTGCTTACAGCAGTCACTTAGAAACCTTGACAATGCATATACACAGTTCTTTAAAGCAAAAAAAGGATTTCCTAAGTTCAAGTCAAAAAGAAAGTCAAAAGATTGTTCAAAATACCTGAACGCAGTTAAGTTTGACTTCGACAATTGGAAAGTGAGAATACCAAAATGTGGATGGGTTAAACCCTGTTATAACAAGCCATTTGACTTGTCAACGTCAAAGATTGGAACATTAACTGTCAGTAGGAACAAGTGTGGAGAAAATTGGTGTACAATAGTGGTTGAGGATAATACACCTCAGAAATCGAAAGCCAAGATTTCTGAAGGAACAAGTGTTGGAATCGACCTTGGCATCAAGGACTACGCAATTCTATCTGACGGAACTAAATACTCAAATCCAAAATATTACGAGCATTGCAAGGAAAGACTTGCATTGCTGCAACAAAGGTTTGCAAGGACTCAGAAAGGCTCAAACCGTCATAACGTAATGAGATTGAAGGTTGCTAGGCAATATAAAAAGATAACCAATATGCGTACAGATTTTCTTCATAAGTTAACAACAGACCTTGTAAGACGATATGATACAATATGCCTTGAGAACCTTAACGTTGAAGGCATGATGAAGAATCATAACCTTGCAATGGCGATACAATCAGCCTCTTGGGGAGAATTTGTGAGACAAATTAAGTACAAGAGTGACTGGTTTGGAAAGAACGTGATATTTATTGGTAGGTTTGAACCAAGTTCAAAGACTTGCAGCAAATGTGGCTATGTCAATAATGATTTGACATTGAAGGACAGAGAATGGGTTTGTCCTATTTGTGGTAAGCACCACGACAGGGACGTTAATGCTGCAATAAACATCAAGAGATTTGCCTTAAATCCTCAAGCCTTGGTAGGCATTGAGGAAAAGGTTGAAGAGATAACAGACCGCAGGTGAGCGGTTTGAAGGACGGTGAGGGCAATGACATCAGTCACCCTATGAAACGTCAATATAATAAATCCTTGAGGCACTCAAGTGCCAACAGGTATATAATTACCAGTTTTAATTGTTTTGCCATTTAGAGAAATAGCACAAGTACTATCTTCTGCATATAAGAGTATTAAAGAACAAATTAACCTTGTTCAGCATGGCCATCAGCTCGATGTAACTGATGCCGTCCCCATTCATATAGATGTCATAGCGATGGGACTCTTCGCTTGGATAGGGTATCTTCTGATCTACATAGCCGTTTCTG
>JAEEGH010004496.1_pt1 | contig 35737 bp, 50 predicted proteins | sample 9134181 | NCBI WGS metagenome assembly JAEEGH01 (sample SAMN16246544, study PRJNA631951) | gut metagenome | biome: gut microbiome; feature: rumen; material: DP-attached | host: Bos | place: Iran: Karaj | collected 2018-10
AAAATCCAGTGCCATAGCTTGAATTTCTCCTTCCTCGTTTTACTGATTGAAACATTGTATTCAAAGAAAGAGAATTGTTTTCTGCATCTGTGAAAATATGATCACATACCAATTCTTCTCTATCACCATATACCGGTATAGTATATACTTGATTCATTTCATTATAGTGATCTTCATATCTATTGGAAGCCAAACGAATATTTGAAATGTATTCATAATTACGTTCACAAAGAATAGTAGGTGTTGTTACGAATTTATTACATCTTCGCATTTGAGCATTCTTCGAAACTGTTGATTTATATCTATCACAGTATACCAAATTATCGACTGTTCCACGTGTATATGAATCGTATGGTATATATGTATTCGACCACCACTGACAACACAAACTTTGATCTCCATATCGCCAGTTTGGTTGTAATATACCATATATACCAGCATCAATTAATCTTCTTTGAACTTCCGGACTCATTACATACATCCATCTGATTTCAATAATCAATTTGTCATATAATTCTTTTCTTATTGAAGAAGGTTGACCTGAAGAATCAAGAACCAAGCCGTGTGTTATTAATGAATTCCTATAATATAATCCGAATTCAGTTATATCAAAAGAAGTATTTAAGAAAGTATAGTCAATGGTGTATGTGCCTATTTTTCTTCGTTGACATATTAAGTTCCTATCAGAATCATAGAACAAGGGATAGGTTGCTTTTGTTGTATCTGGATTCGAAACGTATCCTAAATAATGAAATAAAGCTGTGTCTTCGTATGATGGCGTACCACTGCCATCTCCCAATTCCAGATATCTTTCATACAGATCATCTATTGGCGAATATTCAAATCCGGCTCTTGTCATCAGATTGACTCCGAATTTTTCATCTTTGACGTTTCCATTTTTATCGATTACTGTAAACACATACAAATTTCTCAAAGGAAATTTTTTGCCCTTACTATAATTCTTTGCAAATTCTTCCACTTTATCTGATGGGAGATTGCAATTTTCTATATTCATAAATCTTTCCTCCTTTATTCATTTTGATTTGCATCGGTTATTGTTGCCTGACTTGATACTATATTTGATACAAATATTCCATGTGAATCACATACATTTCCATATTTTGATTCTGAATATATTTTAGGTGTTATATAATTACCATTAAGACATACGATACCGATTGTTGAATGTCCTTCATCGTCAATGGTTTTTTCTGTGGTTGAATATTTATCAGCAGTAACTTTTCCACCATTAAGACATACGACACCTATTGTTGAATGTCCTTCATCTTGAATTGTATCTGATGACGTAGAGTATTTTTGTGGATTAACATATCCCGAGTTAAGTTGTACAACGCCTATTGTTGAATGTCCTTCATCTTGAATTGTATCTGATGAGGTTGTATAATCATGAATACCGGCATGAGAAGTATCAATATCGGTTATAGTGACATGATGATCAATATCAAAAATCGAACGATGAATACCAGCTACCCAAAGTCCCCGAATGGGGACTAAGGGAGTATCCTTTACGGTTGGATACTGAGACGAACGAATTAGCTTCACATAAATTTCGGGTGATTTAAAAAAGTATTTCATTTATATCACTCCTTAAATTATAATGATGCCATATTTCCAGGAGGTAATCCATGGAACTTTGGTGTGTTAGTGAATGTTATTCTCCAATACTTATCACTGATATTCTTGTAATTATGTTGAGTGGTTATTGTTCGTGTTTTACAAATAACCTTATGAGGCATTGCATACTGTAAAGCAGTCTTGATATGATTGTTAACCATAATGAACTGTCCGTATGGAATCGCTGTTCCAAATCTACCGTCGTATGAAAAATCATCACCGTTATCATTGTAAACATTATCGACGCCAATTGAGTTATTACCAGTAGAATACCATAGTCCAATATCAGCCACGATGTTCATCGTATTTGGATAGTTATAATGTGCTCGCGATGACATTATCATTGCACATGTATGATCCGAGACATTTGTTGATATATTTCTCAGAGTAATTTGTAAATTGTTCCAACTTGGATTACCGTTATTTGATTTAAGATTTGACAATGATCTGACTTGTTTTGGAGCATCCGAACGTACTACAAATGATAGAGGATGTGATCTAAGAGTCTCATTGCAATTATATCCAACAAAGAAGTTATTGGTAAATGAACAGAAGAAGTTTCCAAAGGATGAATTTGAACCCCATGGAATATAAGTATCACACTTTTCATATGAACCATTTTCGATGTTGATACAATAAGTATTTGTCACAGAACTATCTGAAATCCAAACATATTTATTCATTCCGATTAAGATAGAAGGATTACCAGTTAATGAAGGCATTGTCAAAGTTGTATAGATTTGATGTGTATCATAATCATATACAATGACTGTATTTGTTGCATTAGAAGGTATATAAGCAACCTTTCGGGTATTTGCAATACAACATGCCATAATACAACCAGAAATCAGTTCATTAGTTGTAAATGTAGTTCCATCGAAAGAAGTCAAATCAACAACAACTGCCTGTGAGTTCGTCTTGTCGAATAAGCAAATCAGTCCTGTATTTGAATCAGTTCTATAACATCTTGAAACAATATTCGAAACTGTTGTTCCAAAAGCAGGAGTTAATGAATAAGATGTTAATGAAGCAGGATGTTGTGATACGACGTTTGTCATATCATAAATTGTCATTGTTGAATTGGTATTGAAGTTGACTAACCATTTATCCCATGTCATAGAATACTTTGAACTTGTTGTATATGTCATGAGAGTATCTGGAACATATACCTTCTCATTACCTTTATACCATCCGAAATCATAGTTATCAATATTGAAAAGAAGTGAATCAGTTACTTTTTCAAATGATAAATTAGTTGAACCAGCACCTGCTTTTGGAGTTATACTAAATCCAGGAAGTTCTCTTTCAACAACAAGATTGGTTGTGTTGTCACCGGTGAGAATATATTTGTAATTCTTATACGCAGCTGGAATGTGCAACGGGTCTTGGATGTTTACCCAAGTAGAAGTATCCCAATACTTTTCTGCCATGTATATGATAATATTTCCTGATGTGATGGCAGTTATTCCATCCAGTTGATTTATGTTCTGATGAACATATAATCTTTGAACAGTATTGTTCGACATATAATAGATTGGTTTTCCAAATGTTGTCATCAATGGTGTTTCATCATACCATTTACGAGAATCATTAACAAATGCTTCAGTGTTTACCCATGTATTTGTTATGTAATCAAACAATGAAACTGATGTGACATCTTCAAGTTGAGTGAATCTGTACAAGTCACGAATACCGAATCCTGCATTCATTCCATTTGAATATGGTGTGGAAGGATGCATTACCATATCAATGTTTTCTAAGTGATCCATCTCTTCACGTTCGACAATACACATGCCAGGAGAATCACTGATGAAACCATCAATGTATCCATTGGCAGATTTTATTTTGCCATCACCACTTGTAGTTTCAAGAGTGAAACTATTTGCAGTTTGTGTATTTGTTATATAAGTTTCTTCAATGGATGTTGCAGTATCAATAAAAGTTATTGACTGATTCTTGGTTGAATCTCTTTGGAAAGTGTAGATTGTTGTGGGAATCATTCTCTGGAACATTCTTTCTGGAGTTGTGATGACTGTATAACTACCATACTTACCATCAACATGTCCAGCGTCGTTCCATTGATTCATTATCATACTTTCATAATATGATAAGCACAGGAAGATTGTAAATTCCAAACGTTCACCATTATTCTTCGTAACATGAGTTGGTGCACCAGCTGAAGTATATACTCTGGAATGAGTCCACAAGTTTGAAGAATCTTCTCCAATTCCGAATTCATATATCAACTTTGATTGGTCATATATTCCATATGTTGAATTGGAATAATCCATATAGCATACCATGTACTGACAGAAGACAGTTATCAAACCACCTCGTTCAGTACTTGATGAAGCAGCGTCATAATAGAATGGACACTGGTAATCTTTCGTAGTTGAAGAGTTTGTCAATGCTGTTGTAGATATTAAGTTCTGAAGAACCTTGGAATCTTGTGAAAAATATCCACCTGAAGGAATACCATCACCAACATAAACATTTGTTGGCCATCCGATTTTATCAACGAAGTGACGACTGAAACCATAGTCAGTCATTAAATTTTCACCAAATTTGGTTTCTAATACATTACCATCTTTATCTATTCTGCGTATAACATAAAGATTTGATATGCCTTGATGCATCGGTTCTTTAGCATGTTTATTTTTCATAAACTCAATTGCTTCATTATAAGCCTGAATATCCAATTACCATTCATCTCCTTTCACATTTTTACTTCTTTCAGGATATCATAATCATTCTTTGATACGGATATTGCATACAGATTTCGAGATTGGTCAATGGTTTCAATTTCCAAATCATGTGAGATATCGGGATATACAATATCTCCATCATTTATTGTAACATATGTATCCGTGAATGTTATGAATCTATCATCATATTCATAATCGGATGCTGTTGATAAGTTATATACCAATTGAATATGATTTGCGATAGGTCCAGCATTATATTTCAAATCAGTTTCATATCTGATATAGCACATTGTGTCTCTGGCAATCATCCAAACTCCATCAAACATATCAGCTCGTGTTAAACGAGTAGAACTCAAGTCTGGCAACGTCCAATTCATCAAGAAAGAATAAATCAAACTTGAATCAATATCATATAGAAATGCTTTGTTGGATTTGTTATTTATTGCATAGCAATTGTTATTATGAACTCTTAATTCGAGAGGATTTGACCATCCAACAGATATTCGAGAACTCCAGGTATCAGTTTCTTCCTCATAATAGTATAAGATATTTGTCAAAGCGAAATAATATCTACCATTATCATACGCGACGGATTTTGGAGTTGAGTTATTTGGCAATGTATATGTAGAAGCAGTTTGAGTTTCTATATCATATTTGGTATGAGTTGAAAAAATATATTTCTTTCCAACACAGTAATCGGTTCCAGACGTACTACCATTCGTCATTGGTAATACTGTTATCGAGTAATCAACAACATTAAACTTTAACAAATTCGGTCCTGCATCCAACATGATGAAATTGTTAGAATCAATCCATTCCAATTTACCATAACAGATATTGTTCTTGTTTGTTGTATAAGCCCACTGTGATTCTGTACCATTATCGAGGTTAACAATGTACAAAAACTTCTGTCCATTATCAAATGACAAATACATTTTATTGTTATCATCAATAAGGAAATCTGTAATCGTTCCAAAGTTATAAAATTCTCTGTCCCATATCATTGTAGAAGTATTAGTAAAGAAATTATATTTAAACAATGAATATCCTGTTCTATTGGAAGTATTTTTATAATAAATAAGAATGTAAAGCATTCTATTATGTTCTTTGACCATTACAGAATACAATTCACTGTAACTTGGAATGGAATAGTTCAAGTATTTCTGTGGAGCATTCTTGCCAATTGTTGTTGGTAACAGTGATTGATAATTACCATCTACTGGTATATTGGCCATTCCATCACCTCCAATCTATACACTGTAAATATCGACTGTGAATACTTTTAATTTCTCATCAGATTCATCAGTCTTCTTCTTTAATTTTAAATCGGTTTGAATCATTGTTGTCAATGATGTTCGTATACGTTTTGCATCACAATCAATATCGAATACTGAAGAATCATACGAATCAACATAAAGTGAAGTCTTTTTAACACCCATATCATCTTCAATAACAGAACGAATAGTTTGTTCTTTTGGTACAACTGTCAGAGCAACTCGTGTTAACTCTGATGGTGCTTTGAATATGATTTTGTAATCATCTGGCAAACCTATGTCGTTTACTATATAAGAAGAACCGTAAGTATCGAAATCATCATCAGAAGGTAATTCGTAAGCAAATGATTCCCATTCCGATGATGTGTCATTGAATCGATAGAAGTTGTTCATATCCATATTGGAGCATAGAAATTTTGATTTGATGGCAACAACTGTAATTCTGACCAAGCTTCGTCCAGTCGGTAGGTTATTTCCTCCAGCGGTAAGAGTTGTATCTGTTAAACAGTCGCTTGGATTAGTTAGCAAATAACCAACAGGCTTGAAAGAATTTGGTAATAATATATAACCACTTCCTCCACATCCGCCTTCATCGTCATCGCTACTACCATCAGGCCATGTTCCAGAACCTCCGAACCATCCGCCACCTCCGGCACCACCATATCCGCCACTGCGAAATCCGCCATTACCACCTACTCCAAAAGATCCACACATATTAATGACTGAAGAGTTATAAGGTGATTCTGTTTGTGTACCAGGTCCGGGTGTTGTTCCTAAAGTCTCCCATGATGCCCATCCTCCTATTTCACCACCGCCGTGTCCACCGAACGAGGTTCTGCGACCTTCAGAGCCAGCACCTCCGGCAACAATGATTCGAGCATATAATGAGTCGGTATCAATACGAATATCAGTTCCACCACCACCAGCAGTTGATGCTTGATTGGTAGAGCCAGGACTTCCACCACCATTATATGACATTGTGGGATTATATTTTGTGTGCCATGATTTAGCAATCCAGTTAGCAAATAAACCAGAGCCTCCGACATTGATATATGCTTCTCGAGGGGTGGATGTTTCAAATGTACCGGCAGCAAATCCACCTCGTGAATTGTTTGGATATAAATAGTAATAATTACGGAATCCACCATCGCCACCATAACATTCAAAATTATAAATGCCAGGTATTAAATGAATATGCTCAGATCTACCAACACATGGAAATGTTATAATGTCATCTTTCATCAAAGAATCGATTTCTTTATATATGACAATCTTAGGTACCTCAGAGGTTCCAACTCCCAGGAATGTATCAGTCAATTCCAAATCAGACGGTGGTTCGTATGCACCGGGATATGGTCTGTAGGAAGTTGATGTTAAAACATATCCACTTCCTCCACCACCATTTGTTGATGTAAATGCCGAATTGGTTATTGATGCTGAATAGCCACCAAACCATCCACCACCTCCACCACCGGCACCTTCACAGTTCCAATTATACCCACCTGTACGCTTCACAGGTGTTTCGCCGGTTCCAAATAAATAACCATCTGTTTGAGTTGGGTATTTGTAACCATTGTTGCCCTGATAGATTGGTGAACCACCAACTTCACCACCACCGAATCCAATCGCCGATGTGAAATTGTTTTGTTCAGTAATCCACATTTGTCCACCGCCACCACCAGCAACAATTATTCGAGAAGCCAATGATTCATCAACTTTATTTTTCAAAGTTATTGTAGGATTAACAAGAACATTTCCCGCTGTTAAATGACAATTTCCAAATGTAAGTTTTTCACTGTACTTTACAGCTTGGGCAAATGTACCTGTCATTACTTCATATAATCCGACCTCATCAGCCGTATATTCTATTCTAACAGAACCAATGTCTGAAGGTGTGATGTTAGAATTGTTATGAAATCTTAAACATAAACGAATGCTTCTGCAATGTCCGTATACTGTTGAAGGTTGACCAGAAGCCACCCATCCATCATCGGAAATATAACCACCGTCCAATGCATTGTATTCCATTACATTATAATCCAAATCATTTCCATTTGAATCAGTTACAAATATACGGAAAGAACGTGGACGATTCTTATAGTCCCATTCGAGATATCCTGGTATTCTGACACGTGTTGAAGAACTCTGATTACCCGAACTTGCAATAGTACCTTGCTCCAAAGTCAATTCAGATGCAAATTCGGATGTTACATCAACCGCTTTTGTCTTAGCGGGAATATAACATCTTTTGAGAATATCATTTTCGAATATGCACATTTTGTAGAATGTTAAAGAAGCATATGAGCCATCATCGAAATCATTACCATCCGCAGTATCAAATATCAGGAAAGGATAAGCAGATTCTGAATATTGTACAGAAACATCAATCTCGCCAAGTTTGGTGTCGTTTGAATCAAACCATTCAGCTTTTGTTCTATCTATTTTATATATAACATTTTGACCATATGGAGCTGTAGTACCGGAACCTTCTTGCTCGATTGTGTTGATGGCTAAACAACCATTGTCTCTACCATGCATTCTATAAAAGAATCCAAATGCATTATGAAATGACGAATTTCGAGAACCGAATAAAGCTTCGTAGTTACGAGTTCTTGAGCCAGTCAAATTACATTCATATTCAACATAAGTATCTTTCTTGTGATAGTAATCTGTATGAATAGCACCGCCGTTTTGAGCATCCGTTATACAATAATCCAAGTATTCGTATTTCGTTGTATCTAATTCAAGTTCATACTCTATTATTTCCGGAGGTTTTAAACTACATCTGATATCTGTAGCTCCACCTCCACCAGCACCAGTGTTATATCCAGCAACGGGTTCTCCACCATCTCCGCCACCATTCCATCCGCCTCGACCAATGGTGACATGATCAACATTTCCATCTTCGCCAACACCGCCGACGAATGCATATAAGGTTTTTGGTTCTGATATATTCAATACTCCATATGATGTTCCACCATACAGAGGTTCTGCATAGTTTGTTGTCTTTCCACCAGGTGCTCCATCACATTCCAGCAAGTATTCTCCGGTTGGTAAAGTAAACTCTTCATAGTTTCCAGTATATTCGAATTCTCTATAAGGTACCCATATCTTATCATGATAACCTAATAAGTTTCTCATCATATCACCTCATTATTCAGGGAATACATAAGGTGTACCTGAAGGAGAAAATACAACAACAACCGAACCTTCGTCCAGATTCTGTACTTCTTCTCTTGTGGGTTCATGGTCCATAACGACCAAATTTTTAAATGGCATTCCATTTATCAATTTCAGATTACCTCGTCTCACATCGGTATCCACATCTATAGAAGTATAACTGGTTGGAGACACAACGAGATACAGATTGTTGTTATTTGTATCATTCAGCAAAGCATTGTGATTATAAACAACTCCTGATTCATAATCCGATATAGTGGCATTGCCTCCACCTCCACCACCTTGTCCAATTTCAAGGCGTTGAAGTTTTACATTTAATTCTGCCAATAGAGATTGATTTCTCGCAAAGGCGGTAAGAAAATCTTTGAAAATCTTTTCCATATAATTCAACTCACTTTCTGTGAAAATTTAACCAAATCGGCTTACGATTCCGTCACTCTTAGGAAAAAGAAGAAAAAAGAAACGCCTCCCTTTCGGGAGGCATAACTTTAATCAATGATTCTTTTAAAAGAAAATTATATTTGGTCATCATATATTAGAAATATTTATCAGATATCTCTGTCCATGATCTTTTGTAGACAATGCGCTTGATTGTGCTCAATGAAATATTTATTCCCTTTTTATGAGCAATATCATATATCCTTTTACATTGATTAGGATACAGCGTATTTAATTTGCATATTTCTATAACATCTTTCGCTGAATATTGAGGATATGATCGATATTCATCTTTTTTGAAAAACTTATCAGATATAATATTCCACGATTCTTTCTCTTTTATCCTATATATAATCTTATTCGAAATTTTTATATTGTTATTCTGTAATTCTGATAATATTTTTTGAGTATTCCCTTTGTGTTTGACTATTAATTCGCATATCAATTTTGCAGTATCGTTAGATACCGATGCATTATGGCATCTATCACATGAAACATTTAAACCCACCAGATGGGCATGTTTGACATTATCTAAAAGAGATACGACTTCCAAATTTTTAGGAATGTTATATTTTTTAAAACCATTTATATGATTCACGTGTTTTGAATTGAAAAGTTCATCATGGTTGTAAAATTCCCATACAATTAATCTGTGAATAAAGTATTGGACTTTGTTTATTATAATCCTAAAATATCCATGTGAATCAGTTTTCAATTCACAGATTTTATGGTCAATTGTATTCCGCATTCTACCATGTGATGATACTTCATATGTATTTGCGACTATCCCTGGAAAGGTGCACGAACGCCATTCTTCAATATCTTCAATCCATTGTAGGTTAATTAACGAAATATCACGAGTATCACCATTAATATGTGATACTTTAATTGGTTTATTCTTTAATGAGGAAGGTATTGGGATATAAGCCATTGCGATGATATCATCGATGGGAAATAATTGCAATTCCATATCTTTGTTATATAATAATACAAAATCATATCCGTTAGTAGCGTGATATGAAGGTTCCTTTATGCATTTATCATCGTCGAGTCCTTTAGCTTTAATATATCCTTGAGGTGACACCAAATAGCCAGAATGAATATCGGGATGATTAATTTGTTTCCATATTACTTTACTATTCATTTTATATAATAATCTCCTTTGAATTCTTAAAAATTATGACAATTATGACGGGGGAATTCCCCCGTCATAATTTTGAATATTGTCGTACGAGAATCGAACTCATGTTTCCGGGATGAAAACCCGGCGTCTTAGCCGCTTGACTAACGGGCCATATTTGGTTTGGGTAGTGCAAGTTAAAGCCCACACTACCCTATGGTTTCCATGGAAATACATTTGACAGTTATAGTTTTGCATATTAAAAATATTTATGTCTTCGGACCTTCGATTTTGATATATTTTTCGGATGATTCTAAATAATCTTCAGTGATAATTGGAAGTGGTTTCCACATCTTTTTGAGTGACAAATTGTCAATTATTTTTCTAACACCCGTCTCTACATATTTAAAGTTTTCTTCTCTTTTTTCAAGACAGTTTTCGAATATCATAAATGGTAACGTGATTATTGCAACACCGATATTTCCACTGCTAACAGATGCTCTTATTTCAAGAGAATCTGCTTTGTCTCCTAAAATATCAAATCTTTTAACTGTCATTTCACATATGACGGTTTCCACACCGACACCATTGAATCTGGAAATAATATCTTCAAGATTACTATTAATTCGATCAAGCAATATATCAAGACTATTCGGTTCATTGACGATATCTTTGATATCTACAAGTGTTCCAAAAACTGGTGGTTTACCAGTATATTGAATATTCATACAGATTATCCTTTCTTAAAATGGATTAACTCAGTTCCATCCAGATATATTTGATTGATGATATTCTTTCATGAGACTCTGCCTAAATCGTCGATGCTTTACACGACCGGCTCCCGAAGGAAGTACTCTTACTTGAACTACACATCGCATTTGTGGTGACGCCAACGACCGGGTCACATCTTCATCAATCGCATATACTAATCTCACAGAGGAATTACGAAACAACCAACGTTTCCACCGACCTTGCAACCAAAGTGACGAGCTCTGGCTTTCCTGGGATGCGAAACTTATTACCCATTGCCAAGGAGTTTGTTACGACATATAGATTTAACGTACATGCACGGAGCATCATATGCCGTGTGAGATTATAAGTTTGAACTATGATTCGCTACTAACGATGTGGCCACCATCTGGACCAAGATCATCGCCGTCATAATGGGTTAGTTAATTCCCACACCTCTTCACGACCATTAACCTCTAATCGCCGGAAGCTATATATCATTTCAAGACAACCAGCAGTCCTCATTTAGGTGTTCAAACTTTGAGAAACATCCATCGGTTCCGGATTCCTTTTTACAACGCACATGATGAGCGTGCCCTGTGATGCTTCTCTGTGGGTCAGGGTATCATGTAGGTATGACAAGGTTTCCCTATATGCCAATTATGGACACAATACCCCACTGGTCCGGAGTTTCTTATCGGGGTCATTGCAAAGAAGCTTTTCATTATACTAATCAATTGACATACGATTCAATCAACGCCGCATAATGATTCCCGATCTCCGGTGGTGTGTATCAATAATATGTAATTCCTATATACTACGTTGAGGATCTTGGGATCAACGGACCCGTGCTGGAACCGGTCTTCTTATTATCGATACATTGGTGCGACAGGTGGGACTCGAACCCACGACTTCCGATAGCAGACCTACAAGATGTATTCCTAAACTACCGTCCTCTACCTGCTGAGGTACTCTCGCATATGGCGTCTGATGTAGGACTCGAACCTACGACAACACGGTTAACGGCCGGGTGCTCTACCTACTGAGCTAATCAGACATATATAATTTCCATTACTTCAATCCCTGACCACAGGTGCATTTATGGTCTTCCGAAAACATCATTCAGAGCTAATAGTAAATGATATTTAAGTGTTTTCCTATTTAAACTATTAGGATTGAATAATGGACGACGTTTGTTTCGTAAGCAACAAACGTTGGTACCTGAGGTGGGACTCGAACCCACAGTTGTCTTTCGACACTTGATTTTGAGTCAAGCTCCTAAACCAATTCGGATACCCAGGCATATCAAAAATATATTTCAACCCACGTGTGCCAGAGGGATGGTCTTATTATTGCCACCTTTTAAACTGTCCGTAAAACGACTGTTAAACACACGTGGGAGAAATAACGAGGGCTCCGCGGGGCGTAGGGATAATGATAACTACATTTGGCTGTTCTTTTCCTTTCTGAATTGATGGATTAAACTTCCAAAGTGTCATTGCTCCGCGGTGCCACATTTCATATGGAGCCTCTGGCAGTAGCACTCAATGCTGTCTATTATGTGACTGCATACTTTTCACCTGTTCTTCCAGTAGGCATCCTACCTCACCCTCCCATTTCCGGAGTGTTGCGTGCACACAACTCGGTGAGTATATTATCACACCATCAGAAAGGACTTTGCAAAGAATTTTCTTTCATCTTTCTTTTGGTGTAATAAACAGTTTAATTTGTTGAAGAATTATTATCGCGATTAGGATCATATACCACGTGATTATTCTTGTTGATATAATAATGATTTTCATTAAAGTCCTGATAGAAAAGAGTAGCTGTCGAAGTGATGATATTATTCATAGCCGTTACAATAGTTTCCTTTGTATCATCATCGATATCGTAACTATTGTCTTTTCGATTGAAGTGTTTATATAAGTACTCGCTATATTTTGAAACTGCTATGTCGAGATTTGGTTTGCGATCTCCTACGAGACAAGTATAAATTAAATCTTCAATATCGACAGGTTCAAGGTCGTTAATGGGAATCCGGCCTTCCTTATCACACATGCGAATCACACCCGGCTCTTGATCCCATGTTTTAATATATTCTTCTTTTGCATTCCTTGTGTATTCAGTGTAATTTGCACCATCATCGATATTGGTTTTAATAATTTTTTCATAACCTTCATCGGTGAATATCTTTTGATCGTAAGGAATCTCAAGACATGGAATATACCGAACATCTGAAGAAAGGTCAGGATCGTTGTTTTCTGATTCATTCCATGATTTGATGTTCGGTCTTACCCATTGAAGCTGACGTATATCGGAGTATAAGATTCCGTAATATGTTGATCTTATCATCGGAACCTTCAATGTGCCGTTCTCATTAAAATACTGAAATAATGCAGCTACTGCAATACCTTTCTTACCATCTGATGGGGTTGTGAGTATCCATGTTTTCATTGAAGCTTCTGTGTTGTAAAATGGATTAACGATTGACATACCTCCATCGATGCATATTCTTGCTTCTGCTTCGAGATTATTGCATACTTCATTTTCAATCTCATCATGGATTGATAAAATGGATAACCTGTCAGCAAGGTTTCTTTTGGTTTCTGTAAACATATTATTTTCCTCCGTTTTAATTAATATTATTTAACTTTCTTATATTTTTGAATACTTAGATTTGGAATATACAGCCCATTGTCAGTTTGTTCTAATCTATCAAGATAACCTTCTCCTCTTAAAAGTTCGAAAGCAGTCTTGAAACAATACTGACCGTTGTCAACTCTTGTCAATGATATTTCATCACCGAAATGAGTTTTGTCCTTGCTGTACATTCCGGCTGGTGAATAAAACACTTCGTAGAACTGATTATTGATTTTATAAACATAATCACATGATGGCTTATCATCGAACGCTTCTTTTATAAAGGAATACTTATAACCTTGCAAGCCATTAGTATCTTTCCCATTGATGATAGCACGAACAACGGAATCTGTGATTATCATCTGACCATAATAGACGGTTGTGACTTTTACATTCTCCATCAGGAACTCATCAAACGGAATTTTGAATGTATCAAGGTCAAGTATCTTTGCAATTCGAGATTGTGGATCATATTCAGCATCCTTATCAATAATATGTTCAGATGCAACTGATTTGCATCTCATGCATTTGTTTTCCCAATCTGGGAACAATCTAAGATTGGTAAGGTGTAATCGTGAAGAACCAATCTTCAAGTCAAGATTGACTGTGTAATTGAGCTCTTCCAAATAATCTTCAATCACCTTTTCGGAATTTTTCTCGATATGTTCCTCGCGGAAATATCGTTTTAATTCATCATTCAAATAGAATCTGTACATTTTACATCCTCCTTTTTATTTTCATTTGTGTTCTTCTCGTGTTGTTGATTAATTTCTCGAATGAGTTTGTCAATAAACCATCTCAATCCATAACGTGCAATGTTTTGAAAATGTTCGTTATTATCAAACCATTTTGTTTGGTTTAACAGAATTTTGTCAGGGAAGTATTTCTCAAGTTCGTCATAATGTGACAGATGACCATATTTGAGAAATATCATATATTTGGTGCGTTCTGAGCTATATAAAGACAATGTCAATGTGAGCATTTTGTAGATTAACTTGACAAATCCAATTCTTCGATTATTAAACAAAATGCGTTGACCTTTTTTGGTTATTTGCATAACACGGTTTCCAGATATTCCAAATCGTTCTCCTATTTCTCGATATGAAGCCTTATCTTTAAAACGCATCAAACACATTTCTTTATTTCTGTCAGTAAATGATGATGGTGCTGACATAATCATTTTCTCAATTTCATTGGTAAAGAAATTAATGTCATCCACTGGTATTTTATACAAATACCGATCACGTGAGGTTTTAAAATCTTCTTCTGATATAATACCTTCTTCAATCATATAAAACATTTTTGAGAAGATTAAATTGAAAGGGAATGGTTCCTTTTCAAGCTCTTTTATTATTTTTTCATCATTTGTCATTTCATATCCTCCTCCTATCTTACCCCTCTATAGGCTTTATGCATATTACGCGACAATCTTCATCGGTAATATCTTTAATGTGTATTCTAAAATCATTTTTAATATCCTCATAAGCTACATCCCATATTTTATCTGGTTCATCTGATGTTTTTTCGAATTTGAAATCCACATTCTTTACCATGAATTCTTTTCGTATTTGTTCAACAATTTTAGGTATAATCTCATCGAAAGAATTTCCTTTTGCTACCGCGAACATTTGTCTGGCAGTCATTTGACGATACATGAAAGCTTGATTTCCTGTCCATGCACATACTTTATACAGTCTCATTAGTGTCACTCCCGTATCAAATTACGAGCGAATCGTAAAAACTTTTTGTGTCTGTCATTGATAGATTCGACATATATGAATTTATGTGCTTGATGGTGATTCATCCATCGCCACCAATACTTTGTTTCACGATGAATAGATCTTACATATCTTATCTGTTCACTTCTTGAAACAGGATCGGTTTTATATTTGACATGCATGTTGAGAATTTTGACTAATCCTCGTATGTGCATATTCATTAATTTTACCCGCCCATAATCATTCCATTTGTAAGATGTTAATGGATATGCGTTAGGATATTCTTCTTTTATTTTTGCCAGCTCAGGCTGTAACATTAACAACCATCTTTGATATTTATTGCGATGCTTTTTCTTTATTCGTTTATTTGCCATCTCCCATTACCTCCGGACGTGCATGAATCGGTAATGGAAGTTTATCCTCTACCATCTTCCATAATTCAGATTCATCATTTTTCTCATGAAGACCTATCTCGAATCTGAAATTCAATTCGTTAGCAGATGTTATGTATTCATTGATGTTAATACCACCTCTTTTCATGATGAGCTTGGTAATCTTATTGTTATTCCTTTCGGATAACTTGGTTAATGCTCCACATGATGGACAATAATATCCATACCAGATATCTGGTAGGGTATGAGGCATGCTATTTTCAAAACCGTGGATATAGCATATATCAAAAGCATCTTCTAAAAGACATTTGCATCCACATATGCATTTGGCTTTTATGTGGAAATCTTTTGATGTTTTTAAAATAATTTTGGGCATTTTAAGTATTTGCATTTTCGGTTTCTCCTTCATTTAAATATATTCCATTTGCAATCGCGAATGCGTTATCTTTTATAGCTTCTAATTTCTGTCTGAGAACATTTCGCATATCAGATTTATCGGTATCACCAGGAACTGAAATGATTGCTCCTATCAGATATTTGTCCGGTAAAGAACAATTCAAGTTCTTTGTTTCTACAATACGAAGTTGACCTGGATACTTAACGAGTTCAGCACAATTTCTTTCATAATTGGAAAGATTAATTTGCATATATCTTCTGATGGTTGGAGAGAAATCCCCATCGTTCATTGTAGCTTCTACAAAGATATGTTTTTCATCATTGTCGATAAGCTGAACAAAGAACCATAAGTTTTCAAGCTCAATTTCTCTGAGATACCTGAGCTCAGTGAGAGAAGCTGTGAAAACATAGTCTCTTTCATATAACTTATTTGTTATACGAAATACGTGGTTGTACGAGGATGCTGTTGAGATGTATTCTAAACTATACATCATATCCTCTCTTTTGGAAAACAATATTTTCATAATAATGAACCTCCTTTGATTTTGTGAATATCGTTTCCTACACAATAAAGATATATCTACAAAAAGAAAAAAGAAAACCCACCGAAGTGGGTTTCTCTTTTTATGTTTCGACACTCAGAATCTGTTCAACGGATTCCGTGACTCTTATCACGTTTCCGTTGTTCATGACGACAATGGAGTGTACTCCTTCATTGTCGAATCCGTCTCCGATATCTGTGTCTTGGCATTTGCAAATAGACCAAGCTTCGATAGGGATGATTTCGGAAATCATTTGTTCCGAAATATAAATCGGATGTTCAATGAATTTTCTGTAACCACAACTGATATCAAATCTTAATATTGTTAGTTTTTTCATTTACTTTCCCTCCATCTCTACATCCATAGCTGCAAAGATAATATCATCTCCATATACACCCAGTTCGGAATAACCGAACTGGTGGGATTTGAACAAATCCCTAATCTCATTGACCTTTTTATCAGAGACATGGCTAATATCGAAGACAAGGAGGTCAGCAAGATTTTTAAATCCATCGTATATGCTGTCCAATATGTCAAAGACATCATTGGAATCTTTAAGACTTCTTTTAATTGTTTTCTTCACATTGCGACCTGTTTTACGTTTGTAATCCTCTTCATAAGTATTGTTGTTTATAAACTTTTCCGGGAACAGAATTCTCTGTTCCTCTATTGAATATTCACATATACGTCCCATACGTACTCCTTTCTGCCATTTCTTGGCTTATCAGATTATTTAGCTCTGACGGGCTATAATATGATATAAGATTTATTCTTATATCATATTAATAATATACATATAAAAAGTTAAAATAATAGAAAATGATCCATTAGCATAGAAAAATTACCCTCCCCGCATGGGGAGGGATAATCTTTAAGGAATTATTATTGGTGACTTCTCAATGTGAAGTTCACCTTTAATTTTCTTTTCATACTTTTGATAGAGATCAGTTAAAGTTCTCATGCCCTGTAATGGGTGTAACCAGAAGATTGCTGCTTTAGCATCAATGATTGTTGGATCGGCATGAAGAACCTTTTTCCATGGAATGTAGATAATATCATCTAACTTATCTTTCGTTTTGATATCAGCACGACGTATCAATTCGATATATCTTGCTTCATCAATAACTCTGTCATGATGACAACAGAATTGTCTTGTCTTTGAATCAAAAGAACCTGTTATTGGCATCCTTCTCAAATCAATCCAATTCACCAATCTATTGACACACAACAGCGGGTCATAACCTGCTTCACACTGATGTTTGAAATGAGCCTTGATATCATCATCCGTCAGCTCAAATTTCTTAGCAACCTCTTTTTCTGCTTGTTCTTTATTCTCATTCTCCATCACTATCATCCTCCTTTAGTGGTTCATACTCGGAAGTTATAGTGAGTGTTGTCTTTAATTTAGTATGATCGAGTTTACCCATCATCTCTTCATTTTTCAGTTTTGCTTCAACATCAACGTCAGCGAGCATGTTTGCAGCACTTTCCGTTTCGAGTCCATGATAACGTCTGATATCGTCCATAGTTCGTTCTCTTCCATCAACCGAAGCATACCATTCATCAAGTTCCTTATTACGTCTATTCTCCATTGCTATAAATTCATCTTCTGACATTCCATGATATGTGGTGATGTAATCAAGAATGTGACCGAATTCGTGACGCATCGAGAACTTTATATTCTCTATCACAAGATTGAGATTGTCTAAATGATTAATAATCAAATCATTCAATCTATCGGTATGTATTTCGATAGACATTTTTTCGAGTTTCATAACAGAACCCTTTCCAGATTTGACAGGTTTAAGCTCAAACCATGCATGACAATATTGTCCATATCGTATATTTTCAAAATCAATTAGTATCTCTCTGATCTTTTCTCGTGATAGAGGTCCTCTGATATTTTTAATCACGTTCCACAGAAGAACTTCTTCTGTGCAGAATTTCAATTCGACATCACATGGACTGTCTGAAAACCATGGTTCGAATTCTTTTCTGAGTTTTTGGAATTCATCGACGATTATTTTGGCGATATATCCCTCAAAATTAAGTCCGTCTATTTCCATTTTTACGGAATTCATTGTATCACATTCCTTCCGAAAACTATTCTATCTTCATAAACATTCTTCAATTCAGAATAACCGAATTGATTGATTCTGAACAAATCCCTAACTTCAGTGACCTTTTTATCAGAGACATGATTGATGTCAAAGATAATAAGGTCGCTCATATTTGTGATACCATTGGAAATAAATTCTAATATAGAAACGGAATCATCCGTTTCTTCAAGAATTCCACCTATCGCTTTCTTCGCAGTACGACCAGTTGCACCTCTATAATCGTCCGCAGCGAATGCAAACATTTGACGCTGTCCCTCGACTTCGTCCTTTTCGTTAAAATTAATTTTAATAATATCTCTCATTCAAGATTCCTCCTTTTAATATTATAAGCCGGGAGAAATCCCGGCTTATTGTTATTCATTATTTAATATCATTTTGATATAAATTTTCTTTTTCTTTCTCCAACTGTCGCTTCATATCATCAATCATCAATTTTCTCATTGTCCATTTGCAATCTTCGGGATCAAGACAATCAGGTTTGAGATTTCCATTTATTATATTTTTCTCTATCACGTCATAATGTTTGCTTAGAATGACTTTATCTGGAACGACAAATTTCAATACATTACACAAACATATGATTCGATAAGTATCATCGGCTCGATTATCCAGATAACCATCTGCACGATTCATGATTTGATAATACGCAATTAAATTCAATATATGAATATCATCATGTGTTTTTATGTAATCGACAACTTTAATTACATTTTTCGGTGATAAAGGATATAACGTGTCTTTACCTTTTTCGATATTACAATATGGGCACGAATATTTCCAATAGTTCAAATCATTATGATATATACCCATTCTTGGATAATTCTCATATGGTAATGTGATCGTGGCAGTACATGTGATTTGTTGCAAGGATGTGATATGTAACTTACAACCACATCCTTCACATTTCTGAATCAATGATAATTCATTTGTACGTTCTTTTCTTTTTCTTTTGAACAATGAGAATTTTGATGGATACTTAATGATTATAGGATCCATGTCTACCTCCTTGAATTAATAACCTTTGTGGTCGATATCAAGAGAGTCATCATACAAGATCCAATCTTTGACCGGAACGACAATGTGTGTTCCATTCTTTTGTTTTGCAACAACATATTCGATTCCGGAGTTAATGATAACCCTCTTGCACATTGCACAGCAATCAGCATTAGTATATGAACCATCAGGCTCAACTCCGACCAGATACAATGTAGCTCCTTCCATTTCTTCCTTTGATGCGTTTATTATTGCATTCATTTCGGCATGAGTGGAACGACACTTTTCGTACATTGTACCAGAAGGAATCTTGTGATGCTCTCTGAAACAGTATCCAATGTCACAGCAGTTCTCTCTACCAGACGGAGCTCCAACATATCCCGTTGAAACGATTCTATCATCTTTGACAATGACAGCACCGAATCTTCTGCGGAGACAAGTTCCTCTTGTGGAAGCAACTTCTGCCATAGCGAGATAGTAATCTATCTTTGAAGGTCTCTTACCATCTTTGATAAGACTCTGTGAGAAAGCTTCGAACTCCTTATTCGGCATGGTTTTTGTTTTTATCCATGTATTGATATCTTCTATGATATTTTCCAAAGTATCCTTTGGGAAATCTTTATTTGGAGTTCTGAACAAAAGAGCATCTGTCATCCAACGTGCCTCATCCGGATATACCACGATATTTACATTGGAAGCTTCATCTATATAAATCTCCCAATGATCTTTATCAAAATTACATCCGATTGATTTTGATGTACACCTTTGACGATCATAAATGACATATCTGAATGAATCTTCATATGATGTGAGTGACCATGAGTTATCCTGGCATGCCCATGTATATGCATGGTATGACAAATCATTTTCAAGAATGCCTTTTACATTTTCGAAAATGATTTTCATAAGTTCTTCTTTTGGGATGAGATTTGATATATCTTCTTTATCGTCGGATGCTTCACATGATTCCATCTGTTCCTCATGGGTATCTTCTCCGACTTGCCAATTATTGTTTCTGCAAACACTCAGCATATCACAAAGAGTTTGTATATCTTTCATACATAATGGATCAGTAATGAAAGCACTGATATCTGCAGTGATATCACCATTTGTGTTAATGAGTATACGTGGTTTTTCTGTATCACCAATAAAGATAGTCCAGCTATCAAGATCTGTATCGAACCCATTTATGATATCGATTATTTTTCCTCTAAGAAATATCTGTCTGAGACATCCTGATTTTTTATATGACCCACCGGTGACTGAGCTGGATATTATCTTATTACAGAACGAATCTAATGTTGTATTAATTCCCGCTCTCATAGTTTCCCAAAGAGTAGTTTTTTCATTATCAATATCATTGTTGTTGTTGGATTCATCAGATTTTCCTTCGGGATGATATTCAATAGATAATTTTGTTTTGATCTTTGAAGGTTCAGTAAGCCAGCAAAGTAAACGCTTGAAAGTAGAGGTTACCCTTGTTGATTCTCCTTCAATGAATCGGCGATTGGTTTCAGCTTCATAACAAGGATGAACTCTTGGGAAATGTTCAGTTGTAGCTATCATCTCGATAAACTGCTGATTTGTCGATATGATATCTGCTATGAATGTTTTTGTATCCTCGTCATATTTGATGCATGATACCTTTGCAACAGGTTCAATTGATGCATCATTTATCATACCAGGATAATCGTCATATAAATAAATAAGATGGTTGTTGAGAGAACCACGTGTGGCAACAATCTCATCAGCCATTTGTTTCTGGTTTTCGATTTCATGAACGTTATCTGGGTCATTGAAAGACCACAATGAAACTTCATGAATAGAAAGTTCTCTATGAGGTTTTTCTCCATAAATAATTGCTTTTGGTTTCATTTATTTTTCCACCTGTCTTGAATTGAATTTGTTCGTGAGGAATTTTTGTTTCCTCATACAAACAATATACATTTGTTTGTACCGAAATCTTGGAATGTTTTTATATCTTATATTATCATACTTCAATCGAATGACTCTTTCCAACACTGCTCGATGGATTCTGTTTGAATTCTTGATTATTCCTTTCTTTTTCTTTATTCTGGTATTCATTTCTTTACCCCCAGTGCTTTCATAAATTCATCATCATACTTTGTGAGTTTGGAATTTATTTCATACTTGAATCTCATAGCCTCTTTACAAAGATGATCAAATTTATCAGGATCATTCTTATACCACATCATTTCTTGCTTGATGCTTTTTCGAGCTCGAATAAGCTCTGTTATTTCAAATTCTTCTTTATCTATTAATTCCTTCAGCGACTTACAATCATCGGATTCAGATTTAAAGAATTCTGGAAATACTTCCAATACGTCAAGAGTATTGATAACATCAAGATCAAAATAGTTAAATGCGTATTCATCCCATGTTTTATGATCCAACATATTAATTCGAATTAAATCTTCAAATCCATATTTTTCTATATCGGCTTTAATTTGTTCATTATCAAAGTCGATGACCATACAGCCATTCTTCCATATACATCCACAAACGCCGTCTTCCATTCTTGTTATAACAGAATCAATACCGTTTGGAATATGATTATCGTCCCATTTCATTGGGAAGTATTTGATCGGTTTTAGACGCCGAACATTCAAACATTTCATAAAACCATCTTTTGATTTATAAATAAATCCATATCGATGCTTTGATAAATCATAAGGCTTGAGTATGATGGATGAATCCGGGTCGTTTGAATTTTTTATTCGTTTGAGTAAATTGAGATTGATCTCGACTTTATCATCATACATAGAAGAATCACTTTCTATTACTTCCAATATGTGGTAATCTCTTCTATTGTATACGCTATGAATGTATACATGTGATCCTTCTTTTAAACGCGGAGCTTTGATTTGATCAATTTTTATTGATTCATTCCCTTCAATTTTCATTTTACAATACCTTCTTTTTGTAATATTTTGAGTATCTCAATTTTTTCTTCAAGCAATCTTCTTGGATTTTCCACGCCATCAAGAATTTCTGCTTTGGACAAAGTTATCAATCTGGAGTATACCTTGGGTAGTTCTGGTTCTTCTGAATCAGAAAACAGAATAAAATCCATTCTATAAATGTATAAGTCTTCATTTATTTTCTGCTGGAATGTGAATCGAAAACTTTCTGGAATCTCATTGTTGGGCCTTATTTCGGAAGGAACATCCAGAAATGTTTTTCTGTTTTCTGATACAATTTGTTCATATCGAGCTCGAGTATAAAACTCTTCATCAAGTTCAAGTATATTCAAACTTTTTGGGTTTGAACATTTATAGTCATCTTCTTTATATAAAAGAAAGCACATAGACAACTCTGGTCGATTTGTTGGATCGTCATTATATGTGCAGATTTTCCATACTGAAAGATCCTTTTTGCATATAGCATCGAATATGTATGGACGCTCATCTTTATCAGGATCTTTCATAGCCATTCCGATACCCGGGCCATTACTAACATATCTGATATTTTGAAAATGACGCAATGTTTTTATCCATCTTTCTTGAGCGAATATTATTTTCTGTTCATCTGTCATTGTCAATACCTCCTATAAATTTATTTAAAAATATTAGGGGGTTCGCACCCCCTAAATTAATTATGAATTATCGTCTTGAGATTCTTTGCGTTTTAAGAATTCTTCTTTATCGTTATCATATTTTTTGATAGCCTTTTCAGCTTCGAATCTTGAAAACGAATCTGATTTGAACATACCATGATAATCTTCATGTAAATTAATAAGATTTTCAAGAGATTTTCTGTTCCACCATATATTCGGTTTCACTTCTATCATTGGATTTTTCAGTTTATAATACATATCATCGACTGCTTCTTGAATTGTATTTCCTATACCATAATAATATTTAAAATCTTTAATATCATCTCTCCAGAATTCATGACATGTATCATCATCCGAATATATTTCTTCTGGAATGTGTTCGGGATAACATCCCCATACTGTGAATTTACCTCCAGAATATGTACCATCATATCTGTCACATACTATTATGACTGGATACATTTGATGGAATTGAATTTCTCCTTTTTTACCATCACTATATAATGGCATATTATATCACCACCTTCCATCAAATATGGGGAAGGGCCCATAAACATATCTTGAAATAAATTTCTTCTCTTTACTCTTTTTAGACTTAGACATCAATTCAAAGAATATGACTACTTTACCGGTATGATGAGCATAATTTACGGCTTTCTGTAGTTTTGTTCCATTGAAATGCAGCGATGTCATAAACGCTCTTAAGTCTCTGAGGTCTATCCTTCCTGCGGGTGTTATATACTTTGATAAAGTATTATTTTTTAAATCTTCTACGAATTTGCAAAAGTTTTCTTTGGAAAGATTCCATTCATTTATTACGGTGAATCCAACATGGTTTGTTGACATTCCCTTTATAGAAACGCGAATATATTTTCGTGTACTCATTCATATTCATTCCCTTCTTGTATTTGTTTCATGAACTTTTCCAGTTCCTTTCTCTTTTCAATGTTGATATCATGAACCGGACCCATATACAATCCAGATAGACGAAGAGTTTTCAGTTTGTTAAGTTGCGTCTGATTTGGTTCTCCTCGATATCCTTGGAACCATACTGCGATACATCCAGTCTTTGCACAAAGATATTCGCACATATCAAGTGATGCAGTCCATGAAGCTTCAACGATTTCTTTTCTTGCCTTTTCACAATCATCAATACCGAATTTACTCATGTAAATTTCACATAGTTTGTGAGTATGACTTGGCACAGCATAGAAAATTTTCCCGTCTTCATCAATAATCACTTCGAGATATGAAACGAAAGTTTCCTTATGTGTATTGATATCGAACGGAGAATTTAGAACTTCTTGTTGTCTTTCAAAGCTTGGTCGCTCCCACATCGTAACTCAATCTCCTTCTTTATAAGAGAATCTATCTTTTTATCATCGATATCTTCAATGGCTTGCATCAATTTTCTTACTGACTGTCTTTCAGCATATCCCTTTTTGGTAGTTCCTGGACGAACGTGCTTAAAAGAGTTAATATAATTCGGTAACATTGCAATGGGGATTAATTCCCCATTGTAAAAGTTACCATTGTTAGCCGATCTCGTATATGTACGGTATACACCATTTATATCATAAGCAACATTATCGAACATCCATACGATATGTCTATCATCTCTTGTCATGTATATTTCGCCACGACCATCGAAAGCTTCTTTCAGTATTATGGCGAAATAGTAACAGAAGCCTCTGGAAAAGACAGCGGATACAGTATCGATTTCTTCCTCCTGGAATTCACCGAACAGAGTTGAGAAATTGTCAATGAAGTCTATTACTTTTTCATTGGCTCTTGAAGAAACGTGTAAGCCTTTCATATATCATTCTCCTTTCTCATCATTATTATCAGCTTCGATTATCGGTGGAATTATTTTCGGTAATTCAAAATATTTGATATCTTTGCATAAAGCTTTAGCAAACTCAATCTCTTCTTTCGTTGATTGACCAATATATCCTCCTTTATTCACAACAAGAATAGCATCGGACATAGCGATCATATCACGATGAATATCAACCAGTAGATCCTTGAGATCAGGACGTTCTTCATTGCTGTAATAACAATGAGGCATCAGAACTATCCAACCCATTTTCGTATATTCTGAAGCGAGCTGCTGAAATAAATCGCGGAAACGTGTTGAACCGCAAAATGTTATTATTTTCCTTTTATTACCTGGCATATATTATTCCTCCTCTTCGTAATCTATTAATTCAGGGCATGACAATAATGCATTCTGAATAGAAAATGCAAAGTCAAGTGGAGATGTGAATAATTCAAGTTTATCTTCCTGATTCAGTACCACATTGTGTATATGATATCTATTATTTCCATCTAACCATTCAAATCTATATATGGCATGGGACATATTAATTTGATTCTCATGTATGAATTTGAAATTACCATCTTGATCTGACGTAACGAACATTGGCCATGTCATATTTAGATAATAATCCCTGTCTTCTTTTGTCATGAATATACATTCAAATGAGTTTGTATAATGTATTCCATATTCTTCCAAACTTTTATCAGAAACATCAATACCCTCGTGGTTTTTATCACTAACTCCTATGATTGCATAATCATGTTCACTTTCATCGTCTGTGTATATGATGTGGAAAATATAGACATCATCGTCTTTACATCTGACAATATCTGTGACTTGGCATTCTCTATTATCATTATTTGAGTCATATAAAGTGAGAACTTCTTTGGTGTTGGCCGTCGGTTTTGCATAATCTGGTGTGAATCTGACATCAACATGATGATTATTTTCTTTATACATTTTAAAGGCTGCTAAGACTTCTTTCAATCCATCTTTTTTCATTATTCATTTTCCTCCTCTTCGTTGATGAGATCATAGATTCTTTCGACAAGAACTTCGATTCCGTCAGCTAAGCTTCTATTCACTGATGAAACTGTTGTTCCATATGCATACACCATCTTTGGGCTATCAGGATCCTTTTCTGGTGATTTTGATATGGTAGTAATTACCGTCGGAAATTCGAAATCTAATGAATCTATTAAATTATTTATAGCATTCTTTATATGTTCAGATTCTTCTTCCGTATAACCAAAGGGATTATTTTCCGACTCAGAACAAAACCAGATGAATCCCATCATAGATCCTTTTGATACAAATAGATTGATATTTCCTTGATCTTCTATTTGTTCCATTGTGGATGTTACGTAATTTTCCAAATGATCATCAAGATTTTGGATTTCTTCATGAGGAAGCTCCAGTTCACCAATACCATATACTCGCAAATGGCTATCGCTATGCTGACCATATTTGTATCCATTCATTTTTGCAAATACAGTAATTAGTGCACCTATTGACGTATTCTGACTTGTTTCTGTTGGTGTCAGTAATGTCCAGCGGACATATTTGTGTCTGAAATCTGATGGTTCTTCTGACAGTTCAGTACTGTAGATATGATTAATGTAATCATTCAACAATTCACACATTGAGATATTATTCATATTAAGTGATTCATTCTCATTGTCATGAGTTGATATGAATTCTTCTATTACATTTTTCAGAATTTCATCATTCTTTTCATCCTGATACAGAAAAGCATATATTGAATCTTCGATACATTTCAGCTGTAGATTCGGAGTCTTGACTTCGGTCATATGTTTTGCAATGATATGACAGTAAGTTGTCCACATACTTAAGTCATCCTTTGGTATTTTTGCACATACGAAAAGACGATCATCTGGTTGTGGATTATACTCAAGCCTGTTAGAGTTATCTTCCATCTCCCCGTAATTCGGGGAGATTGGTATTGGAACTATCATTGGCGTGTCAACGGTTGACATTATTCCGTTGATTAATTCTTTCGGAATCTGCAACAGAGTATCTATCGTACTATTTCCCTTTGCATATAATAAATATTTGGCATTCATAATTTTAAACCTCCTTAACCTAAATTGACTTCCTTGACAATCAACAGAATATCTGGATATCCTGCTGAGCTAACTTTGAAGAATATTGAAACATTCATAGTTTTACTGTCGTTTATTTTTTCAACCGGTGTTTCAATAAAATTCTCTGTTAGGCAGATCATATTTGCTTCTATTTTGTATGAATAAGCATTTATAAACGCTTTCAAATTCGTGAATGTACAGATATCATCCAAACGATATATCTTATCATCTGATAAATTTCGAAGAACCTGACCGAATGTTTCATAATATGTATATTCGTTGATTCCGGATATCGAGAAATCTTCGTTTTCGATTTCAACATATGGAGCATTTATCCTTTTGGGAAGAGCTTCTCCTTCATAGATTATTTTGTAATCTTTTATATCGTTCATGAAATCCTCCTTTCATTTGCTTTTCCACTTTCTCGAAGTGTAAACATAAAGAATTTGACAGATGTACTTTAGAGCACATCTGTCGATATTGTTCTTTGATGGATGTATTCCCAAAAGATCTTATTGTCAATATCCTCAACATTCTCCAATCTGTCTTTTTCTTATCCACGACAAATTTCATTAAATATTGACGCACCTTCTTTTTCTTAATTCTTTTATTCATAAATGATAATACATCTCCTCCGCGTTTTTACAAATCCAAAGATGTAATATACCAACGGCCGAGAGATTAGAGCAGTCGCCTCTATAATCAGTCATGTCACCAGTTGGTGCGGCAAGGTTATATCTTTTGCATATCTCATAGGTTTCATCTTTTATCGGGATTGATATCCAATCATAGAGTGTAGTTTCTCCAACATCAATATGGCATGTGTAGTCTGAGTTGAAATCAAATTCGATTCCAGTTACTCTACATATTTCCTGAAGAGCCTTCAGAAAGTTGTATAATAATACAGGATCAACGCATTTTCCTTCTGGAATAACGCGGAAAACGAGTTGAATCATTTCACACAACGTCTTGATGTGATCGTCAACATTATTAATACTTGCAATATATTTAGCGGCACTATAAACAGTACCCTCTCTATCTGTTAATATTTTTTCCATTATTATTCATCTCCTTACGATACTCTCCAAACAATCAATTTGATAATCAGAAATATTATCATCATGATAATTGAGCTTCGTATATTTGCTTTACTTTTATAAATTAGCAAATCATACTTCGATGACAATATGACATTTTCTATGTTTTTACGCTTCATTTTTAATATTGTCAAAACGCATGTGTTTACTATGAAACACATGCAAATCCAGATACATGCAATTATTAATATTATATCACATGGATGTTTACTTCCTATCATATATCAGACCTCCATCTTCCGTCACGGAAATATTCTCAAATGGAATTTCTGTAGCGAATCCACTACAGATTATTGTTAATTTAAAAACCGTGAGAGGCTGATTTTCGTTGAAAGGATTTTTTGATTTATAAACATAATCAATATATTTCTTATTTATCAACACATCTGCACCCATATGATGAGTGAATGGAGTTGAAAATGTTTTGGCTTCTATCCAATCATTTTCATTTTCTGATGTGATGAGTTTATGAAACTCATTCCAATCAACGTTTTCTTCTTTGTCAATATGATGAGTATTGGTGTGCTTATTTTCGTCATATTGTCCTGATGTATAGAGAGATATACTTCCATCTGCCTTATGCTTAACGCATATGAGGGAATCAATATTGATTATCAAGCTCTCTGTAAGTTTTTTAAATCTCATTTTTCTTCCTCCTTTGATAATCCAAGAATATTATCGATGGCTGTTTTTGCTTCTTTCTTGAGTTCTTCCATAATATCTTCAGGTATTGATACATCGACATCTGGAAAGCCATCAATGGGAATACCTTTCTCCCCATTTTCAACGAGTCGTTTTCTCAAATTACTCAGAACCTTCTGCATCATTTGATGTCCATGATGAATGTTGTACAGGGTTGAATCAATCTCATCAGCAAATATATTATCGATGTAAAGATTCTTTCCATTTATATGACGAACTTCGCCCATACAGCTAATGCAATTATGAAGATACACTGCTGCTTCATCATCAGTCATCTTCATCTGTGTAGGATATGCAGCGTTATACAATGCTGCTAATCTGAGATGAGGTGGAATCCCTTTCCATGAAACAAACGGGCTATGTCTATCTTTCAAAATTTCTACTTTCAGACCGGATTCCGGAAGTGTCACTGTCACGGATTGCGATGTTTCTTTTTCGATTATATTTGATTCAGGAACTTCAGAAAAGTTTTCATCAAAGATGCTTTTGTTTATATCGATTACTTTTTTATCCAGATAAAATTTATCCGGATTTCGTTCAGCAATTGAACAGATATATTTAATATCATTGATTCTCTTGAGAATCATATCGTCTGAATTTGGTACCGATGAGAAATGAAATTCCTGTTTCTCACAAATACCTTTTATCATCTTGCAGAACTCTATGAGTTGCTTATTTTCGCGAGTACTCTTCTTTTTTCTTTGCCTCTTATTCATGATACATTACTCCTTTTGAATGAATTTAAAAGAATGGCTGTATATTTTTTACTATCGACCATCCATTTATAATAATTTTTGATGCCAGGTTTTACACGTCCTGTGATTGTAAGAAGTTCTCGGTTCCAATCAATATGATTTTTCTTGATAACTTTTCTCTGAGCACGTGTCTTACTCGACAAAACCCATCTAAGATATTGCTTTTTCATTATCCTTTTATTCGGCATCACCTCGCGTCTCCTTTCTATATCTTGTCATGAAGTGAGCCTTGGTCTCATAATGACATTCGATTTTATCGAAGTCAATACCAAGTCTTTCTTCATATCTTTTTCTTACGTCTTCTTCGTTAACTTTTTCTCCGAAGAAGTGAGTCATAGAAGATATGAATACATATTTTTCAAAGAAATCTTTGATTTGTTCATCTGAATATCCTAAGTTGTCTAATGCTCCAACAGCCATGATAGCCGCTGATATAGCTGCTGAATCTACGCAGTTTGAGAATACCTCATACTGGAAATCCAACCTTGTCTGTTCCCTGCACTTCTGGCAGTCACTTATGTTTCTTGCTCGTGATTTCATTTTTAATTCTCCTATCCTATTATAGATTTAATGGAATACTTTAATTCCATCACAATAAAGATATACATTTATAAAGTCTAAAAATTATTATCAAAATAAAAATTTTAACCGCGAAATAAGTTCAAAGAATCAATAAACATTTAAATATTATTTTTATTTAAGGAGGACTTTGATCATGAATGTCATACTTACAAATGGAGATATCTCCACATTACCCCAGGAGGAAATCGAAGCATACAAAGAACACGCCAGAAAGAAGTACCCGAATGATTACATTGACGAGCTGATTCTCACACTCGATGGAGATTATGTCAATATGGAAATTCATAAACATGCAAAACCATTTGACAGAGTTCGTCGTATAACCGGATATCTTGTTGGTACTCTTGACAGGTTCAACAACGGAAAAAGAGCTGAAGAACGTGACAGAGTTAAGCATAGTGTGACGGAGGAATATTAATGCCATCAAGAGAAGAAATATTGAAGAGAGATTTCTCGGAAGAGTTTGTTACAAAAATGAAAAACTCTATCGAGACATCATTCTACAAATATGGATATACTTCAAAGACATATCCAGAACTTGCTCAAGCGTACAAGAGTATTCGTGAGAGACTTGATTTGTATGAAAAAACTCACAATACAGAATATCTTGTAGACATTGCAAATTTTGCAATGATTGAATTTAAATATCCTTCATTCAAAGATTCTAAATATGACCCGAAGGATTCAGACCAGTCTCCAGGTTTGACTGATGGTATATCATATAAAGAATTAATGAATGAATGATAAAATAAAACTCCAAAGGAGGGTGACCAATAAATGAAACCATCTATCGAAGAGCGTATGCTGAGGCAGATTGGTAAGACACGTAAGTACAATGGTATGTTTGATGCTGCAGTAACATCTGTAGAAACAACTACTGCTACTACTTCCGTGGAGACCATGGATAATCAGTACACTGTTACCAAGGACCTTTTCAAGGTATTCATTCAGTGTACAGATAATGATTTTTCTACAATCATCGTTAGCATCGATTACGAGACTCAGCCGAGCGGATATACTCGTGTGGCTGATTTGACAATCAATGCCGATGGTGTATACGAGGAGAACTATCATTCTATTCCTCGTCCAATCCGTACTTCAGTATTCAATATTGTCAACAATGTCATTGATGACGTTATTGCATTCCTCGAAGAATTCGATCCTGACGCTGATCCTACTTCAAACGAAGAATAATAAAAACGTTATTCTTACAAAAAGAAAGTTGTATGGGCTCCCGTGCGGGAGCCCATATAATTCTTATTTATCTTTATCGATACCAAATCCCTCTTCGATTTTTCTCATCGGAGCTATAGGTTCTTCATCGATAGAATCGATGAATTGCTGATATGGAGATTTACATGATTCTCCATATTCAGAAGCCGCTGCAACTTTACTTTCATTAAGATCAATATATCGATAAACCTTCTGGTTTATTTTCACATACTGATCAACATATATTTCTCCCTTCGAAGCATTGTATGTTACCTCATAATATTTTCCATCTGGTAATGTGGTTGATAACATAGCTTTCTGTCCGCCAAGAACATAAGCATATGTTACAACATACACATCATCCATTGTGAGTGTAATGTCATCAGTAGGACATAAAGATGCTTTAGCCATTTCCCAAACATACTGCTTGGCTAATTTGACAAATCCTTTTGAATCTAACATTTGAATTCCTCCTTTCACATATATTCAGATTCACTTATATCGGAATAATCGGGATTACCAAGTGAGTCTAACCACTTGGCAGTCTCTACAGCAGACTCTTCGGATTCCGCTGTGATATGATAGGTTCCTTCAGGATCTTCGATGTTGGTTTCCGGACCATCGTAAGTGGGATCATCCATTTCAACTACGATATCGGATAAATCATCCTGATTGATTGTTACTAAATACTTATTATTCATTTTATTTTCCTCCTTATTATCCCCTTGCCATGTCTCTTAATAAGTCATATACGTCTTCATAGTTGGCACGAGCACAAGGCTTGAATCCCAAAGCATCTTTGAGATTCTGACGCTGTGCATTTTTACATTCTTTCAGTATCCACTCAAAATCATACATATTGCTGTCTATAACATAGACGTCATTGGTACCGGTGAGTCTGATGCCTAAATATCTATTTTTATCAAAGTCAGGATCCATCTTAATATCAACATATGATTCAATTGTCGCTATTGCATCAACATTAATAATCAAATCATGTTTACTTTCGAACTCATGTGTGATTATGTTATAATCCCTGAGTGCCTTGATTTTAAAAAATCCAGTCATTATCTTGCCTCCTGTTTAAATATGTTTTGGAAAAACTGACCAAAAGCCTCTTGTATTTTATGAGTCTCTTTCCATACCTTCGGAGCTGATCGAAATCCGACTACTGGGGCTTTTGCAGTCGATATATACATATTACATATCGCCAGACCTTCATAGCATACTTCGATGAATCTTTTATGGAAGGAAACACGAAGTGCTATTTTCCTATGGGTTTTATCAATGGGAGAATCGTCAAAGATTCTTATGAAGACATCCTCATTTCTGTCCCATTCAGTTTCATATTCATATTTATTAGAAAGATATCTTTCCATATAACCTGCAAGAAGTGTGAAGCCATTTTTGACTTCGAAGGGAATATCATAATTGGAATTGTGAACCCAATCATTTGCAGTCATTTCAAGAAGATGATCAATCTTCTTTTTCTTTGGCATTGTTATCACCTCCATCATTATCTATTCCTTCATCGGTAAATGTCTGACTATTATCAGTGAATGAGTAAGACCATTTACCCTCTTTATCGACAATACCGGAAACATTGAATTGAAGACAGATGTTCTTAAGCATCTCAATCATATCATCTTCTTCTAAGTCCCTGATAGTAACATCAGCGAAACCGAATTCGTTCTTGGTAATGGTAACATCAAGTGCTTTACTCGGACATCTGACATCAACAACTTTAGGTTCTTCTTTTTCTTTGTCCCAATCTTTGGTCAGTTCGAAAACCATCTCAGTTTCAGACTTCATACCCATCGCTATTACCTCAGCTTCTAAAATAGAATCCTTCAGGAAACATTTAGGCTTAAAATCAGAACTGAACGAACATATAGTTTCCTTTTCCGAACCGTCCAAATAGTTGTAGATTTCATAATCAACAAGAGTGAATTTTATATTTTCATCTTTTGCAGAACGCATGATAGTTAATAACTCTTTAAATTTCATTGGGTGTATCTCCTTTCGTATTTCTCAGCATAGAAAGTGCTCGCTGAACTTTTTCTTCATCTAACCCGTCATAAACAATTAATGAAGTATTTTTTATTACCTCTTTTACTTCATCGGATATTGGATTTCGTACTAACACGATTCTTATTCCAGCTTTATCGAATTCGATAACATCGTCGACACTTAGAGTATCGACGACTTTTCCATATCCAACAGAATTATCGGTACGCAACAGATGTTTTGCTGAGAGTATCATTTGATCAGATGTTCGAGATTCGATCACTCTCAAACTCCATTTTGTATTCGATGAATGTAATTTCAGCCAGTGTGTATATGACCACACATACCTGCGATTATATTCTATATCAACCATTCTACATGTGCGGCATATGTGATTTCCTATTGAACATCGCTCTGATATAATTATGAAGTTATCTAAACGATGTTGTCTTTTCTTCCTTATTCGTTTATTCATTTTTATTTCTCCTTATCAATTCTTCAACGTCTTTTGGATGATTCATTCTCAATGCTTTTTGGATAGTCTCTTCATCTAATTCGTCATAAATGAATACAAATGTCCACTTTGCAACTTTCCGTACTTCGTCAGAAACTTTATTTCTGACTAATAGAATATGAACATCATCATTGTCATATTGTATTAACTTTCCAACAGTCAAATTATCAACTGCCTTGACAAATTGGTATGGCTCATTTTTGTTCATGATTCAACATCACCTTTCTCAAGTTCTATTGTGTCGATATCATCTCCATTGAAATCAATACAAATTGGGGTACTATTTGCACCCCATGCCCAGTTATCGAATCGACGGCTATACCTGTTATCAAGATTCTTTATATTATAATGAATCAATCTTAATCCGCTGGCGAGTTCATTATACAAGTCAACGGAAACTTCTTTATTTGCGAATCTTGCAGTGTACCAGTCCTTCATGACCCTACTAAAGACTGATGACATCTTAATTTCTTTACGAATAAGAAACCATGATTTGAATCCCTCCAAATCAATCAGAGTTGTAGATGAATCATCTATGAGATCTTCTGTGACAAGATTCCAGAGGTTTCTGAGGATCTGATGTTTGGACCCTCTACCACCACATACGATTGTTGCTGTCATGACAATAAGCCGATTCCAACACCACTCGATGTCATCATTTGTTATAAGCTTCTCGTATTCTTCCGGGATCTCCATTACATAATCCTTTAAATGAATTTTCAATCCCACACATCTCCTTTCTGTGGATTATAGAATAATGTAAACGGTCTTGCATATGGTTTCAAACATTCTTCTATTTGTTCCGGTTTATAGCCTCTATAAATCAAATTATGGATGATTCTCTTTATGAGTTTTGAATTCCGAGGAGAATTAAGATTTCCATGATATCTGAATATACATTCCGGATAGGTCATATCCGGAATGATATAAGTGTCTTCCTCTGTTGATGCTCTGATACAATGATATGCGTTGTTACATTCATACCACGTACCGCAAAATATTTCCAATAATTCAGTTGGTTTAATATGAAACTTTTCACATATCAAATCCCCTCCGTATATCGTCAATGCATCAATGGTTAACTGATACAATGCCGGTGCTACTTTTTGCAACCGTCTTGCCTCATAAGGAATCATGTTTCCTCCTTTCTCAGAATCTCCAGAACTTCATCATATGATTTCTCACATACGATTTCATTCTGCAATTCTGCTATCAACAAATCTGTGTTTACTTCCATCTCATCCGGAATGTGCTTTCCGAAATGATAGAACATAAACTGGTCGTATTCATTTCTACCCGGACGATCAATATGAATCATCTTATCAATTCGACCAGGACGAATCAGAGCCGGATCTAAATGATCGACATGATTTGTTGTAAAGATATAGATGACATTTTCCAGATTAGAAACACCATCAATGGTATTTAAAACTTCTGAAAGTGATACGTTCATTTTTCCAAATGAACGATGTCTGAAATCTGATC
>JAEEGH010004500.1_pt1 | contig 35727 bp, 26 predicted proteins | sample 9134181 | NCBI WGS metagenome assembly JAEEGH01 (sample SAMN16246544, study PRJNA631951) | gut metagenome | biome: gut microbiome; feature: rumen; material: DP-attached | host: Bos | place: Iran: Karaj | collected 2018-10
AAATGGTTAGGTTCCCGTGCTTCTGACGAATCGAACCATAGCTACTCATACTTCTGGCACAGCCTTGCCAACAGCATATTCGCCAGCGGAGCAATGCTAATATGCGATGGGGGCTACGGCATTATGTTCTTGGTTTTCACAATGCTACTCACAAGCATCCGACTGATAGACCTTTACGGTGCCAATGATTACAAGAATGGTATTCGCATTTGGGGTGTTCTCTTCTTCCTAGTAATCGTCTCAATTGCCCTGGTAAGAATCAGACCAATCCTGACAGCGGTCTACCTCGGTGGCACTAATGCAATTATTGCAGCTGCCGTCGCCTTTGCCGCCATAGGTGCTATCCTGGCGTGGACTCTAGGCGGTTTCAGACGATTCCTAAAACAGAGCATTATTATTATTGCCCTAGTTGCCGTTGTGGCTGGTTGCGCAGTCGTCGCTCTGCAAAACCATGGCGGCGATCACATCACCAACCGCGTGAAAGTGTTGGAATACGAACCTGGGAAAATCCTCGGTCATGCGTCGTCGACCAAAGATATGCAGAAGTTCCTCGAAGCATCACTCAACGACTGGGTGCTCGAGGAGTATGAGGAGCGTGGTCATGACATGACCGCCTTCATAGGCGATAAGGGCGAAGGCTACTTCAAGATACAGCCTCACAGCAAAGTCGGTGTATCATGGATGACACAACTGAGCGACCTGTCGGTAGCGCGCTTCATGATTGCCGAACAGTCAAGCTCACTCCCTGTGCTACTTATCGCCATATTTGCCTCGCTGACATTATTCTCAATGCTATACCCGGCCGACAGACGATGGGCAAAGAGCCTGCTGGTGCAGATACCACTCCTGCTCACCATCCAAAGTCTCTTTGTTTGGATGGCCGTAACTAGACGCTTCATCTTCATAGGGCAAGACTTTCCAATGATATCAATCATCGCCCGCGTCAACACCTACATGTGCTTCATAGGCTTCGGCGTATGGATATGCGTAGCCATAGCCGAACGTTTCTTTCTATACAATCAAGGAAACTCCATTGAACTTGCAAACGGGAACATCGACAACAACATCTACAATTTCCAACTGCGATTCAGCCTGTTCGAATTTGCATTCTTGCTTCTCGCTGGCATCGCCATAGTCTGTTTCGGCAAAATAGATGGACGACAAGAAGAAAACACCTACAATGTAGAAGACTGTGCCAATGCTGCATACAATCTAATCGCCAATCCCAAGTACAATTCAATCGAGAATCTCTTTGCTGAGTATCAGGACGGTCTTATTGGCGAGGCCAATGCATCACGCGACAACAATCACAAGATCTATGACATATCCAGACTCGGAAGCCATGCCTCCATTGTACGGTCGTTCTGCCAACAGATGAACTACAAACCTGGCGAAACCAACCCCAACAGTGCAATAGACAGGATTTTCGAAAGCGACCCAACCTACGGCACCTTTGCAAAATCCGCATTCGACCACTATCTGGAAAAACAGATTGAGCAGAACGAGACAGACAACCTCATCTACGTCGTCAAGAACCGCTACATCGACGAGAAAAACACAAAAATAGAAAATGTAAGATACACCTTCGACCTCTATACCCGCTACTATGTACAGCATCTCCCCTCTCGCCTGGAGCGTTCTTGGCGCGGAAGCGTGCTGGCAAGCAGCACGTCAGCCGAGGATATTCTGATGTCTACCCAAGAAGATGGTGTACGAATATACAAACTGCCATCCACCTGGACACGCCAGCACAGCCTTATTGTCCGTCCGAGCACAGCACGCCTGTCAGTGGTCGGCAAATACGAACCGCGGCATCTTGCAGGCGGCGAGGCCTACAATCTCACCGACGGCGAGTCCTTGATAGGCCGTGGTGCCCCCAACCTGGCGAAATACGGCTCCGGCAACTACATCGCACGCAACGTCATAATCAACTCCCGCGCCGAGTTTATCTATCCACTTCAGAACTACTTCTACTGGGCCAATCCCATCTCGCAACAGCTAAGAGGATATATGAACGCCCAGTTGGCAAAAGAGGATTTCAAGAACAAGGGCAATGTGAACAAACCCGTAGAACTGACCATCAGCACCACCCTCACCAAAAACCTCAATCGCGCTATCGACAACGGCGGTGCCACCCGTGGCAACGTAGCTGTGGTTGTCGCCGACGGCGATGGCTATGTACGTGCACTAATCGACCACAAAAAGAGAAAATATATCATAAACCCCAACGATTCGCGCCGCATACAACAAGTGGAGGACTCGCTGAAACGCGAAGGTATGCTCAACCGCGGACGCGAAGCCGAACTCTTTTTTGGAAATAAAGCCCTCACCTCTCTCGACAAAGGTCCCGGATCTTCGCAGAAGCCCCTTGTCTGGACTGCCGTGACCTCACAATACTCGGGCTGGGAGTGGAACGACCTGCAGATGGCCTGCATAAACAACAATCTGATGCCTCACGGCGAAAGATACAACGCGCTAAGTTGGGCCGGCCAACGAATCGACCCCAGAAAGAATGTGAGGAACGAGGAAAAACGCGGCATGTTCCGCTCAATCACAGGTGACGAAGGTGGCGGCGTAAACAATGTCGACGTAAGAGCCTATATGAGACGCTCCAGCAACTACTACAACGCCATTATGGCCCACATCGGCTCCTTCACCCGAGAGGAACTCGACGCTGGCAGACCTAGGTCGAACCCGATGTTCAAACACAGCAGTGCATCATGGACGACCGAACGACATGCCGACCACAGAGATACCTACATCGACTCGGTATTCCCACTGCTAATCTACAACAACAACTACCTAACCTTTGCACGACCGCTCGACAGCCAGCACGCTACCGAGCAGGACGCCCTGCTCTTGACTGGTCTGCGCGACAACTTCAAACTTCCAACCGAGGACCTTAAAAGAGACACTTCTGCCCAAAACAACTTCCACCCGTTCCTATCGGGCAAGATACGCAATCACTATGCATACCCCGAATTTGCGTATTTCAACAACAAGGCCAGGAACGGCCTGCCATTCGAGATAGCGCGCGATGGCGTGAAAATGACCGCTATTGGCCAAAACACAGTTTGGTTGGTATCGCCCCTCGCAATGGCCGAGATGTACGGCAAACTCATATCGTTCAACCGTAACTACCGACTGACCATCGACTGCAACAGTCCTGTGCCCCCTTATGCCGAGTTTATCACCGACGGCCCTGCGTCGCGCTACCTCGCGATGCGCAACCAGCAGTTCATCCTTGGCTTGAACGATGTTTTTACATCTAACAGCGGCACCGCCCACGGCGTATACACCAATGAAATCAGAGAGGAATTGAACCGCCATGGATACCACATCTACGGCAAGACTGGCACCATAGACAAAAAGGTTAAAGACAAAAATAAACCACCTGAAGACCACCTCCTTGCCGTGATAATAACCAATCGCGACCTCACTCAGCTCACCTCTACGGACGACTATGCCAACCTCAAATTCTATGTAATCTACATCGCCGACTTCAACTTCAACGATAAAGATGACCCCATATCGTGGAGAAGCAACGATGCACGAATAATCAACACAGTATTGCAATCAACCGAGTTTAAACAATATATGGAAGGAGGAATCCAATGAAAATCACATTCAACCACTGGGACAAACCAAAATGGGACATACTGATTTGCGCCGCTATTTTAATAATAGCCTTTTGGATTACGCAACAAAGACCCGAAGAAAAACCCGAAGTGGCACAGAAACCTGCCACAAGTATGGTCGAGGTCAACTATAAAGTACTCAAAGACCACCTCTCCGACTCGTGCAGCCTTCACACGGCAACGCTTAAATGCAGCGAGCAGACAATGGCACAACTGCTCCGGGGTATCGACTCGTCGTCCGTAAAAGACATCAACAACAACTCAGTGACCTTCATCAAGAACGGTGCCTATATCAACATCCCGGCAAGCGTTATGGCCAATATGATAGACCTGCAACTAATTAAAAACGACAACGAGCAATGATAGTACCCGACAGCAAATTTATAATCGATGTAAACAACTACACCCGTGTATTCGACGACGGCGATACTTTGCGTCTTGAATGGTCTCCCAGTGGGCTGAAGGTTTGCAGAAACACCTGTGAAGCCAAGCTCGTCTTAAGGGATGTGGAGCCAATCCAACTTCCCGAGGGTAGCGTGGTTGACTGGAACCAGTTCATTAGGGAAGAATGGTACGGCCTCCTCCAAAACGGCGAAAGAAGCTGCAAACTACGCGTATTCGACCACGACAGCAACGCCTGGCTCGAGACCCCAGCTACTGGAGCCACACCCGACATAATGAAGCAGACGGCGCTGGCGCTTGAGGAGGTGTATGGTGGCGCCACCACGGTCGAAGAGCTCAAGAAGTGCTTCGCCAAAGTCGAGGCGGCGCTCCCTGTGGACGTCGACGACGACCTGCGGCAATCTGTCATGGAACGGTGGCATCGCAAGCTGCTCGAAACAGCGGCTGCCACCTTCGCCAACGGCAACAGCACCGAGCAAGAACTCAACAAAGCCTACGAAGTATTTATACAACCCCACTAAAAACCTGCAGAACACGAACAAACACATAGGCCTAGGATGGTACATCTTCCTGATTCTCTTCACGCCGCTGGCGGCGTGCGGACTGGTCTACTCAGTGCGCACCGTGGCCGAATACCCCAAGCCGTTGATATGGCTCGGCGTGGGCTTTGCTGCCTACTTCCTGCTGCAACAATACTTCAAAAACCGTAAGATGCGCCGCGGCGACTACACGGTCGACGAATTCATATCCACCTTCTCGCACGAGTTCACCCACACGGTCGTCAGCTGGCTGATGTTCAAGAAGGTGAGCTCGTTCAAGGCCACCTCGCAACACGGCGGCGAGATTTACCACACCTCGGACGGCGGCGTCGCCGACACCTGCATCGCCCTGGCGCCCTACTGCCTGCCCATCTTCACCTACGCCATGCTCATCGTACGCTCGATTGTGCGCACGGCGGCACTACCCTACTGCGACGTGCTCACCGGCATCACCATAGCCTTCCATGTGCGCTGCTTCGTGAAACAGACACGTTGGGACCAGCCCGACATCAACCAGTTCCGCACACGCATCTTCCCCTATTGGTATATCCTTGTGGCACTGATGTTCAACCTCAGCGTCATACTGCTAAACTTCGTGCCGCACAACCACATCCTGCTGGCATTCCGCGACCTCTTCGTCGAGTACTTCCGCTTCTTCAAGTCAATCCTTGGATTCTAGCGCAGCCACGTGCTCGGCGATATCGACGAAGGGATTGCCGAAGAGGCCGGCATAGGGTATTTTGTCACGCCCCCCAAGGGGCTCCAGGATGGCATCGACATCGTCGTCGAACTCCTTCATAAAGACTGCCGAAGCCTCGGTGGCCGAGGTGACGTCCTTCATTATCTTGGCGCCGACCTCAGGCAGCGCACGGCATAGGCCGTCGAACGAAAGCCGCTCAGGTGCATAGAGCAACTCGGTGAGGGCCATTACGTACTGCTCGTCCGTGAGGCTGGCAATCTGCCATTTGTCGGCAATCTCGTTGCCGTCGAAGTCGAACCGCTTCACGCGGAAGTGGTAGCAGTAGACGAAGTCGTCGAAGTCGACATCGAGAAGGTTGGCCTCATAGCACTCATCTGTCAAGTCCTGGACATCGATCCCCATCTCGCCGATGACATCGCCGCGCACCATGGCGGCGTATTTCTCCTCGACGGGCCCGTTCTCCTCGGCCTCTTTCCGCAACTCCTCCTGGATGCGGTCGACAATATCCTGCGGAAGCTTGATGTACTGGTGCATCTCGGCCTCGGGTACGAAATAGGTGCAATAATAGTACTTGCGGCGCTCCTTAGCGGCAAGGTACTCGCGCACACGCTGTTCGCACCACTGGCGGCGCTGTTGTTTCTTGGCCTTGATGGCGTTGGCAATCTCATTGTCGGAGAATTCTTGATTGTTAAAACCGAATGGCATAGCTATGTTTATTAAATTGTTTGACTGTCGGAAACACTAAATGCGGAAACCTACGCCCGCACGCCGCGGGGCTATGGATTCGCGGAGGCAGAAGTCGCGCAAGCGCTGGAGGGTGATGTCGCCTGGATGTAGGGCCTGGTCGATGACCACCTTGCGGCCCACGTTGACAATCTGGCCGCCTGCAAAGGCAGGGAACTCGTCGGCCAAATGGCGGCAGTCGTCGTCGGCCACAGCTGGCAGGAACGACTTCCACAGCCGTGTGCGCACCTCGGCGTCGGGGTGCGTGAAACGCATCTTGAAGAGGAAGCGTCGCTCGAAGGCGGGGTCGAAATTGGTCTCGAGGTTGGTGGTGGCTATGAGGATGCCCTGGAAATCCTCGAGGGCCTGTAGGATGATGTTCTGCACGCGGTTGTACATCATACCCACCGTTGTGTCGGCCCCTTCAATGCGGCGCGACACAATGGCGTCGGCCTCGTTGAGGAGGAGGATTGGCGTGGCCTTGCACTTGAGCACCTGGGCGAAATACTGGTCGAAAATCTGCTGCGTGTTCTTCTCGCTGCCCCCCACCCACTTGTCGTGCAGGCGGCTCAGGTCGGCCTGGAAAATCCTGCGACCCGTGGCGTTGGCCAGCTGGTAGACGGCCTCGGTCTTGCCGGTACCCGCGGGACCGTAGAAGAGGCATGTGAAGCCACTGCGTATGCCGGCCTCCCTGAGGCGGCGTTGCACCTCACTTAGCCTGTCGGGCTGCAGCAGGGCCGCCAGCTCGTCGTACTGGGCCTGCACGTCGGCGCTGAAGAAGAGCTCCTTGGCGGGATGGCTGTGTACGGGGCGCAGCATCTCGCTATCGGGCTCCAGGGGGTCCAGGAGGCTCGTGCTAGGCTGCTCCCCGACTGGCTTGTCGTCGGCACGGCTCGGTGCAGGGGACTCTGGGACGCGGTTGTCGCAGAAAGCCTCGACCACCGCAGGCTCGACATAGAACCGCATACCCTGCCTGCGGTTGACACGACGCACGTAGCCCTTGGCAATGAGGGCGTTGAAATCGGGCATCAGGATAAAGAGCTCCATCATGTCGCAGCCGAAGCCTCCCGAAAGGCCTACCATGCCGGCGCCGTCCAATGGGGTGAGGGCGAAGATTGCCGACAGCAGCACACACTGCATATCGCTGATTCCCAATGCAGCACCAATGGTGTCGAGGTCGGGGCCGCACTTGGCCCTGATTTTCTCCATGTCGAGCCGCGTGTCGGCACTGCTGTCCAATATCCGTTTCAGTGAAGCTATAATGTTCATCATTCCGTTCGCTTTGCTTACTATACAATAACGTGAAAACTAGCTTTTTATTACAGCGTTATGAAAATTTAACAGCCTCATCCCAGCACCATCTCTCCTACAAACCATCGCCACCCACAGGTGGTGTTGATGTGGTGTTGGTGCGGTGTTGATGTGGAGTTGGTGTGGAGGTGGTATAGACCTGATACGGTTTCACCATGCCCTTCTCCGCCACATCGTCTTGTTAATTAAGCATTTATGGGGTTATCGCATTCCGCGCTGCTCTATCGGCGCACCCTATCGCACAGTGTGCCAACATGTTGTTGCGATATTATCGTCAGATTCCGAAATGCAAAGATACGTTTTTTCCCCGAATCCTGCAAGTGTTTTTTTTGCATACATCTTGGGTGCGGTGGCTTTTTTTCCTCCTATTACCGATTTATTTGTATCTTTGCCGCGGCTTACGTGGCCATATGATTAATGTAACGCATTGAAAAGAAAATAATACGCTAAATGAACATAAAAAAGATAATTGAAATTGTGCTCTTGACGGCGGCAATGCTGACGCCTGCCGCAGTGAAGGCACAGAACATTGTCGACAACTACAGTTTCTCCACAACCATCGACTCCACGGCATGGATTGCCGGCGTGGACTCGACGATTATCGCCAGCCCCGACGGCACCGTCATCAGCACAAGGTCGGACAGGATTGACATAGGCTTCACCTTCAACCTAGGGGGTTCAAGTTTCTCGCAGTTCTCCACCAATGTTAACGGCACCATACGCCTTGGCAACACATTGATATCGGCTTCAGGGGCGTTCGCGCAGCCATTGGGCAGCAACCGCTATGCGGGGCGCGTGGAGCCTTTCGGCTGGCGCGGCCAGTTCGACTCAACATGCTACACACGATACGCCACAGTGGGCGACAGCGGCAGCCGTGTGACGGTAGTGGAGACAAGGATGGGCGTCTACGGGCAGAACTCGACGCATATAACTTTCCAGGTGCAGATGTTCGAAGCCACGGGAAGCATACGCTTCGTCTATGGGCCCATTGAAGGACCGCTGCCACAGATGACACGCCAATGCGGTGTGGCCCGTACCACCAGCGACATTATTTTTATTGAACAGGAGAACCATGAAGCCTTTCGCCACGTGACCCCGTGTACACAGACTACGGCTGCCGGCGTATGGCCCGAAACGTGGCGCTGCTACACCCTGGAGCCCGACGCATCGCCATGCCCCTACCCTGGCGACATCACCGTGGTGAGCAACAATCCCGACAGCACGGTACTCAGCTGGCCGGCGGTGGCGGGCGCAAGCTACCACCTGATGATTGCCGAAGCTGGCCTCAACACCATCCTCACCGACACCTTTATCTGCCTCACGGACATGCTCAACGGCGGCGCCATCTATAACGGTACACTGCAGACAATGTGCGCCGACGGCAGCGAGAGCTACCGCGTGCGTGAGTTCTCGTTCACCACCGCCTGTGGCACGGTGCATCAGATGCCGTGGATAGATGACTTCCAACTGGCTGCCGGTGACAATTGTTGGTTGAAACCATATACCACTAGCGCCCGTCGCTGGCGCAGACAGTCGAGCGGCAACAACTATTTCATGCGTGTGCCAAGCGGCAGCAGCTCGACTATTTACAACGAGTGGCTTGTGTCGTCGCCGATGGTGCTGCCCGACACGTCTGGACTCACGCTGGGCTGGTGGTACAAGAGCAGCCAGCTCAGCAATGTGGCTCCTCAGGTTAAGGTACGCTTGTTGGTGTGCGACACCAGCGACGAGATCGACACCTCGGCGGCATGGGTAACGCTGCGCACGATAGGCATATACGAGCAGTATTTCCAGCAATACTACAGCTTGCTCGACGCCTGGGCGGGCCATCGCGTTCGTGTGGCCTTCCAGCGTGTGGGGCAAGGTGGGGGATACTGCGATGTGGACAATGTGAGCGTCGAGGTGCTGACACAACCGTCGGTGGTGGTGGAGGCTCCCTCGCTTGTCTATGGAGGCGACACTGTGACAGTAGTGCCCGTGCTGACCCGTGGAGTGCTGGCCAACCCGCAGTATGTATGGCACTCCACGATGGAGGAGCAGGGTTTGATGCTGCGCACCGAGGACGACGACACACTGCGCCTGGTCTATCTGGCCAGTGGTTTGGATACCATCAACCTAACGCTAACCACCGACTACGGCACAGCCACGGCAACAGCTGTGATAGATGTAGTGGACTGCCGCACGGTGACACACTTCCCGTGGAGCGAAGACTTCGAGCATGGCTTCGACTGCTGGAGTATGCCTAACAGTGGACCCAATGTGTGGGACCTGCGCACCACCGGTGCCCACGGCGGCCAACGCGTGGCTTGCGCCACTATCCACGACGGTTATAACATTTACGACACCTTGATATCGCAACCCATTGTGGTGCCGACCGACGCTCACGGGCTGACGCTTTCGTGGTGGATGCGACACGACGCCAGCGCAGACCCCTCGAACTATCGCCGAATATGGGTGAAGGCACTCAATGCCGCCAACCCCGTCTGGAGTTCAGGTGACTCGCTGTTCTACCGCAACAGCACCGGCATCCCCACCTCGTGGCAGCAGTTCAGCGTCGACCTTGAGCCGTTGGCAGGGCAGACTGTCCGCCTGGCCTTCGTCGGCAGCAGCTACTACAGTGGCAAATACATCTATATTGATGACATTGAGATACGCTACACGCGTGAGCCGGTCATCAGCCTTGCAGTTTCGGCATCGAGAGTCTATGTTGGCGACACCGTCACCGCCACAGCAACACTTATCGAGGGTGACACCGCCGGTATCGTATGGTGGATGAACTCTCGCATGGCCGACATGGGGCAGGCTGACATCACCGGCAGCGGCCCACAGGTGCAGATAGCCTATCACGGCACGGGAATAGATACCATTGTCGCCTCGGCCACCAACGCCTACGGCTCCTTCGCCGACACTGCTTATGTGCGTGTCTGTCCCGTGCAGGATACCATACCGTGGGTGGCCAACTTCGTCAACGAATTGCCCTGCTGGCAGGTGATTAGCGGTGCATGCAATGTCGACAACAACTATGGCTACCTGAGTTTCACCGGTGCGGTGGCAACGCTGCCGGTGTATGTTCCAGATGACGGCAACGTGGTGGTGGAATACTCCTGTGCATACAGCTACTTCTACGGCAGCACAATCGTGATGGTCACCACCGATATGGTGCACTTCGATACTATTGGCAACGAGCCCTTCACTGACGGCACCCACCCGAGCACCCGCATACCCCTCGGTGCCTACGCGGGGCAGTATGTCCGCATGGTCTTCAAGGCGACGGGCGAGTTCCTGCAATACTACCTGACCAGTGTCCAGATACGCTACGCCAACGAGCCGGTGGTGCAGGCTGAGGCCGACGACGGCTACTTCCCCGGCACGCCGGTGACCCTCACGGCCTCGCTGCTGGAGGGCGACACCGTGAACCTCACCTACTCGTGGGCCTCCGCCATGACCCAGCGCGGCGACGCCACGCTGACCTTCGACGGCGGTCCGCAGGCGACCCTCGTCCCATCGGTTGGCGGTCCGGACACCGTCACCGTGTGGGCCACCAACAACCACGGCACCGACAGCACCACCATAGTGGTCAATATCAAGCCCTGCGCCACAGTGGACTCGCTGCCGTGGGTGGAGGACTTCAGCAACCAGTTCACCTGCTGGTGGCAGCCCGCGGGGAGCCAATGGTCGCCTGACAATACAGGCGTGATGGCCTGCGTGATCAAAGCTGCCACGATGGGCGACAACTGGCTTATCTCGCGTGCCATCGAGCTGCCCTATATGCCATCCGACGAGGGCGAGGGCATGCAGCTGTGGTGGGATGCCGCCGCCATCTTTGCCAACGGCCACACCTACAGCGTATGGATCACCACGGGCGACTACCGCGACACCGGCAGCTACACTCAGCTTGCCACCTACAGCGGGAACCTGCCTACATACAACAGCGGCTGGCGCACCCCACGTGTGGACCTCAGCGCCTATGCGGGAGATACGGTACACCTGGCTTTCCGCTACCAGACGCAGTATTACGAGGTCTCCAGCATTCCCGGCATCCTGGCCATCGACAATGTGCGCATCCTCGACACGCGGCCTCCGCAGGTCGCCATCGTGCCGCCCGTGCGTTGCTTTGTGGACGACACCGTCGTCTACCGTGCCAACCTCATCCACGGCGTGCAGAGCGGTATGAGCTACACGTGGCAATCTACTATGGAGCAGCACGGACTGGCCGATGTCAATTTCAATGACTCACTCATCTATGTTGTATACCACGCCGCCGGGAGCGACACCGTCAGCCTTGTTGCCAGCAACGCCTACGGCAGCGACACTGCTTGGACTGCAATGACGGTGAAGAACTGCCCCGCCGTCACGGTGCCGTGGTATGAAGACTTTGAGGTAGTCAACCCCTGCTGGTCAGGGTCGTGGACGCCAGACTACATTACATACACGTGGCTCGATTCCACCTCCCACGTGATGCATTCGACGCCCAACAGCTGGTATGCTTCGCCCTGGATCGACCTGCCCGACACCACGGGGCTGCAACTGATGTGGAACAAGAATGGCAATGCCAATAGCTTCATGAAGATATTCGTTTCGCCTACAGGCAGCATTGAGCCTGCCGACTTCACCGACACCCTCCTTTACAGAGAAACCCCCAACGGGTTTGACTCGCTGCCGCTCGATGCCTATGCCGGACGGCGAATCCGCGTGGCCTTTGCGCAGCTGGCGAGCAGCAACAACTCCGACTCCTACGTCCTCGACGATGTCCGCGTCGACTATAACCGCGCTGCGCCGCAGGTCTCGCTCACGGCCCCGCTCTTTGCCACATCCTTTGGTGACGCCATTACGGCTACGGCCACCCTGGGCAACATTGCCCCGGGAGTTACATACAGTTGGAGCTCCACCTTTGGAGTGGTGACCGCCATGGGCGCCCAATGCCGCATCAGCTATACTGTGGCGGGTGAAGATACCATCACGGTCGTTGCCAGCAACCTCTACGGCAGCGACACCGCATTGGCAGTGGTGACGGTGTACGATTGTGGTAGCATGACGACGGTACCATTCTTTGAAGACTTCAGCAACATTACAACCACCACATATCGTGTCCGTGGATGGCTGCCTCCCTGCTGGAATGCAACTTGGAACGGCGACACTCTCGGCCTTGCTCCGCATGTCATCACCACGGGTGGATACCAATGGATAGGCGACATACCCGACAACGCCCTACTGATGCAGGCCGGCACCTCGACAGGTTATGGTTCCCTGGCCGAAGTGGTGCTGCCTCGCTTTGCCGACAGTCTGCATCGCCTAATGATGGCCTTCGACTACCGCTTCGAGATCAACACCGGCACCCTTGTGGTAGGCTACTACGACGACACAGTCTTTACCGCTGTGGACACCCTAGCGAGACACACCGGCAATTATCGTCGCGACACGGTGTCATTCGCCATGCACAGCATTGCCAACAATCCCCACATAGCCATACGCTGGCAAAGCAATATCGGCTCATTTTTTGCTGTCGTCATAGACAATATAGAAGTATTTGTAGACAGCACACTCATTCCGCTAACGCCAGACACCGTCTGGCGCACGGTCACCGTGTTCTGCGACAGCACTATGGGTAGTGTCAGTGGCGGTGGAACTTACATGGACAGCAGCATGGTGACCATCACGGCCACAGCCAACGATGGCTACCACTTCACCAGCTGGAACGACGGCGACACTCATGTCGTTCGCAATATATTACTAGTCAGCGATACCGCCTTCACCGCCCACTTCGCTGTCGACACTCTCCCGACACCACCCACGCCAGACACCGTCTGGCGCACGGTCACAGTGCACATGCTGCTAGATAGTGGCGACACCCTCTTCGAGGCTGACGTTGTCTCCGTGACAGGAGCAGGCAGTTATCCTGACAGCACTCTGGTGACACTCACCGCCTACTATGATTATTACTACCCCTATTTCTGGTATTGGGTGACACCTGCCAACGACACACTGTATGACAACCCCTACAGCTTCGTCGTCACCTCCGACACCGTCATCAACGCCATCTTCGGTCCCATGTGCGTGGGTATCGACGGCACGGAAGGCGCTGCGCCCGATGTTGCCATACACCCCAACCCCGCCACAGGCGACGCCTACGTAAGTGTCGGCATGCCCTCGACAGTCACTGTCGTCGACTTGCAGGGCCGCACGATGCTGCAGCCGACGCACGTAGCCTCCTCGCTCTGCTTACAGCAGGGCACACTGCCGAAGGGCATCTACTTCGTCAGCGTCAGCAGCAGCGTCGGCGCTGTGGTGAAGAAGCTCGTCATACAGTAGCCAACCGCTATATTATCAACACACTATGCGCCACCTCCGGAGGTGGCGCATTTCTTTTTTGCTCCTATGTGGAAAAATCTTTGTATCTTTGCACTTGAAAGAGACAAACAATAAAACAACAAACAATATGAAACTCAACCGTATTTTAGCAGCAGGTTTGCTGGGCATGGCCCTCTTCGCGGCCAGCACCGCCGAAGCCTGCACCAATTTCCTGTTCACCAAGGGTGCCACCCGCGACGGCAGCACCATGATAACCTACGCCGCCGACAGCCACACGCTCTACGGCGAGCTGTACTACCGCAAGGCGGCCACCTATCCCGCCGGCACCATGTTCCAGGTCGTCGACTGGGACAGCGGCACGCCGCTGATCATGATACCCCAGGTGGCGCAGACCTACAGCGTCGTGGGCAACATGAACGAGCACCAGCTGGCCATCGGCGAGACCACCTACGGCGGCCGCGAGGAGCTGGCCAAAGAGATTGAGGGCGGCATCGACTACGGCAGCTACATCTACCTCACCCTGCAGCGTGCCAAGAATGCCCGCGAGGCAATCAAGGTCCTCGCCGGCTTCATGAAAGACTACCCCTACCACAGCGAGGGCGAGAGCTTCAGCATCGCCGACCCCAACGAGGTGTGGATCCTCGAGCTCATCGGCAAACGCCCCGGGACCGTCAAGCCCGAGCTGGCCAAGAAGCTGAAATATAAATACACCGACGGTGCCGTGTGGGTGGCACGCCGCATCCCCGACGGCTATGTGAGCGGTCACGCCAACCAGGCCCGCATCACCCAGTTCCCCCAGGAGGGCAAGAAGTTCCAGAAAGCCAAAGGCAAAGGCCTCCACAAGGTCATCAGCAGCAAGCACCTCGACTACCTCTTCGAGCCTGAGGTGGAGTGCGTCTACAGCGACGAGGTCATCACCTACGCCCGCGCCTGCGGCTGGTATGACGGCAAGGACGAGGACTTCTCCTTCTGCGACACCTACGCCCCGCTGACCTTCAGCGGCATGCGCGGCTGCGATGCCCGCGTCTACGCCATGTTCAACCGTGTGGCCAAAGGCATGCAGCGCTACGAGAAATACGCCATGGGCGATGCCAACGCCGAGCGCCTCCCCCTCTGGATACTGCCCGACCACAAGGTCGACGTCCACGAGGTGATGAACCTCATGCGCGACCACTATGAAGGCACCTCCATGGACATGACCAAGGACCTCGGCGCCGGCCCCTTCCAGTGCCCCTACCGCTGGCGTCCCATGGGCTTCGAGCTCGACGGCCACACCTACATCCACGAGCGCGCCACCTCGACCCAGCAGACAGGCTTCTCGTTCGTGGCACAGTGCCGCAGCTGGCTCCCCGACAAAGTCGGCGGCATCCTCTGGTTCGGCGTCGACGACACCTACAGCACCGTCTACTGCCCCATGTACTGCGGCATCACCGAAATCCCCGAGTGCTTCCGTCAGGGCAACGGCGACATGCTGACCTACAGCGAGACCGCGGCCTTCTGGCTCTTCAACCGCGTCACCAACTTCGTCTACAGCCGCTACAGCGACATGATCAAAGACCTGCAGCAGGTGCAGGATCGCCTTGAGACCAGCTATATCAAAGACGTGCAGAAATTCGACGACCGCGCCAAGCAGAACGACGGCGAGGCCCTCACCCAGCTGCTCAACGACTTCAGCGGCCGTCAGGCCAAGCGCATGATGAAAGAGTGGGACCAGCTCGACAAGTTCCTCCTCGTCAAGTACATGGACGGCAACATCAAGAAAGAGAAAGACGGCAAGTTCGAGCGTACCGCCACCGGCAACGCCGCCTTCCCCAGCCAGCCCCATTACCGCCAGGAATGGCAGCGCATGATCGTCAAGGATCACGGCGACGTCATCCGCGAGAAATAAGCGATGAACTGGTTGATACTCATCGTGGCAGGCCTCTGCGAAGTAGGCTTCGCCTTCTGTCTCGGCAAGACCAAAGGGCTCGCCGGCCTCCCCTACTGGGAGTGGCTGGCGGGCTTCGCCTTCTTCTACGTCCTCAGCGCCGTGCTGCTGGCCAAAGCCACGCAGAGCATACCCATAGGCACCGCCTACCCCGTCTGGACGGGCATCGGCGCCGTGGGTTCCGTGCTCCTCGGCATCTTCGTCTTCCACGAGCCCGCCACCTTCTGGCGCCTCTTCTTCATCACCACCCTGATAGCCTCCATCATAGGCCTCAAGATGCTCTCCCCGGAGTAGCTCTTATGCCTCGACCCTCTATGCCCCCTTCGTCGTATATGTCGTCGAAGGGGGCTTTTGTACATGCATCCCCATAGGGGAATGGGGCAGAGGGGTAAATAAGGAACATGTGCGCGCATATTGTAAAAATTTTGTATCTTTGCAGTTTAAAACAGAATGGATGGGACTGCTCGAAAGACTTATATCCATTTGGAAACAAAAGGATTGTAAAGAAACGGAGGAAGAGCCTGTGGCTAAATATCTGATAGTGGGACTGGGCAATGTGGGTGCCGAATACGAGGGCACGCGCCACAATGCGGGCTTCATGGTGGTCGACGCGCTGGCCAAGGAGGGCGATGCGCGGTGGAGCCTGGAGCGCCACGCCTACCGCACGGAGGTGCGCCACAAAGGCCGCGTGCTGGTGCTCATCAAGCCCACCACCTACATGAACCTCAGCGGCAAGGCCGTGAAGTACTGGCTGCAAGCCGAGAAGGTGGAGTTGCCGAACCTGATGGTGGTGGTCGACGACCTGGCCCTCGACCCGGGCATCGTCCGCATCAAGAAGCAGGGCGGTGCCGGCGGCCACAACGGGCTGACGGACATCGAGGCGGCCCTGGGGACGCCCAACTACAACCGCATGCGGATGGGTGTGGGCGACAAGTTCAGCCGAGGCCGTCAGGTGGACTATGTGCTGGGGCGCATGGAGGGCGAGGACCTGGTGCGGATGGAGGAGGCTGTGAAGACGGCCTGCGACGCCATCAAGTGCTACGCCACGCAGGGCATAGACCGCACGATGAACCTATACAACAAGAAAGGCAACGCCCACGGCAACGGTGCCGACGCTGAGCAGGGTGCCGAAGGGGCTAAGAAAGAATAGAGAAGGTATGAACCTGGTGCTTGACATAGGGAATACGGCTGTGAAGTGGGCCACCTTCGAGGGGCGCACGCTGCTGGAGCAGGGTCGCGACCTGCCCACCGACAAGCTGACTGAGGCCGAGGCTGTGCTGGCTTGCGCCAGCGGCAAGGTGCCCGACACGGTGTACGACCTGCCGCTGCTGACGTCGGAGACGCCGCTGCCCATACACCTTGACTACAAGACGCCGCAGACACTGGGGTCCGACCGCGTGGCTGCGGCCTGCGGGGCATGGAGCCTGCACCGCGGCGAGGCCTGCCTGGTGATTGACGCCGGCACCTGCATCACCGTCGACTTCGTGGACGGCGGCGGCACCTATCACGGCGGCGCCATCATGCCGGGCCTGAGGATGAATTTGCAGGCGTTGCATACTTTTACGGCGAAACTGCCGTTAATAGATATTGATGGGGTGACTAAAGCCCCCGTGCTGGGACGCTCGACGGAAGAGAGCATAGTGGCCGGAACGCTGGGCGCCACGCTGTTGGCGCTGGCGGGCTATGTGGCCCTCTACCGCGAGAAGAGTCCGGCGTTGCGTGTGCTGCTCACTGGAGGCGATGCACAGCGCCTTATGGCCGCCGGCGCCACCGGCTGGGAGCACCAGCCGCTACTGACAATGATAGGACTGAACGAGATACTGATGTGCGGAGAGTGATTGCAGAAAAAGAAGAATTGACAATGATGAAGAAAAGACTGATAATAGGATTGATGGGGTTTATGAGCCTTATGAGCCTGAGCGCCAAGGCGCAAAACGGCTTCAACCTGCCCTACTCGCAATACGGCCTCGGCGTCAGCGAGCTGCCGTTCAACATGCCTGTGGCATCGCGCATGGGCGGCGTGGTCTACACGCGTCAGGGCAACAACATCATCAACCCCTTCAACCCCGCCTCCTACGGCAGCATTGAGAAAGAGAGCTTCGTGTTCGACATGGGCTTCAACATACAGCTGAGCCGTCTGACCAGCGGCGACCAGCGCGCCAAGGATGCCGACGGCAACATCGGCTACCTGGCCATCGGCATGCCCATCACCGATTGGTGGAAGCTGTCGGCAGGCCTGATGCCCTACTCGTCGGTGGACTACTTCACCGTAGTGCCCTCGGCGAAAGGCAGCAACATGAAGACCGAGTTCAGCGGTGACGGCGGTGCCAACGAGGTCTTCGCCGGCATGGCCTTCAACCTGCTGGACAAGAAAAGCGACAAGCTGCAGGTGGGCTTCAACGTGGGCTACCTCACGGGTAAGATTGTCAAGTTGATGTCATACGTGACCACCGACACGTCGACCTACAATATCAACTCGCGCAAGGCGCAGGAGCTGAAGCTGGGCAACGTGCTGCTGGACTTCGGCGCGCAGTACCGTCACGCTCTCGGCGAGCGCTACACCCTCGGCGTGGGCATCGACTACAAGCCCTATATGAACATGAAGGTCAAAGAGAACGCCATGATATACACCTACCACGCCACCACCGAGGCGCTGCTGGACACCATCTTCCCCGCCCGTGGCGAGGACCCCGCGCAGCGCGGGCGTCTGGAGCAGGCGCACACTGTGGGTGTGGGTGTCAACCTGGAGCGCAACGGCCTGTGGCAGGTGGCCGCCGACATGACCTTTGGCGGCTGGCAAGGTCTGCGCCACACGGAGCCCGAGGGCTTCGACATCTTCGGCCATAGCCCCCTGCGCGGCGGCAGATACAGCAGCTATGCGCTGGGCTTCGAGAAGATGGTGAACATGAACGCACAGAACTACATAGGCCGCCTCGGCGTGAGCGTGGGCGCGCACATGGAGCAGGGGCTCATGTACATGACCACCGCCAGCGGTGAGCGCCGCGTGGACCAGTGGGGTGTGGGTGCCGGCATAACGCTGCCCATGCGCAAGGGTCGCTCGCTGCTCACCATCAGCGTGGGCTACAGCAGCATGGGCGACAAGGACATCATGCGCCGCGAATGCGTCACTTTCGGCATCGCCGTGAGCAGCTGCGAGCGCTGGTTCGTCAAACGGAAATACAACTAAGCAAGAAAAGGCCCGCAAGGGGTACTAAAGCAGAAAAGGACAGAAACAAATAAAACACAATAACAATGAAAACACTCAGAACATTGACCATCGGAGCGCTGCTGGCGGCCACCGCCCTGCCTGCAGCGGCACAGCTTGAGAAATGGGGCTGCAACGAAGAGGCTCTCGCCAACCCGCAGCCCATGATGGAGGCAGTGTCCCTCTACCAGGAGAACGTGAAGCAGTACAAGGCCTCGAAGGACCAGCGCTACCTGCAGGAAGCCTATCCGCAGTGGAAGACCATCGTCGCCAACTGCCCGAAGCAGAGCAAGAACCTCTACCTCAACGGTGCCAACATCTTGAAAGTGATGATTGCCAACGCCAAGAGCGACGAGGAGAAGAAAGCCTACATCGACGAGCTGATGGCCATGTACGACACCCGTATCGCCAAATACGGCGAGGCCGCCAAGTACACCGCCAAGAAGGCCAACGAGCTGGAGGAGATACTGAAAGAAGACGGTCTGCAGCAGTACTACGCCCTCTACAGCGAGGCTGTGAGGATCGGTGGCGACGACCTTGAGGCCGCCTACCTGGTGAAGTACATGGAAGCCACCATCAACTATGTGCGCGCCGGCTACGCCGAGCCCACGCTGGTGGTCGACAACTACGACATAGCCAGCGACCTGCTGGAGGACGAGCTGCAGCGCAATGCCGCCGACAGCGTGAAGGCTGCCACCATCCGCGGCTACATCGCCGGCGTCGAGGCTGCCTTCTCGCCCTATGCCAGCTGCGACCAGCTGGTGGAGATCTACGGCAAGAAGTTCGAGGCCGACCCCGAGAACGTGGACCTGCTGAAGAAAATCACCGGCATCATGATGCGCAAGCGCTGCACCGAGCAGGACCTCTTCTTCCGCGCCACAGAGAACCTCTACCGCCTGGAACCCAGCCCCGCCACAGCCATGCGCATGGGCCAGATGTGCATCTCGAAGAAACAGTACAACGACGCCATCAAGTACCTGAACGATGCCATCCAGGGTGTCGGCGACAAGGACAAATACAACGCCTACCTCTTCCTCGGCTATGCCCACACGGGTGCCAAGAACTGGGGTGCCGCCCGCGTGGCCTACAACAACGCTGCATCTGTCGACGCCACCAAGGGTGAGCCCTACCTGAGAATAGCCCTGCTGTACGCCTCCACCGTGAGCAGCGCCTCGGAAGACAACGTGGGCGGCAAGAGCGCCTACTGGGCAGCTGTGGATAAGCTGCAGCGCTCGAAGTCGGTGGAACCCACCGAGGAGAACATCGAGGCCTGCAACAGCCTCATCAACAGCTATGCAGCGCACTTCCCCTCGAAGACCGACGCCTTCATGGCAGGCCTCGAGAACGGCAAGTCCTTCAGGGTGCCCGGCTGGATAGGAGAATCGACAATAGTAAGAACCCGTTAAGCGAGTGAGGACATACACCAACGACAGAGTGATAGGGGCGTGGCGACAGCTTACGCTCCTATCGGCTTGTCTGTTTATGGCGCTGACGGTGGCATGCAAGAACGACAAAAGCATGCTGCAGGAAGACCGCAGCGACTCGGCCAGCCAGGAGGTTATCAACGCACGGATACACCGCACGGAGAACGGCAAGCTGCAGCTTGAGCTCAACGCCCCGATCATACAGAAATACGAAAAGCCGGTGGCCAAGACCATCTACAAGAGTCTCGGCGAACGGCGCGTGTCGATGACGCTCTATGACGACGGCGTCAGAGTAAAGACCTACATAGAAGCCGGCAGCGCCATATCATACGACGACCGCGACATCATGGAAGCCCATGACAGCGTGGTGGTGATAGACTACAGCAGCGGCGACACAATATATCTGTACGACCTGATATGGAACTCGGCCGAGGACAACATATACTCCGAACACCCCGTGCGTGCAAAGAACGGCAACCGCATCACGCTGGGTGACGGCTTCATGAGCGACCAGCGCTTGGAGAACATGCAGATTATCCGCCAGCGTGGAATTATAGAATTTGAAGACTGAACAGTATGCAACTGACAGCAAAAGAACTGGCCCGTGTGGTGAACGGCACCATAGAGGGCGACGAGAATGTCAAGGTGTGGAAACCTTGCAAGATAGAGGAGGGCTGCGAAGGCGGCATCACGTTCCTCGGCAACCCCAAGTATACGCACTACATCTACGAGCAACAGGCATCGATAGTCATTGTGCGCAAAGACTTTGTGGCCGAGCATCCTGTGAGCTCCACCCTCATACGTGTTGACAATCCCTATATCGCCGTAGCCCTGTTGTTGCACACCTTCAATGAGCGCACCAAGCCGCCCAAGGGCCGCTCGTGGCGCAGCCATGTGGGGCGTGGAAGCAAGATAGGCAAGCGCTGCTATATGGGGCCCTACGCTGTCGTTGGACGCCATACACAGATTGGCAACGATGTCAAGATATACCCCAACGTATGCATCGGCGACAACTGCAAGATTGGCGACGGCACCATCATCTATGCCGGAGTGAAGATATACGAAGGCGTCGAGATAGGCCGTAACTGCATCATCCATGCCGGTGCCGTGATAGGTTCCGACGGCTTCGGCTTCGCACCTGCCGGCGACGGCACATGGAACAAGATCGACCAGATAGGCAACGTGGTGCTGGAGGACGACGTGGAGATAGGCGCCAACACATGCATCGACCGTGCCACCATGGGTTCAACCATACTGCACAAAGGTGTTAAGATTGACAACCTGTGCCAGGTGGCACACAACGTGGTGATAGGACGCAATACCGCTATGGCCTCGCAGGTAGGCATTGCCGGCAGCTGCAAGGTTGGTGAGGAGTGCATCATCGCCGGTCAGGCCGGTCTGGTGGGCCACATCACCGTCGGCAACCACGTCACCATCGGCGCACAAAGCGGCGTGACCCACGGTGTGGCCGACAACGCTACAATCTTCGGCAGCCCCGCTTCCGACGCTGTAAAGCGTCGCAAGGTGGAGGTGCTGTTGCGCAACATCGACAAGATTGTAGAGCGTATAGACAAGCTGGAGCGCCGATGAAGGCTCGTAAGATTCTTCTGTTGTTCACCATAGTCATCGCCACTTTGCTGGCGTTGACTTTCCTATTTCCGCGCGAAGGCATCGCCGCGGGAGGCATCACTCTGCGCTTCCCGACGCTGCACGCCCTCGCATCGCGCGACAATGTCGGCACCACAGAGATAGCCAACGACACCGTCCCCAGTCAGATGAACCTGGGGGATTCCATAGCCTTCTACCGCAGGCTGGTAGACAGCAGCGCGCTGCGGTTCTGGCTACCGGAGCCCCACTACCTCGACGACTTCTGGCGGGCCGCCACAAATGCCCGGAAACAGAAACGTACCGTACGCATACTGCACTATGGCGACTCGCAGATAGAGCTCGACCACATCAGTTCCCGTCTGCGGGCCTACATGCAACGCACCTACGGTGGCGGTGGTCCCGGCATGCTGCCCTTCCAGACCATCACCCCCACCATGACTGTACGTCAGAGCAACAGCGGCGACCTGATACACCTTGCATCCTTCGGCGACAGCCTTGCTGTGCGCAGCCGGGGCAACTACGGCCTCATGATGCAGTGCTTCCGTCTTGAAGGGGGCAGCGCAACGGTCACCGTGAAGAGCGCCACCAGCAACCGTGTCGACGATGCTGCCAAGCGCTTTGAGCGTGTACGGCTGGTGGCCAACAATCGCGGTGGCCTCGTAGCCGACTTCACGAACCTCAAAAACAAAAAGGTAACACTGCAGAAGAATGCCCCTCAAGGTGTCGGGGCCCTCACGTGGCGCACCGACACCGTCACCAACGGTATCAGGCTGCATGTCAGCGGCAATGCCGATCTTTATGCCATCACCATCGATGCCGACAGCGGTGGCATCGCCGTCGACAACATACCCATGCGAGGCTGCTCAGGCCAGCAGTTCACACTCGTCAACGAACAGCTCCTCACCGCCGCCTATTCCACCCTCGACGTGGGCATGATTATCCTCCAGTTCGGCGGCAACACGGTGCCATACTTCAATAACTCCAAAGAGATTTCCACCTACTGCCGCTCGATAGCGAAACAGATAGCCTATGTGCACCGTTGCTGTCCCAAAGCCAAGCTGCTTTTCATAGGGCCCTCGGACATGAGCAAACGCATACGCGGCGAGGTGCAGACCTATCCTATAATCCCCGAGCTGATAGACAGCCTTGCTGCCACAGCCACAGCCAACGGCGCCGCCTACTGGAGCATCTACCACGCCATGGGAGGCCGCAACACCATGCCGCAATGGACACGCCAAGGGCTCGCCGGCAACGACTACATCCACTTCTCGCAGAAAGGTGCCGACAAGATGGGAGAACTGCTAGCCGAAGCCTTTGACAACAGCCACAGCCTATACCGTCTTGAGCAACGATGGGCACGGCTGAACCCAAGAGTAGATGAAAATGACATACAGAAAAGCGCGGCTAAAAAGAACCGCAAGGCACGCTTCAGCCGTCGTAGAATAGGAGGTAGCCGATGAAAAAGTACATACTCTTGCCATTCTTTGCCCTGATTGTCCTGTTCTTGCAGCAATCCGTGGCGCAAGACATTCCATACTACAAGTTCATACGCTACAGCGCCAACGTGCTGCACTACGATAGCGCCTCCCCCTCCATCAACCGGTTGCTCAACAGCTGGGAGCGCCTCCAGACAACCCATCAGGGCAACATAAGCATAGTCCATATCGGCGGCTCGCATGTGCAGGCCGGCAGCCTCACCAATGCCGTGCGCTGCAACATAATGGCCGACAATCCCGACCTCGTAGGCCCACGCGGCATGATCTTCCCCTACTCTGCCGCCGCCAAGTGCAACAACCCTGCCGACTATCGCGTGCATTGTCCGCAAAAGATGATACTCACCCGCAATGTCTACAAGGACCACACCTATCCCTTAGGCCTCTGCGGCATAGCTGTCACCGCCTCCGACACACTCACCGAAATTGCCATCAAACTCAACGAGCCGCGTGTCGACTACGCCACCAACCGCATCATACTCCTCGGTCACAGCGACCAAGGTGTGGTGCCGCGCCTGCGTATAGAAAACCGCGAGGTATATCCCTCATACATAGACAACCGCACCGACCGCTATCTCTTCAATCTAGGCCAAACCGTCGACTCATTCTGCATCGTTCTTCCCTGCCGCGAAGGCGACATGTTCTCCGTCACCGGCATCCTCCTCGACAACCGTCAGGCTGGCTTCAGCTACCACTCCATAGGCGTGAACGGCGCCTCGGTGCCCGACTATCTGCGCTGCCGCAACTTCGTGCGCGACCTGCGTCTGCTGCACCCCGATGTTGTAATCTTCGGCATCGGCATCAACGATGCCTCAGGCACCAACTTCGACACCGCAGCCTTCCGCCAGAACTACCTGCATCTCGTCGACTCCGTGCGGGCCGTCAACCCCGACTGTGCCTTCATCTTCGTCACCAACAACGACAGTTTCCGCAAAGTGAAGCGCCGATACAATGTCAACAACAACGGGGCTTTGGCACGCGAGGTATTCTACCGCCTCGCCCACGACACCGACGGCGCCGTGTGGGACCAATTCGAAGTGATGGGCGGCCTCAAATCGATGAACACCTGGTACAAGAACGGCTTGGCACAGAAAGACCGTGTACACTTCACATCTGCTGGCTATCAGCTCGTCGGCGACCTCTTCTATCAAGCCCTCAACGACGCCCTTAAGAAAAACCGCAGCAAGTGAACGACCTCTTACAATACCTCGTGCAGCTCTTCAGCTTCGACAGCTCGCATCCACTGCTGTTCACACAGATACACTTCTGGGCCTTCTTCCTCATCGTCTTCGCCGTCTACACCGTCTTCTGCACCGACCGCCCCCTGACACGCCACCGCCGTGTGGCGCGCAACGGATACCTCTTCGCCGTCAGCCTTCTGTTCTACTACAAGACCTCGGGGCTATTCATGCTGCTGCTCGTCTTCTCCACCCTGCTGGGCTGGTGGCTCGGCATACGAATGGACGCCACACCCTCGCAGCCGCGCCGCAAGGCCCTCATGGCCACTGGCGTGACAATAAACCTCCTTGTGCTCTGCTATTTCAAGTACGCCTACTTCTTCACCGACCTCTACAACGCCACCTTCGGCACCTCCGTCACCGTCGTCAACCACCTGGCGCTATGGGCCAACAACGCCCTCGGCACCAATCACTTTGACGCTTCGGTCATACTCCTTCCCGTTGGCATCTCCTTCTTCACCTTCCAGAACATCAGCTACATAGTGGATGTCTACAAGCGCAAGATAGCCCATGTGGGTAACATCCTCGACTTCGGCTTCTACACCTCGTTCTTCCCACAGCTCGTAGCAGGCCCCATCCTCCGCGCCGACCAGTTCGTGCCGCAGCTCTACCGCCCCTTCTTCCTCAGCCGCCGCCAGTTCGGCATCGCTGTCTTCTGGATACTCAACGGCTTGGTCAAGAAGCTTGTCCTCAGCGACTACCTGGCCGTCAACTTCGTCGACCGCATCTTTGAGAACCCCACGCTCTACACCCCCTTCGAAAACTTCTCGGCCCTGATGCTATACTCCATGCAGGTCTATGCCGACTTCTCGGGCTATACCGACATAGCCATCGGCGTGGCCATGATGATGGGCTTCTACCTGCCCACCAACTTCAACTCGCCCTACAAGGCCACCAACCCCGCCGACTTCTGGCGCCGCTGGCACATGTCGCTCTCCATCTGGCTGCGTGACTACCTCTACATACCCCTCGGCGGCAACCGCCACGCCGGTTTCCTCTCCTACTTCATCCTTGCCGCCATCCTTGCCATCGCCGCCTTCCGTCTGCGCAGCACTGCCTTCAGTATCGTAACGGCGGTCATCATCCTCGGCGTCGTGTTGCTCTACTTCCTGCGTCCCAGCCACCGCCGTGAGCTCGGCACCAACGTCAACAACATGGACACCATGCTCCTCGGCGGCCTATGGCACGGCTCGTCGCTCAACTTCATCACCTGGGGTGGCCTCAACGGCATAGGCATCCTCGTATACAAATGGTGGAAAAAACAGGGATGGATAACCCACATCATCACCCTCGCCGTAACCGCAGCGGTGCTCCTCCTGCTCAAGGCCACCGTCGGCGGACCGCTGCTCAACATGCTGTGTTTCATCGCTCTCGTGTGCCTCATCGTCTACTTTGTGCTGCACCTGCTGCCCCAGCATGCCAAAGGCACACAGCGCGCCTGGGTGGTGTGGACCACACTGCTCACCTTCGTCTTCATCTCCTTCACACGCCTCTTCTTCCGCAGCGGCACCAACCTCGACCCAGCCGAAGCCAACGAAGTGGCTTGGATGACAGCCTCGTTCATGGTGGGACAGATCGGCTCGCACTGGCAACTTGACCAGATACCCACAATCATAGGGCATTACTGGGCCCCCTTTCTACTCTTCGCCCTCGGCATGACGGTGCATTGGCTGCCCGTGCACTTCAAGCGCCGCTACCGCCTATGGTTTGCGCAGATGCCCCTGTGGCTCATGGGTATAACGATTGTCGTCGCGGTTTTCGTCCTCTACCAGTTCGTCACCGCCGACTTGCAGCCGTTCATCTATTTCCAATTCTGATCTGCTCCGTATCCCCTACGGAGCCAGTACGGCATTTCAACGATACTTCTTCAGTAGTTTTTCTGTGGTCCACTGAAATACTACTGAAGAAATGCCGTAGGGGCTCCGTAACGGCTCAATGCCAACTACCTGCCCGTCCGGGGGTCGACACCCATCATGGCGAGGTTGCGCTCCCAGGTGGCCACGAAGCGCGACGACACGTTGTCAAGATATTCATCGTCAGCAATATGCCACGCTATGGAGTCGCTGATGTGGCGCAGCAGCGGTGCGGGGTCGGCGACGTCGCCGCCGGCGGGCAACAACCGCCAGCAGAAACCTTCGCAACGCAGGCGCCCTTCGTAGAAGCGGCCGAAGCGGTCGACAAAATATTGCGAGAAGTAGACCGGCCGCTGCGAGAAGCTGCTGTCTACCAGCGCCATGGTAGCCATATGGCCGTTGAGGTTGATGTTGCAGACCTCCACGTCGGTGCGGCGGTGTTCCACCTGCTGGAGGTACCAGAGGGGGAAGGTGTCGTTGTCGCCGAGGGTGACGAGCAGGGCTCCGTTGTCGCACGACTGCAGGTGGTTGAGGGCGATATCATGTACCGAGTGGCTGGCGTGACGGTTGTGGTCGCTCCAGTTGCCCACCGCCAGGGTGAGCGGCGCCAGCAGCAGGAGCCATCGCCAACGGCGCAGGTCGATGCTGTCGGTTCCGACGCCTATCCAGAGGGCGAAGGCGTAGAACGACAGCACATAGGCGTAGTCGCGCTCGCGAGGTTCATAGCAGGGGTGGTTTAGGTAGAGGTTGAGCACCGCCCCGCCGAAGAGGAAGAGCAGCATCGTCACCCAGAAGCCCCAGTGGCTGCGCCTGCGGTGACGCAGCAAGCCCCAGAGGCCTAGCAGGAAGGGTAACACGAAGACAACGATGTGGTGGCTCTTGAGGTTCTCGCGGCCTATGAAGTTGTACATCAGGTAGCGGCAATGCATGTAGCCGAGCTGGTAGTTGACCCAGTAGACGGCGTTGCCAGCCACGCCGTCGAGGCCATAGGTCCAGTCCTGCCAGTTGGCGGCGTCGCGCTCGCGCCACATACGCGGGTAGAGCGGTGCTTTGGCATACTGGTCGCGCTTCATATACCGCATAAAGGCCTCTGGCGTCGAGGGATTGCCTTCGTTGATGGGCGGGTTGGCGGCGGCGCGCAAAGGGACTATAAGATAAGGCGTCAGGCCAAGACAGAAAAAGAGTGCCGCGAGGGGGATGACCCGCCCCCAGCGGCGGCAGCGCACCAGCGGCAGCAGGACGATGAGCGCAAGGGCGGGCAGGGTGAGCAGCGTCATCAGGTGCACACAGACGCCGAGCCCCATAAGCAGTGCAAGCAGCACGAGCAGGCGTGCGTCACCTTTGTGGCGATAGCATAAAGCTATCCACACATCGAGGGCACAGAAGAGCATGGCGAGGCCATAGACCTCGCTCTCGACGGCCGAGAACCAGGCTGTGTCGCAGAACAGATAGCAGAGGGCGCCGACGATGGCAGGCAGACGACGGCATCCCAACTCGCCGAGGGTGAGGAACAGCAAGCCTACGGTGAGGCCCCCTGCGATAGCCGAGAGGGCATTGCTCAGCGGAGCCACCAGCATGGGGTTGCCGAAGGAAAGAAGCATGAAAAGGTGTGAGAGGAGCTGGTAGAAAGGGGATCCCGGAGGATGGCCCACCTGCATCAGATAGCCTGTGGCTATGAACTCGCCGCAGTCCCACCACGACACCGAGGTGTCCATGGTGAGGAGGTAGACCGCAGTTGCGACAGTCGACAGCAGGGCGAAACCTGACAGCTGGCTACGCCGTGTGGGTTCCTCACCTCGGCCAAGTGCATGCCACCACGCATTTCCCTCCGCTCTGTCTGCCTTCTGCCCTCGGCTCGTCACCAGTTGACTACGGCCTTGTTGAAGATGTCTTCGCATAGTTCGGTGACGATCTCGCTCACGAGGCTGCTCTCGACGGCCGAGAAGTCGAGCGTGGCGGCATAGTCGCGGTAACGCGAGAACTGCTGCTCGAAGTCGGCATCCGGGTCTTTGGTGTTGACGAACTTGACTTTGACGGTTATGGTGAGGCGGTTCATGGAGACCTCGTCGCTGGCCGAGAGGGCCGAAGCACGTGTCTCGTAGCCGGTTATTTCGCCGCTGACCTGCAGGTCGCCGTCGCTGTTGGCGACATCGAGCGAGGTCTGGCTGGCGAACATCTGCATCAGTTCGTCGGTAAGTTTCTGGCTCAGCTGCGGGTTGACCGTGGAGGCATAGTTGGGGAATGTGGCCACAGAGATGGTCTTGGCCTCGGGCGGTATGGAGGCGCCGGTAAAGGAATAGCCACCGGTGCACCCCAGAAGCAGCAGGGAGCAGACGACACTAATAATCGCGCGAGTCTTCATCGATGCGTTGTTCGTCCTCCAATTGCCAGAGCAGGAAGCCCGACTCCTGCTGGATGTAGTTGAGCACAGCCACCTTGGTGACGAGGTCGGGCACCGCCGCCACTTCGCTGATGAGCTTGTCTATCTTTTCTTTGAAAGCTAAATCCATATTGTGATGATGTATTGTTATTATCCGTTCATACGGTTGTAGTAGTGCCACCAGAGCTCGGGAATCTCGTTTTCCATAGCGCGCTGGTAGTCGCTGTAGTGGCAAGGGATGAGGGTGTGTCGCTGGTAGCGCTCGCGGCGTTCGCTGTCGTCGCAAGGCACCTCCATCCACCAGCGGTCGCTGCGGAGGCTCTTGTAGAAGACGATGTCCATGCCGTGATCGGGCAACTCGACGGTGAAGCGCTTGTAGTGCTGCTTGTCGCGCGTCGGGAAGTCGCCGATGCGGTAGTGGAAGCCCTCGATGAAGAACCACACGGCATGAGCCAGCATGTGCGCCGTCTGCCCGTCGCGGTCGCGGTCGGGCGTCATCTCGAAGATGCCGAAACAGGAGGTCTTGTCACTCATGCCAGCAAAACGCGCTATCTGGCACAGCTGTTCGCCATAGAGGCCGTGAGGCGACGGGTTGGCGTTAGCGGGGGCATCGCCCTGGCGCACAGCGCTTATGTCGACAGCCACCACGTCGCTGTAGCGCACCAGCGGCTCGGCCTGCTCCATGTCGGCCTGCAGTTCGCCGACACGCTTGGTGCTGAACTTCAGCTCGTCCATGAGCTGCACCATCTCCTGGCCCACGAAATAGGTCTGGTAGCCCATAGCCACATAGTCGAAGAGGTAGTTGGGCTGCTGCAGGATGATGTGTTGCAGGTAGTTGCTGCTGTTTATCTGGTCGCCGCCGTCAAGGTTGAAGCGTGCGTCGACGGAGCAGATGTTGATGACGCGTCCAAGGACCTCGTAGGCCTTGTAGATGGGGAAGACGATGTCGTCGCTGCCGCCGAGGACGACGATGGTGATGCCCTGCTCCAGCAGCTGCTGGAAGGCCTCTATCACAGCGAAGTAGGTATCGCGGGGAGTGGCGCCGCAGACGAGGTTGCCGAGGTCGGCGAGACGTATGTCCTCGTGCGGTTTGGCAAGGCGGTAGAGATAGCGGCGTATCTGGTCGGGGGCGGCGGCGCAGCCACGATTGTAGACAGAGGCGCGGTCCTCGGGGACACCCACCAGCGCCAGCCTTACGCCGTCGAGCGACGGGAAGCCCGCTTCGGGTGTATGCGCCATTATATCGTCACCCAGCATGGGATGGAACTGCTCGCTATGGTAGTCCACAACGGCCATATCCACGGGCTCAAAATAGGTGCTAATATCCATTCTGATGCTTGTTAATGTTTATATAACGCAGGGGGGCTCCGATTATTGTGTAGTGTGGCAAAAACAAAAAACGGCGCTCCGTTGTGGCGGCACGCCGTATTTATGTGACCCTGCTGCGACTCGAACGCAGGACCTAGAGTTTAGAAGACTCTCGCTCTATCCAGCTGAGCTACAGGGCCAATGTCGGGACACCCAGATTCGAACTGGGGATCTCCTGCTCCCAAAGCAGGCGCGATAACCTGACTACGCTATATCCCGTCAATAGCAAAGGACGCCTTTTCGGGGGCGTCCTTTTGTTTGGCGGAGAAGGGGGGATTCGAACCCCCGGTACCCTAATCGAGTACGACAGTTTAGCAAACTGTTGGTTTCAGCCACTCACCCACCTCTCCGTGTGTTTCTCTTGACTAAAAAGCACCGCTTTTTCACTCTCGAAAAGCGGTGCAAAATTACGAACATTTTTAATACTGGCAAAATTTTTTTTCTTTTGCCGTTCTTTCAGACATGCGTCAAAGTGCCACGTTATTTCTTCTTGGCCTGATTGGCAACACTTTGCATCTTGGCGGCGATGACATCGGGGTCGCCAAGAAATTTATCTTCGACGAGGTTCATACGCTCGTCAAAAGTGAAAACATAAGGTACCGCCGTAGGCAAATTGAACTTAATTATCTCGTCGTTAGACATGCCTTTGAGCTCCTTGACGATGCCACGCAGCGAGTTGCCGTGAGCGACGACCATGAGGGTGTTGCGGTTGTCGAAAGCAGGCATAATGGTGCCGCGATAGTAGGGCATCAGGCGCTCGATGGTGTCTTTGAGGCTCTCGGTGAGCGGTATGAGGTTGTCGGGAATCTCGTTGTAGCGTGGGTCCATGCGGGGGCTGCGCTCGTCGTGCAAGTCGAGGGCCGGGGGCTGCACGTCGAAGGCACGACGCCAGAGCAGCACTTGCTCGTCGCCGTACTTGGCGGCGGTGTCGGCCTTGTTGAGGCCCTGGATAGCACCATAACTCTTCTCGTTGAGGCGCCAACTTTTCTGCACCGGCAGCCAGTCCATATCCATAGCATCGAGCATCTGGTTGAGTGTCTTCACCGCACGCTTCAGGTAGCTGGTGAAGCACAGTTCGGGGCGGTAACCCTCGGCTTTGAGAAGCTTGCCGGCCTCCCAGGCCTCCTTCATGCCGGCCTCGGTGAGGTCGACATCCGTCCAGCCGGTGAAGAGGTTGAGCTTATTCCAGGCGCTCTCGCCATGACGTACCAATATGAGTGTCTTCATTTCTTCTTCTTTGTGTTGTTAAACTTCACTTTCTCGCCTTTGGGGAAAGGTCCCTGCGGCAGTTTTCCTTTATATGCAAGCCACGCTATCGTGAAACCGCCCACGATGAACGGCAGGCTGAGAATCTGCCCCATGTTGAGCACCATCCCGGACTCGAAGTCCACCTGGTTGTTCTTAACGAACTCTATCAGCAGCCTCACGCCGAACAGCGCCACGAGCCACCAGCCGAAGATGGTGCCCGTCTTGAACTGCCCCTTCTTCCTTATATAATACCAGAGGCTTACGCCGAAGATGAGGAAGTAGCTCAGGCTCTCGTAGAGCTGCGTCGGATGCTTGGGCACCGTCTCGCCGTTGCGCACAAAGACGAAGCCCCACGGCAGCGTGGTCTCCACACCGTATATCTCGCTGTTGAAGAGGTTGCCCAGACGCACGAAGGCGCCGCCGAGGGCCACGACGACGACAAGCCTGTCGAGGAACCACCAGAAATTGAGGCCGTATTTCCTCTGGTACAGCCACAGCCCCACCAGAATACCTATAGCGGCACCATGACTCGCCAACCCCTGGAAACCAGTGTAGTGACCGTTCTGGAACGGCCATATAATCTCCACCCAATGTTCCGAGGTCAGGAAATAGTCGGGCTCATAGAACAGGCAGTGGCCGAGGCGGGCTCCTATGAGTATGGCCAGAAAGATATACAAGAACAGGCTGCCGAGATAGTCCTCCTTGACATTCTCTTGCTTGAACATACGTTCAATAATATAGTAGCCCAGCAGGAAGGCGACAAGGAAACCCATGGAATACCAACGCAGCCCAAAGGAGCCTATGTTGAATATCACAGGGTCTACGTTCCAGTGTATAGCTAACGGTAACATCGTCAATAATCTATAACCAATAACCTTTACTTGGCGTAGTTGATTGCACGAGTCTCGCGGATGACCGTCACCTTGATCTGACCCGGGTAAGTCATCTCGCTCTGTATCTGGCGCGAGAGGTCATAACTCAACTTCGTGGCCTCCACATCGTTCACCTTGTCGGCACCGACGATAACGCGCAGCTCGCGGCCAGCCTGGATGGCGTAGGTCTTCACCACGCCGGGGTACGACATAGCCATATCCTCGAGCTTCTTGAGGCGGTTGATATAGGCCTCTACGACCTCGCGGCGGGCGCCGGGACGGGCGCCGCTGATGGCGTCGGCCACCTGGATGATGGGGCTGATGAGGTTGGTCATCTCCACCTCGTCGTGGTGGGCGCCGATGGCGTTGCACACATCGGGGTGCTCCTTGTACTTCTCGGCGAGCTTCATGCCGAAGATGGCGTGCGGTATCTCGGGGTCGGTCTCAGGCACCTTGCCGATGTCGTGCAGCAGACCTGCGCGCTTGGCGAGCTTGGGGTTGAGGCCCAGCTCCGAGGCCATCGTGGCGGCCAGGTTAGCCACCTCGCGGCTGTGCTGCAGCAGGTTCTGGCCATAGCTGGAACGGTACTTCATGCGGCCCACCATGCGCATCAACTCGTGGTTCATGTTCAGGATGCCGAGGTCTATGCAGGTACGCTTACCCACCTCGTTGATCTCCTGCTCTATCTGGCGGCGGGTCTTGGCCACAACCTCCTCGATGCGTGCAGGGTGTATGCGGCCGTCGGTCACCAACTTGTGCAGCGACAGGCGTGCAATCTCGCGGCGTACCGGGTCAAAGCCGCTGATGATGATAGCGTCGGGCGAGTCGTCGATGATAATCTCCACACCCGTGAGGCTCTCCAAGGTGCGTATGTTACGGCCTTCGCGACCGATAATGCGGCCCTTGACCTCCTCGTTCTCAAGGTTGAAGACACTCACGGTGTTCTCCACGGCGGTCTCGGTGGCGGTGCGCTGGATGCTCTGGATGACGACCTTCTTGGCCTGTTCGGCGGCGGTGAGCTTGGCCTCTTCCACAATCTCCATGATCGAGGTCGATGCTTCGGCCCGGGCCTCTTCGGTCATCGAGTCGACGAGTTGCTTCTTGGCCTCTTCGGCGCTCATGCCGGCGATATGCTCCAGCTTGTCGATGCTTTCTTTGTAGACTTTCTCCACTTCGGCCTGGCGCTGGTGGAGGGATTCAATCTGCTTGTTGAGGTTGTCGCTCACCCCTTTGAGTTCGTTGCTCTTCTTCTGAAGGTCGTCGACTTTCTGGTTGAGGGTCTGCTCGCGTTGTTTGAGCTTGTTCTCGGCGTCGCGCATCTTGTTGTTCTGGTCGTTGACACGCTTGTCGTGCTCGCTCTTCATCTGCATGAACTGCTCTTTGGCCTGCAGGATTTTCTCTTTCTTGAGCATCTCGCCTTTCTCTTCGGCGTCTTTGAGCACTTGTTGACTTTTGCTCAGGAGTTTGTTGCGCAGCACGCCGGTGGTGAGCCACACGCCCACGCCGCCGCCTACGACCACTCCGATGATAATGAATAGTACTTCCATTGTGTGTGATGAGATTTTGTTTGTTGTGGGGACGGCGACTGGCAGGCGACGAGAGGGGAGCGAAAGAAAAAGAACTGCATCCGAAAGCCCTCCGGGAGTATTGGTAAACTCTGGAACTGTTAGGATTTGAGCGCCGGGCGTATCAGCTATTTTGCCTGCGGGGGCCAGAGGCCTCTGCGGGACAACCTACCCGCCCCTGAGCCGACTCGGTTTGTAAATGGTGTTGAGTTTACAAACTGTTTTGGGTCGGATGCAGTATTCCGTCGAGTACGCTGTCGATCGATTGCAGCCGCTCCGCCAGGTCGGTGTCTTTGTAGCGGAGCGAGTCCTGTATCTTGGTCAGTTGTGTAATCTGAGTCAATGCCACCATTGCCAGCAAGTCTTGATGGTCGTTATAGGCATACATGTTACCATACTGTTTTGCCTGCTCCTCGATGGTCTGTGCCGCTTTGCGCAGGACCGCCTCGTCGTGGGCGGCCACTCGCAGGCGGTAGGTCCGCCCCAGTATGTTTACCGATACCGATACCGTTTCCATCATTCCATCCCTTTCATTATCTCCAGACTTTTGTCAATGGTGCGAATCATCTGATTGATGGTCAGCTTCAATTCAGCACTGTCGTTTCCTTCAGTCAGCCTATTCCCTAATTTAACTAATTTGTTTTCCTGTTTTAAGTTATTAATTGTTATTTCACTTTTTTTGAGCGCTTCTTCGAGTTCCCAGATACGGTCGTCACGCTGTTCCACAAGGGAGCGGAGCCGATGCACCTCGTCGGCCAACTGCCTCACCTTGAACTCTATACCGCTTACGGTAGTTTCGAAATCGAACATAGTTCCGATATATCTGTTATACTATAAAAAGCGATGCAAAAATACAAAAGATTTCCGAACCGCGCAAAAAAAGTTTTCGCAGGAACAGCAAACGATGTCTTTTGCAACAGAGGTCAGTGGACTATCACCAGCCGTTTGTGGGTGGTTCCGCTTTTGGTATGGATGGTCATGATGTATGTGCCAGAGCGCATCTTCGAGACATCTATCGTCACCATATGACCGAAGACCGGCTCACTGTAGACGAGTACACCGGCGGCATCGTGAAGTTCGAGTCGCTGCAGGTTGAAGCTGGAGCTGATATGGACTTCGTCACGCGCAGGGTTGGGCTGCAAGAAGGTCAACTGCGAAAGCAACGTGGGCTCCGCTATACCCGTACTGTCGTTCGCATTGGTGTCGTTGGCGATGTAGAATGACACCGTATGGCTCCACGGCATTAAGGTCTTGTCACACTCGGACTGGAGGCTGACACCGTACATGGAACCCATACTGAGCCCTGTGATGGTGTACATCGCCTGGCCCGTGACGTCAACCGACGTCCATTGATTCTGCGGAACGTTGATGTGGCCGTAACGCAACGTAACGGCGGTGTAGTTGGGGAAGTCGTCCCATGTCACCATGGCCGACGAGCCCGACGGGAACACCTCCACATTGCCCACCGGCACGCAGGCATCCTCCGGTGGCACCGTGGTATCCACCTCAATGATGGGGTAGATCAACAGGACATCCAGATGATTTCGACTGCCGGGCCAATACCACGGTGTAGTCTGGAATGTGTTGTATTGGACACCTGTATGCGGATTGAATTGCACTTTCCATTTGTGCTTTATATTGAATGGTTGACACCAGTCACTCCACTCAATACCACCCATACCGTTGGATTGATATTCACTATTACAAACTATATATCCCAGATTTCTGTCTGTGCTCGCCGTCCCATACGTTGTGATACGGCCTAGGTTTGTTTTCCAACTAATGCCATAGCAAGTGCCTCCCACATAGAACGAGTCGTTGACATATATGGCAGAGTCGAAATAGTACTCATAAATGGGCACATACTGTTCATGGTAACAAATATTACAGCAACTATCGAGCGCACCGACCCCTCCCCAGCTGT
>JAEEGH010004503.1_pt1 | contig 35707 bp, 12 predicted proteins | sample 9134181 | NCBI WGS metagenome assembly JAEEGH01 (sample SAMN16246544, study PRJNA631951) | gut metagenome | biome: gut microbiome; feature: rumen; material: DP-attached | host: Bos | place: Iran: Karaj | collected 2018-10
CTCACTCCTGAGGAGAAGCAGGAGCTCAAGAAGTACCAGCGCCTGGCTGATGCCTTCACGCCACTGGCCAAGGGTATGAACTCTGAGTACGCCAACCAGAACGCCTACGATGCTATCAGCATCCACGGTGGTTCAGGCTTCATCATGGAGTACAAGAGCCAGCGTCTGTTCCGCGACGCCCGTATCTTCTCTATCTACGAGGGTACCACTCAGTTGCAGGTTGTAGCCGCTATCCGCTACATCACCAACGGCACCATGCTGGCTAACATCAAGGACATGCTGGCAGGTCTCGAGGTGAGCGACAGTCTGAAGAACCTGAAGGCTCGCGTAGAGAAGCTCGTTCCCGTTTACGAGGAGGCTCTCGCCAACGTGAAGGCTCTAGAGAATCAGGACGCTCAGGACTTCCTGGCTCGTCGTCTGTACGACATGACCGCCGAGCTGGTAATGAGCCTGCTTATCCTGCGCGACGCCACCAAGGCTCCTGAGCTCTTCGAGAAGAGTGCCAATGTCTACGTTCGCATGGCCGAGGAAGATGTATTCGGTAAGAGCGCTTACATCAAGGCCTTCCAAATAGAGGACCTCGACAGCTTCCGTGCTGCAGAGCCTGAGGCCGCAGCCGAGTAAGCTTCCGTCGCCTAATTATAAAGGAGTCCCGATAGAGTTAATCCTCTTCGGGACTTTTTTCATTAGTGTGATTTTTTTTAAATGCTGCCAGTTTTCTGGATTTTTTTTTGTTTGTTTCGAAAAAAAACATTAATTTTGTGCAGTCTTAGTATAGGCAACTAAATATGGGTATTAAAGATTCAAAGAGCATCCTCAAGTGTTTGGAGGAGACGATTCGTGAACAATGGGACTGCGACGCGTTGACTGATTATGGTACGGATGAGACATTTAAGTATCGTGACGTAGCAGTACGAATATGTTATCTGCACATGCTGTTCGAATCGCTGGGCATCAAACCTGGCGACAAGGTGGCGCTCTGCAGTAAGAACAGCAGCAACTGGGCTATCGCCATGCTGGCCGTGCTGACTTATCGTGCCGTGGCCGTGCCGTTGCTCCCTGATTACAGCAACGAGCAGTTGAGAATGCTTTGCGAGCATTGCGATGCAAAATTTATGATTGCCTCCCACCGACTGGCAAACTTATGGCCGGAAGGTCAGTGTCCCATGTATATGATTGACGTGGAGGACTTGCTTGCCATGACGCCTTCGGTATTCACCGATGATGTAGAGGATAAGGCCTATAATCTGTTTGCCCAGCGCTACCCCAACGGATATACCGCCAATGATGTACATTATGAGGCCGAACAGCCTGAGGATTTGATGATACTGAGCTACACCAGTGGTTCGACGGGCAATCCAAAGGGTGTGATGCTGCCTTGGCGCTCGCTAGAGTCGAATATGCAGTTTGCTAAGACTGCCCTGCCCAGTGAACGAGGCATGACCCTGTTTCTGATTCTGCCCATGGCCCACATGTTCGGCTTCGCCTTAGACTTTCTGTATGGCATCCTATGTGGAGCCCATCTGTATATCCTGAAAAAGGTACCTGCTCCGAAAGTGATGTTGAATGCTTTTGCCATCATCAGACCTCATTACTTCCTCTGTGTTCCTTTGGTGATGGAGAAAATCATCAGGCTCCGTGTGATACCACAAATGAAAAGGCCCTTCGTGAAAGTGATGTTGAAGATGCCAGGCATAAGGAATCTGATATGCCGAAAAATCCGCAAGCAGCTGACGGAAGCTCTTGGCGGCAATTTCTACGAGGTCATGATGGGTGGCGCACCTCTGAACAAAGAGGTGGAGAGAATTCTGCGTATGGTGGGTTTCAGATACACCATCGGTTATGGCATGACCGAGTGCGGCCCCATTATCACTTATTCCGACTGGAAGGAGCACCGTCAGGGTTCTTGTGGCAAAGCGGCTCTGAATATGGAAGTGAAGGTCGATAGCCCTGATCCGAAGAACATTCCCGGTGAGATTATCACCAAGGGACCCAATATGATGCTTGGCTATTACAAGAACGAGGATGCAACCAATAGCACCATTGACGAGAACGGTTGGTTACACACTGGTGACTTAGCCGTTATGGACAAAGACGGATTCTTCTACATCCTCGGTCGCAAGAAGAATATGCTGCTGGGTTCCAACGGACAGAACATCTACCCTGAAGAAGCTGAAGACCAAGTGGTCACCCATTCCATCTTTGAAGAGTGCGTGGTAGTGCAACGTGAGGGAAAACTGGTCGGACTTGTCTATGTGTCAGATGTTTTATTGCAAAAATTGGGGAAGAACCGTGATGAACTCGATTTGGAAGCCATCCGTAATAAGGTGAATGAACATCTGCCCCGCTATTGTCAGCTGTCAGCACTGGAACAGCGTGATACAGAGTTTGTGAAGACACCTAAGAAGAGTATCCGAAGATTCCTATACAAATAAAAATGTAAAAAGTAAAACGACATAATATCTAAAACAATATAACAATGAATACATATCCTTTACTACAGTCGCAATTGGGTATTTTCCTGCAATGCATACAAAACCCACAGTCTACGCAATATAATCTGCCTAATGCCGGTTTCATGCCTCCTACCGTTGATATAGAGCGGCTGATTGATGCCTGGCAACGGCTGATGGATGCCCGCCCGGAGTTCCGTACACGTTTCATGATCGACGACAACGGCGATCCCCGCCAGTGGAGCGACCCTGAGATGCAGATACCCATCGTCAGACGCAAGATGAGCGAGGATGAGGTACAGAAATATATTCACGACGGGCTAGTGCGTCCTTTCGACCTGCTCAGCGGCGAACCGTTGTTTAGGATAGAGTTCATTGAGACTGAGAAAGGCTGGTGGCAAATGACCGACGGTCATCATGTCGTATTCGACGGTATGTCGTTCACGCCTGTCATCATGCAGATAGATATCAACAAGGCATACATGGGGGAGGAGCTGACGCCCCATCCTTATGGCATGTATCAAGCTGCTGAGGACGAGGTCGCCACTTTCGGCACGGAGGTGTACGAAAAAGCCAAAGCCTACTATGCCGAGAAGTTTGCCGGTCTCGATTTTGCTACGCTGAGTCGCAGCGAGTCGGGTTCTATGGGCAAGATGGCACGCCGCTCAACGTTCATCAACCGCCAGTTGTGCGATGACTGGTGCAAGGAGCATGGTGTACCCATCAACCTCCTGTTCCAGGCAGCCTTCAGCCACATCCTGTCGGTGTTGTTGCGGCAGGAGAAAGTGGCCTACTTTACAGTGAACCACGGTAGAATGGATAAACGTCTACGCGAGTGCATTGGCATGTTCGTTAAGTCGGTGCCCATTCTGGCTGACTGTACCGCCGATACCACTGTAACTGAATTCATCAAGAGTTTCCGTACCGAATTGATGAGCACCATCCGCTATGGTGCCTATCCGTTCAACCACTTCTGTCGCGACCTGAAGATGACATCGGGCGTATCCTTCAATTTCCAGGCCTTGGCCGATATGGAGGAGGCGATGATTCTGGGCGACGAGCGCATCTACGGTATTCAGCCGGTGCGCGATATGATTGATGACGACATGACGGTGTTCATCTTCTTCAATGGAGAGAACTATGAGATGCGTGTTGAGTCAAGCAGTGCTATGAACGACGAAGCAACGTTGCAGATGATGGCCGATGCCATGTTGGCAACGATGAACAATATGATGGCAGCCCCAGACGGTAAGCTAAAAGATATTGCCATTGTTTCTCCTGAGGAAGAGCAGCAGTTGCTGGCGCTGTCGAAGGGCGAGACTCTGGACTATGACACCACCGAGACGTGGGTATCCCTTTTCCACCGTCAGGTGGAGACCCGTCCCGACGCCGTCGCCGTGGCCGATGCCGCTGGTACATATACCTATAAGGCACTCGACGAGGCCTCCGATGCCGTAGCACGATATCTGATTGCGCAAGGCCTCAAGGCCGATGATTTCGTTGCCATCCGCATGGACCGATCTCGCGAGTTCATGGCAGCCGCCTTAGGCTGTCACAAGGCGTCGGTTGGCTACGTGCCCATCGACCTGGACTATCCCGCCGAGCGTGTTGACTATATGCTGCAGGACAGTGGTGCCAAGCTCACCATTGACGAGCAGACCGTCAGTGAGGCCCTTGCCGGTTCATATAGCGGCACCCTCCTTCCTGCCACACCAGAGAACCTGGCTTACATGATCTACACATCAGGCTCTACGGGTCAGCCCAAGGGCGTGATGATCCAACATAAGGCCCTGCTCAACTTCGTCCACTTCATCCGCAAGGAGTGGCGTCTGAGTGAACATAGCCGCATAGCCTGCCACAGCAACTTCGCCTTCGACGCTGCCGTGGAGGACCTCTACCCCGTACTGACTACCGGAGGTACACTTTACATTGTTCCTGAGGAGGCACGACTGGACATCAGCCTTCTGCGACAGTACCTGAAGGACAATGCCATCACTGGCGGCTGCTATACCACACAGCTGGGACAGCTTCTGGGCAGCGACGCTCCGTTGGATGTTGACTACATCTGTCTGGGCGGTGAGAAGATGACTGCCGTTCCTCAGACCACTGGTCGTGTGCTGAATACCTATGGTCCGACGGAGTTTACCGTTGACTCCACCTTCTTTGAGGTAGATCCCAATAAGAGTTACGACAATATCCCCATCGGCCGTCCTCTGTACAACCTCTACGCCTTAGTACTCGACGGTAACGGTCACCTTGTACCCGAGGGAGCCGTGGGTGAGTTGTGTATGGCCGGTCCTCAGATGGCCAAGGGCTACTGGAACCGTCCTGACCTGACGGCTGAGAAGTTCTGCGATGTCACTATTGGTGGACGTACGATGAAGGTCTATCACACCGGCGACCTTGTTCGCTACAATGATAGCGGTGAGTTGGAGTTCCTGGGTCGTATTGACTTCCAGGTGAAGCTGCGCGGTTTCCGCATCGAGCTTGGTGAGATTGAGAGCCGTGCGAACCAGTTTGACGGCATCCAGCAGGTCGCCGCCGAGGTGAAGAACGGCCAGACGCTCTGTCTCTACTATACTGCTGCGACGGACATCGATAAGGAGGCTCTGAAAGCCTTCCTTGCCGAGACGCTTGCCGACTACATGGTGCCTTCAGCTCTGATGCAACTTGACGAGATGCCATTGACCCCCAACGGAAAGGTGAACCGCAAAGCACTGCCGGAACCAGCCATCAGCAGCTCCGCCGAATATGTAGAACCTGAAGGCGATGTGGAGCGCAAGGTTGCTGACACCATGCAGCAGATATTAAGACTGTCGCAACCCGTCGGTGCCCTGGATAGCTTCATGGAACTGGGTGGTGACTCCATCAAGGCCATCCGCTTGGTGAGCACCCTGCGCCAGCAGGATGTCAACATCGCTGTGGCCGATGTGATGAAACTCAAGACCGTGCGTGCTATTGCCGCTGCCCACACTGAATCAACTATTTCCATCAGTCAGGAGCCTTGGAACGGAGAAGTGGGTGACACACCTATCGTCAACTACTTCAAAGACCTGCATCTGCCCAAGCCCGCCCACTATCTGCAGAGCATGATGCTGCATTGCAGCGAACGTGTCGACAAAGCTGCCCTGCAGACTGCCTTTAACGCTATCACTACCCAGCACGACATGTTACGTGCCGTCTTCATCGGCGAGCATCTCATGGTGCGGGATGCAGATACCACCATCACCATCGAAGAGCAGGACATGACCGCTGCCGCCGATTTCCAAGCCGCTATCAAGGAGGCCGCCCAGGCCGTTCAGGCCGGCATCGACATGGAACAGGCACTACTGCGCATCGTGCTCTTCCACGCACCCTCAGCCGATTACTTATTCATAGCTGTCCACCATCTAATCATCGACGGTGTGTCATGGCGCATCCTGCTGACCGACCTTAACGATGCCTATCAACAGGCACTGGAGGGCAAGGACGTGGCTTTGCCTAAGAAGACACACACCTATCAGGACTATGCCAATGCTGCTGCCGAGTACATGGAAAGCTATATGCTGGATCAGGAACGACCATACTGGAACAAGGTGCAACAGGACATGGAACAGTTGCCCATGTCATTGGAGAAAGACTACGGCAGAACGTTCGGCCACCTCGCCGTGACGCTCGACACCGATGCCACTACGGCTTTCCTGACGGCTCGTGCCAGCGCGTTCAATGCCGACGTCAACGACCTGTTGTTGACAGCCGTAGGCCGCAGCTATCAGAAGACCACAGGACAGCAAGCCGTGTCGTTCCAGTTTGAAGGACACGGACGTGAGCAGATGGCCACTCCCTTGGTGACTGACCGTACCATTGGCTGGTTTACCTCCATCTATCCCGTCGTCCTACAACAACTTGGCGGCGAATTGCGCCACGACCTGCGTTTGACGAAGGAAGCCATGCACCGCGTGCCTAACAAAGGTGTTGGCTACCATGTGCTGCACTTTATGGGTGATACCATATTTGACCGCGACCACTCACCGCTGATTTGCTTCAACTACTTAGGCGAGATGGATGACACGCAGCAGGCAGATTCCGTCTTCACCCTGGCAACCGACGTGGAGGCTGGCGACGATTTCGCTGCAGAAAATGCCGGTGGCACCGACATTACCATCAACTGTGAAGTAAAGCATGGTGAGTTCCAACTCTATCTTGATTATAACAAGGCATTACTGACCGATGCCGCTGCCCGTGAGTTGGCAGACGGTACATTGGAGGAAATGCGTCAGCTGACCGACTTCCTGAACCAGTACGACGGACAGGAAATCACTGCCACTGACCTTGGCGAGACAGAATGGACTGACGCTGAGTTCCTGCGCGTCAGCCATGAGTTCGAACAGCGCGGCGAGCACCTGCAACGCATCTATCCGTTGCTGCCCATGCAGGAGTCGATGCTGCTGAAGCACCTGCAGGAGCCTGAATCATGGGCCTACCGCCAGGTGAACATCTTCGAGATGAACACGCTACCCACAGAGGCTCAGCTGCGCCAGGCCCTTGACCGTCTGGCCGAGCGCCACGAAGTGCTGCGTACCGCCATCATTCATGACGGTGTGACAGCTTATCGTCAGGCCATCGTTGACAGAAAGTTAGGCCTTCGAATGACCGACGTTAGCAGTGTGGCCGACCAGCGGGCTGCTGTCATGCAGTTGCGCGAAGACATCCTAAACCATGACTTCGACCTGCAACGCAAGCCCCTTATGGAGGTGGTGTGTGCCAAGCGCAGCGCCGACACTTGTTACCTGCTCGTCGTGACCCACCACATCATAGATGACGGCTGGTGTCTGATGATTTACATGAACGACCTCTTTGATCTCATTGACGGTAAGGAGCTACCGCAGCAGTCGCTGGATGGCCGCTACGAGGCTGCTGTCCGCGAAATCCTCTCGAAGGACCGCTATAAAGCCCTCAGCTACTGGCAACAGTTGCTGGATGGCTACGAAACGAAGGCCGAGATTCCGTCGAACGGAGAAGTTCCGGAACAGGAGCGCACCCCGGAACAGAACATGCAGATAGCCATCGATGCAGAGCAGACCGACCGACTGACCGCCCTGTGTCAGCAGGAGCAGGCCACACTGAGCAATGCCATCGAGCTAGCCTGGGGTTTGGTGCTGCAGACCTACAGCCGCACCGACGATGCCGTGTTTGCCAAGGTCGTGTCCGGTCGTGACAATACGAAGACCGATGTCAACGAGGTGGTGGGACTGTTCATCAACTCCGTTCCCGTCCGTGTCAAGACCACTAAAGAGAGTACTGCCCGCCAGATGCTGCGCACCCTGCAGCAACAAGCCGCTGAGAGCAGTGCCTATGACTTCTGCCCACTGGCTGAGATACAGAACCAGACCGAACTGGGTCGCGAACTGCTTCAGTCCGTCATTGCCTTTGAGAACTACGGCGGTGGTAGCGAAGATCAGGCGCCGCAGCGCAGTTTTGAGCTGAATGTGATAGACCTCGGTGAAGAGAACTTCGACGAGTTGAACCAGAACTCATTCATCGACAGCGAGGGCCGATTGGTGATGAACATCGTGTTCAACAACCATCATTACCGCGAGCAGGACATCCAGCGCGTACTGCAGATGTTCAAGGTGCTGGTAGAAGGCATGGTTGCCCAGCCCGACGCACCGCTTTGCAGTCTGCCAAGGATGAATGCCGACGACATGGCCCGTACGGTGGCCCTGTCGGAAGGCGAGACAATGGCATACAATGCCGATGAGACCTGGGTTGACATGTTCCAGCAGCGCGTCCGTGAGCATCCCGACAACATCTCTGTCGTCGACCGCACAAGCCAGCTGACCTACAAAGAGCTCGACGAACTGTCGGACCGTGTGGCTGCATGGCTCTTGGCCAAAGGTGTCACTCCTGGTGACTTCGTGGCCATCAAGATGGGCCGTGTGAAGGAGTTTGTCGTGGCCGTGCTCGGTGTTAACAAGACCGGTGCCGCATACGTGCCTGTTGACCCCGAATATCCACAGGACCGCATAGAGTACATGCTTGAAGACAGTGAGGCAAAGGTGGTGATAGACGAATTAACGTTCAATGTTCAACGTTCAACGTTCAATGTTCAACGTTCAAAGCCCTCAGACCTCAGACCTCGCCTCTGTACACCAACTACGCCATGTTACATGATTTACACTTCCGGCTCGACTGGCAAGCCCAAGGGTGTGGTCATCAGTCAGGCCAGCGTCCGTGCCTGTGCCGCATGGAACATCAAGGCCTTCTGTCTGGATGCCACGAAGAAGAACCTCCACCATCCCAGCTTCTCGTTCGACGCCTCCACCTTCGACCTGTTCTATCCCTTGGCTGCCGGTGCCGAGATACACATTCTCGACAACGAGTTGCGCAAGGACATGGACGGTATGGCCCGCTACATCAGTGAGCACCATATCACCGGTATGACACAGAGTACTGCCATCGGTATGGCATTGCTCAACCAGTACGATCTGGACATCGAATACATTATGCTTGGCGGCGAGAAATTCCTGCCTGTCAAGAAGACCACCACCAAGCTGTTCAACGGCTACGGTCCGACGGAGTTCACCTGCTGCTCGTCATATCACGTCATCGATCAGGACAAAGACATCGATATTCCCATCGGACGTGCCGTTCCCAACAGTGCCTCGTTCATCTGCGACATGAACGGCAACCTGCTACCGCAAGGTGTTGCAGGTGAATTGTGCCTTGCGGGCGTACAGATAGCCCAATGCTATTGGCATCGTCCGGAACTGACAGCAGAGAAGTTCTGTGACCGCCAGTTCGGCGACCGCACCTTCAAGGTGTATCGCACTGGCGATTTGGCCCGCTATAACGAGCAGGGTGAACTGGAGTTCATGGGTCGTATCGACACCCAGGTGAAGTTACGCGGTTTCCGCATTGAGCTGGGTGAAATAGAGAACCGAGCCTCTCAGTATGAGGGCATCCTTGCCGTGGCTGCCGAGGTGAAAACTGTCGGCGGTTCCCAGCACCTGGTGCTCTACTACACCGTGTCCAACGGTATCACCGTCGAAAAAGACCTTCTGCGCGACTTCATGTCCGAGACACTGACCGAATACATGGTTCCCGACGTCTATATGCCGCTCGACGCGATGCCGATGACCCCTGGCGGCAAGGTGAACCGTCGTGCGCTGCCCGCACCCGTCATCACCAGTTCCGCCGAATACGTCGAGCCTGAGGGCGACACCGAGCGCGCCGTTGCCGCTGCCATGCAGCAGATACTCGGCATGACGACTCCCGTGGGTGCACTCGACAGTTTCTACGAACTGGGTGGCGACTCCATCAAGGCCATCCGCTTGGTGAGCATCCTGCGCCAGCAGGGCATTGCCGTTCAGGTGGCCGACGTAATGAAGCTCAAGACCGTCCGTGCCATCGCCGGCATCAATTCCGATGACAGCGCCATGATGAGCATCAGTCAGGAGCCGTGGAGTGGCGAAGTGAGAGATAGTGCCATCTTCCGATTCTTCAAAGACCAGCATCTCGATGCTCCCAACCTCTTCCACCAGTCGTTGTTGCTGCGTTGCAACAAGCACATCGATACCGAGATGCTTCAGAAGGCCGTCGACGCCCTTGTACTGCATCACGACATGCTACGTGCCATTGTCAAAGACGACCACTTGTTTGTCCGCCCCGCTGACACCCGCATACTGCTGGCGCAGCGCGACCTCAGCGACGGCGAGACCGTTGACACCGCCTGCGAGACCATTATCGCGCAGATGGATATGGCGACGAGTCTGTTCGCACCGACACTGATCCATACTGCCGCTGGCGACTACCTATTCCTTGCCGCCCACCATGCCATCGTCGACGGCGTGTCGTGGCGTGTGCTGATGGAGGACCTCGACACCGCCTTCCGTCAGTTGACCGACGGTCTCCCCGTCAGCCTGCCTGTGAAGACCAATAGCTATAAGGACTATGTGGAAGCCCTTTACAGCTATCGCGACAGTTATACATTGCGTCAGGAGATACCCTATTGGGAGCGCCAGCAGAAGCTGTTGCTCAGCATACCCACTTCCGATGGCAAGGATCTCCACCGCCGCTTCCTGCGTACTAAGGTCAGCATGACCGCTGCCGACACAAAGGCCTTCTCCACTGCCCGCCTGTCCGCGTTCAATGCCGACGTCAACGACCTGTTGCTGACAGCAGTCAGTCGCAGCTATTGCCGCATGACGGGAGCCACCGCCATGTCCGTCAACTTCGAGGGCCACGGTCGCGAGCCGATGGATACCCTGCTCTACACCGACCGTACGGTAGGCTGGTTCACCTCCGTCTATCCCGTAGTCATCGAAAGTCTCACCGGTGACGCTCGCCACGACCTGCGTACGGTCAAAGAGACGCTCCACCGCATACCCAACAAAGGTCTGGGCTACAACATCCTGCGTTATATTGAAGGTCAGCATTGCAACGCCACACTCTCAAAGAGAGATTGCAACGCCACACTCTCAACGAGAGAACCCGTGGCATTCGACTGCGACCATGTGGCACAAATCGGTTTCAACTATCTTGGCGAGATGGATGGCGAGACCCCGCCCGACGCCGGCACCGCCTTCTTCACCATGCAGGACTACGGCAGCGACACACCGGCACAGCGCGACGTGTCCGGTCCCGACATAGCCATCAACTGTGAGATCAGCGGTGGCATCTTTACGCTGACGCTGGACTACAACGCCGACAAGTATCCGACGGCCGCGTCAGAACAGTTTGCCCACGATATTCTGGCCGAAATCAATACACTTACACAATACTTAGCCAGCCATCAGGAGCAGGAGGTAACGGCCACCGACCTGGGCGAGACAGAGTGGACCGACGAACAGTTTGAGCACGTCGTGGACGACTTCGCCACACGCGGCGAACGGCTGCAGCGTATCTATCCCCTCACCCCCATGCAGGAAGGTATGCTGTTGAAACACCTGCAGGAGCCTACTTCATGGGCCTACCGTCTCATCAGCATCTACGAGGCCGACGTTGTGCCCACGGAGGAACAGTTGCGTCGTGCCCTCGACCGACTGGCAGCGAAGCATGAGGTGCTGCGCACCGCCATCATCCATGAGGGCGTGGAGCAGTATCGCCAGGCCATCGTCGACCGACAATTAGGCCTGCAGATGGTGGATTTCCGCCATGAGAAAGATCCCGAGGCTGCCATCAAGGCCCTGCGCGCCGACATGCTTACCAACGGCTACGATCTCCAGCGCCGTCCGCTCTTACAGGTGGTATGTGCCCGTAAGACTGATGACAGTTGCTACCTGCTCATTGCTACCCATCACATCATTGTCGACGGATGGTGCATACAGCTCTATATGGGAGATCTGATGCGCTACCTGCAGCAAGAACTCACTGGCCTCCGTATCGTTGCTGACGAATTGAATACCGACGGACGCTACGAGGCTGCCGTTCGCGAAATTCTGGCAAAGGATAAGGACAAGGCCCTCGGCTACTGGCGTAACCTGCTTGACGGCTTTGAGACGAGGACTGAAATCCCATCATGGGGCGATGTGCCCGAAGCAGAACAGGCAAAGGAAGACACGCTGTCGATACAGGTGGATGCCGATGCTACTACACAATTGACGCAGCTCTGTCAGCAGCAGCATGCCACGCTGAGCAATGCTGTCGAGTTGGCTTGGGGTCTGGTGCTGCAGACCTACAGCCGCACTGACGATGCAGTGTTTGCCAAGGTCGTATCCGGTCGTGATAATACAAAGACGGATGTCAACGAAGTGGTAGGACTATTCATCAACTCCGTTCCTGTCCGCGTCAAGACCACCAAGGAGAGCACTTTCCGCCAGATGGTGCACACCCTCCAGCAACAAGCTGCCGAGACGAATGCCTACGACTTCTGCGCACTCGCAGAGATACAGCTGCAGTCTCCGCTGGGCAGCCAGTTGTTCCAGTCGGTAACCGCTTTTGAAAATTACAACAGCGGCAACGAATCTCAAGAAAGTTCGGCTGATTCTTTCAACCTCCGCCCGCTGGTCATGACGGAAGAAAACTTTGACGAGATAGCACAGACTGCATACGTCGATGACGAAGGACGATTGGTGCTGAACATTACATTCAACCGTCAGCACTACCGCCAGCAGGAAATAGAAAGAGTGCTTCAGTTGTTCCAGACGCTGTTGACAAGTTTTGTTCTTTCACCGGATGTACCATTGTCATCACTCGATCTCCTCACCAAGGAACAGCAGCTTGACATGACAGCCATTGGTGCTGGCAATACAGTTGACTATGACAAGACCGATACGTTGGTCAGCCTCTTCCGGAAGCAGGTGGCCAAGACACCTGATGCGCCTGCCGTCGTCTTCAAGGACAAGACGCTGACCTACCATGAGGTGGATACACTGACCGACCGTCTGGCCGCACACCTTATTAATAAATATAAGGTACAGCCTGAGGAGGCCGTCGGTGTGATGATAGACCGCTCGGAATTGATGGTAGTTTATCCAATGGCCATCATGAAGGCCGGAGCCACCTATATGCCACTGGACTATCACTTCCCTGCCGACCGTCTGCAGTACATGTGTCAGGATGCCGGTGTAAGGCTGGTGCTCTCTGAGGCACAACGAGTAAGCCAGGCCATGCCCGACTTCCAGGGCGATGTTCTCACAAACGATGTTTTGGCTACGCTACCGCCCTGCGACATCGAGTTCTCTCGGAGAGAGTGTGGCGTCGCATTGCCAGTTGTCAGTGCAGAACAACGCTATGTGCTGCTCTATACCTCCGGTTCCACTGGTATGCCGAAGGGCGTAGCCTTGGAACACCACAGCATCGTGAATTTCTGCCACTGGTATGTCAAGGAGTTCCAGATGACACCCACCGACCATGCTTTGGGCTATGCCAACTTCGGTTTCGATGCCCACATGATGGACATCTATCCGGCATTGACCATAGGTGCCTCCGTTTACATCATATCCAGCGAGATGCGTATGGATCTCATGGAAATGAACCAGTATATGGAAACGAACGCCATCAATATTGCCTTCATGACGACACAAGTGGGCTACATGTTCGCCACAGTTATCGAGAACAAGTCGCTCAGACTATTGTCGGTAGGTGGTGAGAAACTGATGCCTCTCCGAAAGCCTCGCTTTGATTTCTATAATGCCTATGGACCTACGGAGTGTACCATTGTCTCCACCTTATACAAGATCACCAGTGACTACGACTCTTCCCTCATCGGCCGACCTTTGGACAACTACCGATTGTTTGTGGTAGATGAAAGCCTTCGTCTGGTACCGAAAGGCGTGGCTGGAGAGCTCATTATTGCTGGTGAAGGCGTAGGCCGAGGCTATCTGCATCCTGCTGAGAAGGATGCCCATAAGTTCACTACGCTGTTTGGCCAGCCCTGTTACCGTACGGGTGACCTGGTGCGTTGGAGCGAAGATAATAACATCGAATTCTTAGGACGTATTGACGGACAGGTGAAACTGCGTGGCCTGCGTATTGAGATGGGCGAAATTGAGGCCCGCGCTACAAAGTATGAAGGTGTGAAACAGGTAGCCGCTGCCGTCAAGAAGATTGGAGGCGTGGAAAACCTATGTCTCTATTATACAGCAGAAACCCCAGACCAGACTATCGACCAAGATGCGTTGAAAGCCTTCCTGGCCGAGACGCTTACCGACTTTATGGTACCAACCGCCTATATGCAGCTCGACACAATGCCACTGAACGCCAACGGTAAGATAGACCGCAAGAACCTGCCAGAGCCGAAGGTGGAATTGGAAGAAATCGTGCCGCCAGAGACGGATATGGAAAAGAAACTGTTTGACCTCATTTCCGAACAACTGAAAACCAAGGACTTTGGTGTGACCAATAATCTTATATCACTAGGTATGAGTTCATTGGCCGCTATGCGCCTAAGTGCTGTTCTTCAGCAGGAGATGGGACTGGAACTCCAGATGAAAGAGCTTCTTGAGAATCCTACCATCCGTCATATAGCTCAAATGGCTGACAGTGGTGAGTTGAAGAAGACTTCATCCATGCGCCTTGGCGGTAATGCTCCAAAGGCAGGCGGAAATAATCCGCTGCAGAAGCGCAGTGAGGGCAGCATTGCAACGCCACACTCTCAAAGAGAGAACCCCTTGCAAAAACGCAGTACAGGCACTAATCCATTGGAGAAGCGTCCAGGAAATCCGTTGGAGAAACGGAATAATAACCCATTGGAAAAACGTCCAAGTAATCCGTTGCTTAAACGAGACAATGCAACGCCACACTCTCAAGGAGAGAACACTGATAACACAGATAAATAGCAAACAATATTATTGGAATCATGACACAATTTGATATCAATCGCAAGAATCTATACGAAGACCTCCTCGGACTTGGTTATTTCAAGGATGAGGACGGAACTATCAATTTCCCCTTTGAGGACTTTTGTGAGTCGATGGCTGATGAAGATACGGTCAGAACACTCTACAACAATCTGATAGAGGATGGTTTCTATCAAGATGCTGATGGCAATGTCACCATGAGTGAGGAGGAATTTGTAGGAAACCTATGCGACAACCGTGTACTGTTAGATTATTACCCACTGACGGAAAATCAACGAGGCGTTCTGCTGGATTGGGAGATGAATCGAGATACCACACAATACAATATCCCCACCGCGTGGCATTTCAAGAAGATGGATGCCGAATTCCTAGCTACAGCACTTCGCAAAGTGGTTGATGCGCACAGCTACGTAAAGACGCGCTTTGTGCGACGTGACGGAGACGTGATGCAGATGCGCCGTGATGGGGAACCTGCCATGGTTAGTGTCACCGCACTTGATAGCGAACCCGACACAACATTCTTCCAAGAGCGTGTGCGCCCGTTCAATCCTTTCGAAGACGACTTGTACCGACTGGAGATCTATCGTTGGGGAGAAGAGGTCTATCTGTTTAAGGATTTCCATCATCTGGTGGACGACGGTTTGTCGGAGGGCGTGTTCTTCGAGGATGTCATGAAGGCATTTACCGGCGAAACGTTGGTAGATGAAAGCTATACGGCCTATGATTTCGCACTCTACGAGCAGGAACTGCGAAACAGCGACCGATACGAGGAGGCGCAAACCTATTTTGACGGACTGCTACAGGGTTTGGAATCGTTCAAGTATCCGTATTCCCATGTGCTTGACGAAGCTGACGCGAAGAAAGGATCACTGACGGTTGAAATATCAGCTACCGATCAAATCAATCGTTTTTGCCAACAGTTGGGCATCACAGCCAACGCCTATTTCCAGACGGTTGCCACCCAAGTGATGCATCGTTTGACGCGTGAAGACAATGTCGTGATGGCAACCATCTCTAACGGACGTGCGCTGAGTCAGATGCAACATATCATTGGCATGTTCGTCAAGACGCTGCCACTGGTCTATAAACATGCTGATGACATTAAAACGTTTGAACAAGCTGCCAAGCAGATGCACAAACAGAATGCGGAAACCATCTCGCGTGATTTCTATCCTTTCACAGAGATGACGCAACGGTACGGCATCTATCCCGAGATACTATACGCCTATCAAGGTGGTGTCACTGATAGTGTGAATACGGGCGAAGATAGTGGTATAGAGTCCATTCCCGTTACACTCGACACAGCCAAGATGCCAATAGAGCTGACTTTTGCACCCAATGAGCAGGGACATTACGTCGTACTGATTACTTGGGACACAGCATGCTATAACCATCACGACATGGAGGTGCTTGCTAAAGCCATGGCTACGTATGCTGCCAATGCATCCCAGAAAGGTATGATGCTGGCTGACATCGAACTACTTACACCTGACGAGCAGCAAGCGCTGATGAAGTTGGGACAGGGCAAAAAAATAGACTATGACAAGAACGACACATTCATCCATGCTTTCAAACGTCAGGCAGAGAAAACACCTGATGCTCTTGCCATTGCCGACAACAAACGGGAACTGACTTACCGTGAGGCCGACGAACAGTCAGACACATTGGCCCACCTACTGGTGGAGGCTGGTGTCTGCCCCGATGATTTCGTTGGCGTGATGTTGGAACGTACGGTGCTGTTCCCCGTTTCTGTCCTGGCCGTCCATAAGGCTGCCGCCGCCTATGCACCGTTGGACATGGAATATCCCAACGAGCGTCTGAGTTACATGATGGAAAACTCTGAGATGCGTGTCATGATTACCACCCACGACGTGCTGGCGATGAAACAGCAGGAGGGTGGACTTGAACTGGGAGCAATAAAGCCTTTCTTCATAGACGATGCGGATTTGACCCAGCGCACAGAACCTATCATGAAGACTACGCCCGACAATCTCGCCTACATGATCTATACGTCAGGTTCGACGGGTAAGCCAAAGGGCGTTATGCTCCATCAGCGTGGACTTCGTGCCTATATCGCTTCTATCGTCGATGTCTTGCAATTGACGGCTGAAGACCGCATATCCCTGCATCGTGCTTTCTCGTTCGACTCACACATCCACGACCTTTATCCCGTGCTGACGGTTGGTGGTAGTGTGCATGTGATGCCGACGGAAATCCGAAAGGATATGAAAGGTTTGCGTGACTTCATTGTCGATAGGAAAATTACAGGCGGTGGCTATACCACGTCATTAGGTGCCATGCTGCTTGATAGTTATCAGTTGCCGCAACGCTATATGACACTGTCGGGAGAGAAAATGGTGGGTCTCGTCAGTGGCGACGTACAATTGGTCAATGGTTATGGCCCGACAGAGTGTACTGACCTTATTACAACTTATTGTTTAGACAAGGGACGAGTGTATAAAGATATACCTGTCGGTCGTCCCATGGCCAACGGCTATTGCTTCATCGTGGACAAAAACAACAAACTAGTGCCCAATGGCGTGGCTGGTGAATTGTGTTTTGCTGGTGTACAGGTGGGACGTGGCTATTGGCGTTTGCCGGAACTGACTGAGAAAGTCTTTGGCGACTGTCCTTTCCTGCCGCTACAGGAGAATGGCAAGCCTATGCGCATGTATCACACTGGCGACCTGTGCCGGTGGAACAATGAGGATGTCATTGAATGCTTAGGACGTATAGACAACCAAGTGAAGTTGCGTGGTTTCCGAGTAGAACTTGGCGAAATAGAGGCTCAGGCTCAGAACCATGAGGGGATTGAGAAGGCTGTGGCTGCCGTTCGCGAGGTGGTGGGCATGCAGCATCTGGTGCTCTACTACACCGTGAAGGAAGGCTGTGAGGTAAGCAAGGATGAACTGAGCAGCTTCTTGGAGAATTCGGAACTGGCAGAATATATGCGCCCCGAAATCTACATGCCGTTGGATGATTTCCCCTATCTGCCGAATGGCAAGGTAAACCGCCGACAACTGCCTGACCCGGTGGTGAAGGCAGAGAATGTGGTGATGCCGGAGAATGAACAGGAACAGCAAATATTCGACATCGCATGCCGCATCCTGCGTCATGACCAGTTTGGTGTCACTACTAACTTGGTATCGGTGGGCTTGAACTCGCTGTCGGCCATGAAACTGGTTGCGACCATCCTTCAGGAACTGAACCTGCAAGTGAAGATAGCAGACGTCATGAAACAACCCACGGTGCGTGCTATCGTGGCGCTCATTGACCATTATCCATTGACCATTGACCATTCTAAACTGAAGCCTTACGAACCACGGGAGCTCTATCCACTGACGGAGAACCAGCGAGGTGTGTATCTGGACTGGGAGATGCATCGCGACACCACGCAATATAACATACCTCATCTTTACAAATTCACGCAGATGGATGCCGAACGGCTTGCCGATGCATTGCGCACGGCGGTTGATGCACACCCCAGCCTGAAGACACGTTTTGCCCTCGAGAATGGCGACGTGGTGCAGAAATTATGTGACGAACCGGCACAGGTGGACTTGTTGCGAAAAGAGAAGCAAGGCGATGTTGCCTTCTTCCAGCAGCAGGTGCGACCGTTCGACCTGTTGAGCGACCGTCTCTACCGCCTAACAGTCTACGAGATGAGCGATGCTGTTTACGTGCTTTTCGACGTACACCACATCGTGTTCGACGGTCTTTCGACCAGCGTATTCATGCGTGATGTGATGACGGCCTACGAGGGTGGGGAGGTAAGCAAAGAGATTGTGACAGCTTTTGATTTTGCACTCTACGAACAGGAACGTGTCACTAGTGATGAGTTCAAAGAGGCAGAACAATACTTCGATGCATTGGTGGGAGATGCCAGTGCACTGAACTATCCCGACTCAGCACTGCCAAGCGGGAGCAAGACGAGCCCTGTACAAGTGTCGATAGCCAAGGACGCCATCGATGCGTTCTGCAGTGCGAACAATGTGACTCCAAATAGTTTCCTGCATGCAGCCTTTGCTCATGTCATGGGCAGGCTGACACGTGAACAGACGCCCCTCTACCTGACTATCAGTAACGGCCGATCGGCAAGTATTGCCTTACAGGAATGTACGGGTATGTTTGTGAAGACATTGCCGGTGGTGGTCTCTGCAAAAACCACAGATAGCGATAGCGTGGCAGACTATGTGAGTGCCGTCCACCAGCAGTTGCAGGACAGCTATGCCCACGAGTTCTATCCCTACACACGTATTGTGGAACGTTATGGTTTGCGTTCGGGCGTGATGTTTGTTTATCAAGGTGGTCTTTTCGAGGGTGGACAGGTCAGTGGTGTGGAACAGATACCATTAGAGCTGGACACCATCAAGTTCCCGTTGAATGTGGTTTCCTATCCAGACGGCGACCATTACTGTCTCAACATCGAATACGATGGTGAACGCTACTCACGTGAGGATATTGAAACGATAGGTAAATCTATTGCTAATGTCGCACAAAGCATGGCAACTGTAAACAATGTGGCTGACATCACCATGATTAGCCAGGAGGAGCGGGCTGCCCTGATTTCTTTGTCGAAGGGTGCGGAAATGGACTACGACCAAAGCAAGACGTGGCTTGACCTTTTTGAAGAGCAGGTGCAGAAGGCTCCTGATGCCTTGGCCGTTGCCGACACAGACGGTCAGCTGACATACGGTGAGCTGGACAAATGGTCGGACGAGCTTGCCGCATGGCTACAAAACCAGCAGGTGCATCCTGATGAGTTTGTTGCCCTCCATATGGACCGCACAAAGGAATTTGTCGTAGCAGTGGTAGGCGTCCACAAGGTAGGTGCAGCCTATCTTCCCATTGACCCGGAGTATCCGGAAGACCGCATCAATTTTATGCTTTCCGACAGCGAAGCTCGACTGGTGATAGACAAATTGACAATTGATAATGGACAATTGACAATTAATGACAAGGAGGCTGATGTTCAACGTTCAACGTTCAATGTTCAACGTTCAACGTTCAATGTTCAACGTTCAAAGCCTTCGCCGGAGAATCTGGCCTATATGATTTATACCTCCGGTTCTACGGGACAGCCCAAAGGTGTGATGCTGCACCATCGTGGACTGATGAACTTCACGTTGGCCACCATCGGCATCAACGAACTGACGTCGGCTGATCGTATCAGTAGTCACCGCTCGTTCTCATTTGATGCACACATAGAGGACATCTTCCCCACATTGGCTGTGGGAGCCTCTGTACACATCATGCCGCAGGAGATACGCAAGGACCTGGACGCTATCTATAACTTCCTCGTAAAACATCAGATTACCGGTGGAGGCTATACGACGTCTATCGCCAAACTCTTGCTGACGAACTACGACCTGCAGCAGCGTTTCATCACTTGTGGTGGCGAGGCACTGACTAATGTGGTAAGCGACCGCGTACAGATCATCAATGTGTATGGTCCCACGGAGTGTACCGACCATATTGCCACCTACAAGCTGGAGCGTGGGCGGAGCTACAAGACCATTCCTATTGGCCGACCGTTCCCCAATGGCTACTGCTTCATTATGGACGGCCGTGGCGACCTGATGCCGAAGGGTGTGGCTGGCGAATTGTGCTATGCCGGTCCTCAGCGAGGGTACGGCTACTGGCATCTGGATGACCTGACGAAGGAGGCGTTCACAAAGATACAATTGAACAACACCACGTATGAGATCTACAAGACTGGTGACCTGGCCCGATATAATGAGGAAGGACTCATAGAATGCTTAGGACGTATTGACAATCAGGTGAAGCTGCGCGGCTTCCGTATAGAAATGGGCGAGATAGAATCAGCCGCTCTCTCTTGTGAGGGTATTCAGTTGGCTGCTGCGGAAGTGAAAACCGTGTTCGGTGCGCCACACCTCATTTTATACTACACGACAAAAGACGGTGTTCAAGTGAATGAAGAATCGCTGCGGAGGCATTTCGCTGCTTCATCATTGGCTACCTATATGCATCCGGAGTTCTATGTCGCTTTGGAGGCCATGCCGTTGCTGCCCAATGGCAAGGTAGACCGTCGTTCGCTGCCTGAACCGCAGTTGACCATGGGCGAAATTGTTGCCCCTGAGACCGATATGGAACGTGAGGTGTTTGCACTGGCGACGGAGATATTGGGCACCGAGGAGTTTGGCGTCACCACCAATCTTGTGGCGATGGGACTGACCTCGCTGTCGGCTATGCGTCTGAGTGCAGGTATTCAACAGCATACTGGCTGTGCGGTGAGAATGGCCGACATCATGGCCCATCCGTCGGTAAGGGAAATCGCCGCCCAGATGGAGAGTGGTGCAGGCAGTCAGTTACATGCCTATGAGGAGCGTAATAGCTATCCCGTCACTGAGAACCAGCGCGGTATCATTCTTGACTGGGAGACGCATAAGAATACGACGCAATATAATGTTCCTGCGCTGTACAGATTTACTGACATTGATGCCGAAAGGTTGCAGGAAGCATTGTGTGCGGCTGTGGATGCCCATTCGTACATGAAGACGAAGTTCATGATGAGCAAGGGTACCTATATGCAGCGACGCCGTTACCACAGTCTGCCCAAGGTTTCGCTGACGGTACTCGACTATGAACCCGACACTTCTTTCTTCCAGGAAAGGGTACGGCCGTTCAACCTTTATTCCGATACGCTTTACCGTATCGAGCTCTATAAGACGCCGAAGTATGTGTACTTGTTCTTTGACAAGCATCATGTCATTTTCGACGGAATGTCTGGCGGTGTCTTCATCCGTGACGTGCTCAGAGCCTATCAGGGCGAGACAATCCAGCCGGAGGCGTTCTCGGCATTCGACTTTGCATTGTACGAACAGGAGCTTGTGGGCAGCCCGAGGTTCTTGGAGGCTGAGCAGCGGTGGGACGACCTTTTCGGTGGTGCTACGGCACTGACCTACCCGACGTCACAGCATCCGAGCGGTGAGGATACGGCAAATGTCAAGGTCAGAATTCCGGCCGACGACATCAACCGTTTCTGCACCATACATGGTGTGACGGCTAACAGTTTCCTCGAGGCAGCTTTCGCAGAAGCCATGCAACGGCTCACCCACGAGGACATGCCGCTATACCTGACCGTCAGTAACGGTCGTGATGCCGGTGCTGAGCTTATGAACTGCGTGGGCATGTTTGTCAAGACACTGCCTGTGGTGTATCCGTCGTTCCAGAAAGTTGACGTTGAGACCGCAGAACTGGTAACGGCGATGCATGCCCAGTTGCAGGCAACGTACGAACAGGACTTCTATCCTTACACCCGACTCGTGGAGCGTCACGGTCTACGTCCAGGTATGATGTTTGTTTACCAAGGCGGACTGGAAGAGGGTAACCAGCAGATAGAAGGAGCCGACCAGATTGCCCTCACGCTTGACACGACCAAGTTCCCGCTGACAGTCTTTGCCTATCCTGTTGATGAGGGCTACGAGTTAACGGTGGAATACGACGGACAGATGTATAGTGAGACTGACATGATGACTGTCGCTCAGACCATAGCCAACATAGCGCGACAGATGGCCGTGAAGCATCTGATCAGCGAAATAAAGATGCTGGACGACGATGAGGAGGCTCGTATTATCTCCATATCGACCGGCAAGCATTTGCCAGTAGATGTAGGGATGACATTTGCCAAAGCCTTCGAGACGCGGGCCGCCGCCTGTCCTGATGCAGTAGCAGTGGTGGACAAGAGCAGCCAGCTGACCTATCAGCAGCTTAGTCACTACTCTGACGTCCTCGCCCATCGTCTGTTGGATGAAGGTGTGGGTGCAGACGACTTCGTGTGTGTCATGCTTGACCGCATGAAGGAGTTCCCCTTGGCAGTATTGGCCATCCATAAGGTGGGTGCCGCCTATACGCCTCTGGACTATGAGTATCCGAACGACCGTTTGAACTACATGATCAGCAACAGCGAGTCGAAGGTCCTTGTCACCACCCATGCGGTGTTAAAGGAAAAAGCCTCACAAGGTGGTTTCGAGACCGGCATGGCAAAACCAATATTCATCGATGACATGGATTTCACGACGCCATGTGAGCCGGTGCTGATGACCACTCCGCAGAATCTCGCCTACATGATATACACCTCTGGTTCGACAGGTAGGCCTAAGGGGGCTATGCTGCATCAGGCAGGTCTGTGGAATTTCATCAATATTGTCATCGACATGGAACAACTCACTGCCGCCGACCGTATAGAAGGACACCGCTCGTTCTCGTTCGACGCGCATATTGAGGACATGTATGCCATACTGACGCTTGGCGGCTCGTTCCACATCATGCCGACGGAGATTCGAAAAGATCCTGAGCTGATATATCGCTTCTTGGAAGACCATCAGATAACAGGTGGCGGCTACAGCACAGCGGTGGCTGCCCTGATGCTGAACAATTATCCGCAGATGAAGGTGCGGTTCATTACTGCCGGTGGTGAGAAGCTCGACGGAGTCTATAGCGACCATATTGAAATCATCAACGTCTATGGTCCCACGGAGTGTACCGACGATACGTCGTACTACAGCATTGCTCCTGGACGGCGTGTGGAGAATATTCCCATAGGCAAGTCAGTAGCCAACTGTTACAACTTCATTGTCGACAAGTACAACAATTTGGTTCCCCAGGGTGTTCCAGGAGAACTGTGCTTTGCAGGCATTCAGGTAGGCCGTGGTTACTGGAAGCTGCCTGATCGCACGGCCAAGGTATTTGAGGACTGCCCATTCGTCAGAGAGGATGCCTGGGGCCGTAAGGTACGCATGTATCATACGGGCGACTTGGCACGCTATAATGCTGATGGCGACCTGGAGTTCATGGGACGTATCGACACGCAGGTGAAGCTGCGCGGCTTCCGCATAGAGTTGGGCGAGATTGAGAATCGCGCCCTGCAGTTCCCAGGCATTACCGCTGCTGCTGCTGAGGTAAAGAAAATTGCACAGACAGAGCACCTCTGCCTGTACTTTACCGTCCGACCAGGAGAGCAGGAAATGACTCAGACGAAGATTGACGAAAAGGCACTCCGCGCCTTCTTAGCTGAGAAGTTGACTGACTATATGGTCCCCACCCTCTATGTGCAGCTGGAAAAAATGCCGCTGACACCTAATGGCAAGATTAATCGTAAGATGCTGGAGACCCCAGACCTCTCGAAGCATCTTGAGAACGTGCCCCCTGCCAACGACACTGAGGCGCAGATGCTGGAGATGGCTCGTGAACTGTTGCCAGGCATCGAGTTTGGTGTAACCGACAATCTGTTCGACCTTGGCATGACATCATTGTTGGCTATGCGCTTTGCCGTACAGTTGAAGGAACTGCATCTGCAGGTGACTGTGGCTTCGGTTATGCGTTACCGCAACATCCGGGCTATTCTGAACGGCAACATCCGCATCGCATGGCTGTTCGACCGTTACGACCGTCAGAAGCCTTTGCTCGTTTTTGCACAGGGTATTGTTTCCACTGCCGTCACGATGCCGAAGTTCGACCTGTGGAGCCAACAGTTCAATATTCTGGTCATTGAGCCGATAGATACACATTTCAAGTATCTGTTCGAGGGCGAGGATTTCGAGACGGCTCTGTGGCTCTATGCTACGCAGCTTGACATGCTGCTGCCCCAAGATGCGGAGGTGGCAGCCTTCATGGGCTTCTCGTGGGGCGGAAAGGTGGCTTACAACATGGCGAGGATGTTGCATGAATATACGGGTAAGACCCCAGCGGTCATCTTGGGCGACACGGCCTTCAACAACGAGCTGACTGACCGGGAAATGACTGTTGACGACGTCACGCCGGATCAGTTGCAGGCCTACGGCAACCAAATTGCTGCTGAGGATATTGTCAACAAGTTCAACAGTGTTTACTACATGGAGTTGCATGATGTGCCGGTAGAACCTTACGAGGGTCACGTGGTATTCCTGAACGCGATGAAGGACGGTCTGACGGAGAAAAAGAAAGACAACCTGCGCATCGTTCACGAAATTGCTGCTGACCTCGAGGTCGTCGACTTCCCCGACAGCGACCACGACGATATGTTCATGGATCAGTCATTGACACAGACGTACACTGACATACTGACAAAACTGATAAAACATGATGAAGACTGAGACTAGGATGGGAGAGCGGAATTCGTTTGTCATCAACCACGCGCTGCGGGTGTTCTTCATTGCCTCGGTGCTGTCGTCGGTGGTGACGCAGCTGAACACGCTGGTCGACGGTATCATCGTGAGCCACGTGGTGACGGCTGATGCCATTTCGGCAGTCAGTCTGGCTACGCCGGTATTCTCGCTGGTCATGCTGTTGGGCTCCGTCATCTATACGGGAGCTGGTTTGCTGATAGCCGAGGCCTTGGGCAACCAGAAGTACAAGCAGGTGAACCGGCTGTTTACGATAAGCGTGACGAGTATTGTTATCATCAACGTGCTGTTGGCTATCGTCCTGATAGCATGCAACGACGCAATCTGCCGGTTGTTGACGGACGAAGAGCGTTTGTTGCCGCTGTTGAAGTCGTATATGCCTATTTCGTTTGTAGGTAACCTGTTTTTTCTGTTGCAGATGACGCTGGCGCAGTATGTGAAGATTAGCGGTCGGCCTGCGTTGGCCACCAAGTGTGTGATGGTGGAATCTGTGGGTAACATCGTGCTCGACCTGCTGTTTGTCATGCTCTTCGGCTGGGGTATGCAGGGTGCGGCTCTGGCTTCGGCCACAGCCACAGTGCTATCGATGTTGGTATTCATGCCTTACCTGAGACGTGAGCCGCGACCCTTCAGATTCATTAGGGTGAAGAGCCGTTGCTGTGCCGACCTGCTGGGCAAAAGCATGCTCCGCGGCTTGCCTACGGCTATTGGTTCAGTGATGATTGCTGCGCTGTTCATTGGATTGAACGAACTGTTCCTGAAGACTCATGGTGCCGACGGTATGTTTGTGCTGAGTGTCTGTGTACAGACGCTGATGCTCAGCATGCTGGTGCTGAGTGGTGCCGGCAGTGCCATTACGGGCATTGGTGGTGTGCTGAGCGGCGAACAGGATATGGACGGCATCAACCGTCTGTTGAACAGCATCTTCAAGGTCATTATGGTGGGTATGGCTGTGGTAAGTGTGGTGGTGTTCCTTTTCCCGGGAATGATTGCCAACCTGTTTGGTGCAACCGGTCATCTGTTGGAATTCTCGGAAAAGCCCCTGCGCATTTTCAGCCTGATATTTATTCCCATTGGTTTGGTTATTCCATTGTCGAACCTCTTTGTGCTGCTTGAACGTAACATGCTGGCGTCGCTGGTGAATGTGGGACTGTTGGTGTGTCTGTTGCCTGCCGTGTGGCTGATGGCTACCGTCGACCCCGACGATATTTGGTATGCCATGCCTTGTGGCATGTGGATTCTGATGGGACTGTGCATAGCTGCCACGTTCGTCATCTCGTCACGACATAAGGGTCTTCATTGGCTTTTTCTGACCAATACCATTCCCGGAGACAGCAATAGGGCATACTCCGTAGAATATAACACCGACAGCATTATCCAGTGTCTCGACAGCATGAAGGGCTTGGCGGAGCAATTGGAAGTGGATGAACAAACGAAGAAGAACATTGCCACGTGTCTGGAGGAAGTGATGCTGAACGAGAAGGAAATGGCTGCCAAGTGCGAAAAGCAGGGGACGTTTGACGTCAGTATCGCCGACTTTGCCGACCGCGTGACCATTACCGTGAAGGATGTGGGCAAGGCATATAACCCGATTATGAAATACAGCATTGGCGGCGAAGAGGAATTCGACGAGACGAAGCTGAGCATCATTATCGCTATGGGGTTTTGTGAAGACATCAACTATCAGTATATGAATGGTCTGAACTGTTTGTATCTGAACTTTAAGAAAGATAATCAACAGCAAAACAGTTAATTGTAAAGAATAAAAAATGAGAGACTTAGCAGCGGAAATAGCAGCCTCAATGCTCAGTAACAAGCTGAGAATAGCACTGACGGGATTCTCCATAGGGTGGGGGCTCTTCATACTCATTGTGCTGTTAGGTTCGGGCAACGGGCTGATGAACGGCATTGCCGAGAGCTTTGGCTCCGATACCATCTGTATGGTACGATTATCTCCTGGCACGGCGCAGTTGGCGTGGCAGGGAATGAACCGCGGAAGGAAAATCCGACTGACGGCTAATGAGGCGGCACTGCTGAAGAAACGCATGGGGGAAAGCATAGGTCAGGTGACTGTCACCAACAGTACACCGCCGCTGCAGGTTGACGGCGGTGGCATGCACCTCAGAACCCCCGTGCAGGGCGTGTATCCCAACTATCTTCCCATCGACGGCAAAAAGATTGTTGCCGGACGTGACCTGACCGACATCGACATACGCCAAGGGGATAAGGTGTGCCTCATAGGTCAGCAAACGGTACGCCTGCTGTTTGGCAAGGATGGCGACGCAGTGGGTCGGATGGTTAACATCAATCAGCTGCCCTATCTCGTCGTGGGTGTCTATGACGCGATAACGGGAACCAATAGTGGGCACGTCATCTATGCCCCCTTCACCACCGTTGAGAAGAGTTATTTCCCCGCTGGCGACCTCTCGCAGATCGTCGTCGTGGCCAACGACATCAACGACCAAGAGGCCTACGACGATTTTGTCGGCCAGCTATATACCGTGCTTGGCGAACAGCTGAACTTCAGCCCCGCCGACCACGCTGCCATAGTGTGCGAAAGTTCATACATCAGCTACCTGCAGTTGAAGAATGTCATCACCATGCTTCAGCTGTTCATCTGGGTTATCGGTTTGGCAACGCTTATTGCCGGCGTGGTGGGCATCAGCAATATCATGCTCATCTCCGTAAGAGAGCGCACCCGTGAATTGGCTGTGCGCAGGGCTATGGGGGCTTCAGCCTCCAGCATCATTACGCTGGTGTTGATAGAGTCGGTGGTGGTGTCGCTCATCTTCGGCTATATAGGCATGATGTTGGGCATTGGGCTCACCCAGTTGCTCAGCTGGGGTATCAGCGCTGCTGGCGGCGTGGGGCTCTTTGACCATCCGACTGTCAGTTTCGCCACAGTGATGGCGGCAAACCTGATCATGGTGCTGGCAGGCCTCATAGCGGGTTACTTCCCCGCCCGTAATGCTGTCCACATCAAACTGGTGGATGCGCTGCAGGGAGTGTGAGAATTGAAAATAAAGAATTGAAAATTGTCAAACAGAAGCAATAAAAATGATTGACAGCGATTTCATACACGAAATAACAGAGACCATCACCCGGCAGAAGTGGCGTAGCGTGATGACGGCTTTTGGCGTGTTCTGGGGTATGCTCATACTGGTCATACTGATAGGTGCAGGCATGGGACTGAAAAACGGTATCATCGGAGCGTTCACCAATATGCCTTCAAACTCGCTCCTCTGTATGACAAAGCCCACCGTGCTACCCTATAAGGGTTTTGACGCCGGACGCAGCTGGAACCTGACAATGACGGACGTACAGACGCTGCGGCGCCAGATGCCAGATGTCATCCGGCAGGTGGCTATCCATAATTTGATAAATGGCGACAGCTTGGTGGGCGTCTCATACGGTAATGCCTCGACGACGTGCCAGCTGGCATCCGTCAGTCCGACCTACCTGAAGGCTATACCCCATGAGGTGATGTTGGGGCGGTATATTAACGATATTGACATGAAAGAGCGACGCCCTGTGTGTGTAGTCGGCAGACAAACCGCCGATATACTCTTTCACGGCGAGTCCCCATTGGGACAGGAGCTGACGGCCGATGGGCGGTTGTTCACCGTCGTCGGCATTTGCCAGAGCACTAACGAACAGATCGAGACGGGTGTTAACCTCTCGTCTGCCGTCATCATACCGCTCACACTGATGCAGCAGCTGTATGCACAAGGCGACAAGGTGGATTTTGTCAGTCTCATTCTGACGGAAGACTGCGATGCTCTGCAGGTGAAAAGCAGTGTCAGCAAGGTCATCAAGGAGTGGCACAGCATTCACCCTGACGACGATGAGGCACTGACACTTGTCAGCACAAGGGTTGTGTTCAGCAGGGTACAGAACTTGTTTACCGGTATCGAACTGCTCATCTGGATAGTGGGCCTTGGAACGCTTTTTGCTGGGTTGATAGGCATCTCGAACATTATGATGATTACCGTCAAGGAACGGACACAGGAAATTGGCGTGCGAAGGGCATTAGGCGCTGAACCGTCGGCCATCATCACACAGATTATGTGCGAGAGTCTTTCACTGACGGCGGTCAGCGGGTTCGCTGGGCTCTGCCTCGGATTGTGGCTGCTCTCCCTGCTTCGTACGGCATTGGGTGACGAGGGCGGTTCGTTTGTCAATCCCTATATGCCCTTCTGGACGGCCATTGCCTCACTGCTTATCCTGACAGCTGGAGGCTTGTTTGCCGGATGGCTGCCCGCCCGCAGAGCGCTGGCTATCAAGGCTATTGAAGCATTAAGAGAAGAATGAAAATAATTAAATATATATCAAGATGATAGATTTAAAAGGCATACACAAGACATATCCCGGTGCTCAGCCGCTGCACGTGCTGAAAGGCGTCGATCTGCATATTGACGAGGGCGAGCTGGTCAGCATCATGGGACCGTCAGGCTCTGGCAAGAGTACCATGCTTAACATCATGGGCATTCTCGACGACTACGATGAGGGTGAATACCGGCTGACGGGCAGATTGGTCAAGAATCTGAACGAGAAGCAGGAGGCACGCTTCCGCAATGAGTTGATAGGATTCATCTTCCAGTCGTTCAACCTCATCAACTTCAAGAATGCAATGGAGAACGTGGCGCTGCCACTATATTATCGGGGCGTGAAGCGCAAAGAACGCAACGAACTGGCCATGCAGTATTTGGAGAAGGTGGGACTTGCCGAACACTGGGACCACCGCCCCATGCAGCTTTCTGGCGGTCAACGCCAGCGTGTAGCCATCGCCCGCGCACTGATATCACATCCTAAGATTATCCTTGCCGACGAGCCTACGGGAGCTCTTGACTCGAAGACTACGCAGGAGGTTATGGATATGCTGCGTGCCGTCAATCGCGAGGAAGGACAGACCATTATCATTGTGACCCACGAACAGGAGATTGCCGACCAGACCGACCGACGTATTCTGTTCAGGGACGGTGTTATCTTCAAAGACGAGAGAGGGAGTTTGAAATGAAATAACAATTAAAAAAGAAAATAATAATGAAAAAGGCATTGAAAATTATCGGAGCAGTTGTTGTTGTCCTGTTTGTGGGCTACACGTTCTATTTCCTTTGGAAACAGTCACAACCCCAACCCGTTGTCTTCGAACTGGTGACACCTGAGCAACGTACTGTACAGAAAAAGACCATCGCCACGGGAACCGTCGAGGCACGACAGCAAGTCGAGCTGAAACCGCAGGTGACTGGCATCATCAGTGAGCTAAGAGTGAAGGCTGGCGACCGAGTCAACACGGGTGACGTCATTGCCGTGTTGAGAGTCATTCCCGACATGAGTCAGCTTAACGATGCGCAAAGTAAGGTAGAGAGTGCTCGCATTTCACTTGAGGAAACCGAGCGCGAAGCACAACGCAGTCAGGCACTCTTCGATAAGGGTGTGGTGAGCCGCGAGGAAAACGAGCAAAAGCAGAGTGAATTGGCCAAAGCAAAAGAGACGCTCACAGCAGCCAAATATGCTGTAGATGTAATTACCAAAGGCTCCAGCAAACGTTCGGCCACCGTTAATACCACCGAGGTACGTTCGACCATGAACGGCATCGTACTCAGCGTACCTGTAAAGGTAGGAACATCGGTCAGCGGATCGTCGCAATTCTCAGAAGGTACCACCATCGCCAAGGTAGGCGACATGCGAGATGTCATTTTCAGGGGAAACATCGACGAGACTTCTGTCGACCAGTTGCAAACCGGTATGATGGCCAGCATTACCATTGGCGCAAAACCTGACGATAGGTTGACAGCTAATCTGGAGTACATCTCACCAGAGGGCGTATTGCAAAACGGAGCAAAGGTGTTTGAAATCAAGGCGGGCGTCGCTATTCCAGAAAGTGTAAAGATTCGTTCCGGATATAGTGCCAATGCTGAAATCATCCTTGCTGAGGCAAAGGATGCACTGACTGTTGACGAGAGTGCCATTGTCTTCGAGGAAGACAAACCTTACGTCTATCGCCTCACGAGCAAAGAGTCTGATGAGGAGAACCAGAAGTTTGAACGCATCCCCGTTGAACTGGGCATCAGCGACGGTCTCTGTGTCGTTGTTAAGAGCGGTGTTGACAAGAGCATGAAATTGCGCGGACGCAAAAAGTAATAATCGATAATATGATATACGAAATGAATAGATGTAACGGAAACAGGTTGAGAAAATGGCTGCTTTTGGCTGTTTGCCTGCCATCCTCCATTTGTTTGGCACAGCAGAAATGGAGCTTACAGGAATGCATCGACTACGCCATCAGCCATAATGTCAATGTGCAGAAGCGGGCAGTCCAGATTAACAAGCAGGAGATTACCCTCGACATAGCCAAGAATGCCTGGTTGCCACAACTCAACCTACAGATGTACCAGTTGTTTGGCTTCGAAAATCCGGTAGGAGCTACTATCACGACTGATTATTCAATGTCTATGAACGAGGGCGGCTCGGCAACGACTGCTACCGCCACGCTCTCAATGCATCTGTTTGACGGCTTCAAAGTCAAGAACCAAATTCAAGCCGATAAATTCTCCCTCAGCTCGGCTACAGCCAATTTGGAAGCAGCCAAGAAGGACATCTCCATTCAGGTGGCTACCCACTATCTGGAGTGCCTGTACTACAAAGGTATGGCTGATGTGGCCCGTCGACAGATAGAAACCAGTCGCGAACTGGTGAATCGTGCCGCTTCATTGGTAGAGGAAGGCAAGCGCCCGCGCAGCGAGCAGGCAGATGCCGAAGCACAACTGGCCAGTGACGAGCACGCGTTTGTCAACGACGAAGGAAAATATACCTTGTCGCTGGTGAAACTGGCGCACATCTTGAACATACCGGACGTAGAAAATTTCCGCATTGCAGACGACGAGCAGGACCTGCAACTGGCTGGCGACACCACGCTACAGACACCCCAACTCATCTATGAGAATACGGTGGCTACCTGGCCGACTCTCGTAGCTGCTCAGGCAAATATCCGCGAAAGTGAACATCTGCTGAAGGTGAAAAAAGCCGACTACTATCCCCAAATCGACCTCGTGGGAAGCATCGGAACGACATACTACAATCTCTTCCACAGTTCCTATTTCGACAGCTTTGGTCGTCAGTTAGACAAGAACCGAGGCGAAATCATCGGATTGTCGCTTTCTTATCCCATCTTCAACCGCTTTCAGACGCGCAATAGCGTCAAACGGGCATCCGCCGATATCCTTGAAAAGAAACTCGACTATGAAGATGCCAGACTGAAGTTGCGTGAACACATCCAGACGGCCTATTACAATGCCTCAGTAGCCCAAAAGAAACAGTTGTCGGCAGCCAAAGCTTGCGAGGCCAGCCGCATCAGCACTGATTATGAGCAAATTCGCTACGAGGAAGGCCGTTCCAATATCTTCGACCTGATACAGGCCCAGCAGAAATACGTCAAGGCCCAGCAGGATATGGTGCAGGCAAAGTACGAATATCTCATCCGTCAACGGATACTCAATTTCTATCGGCAATAACGATTGCCAACAAACTAATAAGGAGCACCCCGCTTGGGATGCTCCTTTTTCATGCATGTTTGCTGGAAAATCACTCAATGCAATGCATCAGGAAGTCCACAGCACCATTCACGCCGAACTTCCTTACGTCCAGCGAGATGTCGTAGTTCGTGGCGTCCTTCCAGTCGCGTCCCGTAAACGTCTTCGTGTACAGTTCGCGGCTGTAGTCGTTGTCCACAATCATTGCTGCAGCGTCCGATTCGCTGATGTCGTACTTCTCGGCAATGCGACGTTTCCTCACATCCAAACTAGAGTGGATAAAGATTTTCAGTGCATTGGGATGATTTGCAAAGATGTCGAAACCGCAACGGCCAATGATGATGCACGACTCCTCGTCGGCAATCCTGCGGATAGCGTCAGCCTGCGCCCGAAACAGCGTATGACTCGTCTGTTCCTGCTCCTGTCCGTTGTACTCCGCTTGGGCCATATACGTCCGGTAGAAGTTGGTGAAGTCGTCGCGCCACAACGGGTTGCGCGCCTCAATCTTCTCCACAGCGTCCTCAACGGATTTCATCCTTGAGGCCACCTCGTTCAGTATCTGCTTGTCCAGCAGCTTCACTCCGAGCCGGCGAGCCAGCTCCGCACCAATCTCGTGCCCGCCCGTTCCAAACTGGCGGCTGATGGTAATGACGAACTTGTCCTCCTTGTTCATAGCTTCAGGGTTTTAATTAAACAATATGTTACTTCTTGCTTCTAGCGACTGTCAGCGTTATTCTTTATACATGCAAAGGTACGAAATAATAGTGACATTACCAAATATTTCGGGAGTTTTTTACTCAAAGAGCATTTTTCCTTCGTACTTAGGTTCTGCGACCTCCTGACCGCGACAGAAGCGATGTGCAATCTGACGGTCGTCGCCCACATAGATGAAACGCTCCAGACGGTGTTGCAGCGAGTATTCCGACGGATAGAGCACGCTGTCGTCAATGACCAAAGCGTCGAACTCGTAGCCCGGTTCGAAGCTGCCTACACGGCCAAAGAAGCTACCTGCCGACTTGGTGGCAATCCAGAAGATTTCGGGCAGCGTGAGGAACGCCATGCTCTTGTCCTGCTGGTAGTGCATCTTGCTGACCTGAATGGCGTAAACCAACATGCGGAACATATTGAGGTCGTGACCGCCGCTAATGTCGCTACCCAGACCGATGGGCAGACCCTCGTCGAGGAACGTGCGGACGGGAGCCAGACCTGACGATAGATTGAAGTTCGACGTCGGACAGTGGGCCACCATTACGCGGTTACGCTTCATCAGTTCCAGCTCGCTACCGTTGGTCCACACGCAGTGCGCCATGATGGTTGGTGTCTGACCGAAGAGTCCGTAGCGGTTGTAGGCGTCACCATAGCTGGTGCTCTCCTTCTCCAGTTCGGCCACCCAGGCAATCTCGGAGGTGTTCTCCGACAGGTGCGACTGGACGGGCAGCTGGTATTTGTTGGCCAGCTCACCGCAGGCCTTGAGCAGTTCCGATGTACACGAAGGCACAAAGCGCGGGGTGATGATGGGTCTTACCAGAGGTGAGAGGTGAGAAGTGAGAGGTGAGAGATTAGAGAACTCCTTAATCAGGGACTCTTGGCCTTCAACGTAGGCCTCGACATCCTCGCAGAGGGTTTCCGGACAGTTGCGGTTCATGGCCACCTTACCGACCATAGCGCCCATGCCGGCCTCCTGATACAGCTTCATGAGGATACGTGTGCTCTCGGTATGTACGGTGCCGAAGACGACGCTGCGCATAGTGCCGAAGAGCCACTGGGTGTGCAGAAAACGACGATACATCCGCTCGGCATACTGCGTATCGGCATATTTCGATTCCTCGGGGAAGGTATAGTTCTGCAACCAGGGGAGCAGTTCGAGATCCATTGCAACGCCCTGATTGTGCACCTGCGGGGCGTGAACGTGCATATCGTTCATCGCCGGGATGAGCAGACTGTTGCCGAAATCAGTCACCTCTGCACCCTCGCAATCCAGTTCCGACAGGTCGTTAGAGACACCTATCACACAACCATCTTCCACAGCGATATAGCCGTTCTCGAACACCTCAAACCTGTCTTTCTCTTTCGTAAAGAGAATATGTGCTTTATATACCTTTCTCATAGAATGCAAAATTACAAAAAAAAGGCGAAAGTGCAAGCATTTCAGCATATATTTTGAACTGTAAAGTCGAAAGTGATACACTCACGCGCGCATAATATGAATAGGAAAGCGAAAAACATCCCGCCCACGTCGCCCATCCCACCCGTAGCATAGGAGCGACATGGGCGACATGGGTGGGATGTTTTCGAGTTAAGACTACCATATATATAGACAAGACAAAATGAGAATCACAGACAAAGTGAGAGAATGAAGTAAGAAGTAAGAGGTAAGAAGTATAATGTGTTGTTCAACACGATTATGCGGATTGGAAATAGGCCTTAGAGAAAAAACGTAACGGCCGCTCGTAAAAAAATATAAGCGTCTCGTAAAAAAATATAAGCGTCTCGTAAAAAAATATAAGCCGCTCGTACTGAAGAAAAAAGGCCAACCATTGAGGTTGGCCTTTTCCGTTTTATTGTCTGTTAGAAATTCCAATCGCCAAAAAGCATACGGCCTAAGGCTTCATCTGCGTCACCGCCATTATCATCGTATCCAAGGCCAAGATCGCCACCGCTGCCGTTATCCGACGAGATACTAGTAATGAGCAGCGGAGAGTTTTCTTGTATTTCCACTATCTCTACCATGGGACTGATATAAACTTTTCTTTTCATAGTATGCTCCTCCTTTACTTGATTACTTTCTTACCATTGACGATGTACAGGCCCTTCTGGGGAGCAGTCACCCGTTGACCCTTCAGGTTGTAGACTTCGCCAACCTCTCCTTCACTATTCACAAGTACGCCATTCAGACCCGTTGCTTCGTCACCAAAATCGATGCTGAACGAGCGAGCCTCTGATACAGCGGCACTGCCTTTCAGCTGGAAATAACCGCGGAAACCTTTTATCGTACTGTCTTTGACAGGGTATGTCAGCAAATCGTTTGGAATGATAAAGAGCTTGGTCTTATCGCCGGCAGGCAGGTTCACAGGATTGATTACGGGAATGAAATCAGCATACGTTGACCACGGATATTCAGAAGTGTAAGCATCGCTTATGGTTACATCATGGAAGGTGGGATTGACCAGGTCGTACTCAAGCTTCACTAAATAAGCTTGGCCGGCAACAATCTGCCAGACCGAACCACAATTAAAAACAAGATTTCCATCATTATAATCTGTGGTTCTTAACCCCATGACGAAGGCAGCTCCAATAAACAACTGAGTCATCTGATC
>JAEEGH010004504.1_pt1 | contig 35706 bp, 33 predicted proteins | sample 9134181 | NCBI WGS metagenome assembly JAEEGH01 (sample SAMN16246544, study PRJNA631951) | gut metagenome | biome: gut microbiome; feature: rumen; material: DP-attached | host: Bos | place: Iran: Karaj | collected 2018-10
ACGATTGGATTGATGCGCCTTAACTCGCGCTGTGAGTGTGTTCCAAACACCTTGTCGATAATACTCATTTTCGTTAACTCTCCTAACTAGGGAAAATCCCACAAACTTTTATTATTTTACCAAAAATAAAGGGAGTTAACAACAAAAGTTGGCACTTTACACCAATTACATAAACACATAGGATTCTGATGCAAATTGAATTATATCCATAGGTTTTAATTTGTAGGGAATACGGTAAGACAATATATTTCCGTTTAACAACGTTCCATTTAAGCTGTTGTTGTCTACAAGGAAGAAATCGTCTCCTTCCTTAGTAATTTTCCCATGGTTTCCGCTGACTGTGCGAGCCTTTAAAATGGCATCATTATTCTTTGATGAACCAATCCTGAAAATATCCTTGTTTATGATAAAGTCATCCTCGTTATTATTTCCATCGTATACAAGCTTTCCAACAGCCTTGGCTTCAGTTAGAAGAACAGTTTTTTCTTCCAGCTCGTAATCTGGCTCAACAAGGAAATCCTCTGTATATATCTCCTCTTCATCTTTTACAGGTTTTCTCTTCGAAATAATGTCTTTTGTGGCTGACAAAAGCTTCTCGACAAAGGAATATTTTGGCTCATCTTCCTCGTAATAATTTGTCAGGTAATCCATATCAGGGTCCTCCTCTAAGGTGACCTTTTCTACATAAATCTCTGGTCTTTCGATTTCTGGCTCCTGCACATATTCATCGTTATCCTGATATGATTCTTTGTATTCTCTATCTTGAAGGCAATCAATTATTTCCTCTAAAGTGTAATCATCCTTAAGGCATAAATCATATGCCATGTATAATTGCTTTGCTGATTCCCTATCAGCCTGGGGTGCCTTTGAAAGAAAGTATTCCATCAGTTGTCTAAACTGTTCCTGAACTGATCCAAACTCTCCTGGATAATAGCAAAGACTAAGCTTATAATTCTCATTTGATTTTTCCAAAAACACTGATTCTTTGCTAATCCAAATATGCTGTTCATCAATAAGATACTTCCCTACTTCATCAAGGGCTAACTGCAAATTTATAATAATTCGCTCCAACATTTCTATAGTTAAATCATGGGCATCGATAAAGTCTTCCAGGTTTTCTTTTCTACTAATCGTATAACTACGCTTTTCTTTTCCATCCAATGCAAAGCTGCTCATGGTTAACAAAGAAGATATATGGTTGGCGTTAATCATTTTGTTTTCGTATTCTATGTTTTTTCCATTACCATCTATCACCATGAAGCTTTCATTGTGCTTTCGTTCATAACTTATTTCCATATACTCTACTCCTTTATAGCATGATATATTCCAACAATCCCTTCCTTTAATCTAAATAGATTTACCGCATCAAAGTTTCCTTCTTTGTATTTCACATACTCTAAAGTGATTTGAAATAATTCGTAGGCAACGCCAATAGCCATGCCGAATAATATAAAACAAAAGCTGATAATAACTGCTGCCTCCACAGTGTAGCTTCCCTTCAGCTTCATAAAACAATTCCTCCTAAAATATGGATTAAATACATGATTATATAGGCTATTAAAAGGAATGGCACAAATGGTATTTCCATTTTAGGATTATCGTATTTACGTATTAAAACCAATCCTGTAACTGCTGCTAATAGCGAACTGAGCCATAGCAATACTGCTGTATCTATGAAGCCTAAATACAGGCCTGTCACCGTAATAATATATGCATCTCCCATTCCAATTTTTTCTTTTGAAATGTAACTAAATAGAATTGTTAAAAGACCTATTCCAACTCCACCTAACACGCTAATCAAGGAATGTGGTCTGTAAATTATATTTATCATTATTCCTAGTATTCCAAATATAATGATTTCTATTACTCTAACCTGCTTCGTTTTCAAATCATCCATTGCTGTCAATCCGTATAGACAAGCCAAACCAATTGTTTCCATCTCTCTTACTCCTCATCATGAGCCTCTCCTGCAGAACATTTGCTGCAAGGTGCCATGATATCCTTCACTTCCTCATAAAGCACTTTCTTTATGTTGTGTTTAATCTCCGTGCAATTTACATCATTATGGTATGAGGTCCCATAGTCAGTGATATACAAGAATCCGTTTGCATCCTTGTTTTTACACCTGCGACATTCGTAATAAATTGCACCACTTTTATTTCTCTTATCCTTAACCTCTCCTTTGGGCACTCTGTGTACTGAAGGGTTAAGATATGTGCAAAAATAATTCACATGATAAACTGCCCCATGTTCTGTTATATACACATAACGACCATCGGACTCGTATTCTGCCTTGTCATATCCCACCCATTTTCTGGTTCTGGCGCGCTGATTTACATCGAATGATAAATCGCCTAGCAAGCCAACAGGAAATGTCATGGTGTAGCTGACCTTTAAATCTATGTAGTTGCCTTCCGCTTCACTTTCTAAAAAATTTAGGCCTAAAGCTCCACCGTCTATGAACTCTAATGGCACATTGTTTTTTGCCACTTCTATACCAGCCACAGCTATAGTTCCTGCTAATAGACCTGCCTCAGACAATTTTCCATGTACAGATGGCTCTTGTTCATTAGGATTTACATCCTGATTTGACTCACCTGTGTTGGCTACATTTCCTAGAGTTACTGCCATAGTTCTGCTGGCAAAATCTATTGACTGTTGAATGCCTGACTGAACCTGTAACACTCTGAAAATAAACATTCCAAATACCATCAACGAAATAAATAACGGCATTATTATTGCAGCTTCGATGGTGTAGCTAGCTTTCTTAAAGGAGGCATAAAAAGGTATCTCCATATCTTCTCTTTTGCAGTTAAGAAACACGGGCATGTTACCTTTCTTTAAACTTTTTATATAAACAATCATTTTTAAAACCGGTGCAAATGGTTTTATTGGGAAAACAAAATTTAAGTGAGACTGAGACACCTTTTTACACCTCCTTTCGCTAGATTAATAAGATATATATTTATGTTTGCTCATACTGTATTCACCTACAGTATTGCTACTGTCCAATAAGGACATGAACATCTCATCTGCAGCATATGTGATAGTTACATCTGCTGCAAAAGCCATGTTATCTACCTTTACATTTTTATAATCCTCTGTAGCATTCAACGCATTTTCCATTACATCGCAGGCTCTCATAGCCAGAGTATTATTGCTATTCAAAGTAAGAAATCCTATGAGATAGTCTTTATAACTAATTCCTGTCTCACTAGGTTTCGCTTTGCAATTTACATCCAGGAAGTTTGATAGATGCCACACATCTGATGTCCACTGATCCAGATTTTTAATCAACGGCACCTTGCCACCTGAAATTAAAAGACGTACATCAAGAGTGCTTTCAATATATGCCCAAGCTGCTATGACTGCATACTTTACAGCTTCAATTATTGCTGGATTCATAGTAAACCCAGCCAAAATATCTGCTACGGCCTGAGCCTGAGCAACCATAGATGGATGTTCCATGATAGTTGAAAAGTTTGCTGCTTCTCGTATGAGCATAATTTCTTCCAACACCGTCGCAAGGGACTGTATATCCGACTCTTTTCCTGCTATCAAATACTCAACCTCATATTTCATTCCATCATGTTTTAAATCCACGCCGTAATAGCTATAGCTTGTAAGCAAATAATCTATAAACAATGCTTTATCAACCAACACATTGCCATTAGTAATTTCCATGTTTCCTGTGTTTAACGTTCTGTGTGATGGCATAGTACTTAAATCGATTTGTACATCTGATAATTTTTCTGGATCTGCAACTGTAGACAAAAATCCTTTTTGAATAGATTCTTTCATCACACTAAACGCATCCAATGGGTTATCCTCCACCTCTTCTGGTTCAGGATAGTCTGATGGATTTGTATCTGGATTATCATCAGTAGCAGCCGCCTGTTTTTTCTCTTGCAAAGCCGCCTTCTCATTATCCAACGCCGCTTTTCCATCTGATGCCTGCTGCTCCACAGAAACCTTTTCTATACCGTTTATACTGTCAGCCTTCTGCTGCACCCCATTGATTATCTGTTCAGCCAAGCCATCCTTTGCCGCCTTCACTCCCAGCATTACCACACCAGCCCCATTGCTATCTGTAAGCAACGAATAATTGGCAGCACTACATGATTCTGGTATGAGTCTGGCATAATTACTGCCATATTCCATGTTTGCATTGTAGGTGCAATACTCCAGTATTTTTTGCTCCAGTGTGGCTGGTCCCACATTGCCACTTCCATATCCCAAATCAATGGCTAGAATTCTATAATTGGTCCAGAGATATGGATTGTATTCTGAAAACCCACTTTCCACTGCCATGTCGGTGTATTCCTGACTAAAATCTTGTAATTCGTATATACGGATACACTCGCCCATGGTAAAAATAAGCGTCATCACTGAAACCATTACCAGAGCTACAAATACTGTTAACGAACCCTTAGCCACTATACCTTCTTAGCCTGCTCATTAATTGTTTTGAAGATACTCTCAACTAATGAATTGAGCTGCTCCTTGAAAATAAGTACGATTCCGATTAAGACAACCAAAATCAATATCATCTCTACTGTTCCAATTCCATCCTCTTCTGTAAGGAAATCTTTTATCTTTTGTTTAAGCATTAAATAATACATTCTTTACCTCTTTCTAAATATTCATTTGCATAATTGCCGGTACTACCAAAATTACAATTACAATAAAAAGCATGCCAGCCATCGGGATTAAAAGCTTTGTTGAAGCTTCCTCTCCGGCTTTTATTGCTCTTTGCTTTCGCATTTCAAAAGCATATTTTTCTTCTTTCTCTAAGCAGCTTATTAGGTCTGCAGAGCCTTTTCTCAAGTTCTGTGCAAGGAGCATAGCAAGTTTCCTATACTCCTTGCTTTCGCTATTCATTCCCAAGTCCTCAAGGGCTGCTATCTCGCCTAATCCATCACACATTTTGCGATAGGTCACGGATATATCCTCATACCCTGGGCGAACTAATCCCGATTTCTTTTTCAAGTTATATCTAGCAATAATTCTCTCTAAAGCCTTCCTAAGGCTCATACCTGCGCCCATCAAAATAGACAACTCACTGACTATCATTGGATAATCTTTTTCCTTCTCTGCTATTTCTATTTGCTTAGCTTTTTTCTCATCCTTCTTTTTTCCAAGCTGAATTCCAAGGACTGTTACAAGCCCCAAAATGATGACCTGCAATCCGCGGTAATCCATCTTTCTTTTCCAGGAGAGCTTCATGTTTTCAACTTCTGTTGGAAGGACCATTTTATCTTTATCACGTGTTGTGGAATCTATATTTTTTACAGCTTTCTCGATAGCTTCCAACTGGCCATCAAGTGTATTGATGCTTTTATGGCATACAAATACTGAGAAGCTATAGAGCTCTGTCCGCTCCTCATAACTCAGCTGAGCTACCAGATTTACAACTTCACCTTCTTCAGGGATTCCTGCCGTTCTCAGCTTTCCATCACTTGAAATCAACCCAAACTTATCAAAAGTCCAATAGGCATCTATCATTCCGTCGCAATAGCTTGATTTCAGATTTAAGTCATAACAAACCTCATTGGCAGATTTGTTCTTACCTAAGTAAGTAGCTTCTATTTCCTCTATGGCCTCATTTATCTTTGTAGATATCTCCTTATCTGAAAGACTCTGATCAGATATTTCTACCGACAATTCTTTATTCTGATCTAAAAAATTTAGCTCTAAATCTTCTGTTGTATTCCCTGTGCCTGCTGCACTTCTTTTTATAGTTCCATCAAAGTTTATTCTTGTTTCCAAATAGTCATGTACAAGCAGTCCTATCCCAAGAACCACGCACACGATTACAATTTCAATCATCTGCTTTGAGGTTAAATCATGATTCTTTTGCAAGACACCCACCTCCCTATTTTTAGACCTTAATATCAATTATCTTTTTTCCTAACACAATCAAAAATCCATATACAATCAGGCATGCTGTCATTATGAATACCCCTGCCATATTCCTATACAATGGGGCAACGAATCCCTTTGACGTAAAAGTGATATATGCCAGTATTCCTATTGGCATAACACACATGACCTTTAGCTCCAATCGCTTTTCTGTAGTGATAGTTTCTATATCCTGTTTAACAGCCAGATTGTCTTCTATCTTCATGGCTGTTTCCCTAATATTCTTTCCATAGTCACCACCGCTTCGCTTCGCGAATGCGATAATCTCCGCCAGACTCAAAGCCTCTTCCAAGCCAACAGAAGTTGCGAATTCCATAAAGGCTTTTTCCAGCTGGACATTCATAGAGATTTTTTGATTCATCACATGGGCATATGGCAGCAAAACAGAATCATTTGGATACAGTCTTTTTAATTCATTTTCTGCCTGCTTTATACCTCTTTCCAAGGAATATCCGGTTTGAAGTCCTTGTACAATTAACATCATGAATTCCTTAAACTCCACTAGCATTCTCGCTTTTCTTTTTTCCGCTCTTTCCACTCTGTTCAAATGAATCCAGAATGGCACAACACCAATTCCAATCAAAAGCCCTGCTAAGGATTTATAAAACAAATATGCAATTACACAGGTCAGTCCTATTCCCTGAAATAATGGAATGATATCGTCCTTTGTTAACCTTAAATCTGCATTCCATTTGCTTTTAGCTTGTCTTGGTTTATCAGGCTTCCTACCTTTTCCCATTGGCCCACTATCCTTCCATTTACTTCTTCTATCTCTAAAAATCTATAAAGGGGATTCAACTGAATTTCATTATCCTCAATCCCTAACACTTCTGTTATTTCAAGAAGCTTTCTGCTTTTGTCTCGGAGCCTTCCAAGCTGAACTATAATATCGATTCCGGATGCAATCTGTTGCCTGATAGCTGGCAATGGAATCTCTGCACCCATCAACACCATTGTCTCCAAACGGGACAACATATCCTTGCATGAATTGCTATGCCCCGTTGAACAACTTCCATCGTGACCGGTGTTAAATGCTTGCAACATTTCCAGAGCTTCAGCTCCTCTGCACTCACCAACAATGATTCTGTCTGGACGCATTCTAAGAGAGGATTTAAGCAAATCTCGGATAGTAATTTCATTCTTACCTTCCAGGTTTGCATTTCGCGCCTCCAGACGAACCAGGTTGTCTACATTTTTTAGCTGAAGCTCTGCCGAATCTTCTATAGTAATTACTCTTTCATCACTAGGTATGAATTCACCTAATGCATTTAAAAATGATGTCTTACCACTGCCTGTTCCACCTGACACAAATATGTTGTAACCGCTTGCCACCAGCTTCCTCAAAAGGTCCACCTGCTCTTCAGAAATAGAACCAAAAGATTTCAGTCTTTCCATGTTCATTTGCTCTTTTGGGAACTTTCTGATTGATAGAATGCTGTAATCTACAGCTGCAGGTTTCAACACGATATTCACTCGCGATCCATCAGAAAGCCTAGTGTCTACGATTGGATTTGACTCATTTACTATCTTGTTACTTTGAGCAACTATATTTTGAATAATGTCATTCAATTTCTCTTCCGATGAGAATTTTTCACTGCAATGAACCACTCGGCCCTTCTTTTCTATAAAGATATTCTCCGGGCCATTAATCATTATTTCCGTTATCTCTTCGTCGTTTAACAAGTCCTCCAGAACATCCAATTTACGCAGCGAATTAAAGACATGATTTTCAATCTTTTTCCTATCTGCCAGCGATATTGGCCTGTTCTTTCCCTTTTCGATTATGCTATTTTTTATTAAAGTTAATATTTCTTCATCAGATACATCAATTGATAAGTCAATTGCATTCATTACCTCCTGACGTATCTCTTTTTCTAAATCATCTGTAACATTCAATTGCATTTTTGACCTTCGTACTAATTAACTTTTTTACAAATACTCCTAAATTGCCTTGCATCAGCTCCTGAATCTGATATGTGCCATCTGTCAGATTTCCTGCAGACATAGGAAGAATTACACTCTCCCTATCTACTTCTGCATTTATTCGCTCAAGATATTCCAAGAATGCTTCCTGGCCTTTTTTGAAGTAGTCTCCAGGTTTTCCCAAAACATAAAGGTGCTCAAACCTTTGCAGGATTGATATAAACCCGTTTATAGTTCTTCCAAATAAAACTACAATCACGTCATAATCTGATTTGGCAAGAACATCAAACAGCAAATTCCATGTTTCTGCCTCAATCTCACAGAGCTCATTTGGATTCCTAAATGGCTGAATAAAATCAAATCCCATAAAGTTTCTTACATATGTATTTAAGTCAAAATCATTTGCGCTTGTATTAATTTCATATAGAAGATCTAGAAGATTTCTTTCCATCTCACTTCCAATTAAATCTGGCATGATAGATATCTCTTCTAAATCCAAGAACAGAACTTTCCCACCTGTTCTGTATCCCTGACCCAGCGCCATTGAAAATGGCAGCTGCAATTCATGATCAACAGGAGAATACACTCCTATAAGTTTTGAATTTCCATTAGACTTTTTTATACTAGCGCCTACACCTTTTTGTTTTCGTAACTCAGTTATTTTTCCCAGGATATTGTCGACTGATTGGTATTTACAAATGTAATCATCGTCTTCCATATCCTGTTCTTCACATAAGAAGTATTTGCGTTTTACTTCTCCCTTAGGTCTAAACTCGGAAACCTCCTTAAAATCCTCTGACATAATCGCTACATCGTAGCTGCCCTCATCGGAAAAGAAGCTTTCTGTTGTTGTAAAAATATGAATGCTGGCATCCACATTAGACATAAGATACGAAGCAAACTTTAATATGTAATCTTCACAGCAATCACATAAAGCAACTTCCAAATTTCTCATGGTAACTCCTCCATTATTTCTCTTGTTCATTTATACTGCAGTAAAAAAAACGCAGCCGTTATATAAAAAGAATAATGAAGCTTTCTTCTTATTAATTGCCCTTCATATATACTCACAATGACAATCGCGATCCCAGCAAGAATCACAGAAGTGATCATCGTATTTACGGTAATGTCTGCACCCACCAGTGTTGCCATTACAGAAAACAATTTGATGTCACCAGCGCCAAGCTGTTTACCAAAAATATACAGCAGCGATAAACATGCTATTGGCCACATTGCTTTCATAAGGAAGTATGCAATTCCTATCCATCCATAGCTCAACAGGTTCACATAAATTCCTGCTAAGTAACCCAGGATGATTAGTTGATTTGGAATCCTGTACGACCTGGCATCAAACAGCGATGCCGACGTCAAAATGCTCCAGATCAAAAACGTACTCGTCTTTTTCACCTCCTGTCGACGCAACAGTATGCTCCGGATCCAGGAATAATTCCATAGCGTTTGACGCTATGAAATTCGCTTGTATATTTTTCACAATAAATATATTTATAAAAAGCGCACAAAAAATGAGACCCTAGCGAACTAGAGTCTCATTTATTATTTACTACTGTTATGCCCAAAATCCTCTTCTTGCCTGGTTACCCATAACACTTTCATTCAAAGAATTTTTTCCATATGTTATTCCTGCCATTACATGTTGTGTATTTTGCATAATCGGTGCGGACGTATCTTCCTTTGCCAACTGGTCAAAGGCATCTCCTAACTCGTCCATCACCTTTTTTGCTTCTAATAATCCGTCAGCGTTTGCCTTGTATATGGACTTGGATACATTTCGCTGTACATAATCGTAAAGCGCGTACAGATTTCCACTTACCTTGTATTCAAAATTTAAATCTTTCTGGAGGTGACTTACAACTTCTGCGCACCTTTTAAGTGCTGCGATTGCTTCTGTCACTTGGCCAGCTTCAAAATTTTCCAGCGCGTCTGTTTCATATTCTTCATATATATCATAAAGAATTGAAATCAATCCACATCCATTGCTGGACGCTATTCTCAGGGTAAAAGCTGAAATCTTATCTCTGTTCATTTATTTCACTCCTATCAAAGGCAAATTTGATTTCTTATTTACTGAAGCAACTGTAATGCAAGTTGTGGTAACTCATTTGCCTGTGCAAGTGCAGATGTACCTGCCTGCTCTAAAACGTTGAGCTTTGTGTACTCAACCATTGTTGTTGCCATATCAGCATCCTCTACTCGAGAGATAGCTGATGTCATGTTCTCTTCTGTTGTATCAAGAGATTTTGTTGTATGCTCAAGTCGGTTCTCATATGCACCAAGCTGAGATCTGACTGAAGTCACATAATTGAGAGCTGTGTCGAGAGAATCAAGTGCATCCTCTGGACCATTCACTCTTGTTACACTTAAGTCATCGATATACATGAACTCTGTTGTAACTGCTGCAATTCTTACTTCCATGTTCTGGTTCTTATTAGCACCAACATGAAGTGTCATTGAGCCGATGTCTGTAACGTTGAATTCTATTTCTCCAACGTAACTTGCTTCTGCAAGGAAAGATAATTCAAATCCATCTACATCTGTAACAGTAATGTGATTTCCATCATATCCTGTAGTTGCCTGTGGGCCAAACATTGATGGTGATGTCTTGTCCAATTCAACAACAGCATCAACACCTACATTCTGGATAATTGCTCCTTCTGTAATCTGGTCCTCAGGGAATCCTAATGCTACGGCAAATTCCTTTGAAGAAAATTCGATTTTCAAATCTGCCTTTGCACCATATTTTAATGAATAAATTGCAATGTTGTCATCTGGGTCAGAAATTGTAGCACTACCTTTTTCACAAGCATCTCGCATAGCTTCGTATACCGCTTCACGAGACATTCCTTCTGTGAATTCAACGCCGTATCCGTTAATATTCATTGTTCCAGCCATCGAAAGAGCTGTAGCTGTTGCAGCTCCAAGCAATGGATTAACTCCACCTGCTGTTCCGCGAGTTGCAGCTGATGTTATAGTCAATGTATATAATCCTGCTGGAACTGTATTCGATGTCTGCATACGAGTTGCATGTTCAGCATAAGTTCTATTATCAAGGGAACCATTTAATAGGTTGATTGTGTTGAACTCTGTTGTTTCTGCTACTCTATCAATCTCCTCTAAAAGAGAATCTATTTCTTTTTGAATTGTCTCACGCTCTGAATCTGAGTTTGTGCCATTTGCAGCTTGAACCGAAAGCTCTCTCATTCGCTGAATCATATCTGTTACTTCATTAAGAGCACCTTCAGCTGTTTGAAGTACTGAAATTCCATCGCTACTGTTTGTAGAAGCTTTATCTAATCCGTCAATCTGCGCCTGCATTTTGCCCGCAATAGCAATACCAGATGGATCATCTGATGCATGATTAATGCTAAAGCCTGAACTTAACTTTTCCATTACATCTGCAAGGGAACTTTCTGTACCAAGAAGTTGGTTGTTGGTAATCACCGCTGACATGTTATTGTTAATTCTCATAGTTGCCTCCTAAATAGCCGTAATAAAGCAAGTCTAGCATCCGTGCGGTGTATTTGAAATTGTTAGGTCTTCCATGTCCTTACACATTTAATATCGGACGTGCCCTCTTAAACTTAACCCAATATATGCAACTTTTCAGGTATAAAAAATGCAAGACCTTGTATTTCAAGGCCTTGCATTTCTTTTTTCCTCAATGAGTTTATTTTATTGTCTCTTTCTTAATCTTGCTATCTTTGCTTGTACCAACTCTATGTCCAATGGCATATCTTCTGCTTCCTGAGTTATTAATAAATTTTCTCCTAATTTATAATTTGAGGATTCATACTTTGCTAGCTTGTAAAAATTCTTTACAGCGTATTCTTCATCAGATGCCAACCCCAAATGTTCCCAGTATACTGTATTTCTTGTATTCAAATCTAGGATTGTAAAATCTGGAAATACCGTCGTACAGCCAAGCTCAAGCAATGCTTCATATTGATAAGGAATACTGTTTTGGTACAGCATATCAGCAATTATTTTTTCTGATTTAGATCTTACATACTCACCCCTATCTGTTTTATACAATCCATCTCCATAAAAGCTGTTCTGTCCTCCTGGATGTTCTTCATACCATCTCTCTATAAAGTCTTCCTCAGCCTCTATAATAGGATCTATCATAAATTTTCTTCCATCACTATAATTATCGTAGACTTTGTATATTTCTTCGAAGTCATATCGTTCCAAGAACCTCTCGAGTTCCTTTTTAAGCTTACACAGTGTCTTATTGGCTTGTATTTCATATTGCTTTTGAATAATCTTCTTTACTTTTTCTATTTTGGGACCTGAAACATATTTTCTTTTATCCCCCTCTTTTAAATAATATAGGTGCCTTCTATTTCTAGATACTACCTCCACTGGTTCTATCTCTATATTCTCTAAACGTCTTATATTTTTATCAGATGTCTTTAGTAATGCGATTATTACTTCTAGCTGATTCTCCAATTCTTTCTTTATATTATTCATAAAAATTCCTTTTCTATCATTTTTTGCCAAATTGTATGGGTTATACCACTTTTTCACTAATTCCCATACACCCATTTTCCCAAAGTGTATGGGAATAGCATGTTTTACTCCATTTCCCATACACTCAAAAAACTCAACTGTATGGGTTTTACTACTTTTTCCTCGATACCCATACACTTTAAAATTTCGGCTGTATGGGTTTCATTACTTTTTCCTCAAAACCCATACACTTTAAAAAATCAACTGTATGGGTTTCATTACTTTTTCTTCAAAACCCATACACTTTTCCTGTTTTGAGTTCTCTTTCGGATTTTATCAGTTATTTAGTTACTAATAATTTGGGATATCTTGGCATTACTGAGTACGCGAGATAAATGCCTTTTGATTTGATATGGTTGATAATATATAAAAATATTTATTTTTTGTCAAATAAAAAAGAAGTATGCGCGCGGAAGCGCGCATACTCTCATTAAAACAATTCTGCAATTACATTTATATAGCCACGGGCGATGCTGTAGAGAACCTGGGTCTGGATTTCGTCCTGGCTAGCTTCGCCGGAAGCGCCAGCTGTTGCTATTCCTTCATAATTTCCCTGCTCCATATTATAGATGTCAGCTGCACTGAGTCCGAAGGACTGTGTGAAGCTGAAGCTAAAAGCGTAGCCTGTTTCTTCCTGCATGATTTGTGCAATCATAGGTGCCTGGCTTGCAAACATTTCTCGCATCTGAGCAGTTTCGCATTCTACGGTGGCACTAACTGAGCCTGCTTCATAGCGGAATGAAGTTGATACTGTGCCTGTTGTCTGCAAATGAAGTGCCATCTGGATTAAGCCGGATTCACCGTCACCACGGACAATTTTCAGGTTCATATTTCCGGCCTCATCAGCAACCATAATAGGGATATGATATGTTTCACCTGTGCGCGCCATTTCAGACATAACCTTTGTCTGCTGCACAACAAGCTTCATGCCATCCATATCTACTGTGCGGACATCCTCCGTTTCAATCATGGTCTTCATTACATTCTCAGCCAAAGTTCCCAGCGCTTCCTGAGCCTCTGCCATTTCCTCAGGTGTGTGGCAAGCATCAGCGAAGCGTGAGTATGCCAATTCAATAATGTCGTCCACGTCCATGCTTTCAAGAGCACCAAAAGTAGTGGCTGCTCTGCCAGTAGCTTTAGAGAATAAATCCTTGAATACCTGGCCATTGTTTTCAACCATTGCCTCCACTGCTGCAATCATGTTTGCAGAATGAGGTAGGTTGTATTCATCTAATATAGAAGAAACTTTTGCATCCTCTGCAATAGTTGTCTTTAACTGTTCTGTTACGTAATTGTTGTAGGCCACTTCAGCCTGCTCGTCAGAAGTCTCTTCCATGGCAGTTGCAAACTGGTCTACATTCATTTCCATGATTTGCTCTTCCCCAAAGACGTGCATCTTTGCAGGAGTCATAGCTTCCTTGGCGTCACGGCAACGGTTTGTAAGGAAGACTTTCTCAATCTGTTCTGTAATAGAAAGATCCTTCACAACCATTTCGTCCAGCTGGCCAAACTTGTCGTCTATTTCATACTCTCTGCCTGTGTGTCTGCTTGAGCGAACAGCAGTCATAAGATTTCGTAATGTTACCTCTGTGCCCTGACTTATCAACGCACCTATGGCTGCGCCATCAGACTTTTCCACTTGATGAAGAAGTCTGTACACACCCACATAAGCATCTCTTTCTGCTTCAGAGATTTCCGCGTTGTGCTCTGCCTTCCAAAGGAACTTTGAAAAGCTTTCTTCATCAGATGTGCTACCCATTTCAGCCTTAATGCTTTCTGCTTTTGCCTTAAGACTTTCCATGGTCATATCAAGAGGATTCTCTCCTCGCTTAATCATTTCCGCAACAACAGCTGGAGTCATGCTCTTGAATGTGCGAGCCACCATTTCTGTAGAAGCTTTCATTGAAGTAACAGACTCTGCTGTGATTTCCATTTTGTTGTAAGCAAGTACGCGTACTGCCTTCTGGCTGGCTTCTGTTGCCTCGATGTCAAGGTCTGCCAAAATGTCGTCCACATTCTGGAATGCCTTGTTCATGCTGTCACCAAGGTCAGCTCTAACCTCTGTTCCAACAGATTCATAGGTCATTTCCATACGAGAGTATTCCGCTGTAACTGAAACGCTGACTTCGTGTACGTAAGAGAATGTCTCTGCATTGATATTTGAAAATCTTCCAAGCATGGCAGCTGGAGCAGACTGGATGTCTGCCATCTCGTTCATTACCTGCTTGAACAGATTTACATTCGCATTTGTTGCTTCGTTATTTTCTGCCTTCATAAGAATCTGAAGGAGATTTGTTTCCTGTAATTTCAGCTTATCAAGGAGATCAGACAGGTCACTTGTATTAACAGTTATGCCATTTTTCATCATTGTGAATGTGGCCTCAACTGTCATTGTGAGCTGGATTTCTGTAAGCTGGCGCTGAGCTGTAATAGATGAAAGTGAGCTTGCATCCATTCCCATGACTTCTTCAAAAGTTTTCTTGGCCTGGTCCATAAGAGAGTAGCCAGGGATAAGATATGCGTCGGTTGGCTCTTTGCCTTCTGCTACAATATCGTCTATCGCATTTACGATATTTTCTTCCGATGGTTTTTCGTACTCGCCAAGCTCAACCATGTACTCAAGATGCTCCTTTGTGATAGGAACATCTTGCTTGAGCATGGTTGCCACAGTATCTTTCAATTCCTGTGGTGTCATTGGTTTCTGCGCAGACTCGGTTAACTCACCTTCGACTTGTTCTATAAGTGAATCCAGTTTATCTCCTAAATCTTCTAGCAGACTGATTATGTCTTCGTCAGTTGGCTCCGATGTGCCCTTTGGGCCTGTTGGTGCCGAATATGTGGCGTTGTAGATATTTGTGATGGTTGGCTCAAGCTCGTTCTTTACAAGATATGCCTGGGCTTCCACTGGCAAAGTATTAGAAAGGCCGCGAGTCATCTCAACTGCCTGTGCCACTGAGCCGGTCATTGCCTGAATCTCATCCTGATCAAGGCCACCCATTTTGCTGATGTCTTTTCCAGCTTTTGCAAGATTCATTTTGATTTCATCCACAACTGTAACGAGAGCCTCTGGCTCCATGTCCATTGGATTATGGCCGTCTTCGCGAGCTTTTGCTGTGGCTTCTTCATCCCAGCCGCGCTCGATATTTTTCACCTTATCAACTGTAGACATGCCAAGAGCTGATGCCTCATTTACCTCCTTGGTAAAATCTTCATCAGTCATTTTTCCTCTATTATCATAGAATGCGTTGTCTACTGAAAGTGTTCTTAATTCTGTATTAAAATTTGCTTTGTTATCGTCCTTGATACCGCTGGTGCCTACGCCAAATCCCTGGTCTGAAGCACCTTCTGTTTTGATGTAATCCGTTACCTTGAGTCCTTCAATTTGCATATAGTTCCTCCGCGGTAATTTTTCTTACAATCTTTATTTCGGACGAGTTGTAAAAAAAATTAATGCCGAGGATTTTTTCCTCGGCATCTAATCTATCTTATGAACAATTTACACTCATTGCTACGTTGGGCACCGGCTGGCTGACGCCCTTGTAATTATCGTAAACATTTTTTAAATCCGCTGCTAAAAAACCTGGAAAACAAGCACAAAGTGTGTCGAAATCCATGCCACAGCTACACATTGCTTCTACAGCTCTCAAATCCTGTTCCTTCATACCGGTACCTCCCATTACATTTCTAGATACAATATCTAGCACTAACTTGAATATTAGTATAACAATATCTTGTGAAAAAACAATGTTATATTAAATAATTATTACATTGGGCAAGAGCTTCTGACTTCCATATCTTCACCTTTGACATATCTTGCATTAAATTCCATATTGATTTCTCGTAATTCTTTTTTCCCATCAATATAATCCTGATACATCTCAGCGAGGCCGGCCATGCAGCCATCACAGTTAGCTTCTATATTTCCAAGAGATTCTCGTACAATCGCTTCTCTTTCTTCCTTTGTTGTTTCGCTAATTAAATATGACATTTCTAAATATCCTTTCCACTTTATATTTAAATGGTTTTCTTTTAGTTATTATAGTACAACCACACATAATGTAATAGCACGCATATCTAAAAATGCATAAAAAATCACCCAGCAGAATCCACTTAGTGATGTTGCATTATCAATTTTGAATTTGCTTATTATGAACAATTAGCTTCTTTTATCATTATGTTTTCCACGTTGATTAATCTGTAATCTGAATAACCTGTGTTCTCTGTTGTCTTCTTGTTCGTATATACGTTAATCTCTACGCCGGAGTACATGCCCTCTGGTTGAACCCAGAAAGTGTACCAGCCCTTTTCTGTTTCATAGGTGTAGTAATCAAGCTGGACATAGCCGTTGTCGAAAGAGTTGTCGCTCTTTGTGAGTGTGCCGTACTTTTCCTGAAGATCCTCCAGGGTTGCTTCGAACTCAACTCCCTGGGCAATCTTAAATGGATAATCCTGGTATTCGTTGAAGCCAAAAATAGTTGCGCGGACGTACTGCACAGGGATGTCACCTAATTTTGCTTCTTCGGCCGTGTTGTTTATTACAATGAAATTCATTTTGCTGTATTCATTTCCTAAATAGTATCCGGAAAATTCGTACTGCTCATCAGGTTGAACAATGGTATCGGCGCTATCGTCAAAAATGAATCCCAATTCTAACAACTGCTGATAAGTTGTTGGCAGCTGAATAACTGTGTTGTCAATCTGGATTGTGAAATCATCCAGGCTGTCTGAGAGGGCCAACTCTGGGAGGCCTGTATACTCTGCACCAGGACGATACTTGTCTGTCTTCGCTTTGATAGTCATTGCCTGGGCGTAGCTGTAATTTGAGCCGTCTTCCTTAAGAGTGGTGTAATATTGGTCCATGTTTTGCTGTCCGTTTAAAACAGAGACAAATAGCACGAATGAACTGACCTTGCCATCTTCTTCTGTGATGCAAATTTTGCTCTTGTTATCGCTATCGTCTGAGATATATAGCAAGATTGAATCTGTCATGTCATCGTTTTCAATTTCGAATTTATCAATAACATCCTTGGCATCTTTCATGTCCATTCCGGACTTTATATCACCTGGAAGCGATACCTCTACATCTCCCAATGTGGCGGTGTCAATATAATCTACAAATCCGTACTGAACATCAGTGTAGCCTTCTGAAATAGCTTCGGTAGTAACTTTGATGGTCTTTCTGTTGCGGGTAAGCTTGATGGTGTCGTCTCTGTTGACGTCCAGCTCAGAAGGAGCATCCTTTATTTCCCAGCCGTTGTCTGTAAGCTGCTTGATAGTAAATGGGACATGATACAAATCACCATCGATTTCTATGTTGCCACTTGCTGGATTCTCACCAAGCTCAATTGGAGCAATGTAGCCTTGCACAAATTCAGGAGCTTTGCCCTCCAGGGATTTTGTATCTACCTCCTCAGGCATTTCATCAAAATATGTGGAGTATGCTTCGCCGGTTAATTCCATATCATAATCGATTGCATATGCCCCATCATAATATGCAGCCATTCCAACGAAAGCCTGCTGCAGCACAACTCTGTATCCTACGCGAGATGCATCGCCACAGTCCCCTTGTCCAACATGGCACATATATCCAGTAACATAGTTGTCACCGTAATCGTCGAAGCTATCGAATTCCTGCTGAATCATTTTGGCAACAGGCACCGCATGCATCAAATATTGATTGAACTCTAAATCACCTGCGCAGTAGCTGGCCGCCAGAATCGACTCAGCTGTGCCCAGGTTGTAAGCTCTCTCATATGCTTTTGTATAATCTTCCTCCACCAATGCACTTGCTGCCTCTAACGCAGCATCCCCATCCTTTGCATTGTTTTCATCGAGGTATTTTTTTACTGTTTCTATATCCTCTGCTGTTGATTTGGTTCCACCAATCTGCTGCCAATCCAAACCCTGGCCTTGAACCTCCACAGCAGTTGTTGCCAACAGCCATCTTACTAAATCATTACTCACATTGCTTTCAGTGCAATCTGAAAATGAATCATCCACTAATGGTATATCCACTAACTCCTTTTTATCGATTTCAGCCGCTTCTTCCTTTTTGGCATTTTCCTTGGCAGCTTTGAGGGCTTCATCGTGGATAGTGGTCACGCCACAACCTGCAAGAAGTACCGCCGACATAGACAGAGCAGTTAACTCTATCATTTTCTTTTTCATAAAATATCCTCCGCGCATTATACAATTCTATTGCAATTGTTCTATTATCTCTTCCTCTGTATATTCTCCATATAATTCTTCAAAAGCGCAAGAATTATATTCCTCAACTCTGTTCTTCAATTCTTCAGGTGATAGTTGCTCATCAGTGTAATTATTATAATTTACGGTTTCTTCCTCGTAATAACAATCTTCTGAGTATGTAGTTACAAGCTTGTTGTTTTCTATTTTCATGAGTGTATAGCCGTATGTTTCCGTGTCATGTCCAAAGTATCTAAGACTATTTTTATAAGGTACATATTCGTAATTCACACATCCACCTAAACCATATCCACAGAATTCCATAGGCTCTGTCACTGTGCTATTAGAAAAGCTATAAACGCTTATCCAGTATCCTGTATCATCAACAAGAAGTTCGGGTATATCATCTTCATCTATATAAACCAAACTATACTTCAAATCTAATGATTCATTTTCTATTTGGTTAAACGCCACAATTGCCTTGTATGCATCACTATATGAACTGATTTCACCATTAACAAGTCCATTTGTAAGCGCATTTATAATATCCTCTGCGGAATAATCATCAGATAATTCTTTTTCTACATATGATTCTATATCATCATCATTTACAAAATAACACGTATCCTCTTCGTATTTGCGCACACAACTACTGTAGAGCCAGAAATCCTTTTTTCCATGATTGTAACCAACAAAAACAATATCAACGTTTCCATCAAAATTGTAATCACATGTTTCTATTTCTGTTATTTGCTCTGGGAATATAAAATTAAAATCACAATTCTTTTCACCATCAATTAGGTATTCTACTCTCTGATCTGAGCTGCCATTGTATTGAGGTATGATTAATTCGATTTCACCATCAACTAATTTAGACTCTAGTTTGACCCTTGATTCACTAGCACTCTCTTTGCTCCATAAAGATTCTATTTCCTTTGTTTCTTCTGAACTTTCTTCTTCTCCCTGCTCAAACTTTGTCAAAATGTCTTTGGTATCTGCGTCGGCATCCGCTTCATCTTGCGAACATGCCGTAATGCTAATGGCACATGCAAGGCTTGCCGCAAGCACTACTCTTTTTGTAATTATATTAATGCTTCTTTTCATACTATTTTTTCTCCCGTTTGCTAAATGTCTCCAATGTATGGCACTTGTTCTCAATATCGCATATACGTTATTATATTACTTTACTCATTTAGTAGTATTGTAATACTCTTCATCTCTGCTTTCAAGGGATAATTATAAGATTTTAAATAAAATAAACGGCCTCATACGAGGCCGATTTTCTCCACTAAAATTACACTATTTTTACACTATTTATCTTAAGAGATTTTTGAAAATCTGATTTTCCAAGGGTCTCTTGTTCCGATATTATAGGCCTTGGCAAAGCTTCCCTGGTTTATTGCAAGAGCCATATAATCCATTGAATTAGCATAAATTAATGCTTCTCCAATTTTAACATCAGCAAAGGTATTAACATACTGCACGAAAGAATGGTATATAGTTGTTTCCCCCCTGGTAATTGTCACATCTACCAAATCACCAGCCTTAAATGACATCTTTTCAAAGGCTTCTCGTCCAATATTTGTCCACAATGAGCCAAATCGTACATCTAAGGTTTCAATATTTCCTTCAATGAAATCTTCACCAATTTCTGGATACATGCCTTGCATTATAACGATTTCTTCTACAGGTATCTCTGGTCCAATATCTTCATAAGAAATTTGACCTGAAGCAAGAAGGGCTCCCGTGTAGCCATACACATCCCTTCCATGGAATGTATATGAATTCTCACTATTCTTTCTCCTTCCAACTTCCTCACTGATTTCTCTTACTGACTCAATACCAATTGCACGGCTAACATGTGATATGGAGCCATTATCAGGAGTAACAATATACTGCCCTCTTTTTGTTTTGACAACAATACTTCGTCTTTCACTTCCAACACCAGGGTCTACTACTGTAACAAAGACAGTTCCCTTTGGCCAAAATGGAACAGCCTGAAACAATCTGTAGGATGCTTCAAAAGTGTCAAAGGGTGGTATATCGTGAGTAAGATTGTAGATTTTAAGAGTAGGCTCAACTGAAAGTGCTACTCCATACATAGCAGCAACGGCACCGTCTGATAATCCAAAATCGCTTTGAAAAACTAATAACTTACTCATATCATTTTACCTTCCTGATTTCTATAATATATTCTGGTCCAAAGTAAACCTTATATTTTTCCATAAAGCTCCCCTGTGAAAGAGCAAGTGACACATTCATCAATTCATTGTTGTAAAGAATAGCATCACCCTTTTTTACATCTCCAAAGGTTTTACCAAATCTGGTAATTTGGTCATAAAGCTTTTTTCCATCCTTAGTAACAGTTATTGCCACATCATCTCCATAGGAAAAACCATTCTCAAACATTTCTGCCACAGGAATATTCGACCAGCAATTTCCAAAATTAGGGTCATCTATTTCTATTATCCCCTTGAGATATCCCTCGCTGCCTTCAGGTGTTGAAATATCAAGTGTTACAATATCGTCTACACTATATTCATTGCCAACCTGCTCATAAGAAATTATTCCAGAAGCCAATCTGGCACCACAATAGCCAAACAAATCTCTTCCGTGAAATACTGATGTTCCTTCTGTTTGTTTTAAGCGATTTATGCTTTCATCAATTTCCCTGACCTCTTTAATTCCGTGCTTTGCTTTTATATGGGTGAGTGCTCCATTATCTGGTGTAACAATATAATATCCGTCATTAGTCAGTGCCACACATGCCTTTCTACTGGTTCCAACTCCAGGATCAACAACACTGACAAAAACTGTTCCCTTAGGCCAAAATTGCACATATTGCTGCAATCTATAGGAAGCGGACCATATATCATATTGTGGGATTTCGTGGGTAGCAGTCACTATTTCAACATCCCTTGAAACACTGCGCACTGCCCCGTACATTGCAGCTACTGCCCCCTCCTTATATGTAAAATCTGTTTGAAAAACCATAATTGGTAAAACTTCCTGCATCACTTTTCCTCCTAATTATATGAATGGGTTGTAATAGATACTTTTATTAATAAAAAATCTCACCCATAATGTAAGTAAAAATATTAATAAACAAATCAATATTCCTATATAATCAACCTTTCTCAAAGGCTTGGCTGCATACCAGGTTCGCTTTTTATGCTTTCCGAAGCCTCGCAAATCCATTGCATTAGATATTATGTCTATTCTATCCATGGTTGTCATAATAAGAGGTACCAAAATGGCAGCTACATTTTTTATTCGCTCGGAAGTTTTTGCTTTTTTACTCATATCCAGACCTCTAGCCTGCTGAGCTAGTGATATTGTGTTATAATCACTTGCCACATCAGGAAAATATCTAAGGGTCAAAGACAATGAGGTACATATTTTATAGCTTACACCTATTTTATTTAGTGAAGATGCGAATTCACTTGGATTGGTGGTTAATATGAAAATAATACCAAGCGGTATTACAGACAGATATTTCGCCGTCTTGGTAATCTGGTAAAAAAGCTGTTCTACTGTAATGTCATAATTTCCAAGGACATTAACTAAAACGTGCTCTGTACCATATATCTCAACTCCAAACTTTGGAGCAAATAAAAAGGTCAGAATAAAATTAAATACAAGAAAAATCCCTACATAAATTAGCATCATTTTGATTTGAGAAAACCGTATTTGAGATATTTTCATCATTACATAGGAAAATATCATGATGCCAATAATTATTCTAATATCATACGTAGCCATAATTGCTGTTGTAAGCAGCAAAAAACATATAAGCTTTGAAAGTCCAGACATTTTATGAATAAGGGTATCAAGACTGCTGTAAGAAAAGACCTTAATTTTCATTGCTTCTAACCCTCCTGTCATAATGAATAAAACACTCCACAAAGCTTAATGGATCATCAATTCCAGCCTTCAACGCTAAATCAAATAATGAGGTTTCCTTTAGATTTGCCTTTTCTGTTAAATCTAAGTCACACAATACCTCATAGGATTTTTTGTCTGCAAGCTTCTTTCCATCACATATAACTATTGCTCTATTTGTGTATTCAAGCATTAAATGCATATCGTGGGTGATTAGCAGAATAGTCTGCCCATTCTCATTTAGCTTTCTAAGGAATTCCATAATTTCTGAATAATGGAAGAAATCCTGCCCTGCAGTTGGCTCATCCAAAATAAGTATTTTAGGATTTAATACCAAAATCGAAGCAATCGTAACCCTCTTTTTTTGTCCAAAGCTTAAAGCACTTATTGGCCAATTTCTAAATTCATATAATCCACAGATTTTTAGAACTGCATGAACCTTTTCTTTTATTTCTTTCTCATCAACATTCCTTATTCTAAGACCAAATGCAACCTCATCAAAAATCATTGTCTTCGAAATCATCTGATTAGGATTTTGCATTACTATTCCAATATACTCGGCTCGCTCAGAAATTGAGTATTGTGATAAGTCTTTGCCTTCCATAAGTACAGTGCCCTCATCAGGCTTTATGAACCCACAAAGAATAGAAGAAAGCGTTGTTTTCCCGGCTCCATTTTTGCCAACTATACTTACCATTTCTCCTTCATTAATTATCGCATTTACGTTTTGAAGAATTGGTCTTTTACCGTCATATGAAAAGGATATGTTTTTAATTTCCAAAAGTGGTGAATTATTTTCCTTTTGTTCCCGGACATGATTTGATTCATACCAGCTTCTAATTTTATCCTTGCATAGTTCTACATTAAAGGTTTCCAAATATGCAGGCTTCAATTCAGGCACAATATCAATCTTGGCATATTTTGCTGCAGTCAAATACAAGGGCTCTCGTATACCGTATTTTTGCAAAATATCGCTGGAAAGTACATTATCTGGAGTGTCGTCCATAACAATGGAGCCATCATTCATCACTACAATCCTGTCAACCTTTTTGTGTAACACATCCTCCAAGCGATGTTCTATTATGATGACAGTTTTATCATTTTGGGAAATGGAATCAATAAGCTCAATTGCTATTTTTCCAGTCTTAGGATCAAGGTTCGCAAGAGGTTCATCAAAAAGAAGAATGTCTACATCATCAACCATAACTCCTGCTAATGATACCCTCTGTTTTTGACCTCCACTTAAATCGTGGGGATTTTGGTTTAACAGCTGCCCCATATCAACAATGTTGGCAATTTTCTGCACACGTTCATGCATCAGTGATTGCTCAACCATATCGTTTTCCAGGGCAAAGGCAATATCTTCGCCAACACTTAGTCCAATAAACTGTCCATCGCTATCCTGAAGAACTGTTCCCACATGGTTGGACAGTTCAAATAAGCTGGAATTTTTATTTTCTATTCCATCCACAAATAGCTTCCCATCTATCTTTCCCTTGTGGGCAAAAGGAATCAGTCCATTTATGCAGTTGCCAAGAGTACTTTTTCCTGAGCCCGAAGGTCCAAGTATCAGTACCTTTTCCCCTTTTTTAATTTTCAAATTTATGTTTTTAAGGGTGGGCTGGCTCTGTTCAAAATACTGAAAGCTATAATCCCTAAATTCTATTAAAACATTATTCATCAATACTAACCTCAATAAAAAATAGGGGAGGCCTCTTAGCCTCCCCTTTATTTCTAAGTTTAATCTTCTTTTGCCAGGCTTCCTTTTTTTGTTTTTGTAGCAGAATAAGCCTTCAAAAGTATAATGCCTACGATTACAGAAACAATGGCATCCACAACAAAAGCTGTTGCTCCCTGAATGAATACTTTATTTGCTGGTTCGCTATATAAAACAATATCAAGGACAGGCGCAACCAGAATCCAAGCAATTGCATTGGCTATTACAACCCATACTGTAAAGAAAATGATTTCTGTTTTTCCAAATCTTCCTTCTTCTACTGCAGATGATACTTTCTTTGCCGCAAATCCTGAAATAAATCCGCTAACACCTGATGCCACAACCCAGCTCCACCATGGTGAGCCGTACTGAATAAAATCAGAAAGTGCATGTCCTACAAATGCTACCAAAAGTCCTGCAACTGGACCAAACAAGGCTGCAAAAAAACTAGATACGCCATAAGCAATCTGCAGATTAGTCTCTGGCACTGGAGAAGGCACCTTTACAAACATAAATAATACTAGGAATAAGGCCGCACCTAATCCAGTAGCAACAATTGTTTTTGTAGAAAAATTATTCTTCATTATTAATTCCCCCTTCTTATAATCTTGTAGTAAATATAAATCTATTCTAGTATCTGGTCAACTGTTTATATCTCAGGAAAAAATGAGAATGATTTATAAATTATATTTATAACGAAGTCCTTTGAAACTGACCCCTAAAAAATAATCAAAACTAGATATTTCAAAGTGCACAGGAATCATATAATATTTTCTCCAACAAAAGGAGGAGAACTTGTTATGTATGAATTTACTGATTTTAAAAAGATTGATATGCACTCGCATATTGGAACTTGGGGTAATCCATTTAACTTTAGTGGGGACATTAATTTAGTTATTGATTTGATGGATAAATTTAATATAGAAAAGACAGTCTTATGCCCTTCTGATTCTTCTAAAAACGCGGATATTCTAGAAGCTTATGAAAAGGCTAAAGACAAGATTATTCCAGTGCCTTGGGTTGATTGTACAAAAGAACAAGCTGCCTATGACGAACTAGAATATTTAATTCGTGATAAAGGCTGCAAAGGTGCAAAGATACAATCATTATTTGATGGCTATGCCGCTGATTCTCCAATAGTAGATCCAGTAGCTGAAATCTGTGAATCCTATAATGTGCCTTTCTTTGTGCATTCAGGACATGAACCTTTCTCATTGCCTTGGCAGATAGGGCTTTTAGCAGAGCGACATCCAAAATGTAAATTTGTAATGCTTCATATGGGGCATGGCCATGGAATATATGTTGAGGCAGCTCAGACTATTGCTAAAAGATATAAAAATATATGGCTTGAAACTTCTGGCACTTCAATGACTGCTCAGATTTTCAATGCTTATAAAAACGTGGGAAATGACAGAGTTATGTTTGGACTAGATACGCCATTTCATGCACCAGAGGTGGAAATCCAAAAGATTCTTTCTTGCCCATTAAAAGAAAAGGATTATGAGAACATATTCTATAACAATGCAAAGAACTTTTTAGGATCACTTTTAGATTAGGGGGACACATTCATGGAAAAGACTAGATATAATCAAAAAGATATTGCTGTAGTTGGGCTTATGATTGCTTTAGTATTTATTGGGACCTTTTATTTTAAGATTCCAACAGCCTTTGGATACACTCATTTAGGGGATTGCATGATTATTCTTGCAACATGCCTGCTCGGTACCAAAAAAGGTGCTATAGCGGGAGCATTAGGCGCTGGCCTTGCCGATTTCATCGGCGGATACACAGCTTGGGTATTGCCTACAATGGCTTTTAAAGCAGCCTGGGTCCTTGTGATGGGATTTATTGCATTTAAGTTATTTAAGAACTTTAAATACAACCTTTGGATTGGAGCTATAATTGGAGGACTTGTACACATAGCCTTATATACATTTATAAAAATACCAATGTTTGGCCTTGCTTATGCACTATCTACTCTTCTAACCCTTAGCCTTCAGACATTAAGCGGAATAATACTTGGAAATATCCTTTATAGCTTGATGAAAAACAAGATTAGGTTGGAAGCTGTATAAAAAATAGCGTAGGAGCCTTACTCTCCTACGCTATTATGATTTCATAGGCCTTTACCCCGCTAACATTTCCTTGTTAATAGTATCCTCACTAGCTGCCATCGCTTGCAATGTTTTATCTAACAAATCGTTAAGCTCCCAGCCAAGCTGATTTGCTCCACGTTCTATAACCTCGCGCGAGCATCCTGCAGCAAATCCTTTGCTTTTATATTTTTTCTTAAGAGATTTTAGTTCCATATCTTTAGTACTCTTGGATGGACGCATCAGAGCTGCCGCCCAAATAAGTCCTGTCAGCTCATCAGCTGCAAAGAGTACTTTTTCCATTTCTCTTATTGGTTCTACATCTATAGTTTCTCCGCAACCAACAGTAATTCCATATCCGTGTGAACATACTGCATGAATAATATCTTCACTCACACCGCCCTCTTTTAACAATTCTGGAGCTTTCAAACAATGCTCGTCTGGATACAATTCAAAATCTATATCATGCAAAAGTCCAACAATTCCCCAATATTCCTTTTCATCTGCATAACCAAGTTCATTTGCATACCATTTCATAACAGCTTCAACGGTCAATGCGTGTTGAATATGAAAAGAATCCTTGTTGTATTTTTTCAGTAATTCAAAAGCCTCATCTCTTGAAATCATTGTTACTATCCCCCTTCTCTTGTTTTCTAAAAGCATACTCTTTTAGTAGGCAAATAGCAATCTCTATATTTTATAGGGTCAGGCACCTACTCTAAAGACATAAGAATGCACTAATTATTATATTGAAGTATGCGAGACTACTTTTTCTTTGACATATTCTAATAACATGTTAAAATAGACTTAACAAATTATATTACAATTCTCAAAGTGTTAAGGCGGTGATGATATGATATACAACTACATAAAAGATAAATATAAGGAAGGTGAGCCAATCTTCTTCTCAGATATATATGATGGCACCATTTCAAAGCCAGCCCTTACCCAGCAACTATCAACGCTATGCAAAAAGGGTTTGCTTGTTAAGTATGATAATGGCATTTATTATATTCCAAAGAAAACCAGGCTTAAATCAGCAGTTGGACCAACAGCAGATACCGTTGCCAAATATAGGTTTATAGTCAAGAATGGAAAGGTTGATGGATTCTATACTGGAAATACCTTTGCAAATCAGATTGGCATCTCTACTCAGGTTCCTCATGTAGTTGAGATAGTAAGTAACAACACTAACTCAGCCCCTAGGGATGTTATCATTGGTAACAGAAAATTTAATGTAAAAAAACCACTTACAGCCATCACCGATGAAAATGTTTACATATTACAAATGCTGTATCTATTGTCGGATTTAGACTCATATTTAGATTATGATTATGAAGAAGCCAGACAATGCTTTTTGAAATTTATTGAATCACATAACATAAAAAGAAGCGACGTGGATGAATATATAAGGAAGTTTCCACTTACAGCATTCAAATTCTATTATGAATTGAGGTTAGACAATGTACTTGCACAATGATAAAGAATTATTTGGCGATGTCGTCGCCCTTACTGCAGAAAAGATGGGTCAAGCCCAAGATATCATAGAGAAGGATTACTATGTCACAATTATTCTCAAGGAGCTCTCTTCATGTGATTATCCTATCTGCTTTAAAGGCGGCACTTCTCTTTCGAAGGCCTTTGGAGTAATAGATCGTTTTTCAGAAGATATTGATATCACATTCACTGAGCATTTAGGAAAAAGTAGAAGAAAGAATCTTAAATACGATATCTTAAAATCCATTGCAGATAAATTAGGATTTACAATAGCAAACTGGGATTCTATTGAAAGTAATAAAGATTACAATCACTACGATTTTGCATATAGCTCCATAGTAGATAATCCTTTTTTGACTACATATGTAAAGCTGGAAACTGCCCTAATGTCTTATGCTTTTCCAACCGAAGAGAGAATGATAGGAAACTATATCTATGAAGCTTTAAAAGATGAGGAACCTGAATTAATTGAAGAGTATAATCTTCTGCCATTTCCTATGCAGGTACAGTCTTTAGAGCGAACATTGATTGATAAGCTGTTTGCATTATGTGACTACTACATTCAAAACAAAGCTGCAAGAAACTCACGCCATCTATATGATATTTATAAGCTTGGACAGCAAGTTGCAGTAGATGAAAATTTCAAATCTCTTGTCACTGAGGTTCGTAATCATAGATTAGAAATAAAAGATAATGTATCTCCTTCTGCCGAGCCTAGCGTAGATATAGCTGCCACAATCAACGAATTTTGTGATAAAGATTTCTACGAAAATGATTACGAGCGTACCACCAGAAACCTTATTTCTGATGAGATTTCATATCAAGATGTGAAGGCATTTATAATGGAGTTTACAAAAGATATTTTTTAATTTATATAATCATTTCATCTTTCTAAAAGGACACGATTCTCACAAATCGTGTCCTTTTTATTGACTGTATTACACGCATTGGAGTCAGGCACCTACTTTTGTGGCTGTATAAAATATAGCCTTTTTCCCTTTAATGAACTCACTAATAAGGAATGATTTACCTACTCTTCGTCGACCATAAATTACTGTCATTCCAAAGCCATCTTTTTCGTATATAGTCTGTAGTGATTCTAATTCTTTTTCTCTACCAATAAACATGTGCGCTCCTTTTATTCAAATCATTTTTATTCAAACGCATTTGAATCAAATCTATTTGATAATATGGCACATTTTATACTCACTTGCCATACACTAAGAAAGAGTTCACAAATTTTTTTTAATACTACATTAAATTTTGCAGGCATTCAACCAACTTTTATGATTTCCTATTAATTCAACTCTTCTTCCGTGAAAAACTTATTTACAATGCTACGAAACCACTTATCAGTATCTTTATTTCTATATGCAGTAATAATCATATTACAAGGGTCTTGATGGGCCCTTCTTTTTAGTCCATTATTCCTTTCAAGATAGAATATATCGGTGGTTGTTCCGTTAATAATATATATATTCTCATTCACCTTTAATAAATATCCTGTTAATATACAAGCTGCTTTTAATAACAAATCTTTTGCTTCTAAGAAGTCCTGCTTGTATGTATCCTGTATTAGATGTTCAATATAATCTTGGGATTCTTTTATTGTTTTACCTTCAAACTCTTTATGTACTTCCTCAAAGACTGCTTTATAATTGTCTAACACATATTCATTATCTGAGTGTGTAAAATGAGGTCTGTTTGATGCTTGTTCTAACAGATCATATCCTTCCTTCAGCATATAATCATTGAAAGATCTAATACAATCTTCGAACTCCTCTGCACTATTGTATTTTAGGTGTATTTCTTTCCCACAACATCTCAGAAAAAGTGTTTTCTCTCCAATTAAATATTCCGTAATTTCAAACCCTTGGCTACTACCATTTTTTTCTCTATTAAAATAAGCCAATGGTTTAGTTGCTATAAGCTTTGGATGGCTCGTAATCTTATAACCTCTATTTTGAGCCTCTTCTCCCATAACATCTTTTATAATTTTCATATACGATATACTCATATCATGTCACTCCAGAAATTTTGGACCTGCACCTGTGTGGTCAAGTACCTACTCTTGCCTATATTCAAAGCATTATCGTAAATACGATATGCACATCAATCCGTAGAATATGTATCTGCATATTTCATTATGACATTGGGGTCAGGCACCTACTCAGGATCAGACACCTACTCATATAAACCATATCTAAACAATTCTGGTTCTTTATTTATTGGATTATTCCAATGGATAAGAGGTTTTGTATTATTTAACCCCCATCATCTGCACATTGCCCATACAAAATCTACTTTTCTTTCATTATTGTGATATCTTAGCCATGCTTGAACAATTGTATCGATTGGCCATATTTTAAGTCCACTTTTAGAACAAATCATCTCAACTTGCCTAGAGGCATAATTAATCTCCGCACCCTCATGCTCCATTATTATTTTCACAACAATCGCAGCCATTCCCAGCCATAAGTCATACACTTCTTCATTTTTTTCTAAAGTATCTTCTGCTTCTCGATTTTTCCATAATACTTCATCTATCCGTTTTAATTTTTCGTCACGAGTACCAAAATCTAAAATGTGATACTTCTCATCGTATTTTTTTGCTAACTCATCGATATTATCCTTAAAATACTGTTTTCTTTCTGTTGTTTCAAAAGAATCAGCCTTTTCAGTTAGCATGTCATCTATCAGATTAAGACCGTATTTTTTTAAAAATGAATCAAAAAATGTGATTACTTCTATAAACTGCTCATCTGTATCCGCGCTCCAATACTCTTGTGTTTTATATTCAGATAGCACATTTCCTATTTCTTTTGTTCCGTTTCCCTGTGCCGATGTCCATATTATTAATTTGTATTCTCTATCAAACGGCGTGTGTTGCTGAATATATACTTCTTGCCTAATGCCATCTACCTCTCGCCTAAATGTCCATATAATACCTTGTTCTCTTCGTATATACTTAAAGTTTTTTGTTTCCAGGGTTTTTCCAATTATTTCTTTTATTTTTCTCGTTTTATTCATAATAAACCTTTCTAATCAAGCCCACATATTGATTCTGTTGTCTTTCTCCAACCATCAAAAACAACATTGGGGCCTGCCCCCTTTACGTATACGATATACTCATATCATGTCACTCCATGAATTTGTTGCCTGCACCTGTGTGGTCAGGCACCTATTCTTTCCTATATACAAAGCATTATCGTAAATACGATATGCTCATCAATCCTGTTTATTATGAAAATAATTATTTTAAATAATAACTATTACATATATCCCCTTTTAAATTCCTGTCATAAATAATAATTATCTTCTTCCCGCTAAATTCCCATTTTTCATATATATCAGCTATACTCTCGCTAAAATTTTCATATACCGTTCTTGCTATATATACTTCACCTTTATAATGTTTAAGGAAATTGTCGGTTATTTCTTTATTGAATAAGAATCCAAAGGATTCATCTGATTTGGCATTCTCACTTATTAGCATGTTTATATCGTAATTAGTCATTGGATGATCGTACTGCTTGCCTATTATCGTTTCATTTCTATACATATTCAAACTAACATACGGTAAACAAACTCTTCTATTTTTGCTATTGGTTATTTTCTCTGTGTAGATACTTGTCCCTACATACTTATTATTTGCAATGATAATCGTTTTTATATCACTTATTTTTATTGTTCCTATCAGTTTAAACCTGCAAAAAAAGCTGATTACATCATCTTTAACACTATATACATTTGCTAATAACATTAGCATTAACAAAACGTCTATAGTCATTACAGATATTACTAAAACGGTTGTCAGCCCTAAAATATTAGAATCCTGCGATATCATTTTTACTGTAAATAGAAGAAAAATGCTTGCAATTAAAGTGCCAATACAAATAATTGCTAGTCCCCTTCCATTTTTTCTATTGCCTATATACCAATTCATTTTTACTAATTCTCCTATTCATTACTTCACATTCTTATTCTACGCATGCCGAAGGGTCATCACCTGTAATCATTTTATACCAATCAACATTACACCCTTCGCCTGAAGCTATAAGGCCATTATCTATATTTCCAAAAACTTGGTTAATTATATTAACACCTTCTGAATCTAATCCCATTAAGTCTATCGCTGTTCCATTTGTAATTGGTGGATTTGCAGATTTAAAGTTATTCCAATAATTATTTAATCCAAATCCAGTCATAGCTCCTTGCATATATGCTCCTGGTAAGCTATTTATCATTCCATTTATAGCATTATTAGTTGCCGACTGTACTATTTGATCCTTAGTCTTCTTCTTTGTTACCCATTTATCCATATTATCTAAATAATCAGTTACAGCGGATCCAAGCCCATTTGCTGCTCCCCCTAAAAGTGTTCCTACTGGACCTAATGCTGAACCTGCTAAAGTTTGAATTGTCCCTGCAACAGCACCTCCTACAAATCCATTCAAATAACTACCTCCGCTTTTTTCGTTTGCGAATCCACTTATTATTCCTCCTGTTGCAGCCCCTGCAATTACAGCAGCACCTAATCCTCCTGTACCAACGACAACAGCGCCAACTGCTATTACTGCTACACCTACTGTTGCAATCTTCGCTGTAGTCTCAACCCACTTAGGCCATTTACCATCATTATCAATCAATCCAACCGGATTTCCCCAGCAGTAACCATAGTGATTCAGAGTGAATGGAGCATTAATAAATCCCTTTACATTATCTTCACTTTGGAATCTACCTGTTTTGGCATCATAGAATCTCGCCTGTGCAAACTTAAGGCCTGATACTTCATCCTCCTGATAGCCAGTGAATGCAAATGGCTGAATGATATTGCCATTTGTTGTGTAGTCATGCTTTCTTCGCTTGCCTGTTCTTGGGTCAATGATTCGTCCAAAGTCATCGAATGCGTAAGAGCTTACAGCTACACCATCTGTTCCTGTCATATACATTGGTGAGCCCAGCTCATCCTGGAGATAATAGTAGTTACTTCCTGACTTAGACATGCTGATTACATTGTTGTCATATATGAAACTTTCTTTTTCTCCATTTACAGTTCTTTCAAGAAGATTGTAATAATCTCTTGATAGGTCACATAAGTATTCTATTTTCTCTTCTGGTCTTGTAGATGCTACTCTAAAACCAAGTCCATTATACTGGTTCTCCAGTTCACCCTTTGTAGTGTCTGTTACTTTTGCAAGCATGTTTGTTGCATCAAAAGTAAAGGTCTTTTGTAAGAGACCGTCTACAAATTCTTTTATCTGATTACCACGTTTATCGTAGTCATATGTTTTTACGATTGCCTGACTATTATTAAGCTCTTTTGCTTCTACTAGTCTATCAAGTACGTCATACTTATAAGCTGTAGTTGTAGCTTTTTCTGTAAGTACAGTTCTATTTCCAAAAGCATCATACTCGTAAGCTGATTTAGTCTTACCATTTAAACTTGATTCTGTAAGGCGGCCTATTGCATCATACTTGTAATCATACTGACCTGATACTGCATCAAGGTCTCGTCTCTTTCTATTTATTCCGCTAATGAGGCCTGTATTATCGTAAGTGTAGAAATACTTATCAAGAACACCTTCTTTATCATGACTTTCCATGCTGTGAAGATTACCGCCTGGAAGGTATGAATACTTCTGCATTACTCCATTGGCAAAGCTCTTATTTACAAGTCTTCCAAACTCATCATAGCTATAAGAAGTCTCTTCCCCATTTCCTACAACAGCTGAAAGCTTTCCTTCTTCATCGTATGAATAGCTTGCTACTCTTCCATCTGGATATGTAAGCTTGGTCTTTTCTCCAATAGAATTGTATTCATAGCCTACCGTTCTATTTTGATAATCAGTTACCTTTGTAAGACGACCTAAGATATCGTTTTCAAGTATGATCTTTCCAAGCCAGTCATTTATCTCATTAAGCTGGTTTAATTCATTGTAAGAAAACTCTACACTTCTGCCATCTGCATAACCTACCTCTGTTACTGCTCCAAGGTTATTGTACTTATAGTTTGTAGCGTAGTTATCTCTATCAGTTTTAGTCTTAAGACGTCCATACTGGTCGTACTCGTATGTTTCTTCCTGACCTAAGGCATCTGTTACCTTTGTGAGCTGTCCTGATAAGTTATACGAGTAGAGTGTGACATGACCATCTTTTCCTACTGTTGGGAAATAGTCAGAATCCGTATTTACGATTCTTCCTTCTGCTCTATGTACGCTCTTTAGGTTATCGAGGGCATCATAGGTGTAGGCTGTCTCGTTACCAAGTGCATCTACTACACTTTTAAGGCGACCTGTAGGAGTGTAGGTATAAAGTGTAGTACTTCTTCCATCTACTACCTTTGTGGCTCTTCCCATGGCATCATACTCGTATTCAACTGTACGTCCATCTGAGCCTTCTACTTTTGAAACTCTGCTTAGCACGTCATAGCTATAGCTAATCTTGTAGCCATCTGCAAATACTCTTGCTTCAACTCGTCCTACCTTGTCATACTTTAAAAGCTGCTCTATCTTGCCACAAAAATAGATTACATTTAGCTTTCCTGCGTTTGTGTATTCAAATCTTCTTACTCTTCCTGCAGCATCTGTGATTGTTTCTATTTCTCCAAGCCTGCTATAAGTATAGCTTGTTTCATTTCCAAGTGGATCTGTCTCTTTTGTTACTCGGCCAAGAAGATCATACTCTCTTGTGTACTTGTTTCCGAGAGTGTCTGTCATTTCTATGAGGTTGCCAGACTCGTCATAAACATAAGTTTTCTCATGTCCTAAAGCATCTACTTCTTTAACAATTCTATTTAAGGCATCATAATCAAGGCTACGTACCTTTACGTCGCCTAAGTATTCTTCTATTACATTTCCATTTCTATCATAAGCATAACCAGTTGTTCTTCCCTCTGGGTCTGTTACTTTCATAAGTCTCATTAGAGGGTCGTAATCATACTTTATGACACCGCCATTAGGCAGAAGTACTTTCTCCTGCTTTCCCATGGCATTATAAGTGATTTCTGTTACTCGGCCTGCTTCATCAACTACCTTTGATACTCTGCCCATGATGTTTATGTCATAGTTTTTAATTGTTCCATCAGCCTCTTTTACTGATGTAACCTTTCCCATCTCATCATAGGTGTACTCTCTGGTGTTACCTAGGGCATCTATAGTTCTTGTGATGCGGTCAGCATTATCGTATTCGTATTTAGTGATTGCTCCATCCGCTGTTTTAGTTTCGATTACACGATTTAGTCCATCATAGCTATACTCTGTTACTACGCCATCCGGATCCTTTATGGTATTTACGTTACTTCTATCATCGTATGAAAACCACGTAAGAGCTCCAGCAGCATTTCTTGTTTTCTCTAGATTACCATCTCGATAGTAGAATCTATTTGTCTCATTAAGTGGATTTCTTATTTCAAATAGCTTTCCATCAAGGTCGTAGGAATACTTATACTCTTCGCCCTTAGCGCCCTTTACAGCCATAGGCTTTCCATCTGCTCTATAGGTAATGCTTGTTTTATTTCCTAGGGCATCTACTATCTTTGTTAGATGGCCCTTATTATCATAAGAAAACCTGGTAGTATTTCCTCTTTTATCTGTAAAGCTTGTCTTTTGATTTCTCTTGTTATAGGTGTATCTTTCTTCACCATCATAGTATTTTGTCTTTGTATGACGTCCCATGTCATCATGGGTATAAACCACCTGATTACCGTTTTGTTCTGTGGCAACTGTAGTCATCTTTTCATCGTCATACTCATAAGTCATAGTAGTATCATCCGGAAAGCTTTGCTTTGTAGTACGGTCTTTACTGTCATACTCATTTGTGATTGCTACTATTCCCTTAGGATTTATTACTTCCTTAATCCTGTTTTTACTATCGTATGTAAACTTTCTTGTAGCACCATCTACTTCTGTGATGCTTACAAGTCTTTTATCTTCATAGGCATAAGAAACAGACCTACCT
>JAEEGH010004506.1_pt1 | contig 35688 bp, 27 predicted proteins | sample 9134181 | NCBI WGS metagenome assembly JAEEGH01 (sample SAMN16246544, study PRJNA631951) | gut metagenome | biome: gut microbiome; feature: rumen; material: DP-attached | host: Bos | place: Iran: Karaj | collected 2018-10
AGAGGGAAACTCTGCCAGTGGATGGTTGCCAACCATCTGCCGGACGTGCCGCTGCATTTCAGCAGATACTTTCCTTGGTACCGCATGAAGGCGACGGGGCCCACTCCTGCGGCAACGCTGATCCGGGCCAGGGAGATGGCCCTCTCCTATGGGATTAAGGACGTTTTTCTGGGCAATATCTGACGGTAACGACTTGCGCGGCCTCCAGTGAGGATGGAATCTCGGAGAAAATGGGTATATTTGCGTTATCTACTGATTACTATCTTTTGCCATGAATTTTTCACTTTACAACAAAGACATCACGTACACTTTTACTTATGGAAGGCCGTTGAAGGTGTGCGGGAAGGGGAAGGTGTGCGAGGGAGACCTGGATGTGAAATATGATCGCGGGATGGGCCGCAGATGGACGGATGAGTACCCCTACGTGGAATTCGAGAAAGGCATCACCGAGGTCGGCCCGGGATTCCTGGAAGGGTTCCGGAACCTGGAATGTGTCGTGATTCCCTATACCCTCCGGTCCATTGCCATGACACCGGCGTTGAAGACCCTGCTAAAGAAACAGAATGTGCTCGTCAGGGGCTGGTATGACAGCTATGGGGAGCGTTTCGCGCAGGAAAACGGGCTGAAATTCCGCCACGCGGACATCCTTGTGGGCTGGGCGCGGGACGAAGAACACCATACCGACACCCGTCTGGAAATCCGCTTCAATAAAGAAGGAAAACCCTATCGTTTCTATGACGACATCTGCCCGGGCTGGGCAGCCAGCAACAGCGGCGGCGGCACCTATGAACGGGAACTCGATGAAGATTTCTTCGTGGGAGAAACCCTTGAAAGTTTTGCCGAGTGGTTCACCCGCTTCCAGAAAGATATCCTGAAGAACGAAGACCTCAAGTACTATCTGGAAACGGCCAACAAGCGTTACGCCAAGGGGAAAAAATAGCATTTGCACGATGGACATCGTACGGTTGGACACCAGCGAGCTGGATGCGTATCTTGCGGCGCATACAGTAAACGGGGAATATCTCCGGTACGGGCCGGAGCTGCGCGAGACGCTGGACCCGGAGCAGACGGACGAACTGGACCGGATGGAAAACTCGGAGATAGTGTCCACGGTCCGCCGGGCACTGGCAGCGTTTGACGCAGGATGCAATTCGGATACGAAGCTGATCGACGTCAAGCGGCTGGACCAGAACCAGCGGGAACGCATCTCGTCGCTTGTGCCGGCGAATGAATGGGCCCGGGGTTTCCGCGAGATGTTTCTCATGAAGATCCTCCACTATTTGATCACTATCACCAACCGGTCGCTCCCCTGGGACGCAGCAGAATCCGAGGTTTTCAAGGAAAAACGATATGACCTCGGCGAGGACGGTGCCTGGGCCCATGATGTCACCACGGCGCTGATCAGCGCCTTCCACTTTCTGGACCAGTGGCACGCCGATCCGGAGCCGGGTTCCACGCTCCAGCGACTCATTGATTCTTATAGTTCCACGATCAAGGCCATGTGCCAGGAAGCGGGCTGCGCTGTCATTACCGAGGCGGAATTGGAGGAATGGGCGCAGCACCGGGAAGAACGGAAGAAGGAGCAGAAGAAGAAATGGATCATCTTCGGCATCCTTTTCGTCATCGGTTTTCACCTGGTCAGATTCCTGGTGGGACTCTTCGCCAAAGGGTAAGCTTTATTTCACCTCGATATAGGTCGTGAGCGTCTTGACAGGGGCGGCTCCGACTTCGGGAGCGACGGCAGCCTCGATTATCCAGAGGCCTTTCTTCGTCAGTTGGAATTCCCATTCGGACTGGTCGATCGTGACAGCCTTCCCGTCCGGGTCCGTGAAGGTCCATCTCGTACCGGCGTAGATCTGGTCGTGGTTCATCAAAGCGAATTCAAACCAGTCCCCCACTTTGTAGGAGTCTTCCGTCCGGACGAAGGCAACCGGATAGATTGGCAGGGCAGAAACGACCTGGGACGGATTACCACCTATATGAATCCGCTCCCACTTTGTAGGGTCGTCATCGGTCGAGGAATAAATCTCAAGATAATCTCCGAAAGCATACGAAACATCGAATTTTATATCAGAGAAATCCATTGTTGGCCACCCATAGCCTGAATCCAATGAAACACTACGCGGTTCTCCTTCTGCCTTGATCTTCCCAGCCTTGTCTTTAAGAACCAGTTTAGAGGCACCGGAATAAAGCTCGTGGCCCGCATTCCAAAACCATCCTAGAAGGGTGAAACGATCACCTCCTTCTCCCAACGACGGAACGGGCTTGAAGCCGGAATCTTCATCACCAAATACGTACGCCATCCCCGGAGCATCCATCTGGATTATCTTCGGATAAACTGATTCCGACGCCGGATAGAAATCGAAGACAGCGCCGCATTTCCAGGAAAAGTTATAACCTCGGGGTGTATCCAAATTGGTCTCATAATAATAACCGTTACACCAGCCATTCCATCCAAAGTTTACATGGAACACATCATTCCCCTGATAGGTGCCATAACCGTCAAATACAAAAGCATGCCCAAACTTATTGTCCTGGGTTCTTCCGCTGTAAACAATCGGTCGGACGGCCAACTGCTCCTTCAGTTTCTCCCGCCACTGACGAGCAGAATAATTGGCTGCCAGATCAAAATATGCGGCCTTGTTGAAGCCGAAATATGTGGCGATGAAATCCGGAATGTCTTCTGTATAGGCGTTAGTCTCTTTTATACTATAGTAGGCATGCATCACGGCACCCACGTCCGCCAGCAACTGGTTCATGTTTTCAATCAGAGCCAAATCTGCCCCACTTCCTCGTTCAACAGTCCTTTTGATAGTTGCCGTATCTTTCAGAGTCCGCAGATTAGCCCAATCATAATTAGCGCTCAAGACATAGGGATGACCTTCTGTAGCCGCTGTAGTAAAATCATTATGGTCATAGTCGGAAGACAAAGAGTAAGGTTCAATGGTACCCGATCCGCTCGCCGGCATAGCCGACGTATAGATCCCGCTCAAAGTTGTCATCACCTCACCGATAGCTGTCGCCACACAGCCCGTGATGGTATTCTTACCCTGAACTATCGGACACTTGGAATTATATATTATTTGTTCCTTGTAGATGAGCCCCTGCCCCCATTCCGGTGTCAGGATCTCATTCGTCACTGTTACTCCGCCGGGAATCAGACCAGACTTGGTCGCGGTGAATGCCGCCCAAGCCTCCCCGACCTCGAGCGTCTGCCCGGTCGTGGCACGGACAAAGGCCTTCATGCGCTCCATCCACCATTTCACATTTTCGGGCATGCCTTCGACCTTGAATTCACTACGGTCGGAGATGGCCAGGACGGGCATTACATTGTCGTCGCCGGCAATGATGACGAAACCGCCGCCGTCGCGGGCAATAACATAAAACGCCGGCTGCGCAGCCGCCTTGGTGGCCACTTCTTCCCCGTCCCAGACGATGCGCAATGACCCGCCGACAGCCTTGGTCGCCGGCTGCGCCGCAAAGATTTTTTTCGCAATATCAAGGGCCCGGCTCGATGAGACGGGCGCCGCAGAGAGGCTGCCTCCGAAAATGAGGAGGGCCGACAGGAAGGTGAACACACGTGTTTTCATGGTCTTTCCTCCTGCCTATCGAATGATGTAACCGTTTCCGCTGGTTTCGTCCACCAGCCAGGTCCGGGCGCCGAACTGTTTGACAACCCGCAACGACGTCGAACCGCTGTCGATCCCGTCGACCGTTCCAAAGACCTTGATGTCAGCCTCAACGGAAGCGCCTATGGACAGGTCCAGAGGGAAAGTCAGCAAAACGGCATGGCTCCTCTTCCAATCCTGGATACCGACTGTCTTCCGGTCTTCTTCCTCCTGCTGCATATATTGGCCCGACTGCCTGGTAAACGACACACACGGGACCCACGCTTCCGACTGGGCGGCGCCGGTCCCGGCACAGGCCAGATCCTTGGAGGTCAGGAACTCTTCCTGATATTGCGGCTTGTACTCGAATGCCGGCAGCGGATGGATGCGGGCACGTTCGATGCGACCGGACGCAGCCGCCGACACCGTATGGAGCATCGCCTTGCCCTCCGTATCGACAGCTTCCACCTGAAACCTTCCGGAGAGGGCTTCCGCAGGCAGAAAGATATAAAAGGGGCTTCCGCCCATATTGAGCCTGGCATCCCCGACTTCCAGCGAGACGGCACTGCTGCTTTCGCTGGCTGGCGGAATGACGAGGGCCGGAACCTCGGCATCGAAATCGATGCCGGCCGTCCCCTGCAGGAAATCGCCGTCCGTCGCATACAGGTTGACGGACTTGAGCGTCTTGTAGCCTTTGACCGTCACTTTCAGCAAGCCTCCGACGATCCGGAACTGCAGGTCGCTGAGACTGTTTCCTTTGGCAATCGCCAGTTTGGCACCACGCCCGACAGTCCCGGATTCATATTTCTGGACAGGCGGTATCACCAGCGAAAGCTCGGGAAGCGACCCGACGGCCTGGCTCGCGGGATAGACCGCATAGAACGGGCCTTCTCCGCTCAGCGTATCGCCCAGGAAGCGGCCGGTCGTTTCCCCCTCGTCCACATCCATCAGTTCATAAACCAGCCCTTCGGGATGGTCCGCGTTGAATACCTTGATCCGGTCGCCTTTCTGCCAGGCGACATCCAAGCGATCGGTCCCCTCCCCTTGCACAGGCTCGATCGACGCGGTGATTGACCAGCTCTTTTCCCCGCCGGGAGCAAGCGAAGGATAGAAATAAGACCATGGCACGCAGGCGGACAGGCAGAAGCAAAGCACAATCAACCAGCCATGTTTACGGGTAAGTGACATTTTCATGATCATCAATTTTTCAGTTTATTCTTATTCGCTGACAGAGATATAGGCAGTTATGACCTTGACAGGGCCAGCGCCTGCTTCGGGAGCGACGGCAGCTTCGATCATCCAGATGCCTTTCTTCGTCAGCTGGAATTCACGTTCGGACTGGTCGATCGTGACGGCCTTCCCGTCCGGGTCCGTGAAAGTCCATTTCGTACCGGCATAGATCTGGTCGTGATTCATCAAAGCGAATTCGAACCAGTCCCCTACTTTGTAGGAATCTTCCGTCCGGATGAAGGCCAGGGGTATCAGCGGAAGTTCATCGATGAAAGAATCGGGACGGGGCTTACCCGTCACCTTTTCCCATACTTCGTTTCGGTCGTCGGTGGTATACTGAAGGATGATCTTGTCCCCCAGGGCGAAGTCATACGCCATAAACACATTGTCCGAGGCGGAACAACTATAAAATATAAAGCCACTTACCTCCAATGGGTTTCCGGAAGTAAACTCCCATTCATCAAATACCTGCATGACGGTCCCTTTCGTATTCACAACCGCCACACGCATTTTCCCGACATACGGCTCTTCCCCTTCATTCTTGAAACAGACTTCGTTCAACAAAACCTGGTCCTCTTTGGCGGCCGGAGCGTTTCCGGAATATCTGAATCCATCCCCGTTTTCGGGAATCAGCCTGACGACTTTAGGCCAGTTCGATTCAGGAGCCGGATAGAAATCGAAAAAAGCACCGCATCCCCAGGATACATTGAAATCGGGGTTGCCATCCGAATCAAAGTTTCCTTCATAGTAGTAACCGTTGCAGTCGCCGTCCCAGCCAAAATTGACATGGAACACATCTGCACCTTCGTATTGCCCATACGCATCGAGAACGAATGCATGGCCGCTAGTCCCGTCTTCTGTAAACCCGAAATAAAAGAGCGGCCGGAGGGCCAGTTCTCCCTTCAGTTTCTCTGCCCACTGATGAGCAGTATGGTCGGAAGCGAGAGAGCTATAAGCCCTCTTATTGAAACCGAAGTACTTGACCATACCCCCAATAATCCCCGCTTCGTCAGAAGCTGTACCATAGTCAACACTATAATGGGAGTTGAGGGCAGCTCCCACGTCAGCCAGCAACTGGTCCATGTTGTCGACCAGGTCATCCTGTCCGTTTTCAAGGGCTTTCAAGATGGCCTCTTTGCCCGTCAGGGAACGCAATCCCGCCCAGTCAAAGTCAGCGCCCAGAACATAGGGATGTTCCGGCGTCGAGGCCGAAACACAACCTTCCTCAGGCTCATAAGGTGCAACAGTTCCTTCTCCATGCGTCGGCATCTCTGCAGGATAAATCCCGCTTAAGGTCGTCATGAGCTCCGCAACAGCGGTAGCGCCACAGCCCGTCAACGTATACTTCCCATCGACGACCGGGCATTTGGAATTGTACACCGGTCTGCCCTTCAGGGTGCCTAACTGGTCCCATTCCGGGGTCAGGTGTTCACTGATGACAGTCACAGTTCCAGTGATGGCAGCACCCGCCTTGGTACCGGCGAATTTCGCCCACTGCGCACGCGCTTCGGGCGACGGAACCTTCGCAGACCGGACGGACGCCTTCATGCGGTCCATCCACCACTTGACGTTTTCCGGCATTCCTTCGACCTTGAATTCGTTGCGGTCGGAGATAGCCAGGATGGGCGGCACATTGTCGTCACCAGCGACAATGACGAAGCCGCCGCCATCCCGGGCAATCACAAAGAAGGCCGGCTGCGTCGCCTTGGTCGCAATGTCCTCACCATCCCAGATCATCTTCAGCGCACTGTTGGCGGCTTTCCTCGTAGACTGGGCGGCAAAAACCTTGCTGGCTATATCCATCGCTTTACTAATCGATACTGGTGCGGCTTGGAGAGGCAGGCTGCCGAAAAGGATTATCAGACTGGTAATCGCTAGAATTCTCTTCATTGCTATAGAGTTTTTGCAGTCCAAATGGAAATTTAAAAGTACAAAAAAAATGATAAAATCAACGATTTCCGCAAAGATAGCCTTGCTTCTTACGCCAGAAATAATGCCACGTCACAAACATCGGCATACAAAGGGATTCTGACGGAGAGAAAGCCCAAAAGCGTAAATTGCGTTTGAATTTATGCCATCCATGGACAATGAGGCTCTCTTTCCTGATATTTTTGTTTCGCGGGTCAGAATGTCCAAAGTTACCAGACACCAGGATACTTTCCATGAGCACAGAGCCGAGGTGGCAATCAGGCTCAAAAACCAAATATTTATCATCCATCCGAAAACCCTTGACCATCACATACATGACAGCTTGTGCAAAACGCTGCAACTTTAGATGCCGCAAGTCATTCATAGCCTGCTTCCTATCCTCGTCTGTCAAATGAATAAGCAGATAATAATAATCCAGCAACTGCCGCAGTCCGATTCCCTCCTCTAAACAATTACTCCACACTCGTTTTTGACAAGTGCCCCGGAAGGGGGCAAGGATGCCAAATCAGAGTGATGGGTGAATTGCTTTTCCTTGTGCAAAATGAAAACTGCCAGATTCCCATTCAAGGATACAGCGAAAACACTTTCATCTATGTCTTGTCCCTAAGGACTTTACAAAGATAGAAAAAGATTTTTATTCTTCATAAGGGCAACGCCTTCCGATTGTAATCGTCAAGCGCGATAACCCGCCTCAAGCGTACTGGAACGACGGTAGCCGCGCTCGCTCTGCTTCAATTGAGCAGACCGAGCGCGGCATGCCCCGCCACAAGCTATTCTGCGCAGGCACGCCACGGCAGACTATTGCATTTATCGTGAGGCAGGCCTGACGCAAGAGAAATTGGCCCAAAAGGCCGCACAGACATACAGTTATCTACGCTTGTCAAACCATTTCAAGGGCTGGGACGCAAAGTCTGTATCCGTATCCTGTAGGAGCAGTTTTCGGGTTTTTTTGTTATTTTTGTGGTATTTATAGCTTACTTTCATACCATGAAAGAATTCAAACCCACGAAATATGTCCTCGAGACGGTGGCGACGGGCCGGCGGTTCGAGGATGCGGGATGGACGCTGGCGGACCCGGAGTGCAAGGAGCCGTCGCTGGTGCGTGCCATCTATGAGAAGAAACAAATTGAGTTCGGCCCCGAAGAATGGGGCATTTACCAGTTCGCTGACTGGATGCCGGTGCGGCGGATGCTCCGGGGCTCGGCGCCGACCGTGACCTTCCGGAGCGAGCGCCTCGGCGCGAAGCTGGGCCTTCCGAATCTTTATATCGCCTTCTCCGGCTGGTGGCCGGAAAAAGGCGCCGGCATGAGCACCTGCTCCTTCAAGGAGACCGAGGCCTACAGCGTCTGCGCCCGCATCCCCGACGGGGAGAAGCGCGTGCTGGTGGTCGCCTCGGCCGGCAACACGGCCCGTGCGTTCGCCAAGGTATGCTCCGAAAACAACATTCCGCTGCTGCTCAGCGTGCCCGAAGAAAACATCGATGCACTCTGGTTTGAGAAACCCCTGAACGACTGCGTAAAACTCATCTGCTCGCCGCGCGGCACCGACTATTTCGATGCCATCGCCCTCGGCGACGCAGCCTGCACCTCCCCCCTGTTCTTCGCCGAAGGCGGCGCCAAGAACGTCGCCCGCCGCGACGGCATGGCCACCACCGTGCTCTCCGCCGCCAAGGTCCTGGGACGCATCCCTGACGCCTATTTCCAGGCCATCGGGTCAGGCACAGGCACCATCGCCGCATGGGAGGCCAACCTCCGCCTGCTCGAAGACGGCCGTTTCGGCAGCCACAAGATGAAACTCTATCCTTCGCAGAACGTGCCCTTCCTGCCCATGTACGACGCCTGGAAGGCCGCCAGCCGCCCGCTGCTGCCGATGGACGACGAGAAAGCCCGCGTACAGGCACTGGAGATTGACGCCAAGGTGCTGTCGAACCGCAGACCACCTTACAGCTTGAAGGGAGGCGTGTACGATGCGCTATGTGATGCGGGTGGTGATGTAGAGTGTGCTACAAATCAAGACATTGCCGCCATGAAGCAGCTCTTCCTCGAGACCGAGGGCATCGACATCCATGAAGCGGCGGCCGTGGCGCTCAGGGGCATGATCAACGCCTTCGAGGCCGGCAAGCTGCCGCGCGATGCCGTGGCCATGCTGAACGTCACCGGCGGCGGCCAGGCCCGCTTCCAGCAAGAGCACAAATGCCATTACCTGAAACCCAGCCTGGTCGGCAACGCCTCCGATCCGGGCATCGTTGAAAAAATTGAAAACCTGTTCCGATAAACTGCCTGAACCATGAAAAAACTCTTCGTTTTTGCTCTTGCCCTGTCGGCCCTGCTGACTGTCGGCTGCAGCAAGCCCGCCGATGACGGGACCCCCGACGCCCAGGCCGCCGCGGCATTGGCCAACCGCATTATCCCGCTTCAAGCCGACCAGTTCACTTTCAAGACATTGCCGGCAGACACCTGCGACTTCTTCACCCTCGGGATGGATGGCCGCAAGATCGCCATCGGTGGCAACAACGCCAACTCCATGGCCGTGGGCCTCAACTACTATCTGAAATATTACTGCCATGTGAACATCGGCTGGTTCTCCTGGGACAGGGGGACGATGCCCAAGACACTGCCGCGCGTCGATGCGCCGGTACGGATGGATGCACGCGTCCCGGAACGATTCTTCCTGAATTACTGCACCTATGGCTACACGATGCCCTGGTGGGGATGGCGGGAATGGGAATATTTCATCGACTGGATGGCTCTCAATGGCATCAACCTTCCGCTTGCCATCACCGGCCAGGAATCCGTATGGTACCTGGTATGGACGGAGCTGGGCCTGACGGACGAAGAGGTCCGCAGCTATTTCACGGGGCCTGCCCACCTGCCCTGGCACCGCATGCTGAACATCGACCGCTGGGGCGGCCCGCTGCCGAAATCCTGGCTCGAAGGGCAGGAAGCCCTGCAGAAGAAGATCGTGGCCCGCGAGCGTGAACTCAACATGAAGCCGGTGCTGCCGGCCTTCGCCGGCCATGTTCCGCCGGAACTCAGCCGCATCTATCCCGAGGCAAAGATCGAGCGCATGAGCGACTGGGCAGGCTTCGCGCTGGAAGACTATCCCTGGTTCCTCGATCCGGAAGACAAGCTCTTCCCGGAGATCCAGAAACGTTTCCTCGAAAAGGAAGTAGCGATTTACGGCACCGACCATATCTATGGCATCGACATCTTCAACGAGATGATTCCCAAGAGCTGGGATCCGGCCTATCTGGGCCGCGTGAGCCATGGCGTCTACGAGTCGCTGGCCGCCGCCGATCCCAACGCCACCTGGCTGCAGATGACCTGGCTTTTCTACAACGAGCGGAAATACTGGTTTGAAGGCGATTCCGACGAGCGCGTGAAGGCCTTCCTGACCTCCTATCCGGCCGAGCACTCGATCCTGCTCGACTATTACTGCGAACGGATGGAAGTCTGGCGCAAGACGCAGAGTTACTACGGGATTCCGTTCATCTGGTGCTACCTCGGCAACTTCGGTGGCAACACTTTCCTGGCGGGCAACATCAAGGAGGTTTCCGACCTGATCGAGGGGACCTTCGCCGAGGCGGGGCCCTCCTTCAAGGGTCTGGGCTCGACGCTGGAAGGCTTTGACTGCAACCCGTTCATGTATCAGTTCATCTTCGAGAAAGCCTGGAATTTCCCGCAGCACCAGAACCTCGACGACTATGCCGCACAGCTGGCATGGAGCCGTTCCGGCGTGGACAGCGACGAGGCGCGGGCGGCCTGGAAGGAGCTGTTCGACGAGATCTACATCCAGCGTTCGGTTCCGGGCCACAGCCCGATCATGAACCTGCGGCCTTCGTTCCAGCGCTCGACTTCCTATCACTCCAGCGTCCGTTTCAACTATGAAAACGAGAAGCTGCGCGAAGTGATCGATCACTTGCTGGCAGCCGGGGGCAATGGTCCTTCCTACGAATTCGACCTGGTGAACCTGACGCGCCAGTACCTGAGCAACCAGTTCGAGCAGCGCTTCGCCGAATACAAGACGGCGTATGAGCAAGGCGATACAGAGGGCATGGCTTCCCTGGAAAAAGAAATGCTGGGCATCTTCGACACGCTCGACGGACTGCTCGCTTCGCAGGATTATTTCCTGGTGGGCAAATGGATCGCGGATGCGCGCGCCTGGGGCGCTACGCCGGAGGAGTCCGACTATTTCGAAAGCAACGCCCGCAACCTGCTGACGACCTGGGGTGATCGGGGCAATCTGCTGACGGACTATGCGGACCGTTCCTGGGCCGGCCTGGTGAAGACCTATTACAAGCCACGCTGGGAGATGTTCTTCGCAGCTGTCAAGGCGGCCACGACGGCTGGCCAGAAGCTGGAGGGCGAACGCTACGACCTGTTGCTCGAAGCGATGAAGGACTTCGAATACAAATGGTGGTCTGAGCGCACCTGCACCTTTTCCGCCACTCCGCAAGGCAATCCCATCGAGCTGGTCAAGAAAGTTTTCGAATAATCACAGTACTTCGCAGACGACGAAATTGCTGCCGCCGATAAAGATCAGATCTTTGTCGGTGGCTTTTTTGTCGGCTTCGTCGAGGGCGGCGGCGACGGTGAAGGCGACGCGGCCGGAGAGGCCGTGGTCGGACATGGCGTTGGCCAGGTCGACAGCGGGCAGGGCGCGGGGGCTGGATGCCTGCGTCCATATGTAGCTTACGTTGCGTGGCAGGAGCGGCGCGATGGCGTCGACGTCTTTCTCGCGGGCCAGGCCCAGAATGAAGAACACGTTGTCGTAATCGCAGGATATCCGGTCAACCTGCTCGGCCACCCATCGGAGTCCGTGTGCGTTGTGGCCGGTATCGCAGACGATCTTTGCTTTGTGCGCCACAGGATCGGCCTCACGAAGCGTCTCCCAGCGGCCGTGCAGGCCCGTGTTGCGGGCAGCGTGGCATACGCCCTCCCGGAAGGCCGCCAGATCGAGGCCGAGCATCGGCCGCAAGATGCCGACGGCCGCAGACAGCGTACACAGATTACGCTCCTGGTAGTCACCCGGCAAATCCAGGTCGGCTACCTTCAGCTCCAGACAGGGGTCGGTTTCAGTCGCGAAGGTCAGCGGACTGCCACATGCGGCAGCCTTGGCCTCGAAGACCGGCCGCGTCTCGGGCAGGAATTCGCCTACTACGGCCGGCACGCCCGGCTTGATGATGCCGGCTTTCTCACCGGCGATGGCTTCGAGCGTAAATCCCAGGTGTTCGCAATGTTCGAGACCGATGTTCGTGATGATGCTCAGGATGGGCGTGATGATGTTGGTCGAGTCAAGGCGGCCGCCGAGGCCGGTCTCGACGACGGCGATGTCGACCTGTTCGGCAGCGAAGAAATCGAAGGCCATCGCCGTCGTAATCTCGAAGAACGATGGCTGATGCGCCACAAAGAAATCATTCCAGTGGTCGATGAAGGCTTCGACAAACTCCTTCGGTACCATCCGGAAATGGTCGCCTTCGACGATCTTCATCCTTTCACGGAAGTCCACCAGATGCGGCGAAGTATAGAGGCCAACCTTCAGGCCGCAAGCCGCCAAACCCGCCGCCAGCATGTGACAAGTCGAACCTTTGCCGTTCGTTCCAGCCACATGGATGCTGCGGAATTTCCGGTGCGTATGTCCGAGCGCCGCATCAAACGCCTCCATCGTTTCGATTCCCGGCTTATAAGCCACCTTTCCCACCTTTTGGTAGGACGGAAACCGGTTGAACAGCCAGGCGATCTTTTCTTCGTATGTCTTCATTAGAATGATAGTCTTGATGGGATAGGTCTCCCCATATTTTGGGGTAGGTCGACTTTAACCATCCAGACCTACCCCATAAATCGGCCAATTGTTGATTATTCCGAGGTAGATCCCGGCCAATCTTATCGACCTACCCCAAAACCAGAGGGGACCTACCCCATCCGGTTATCATTACTCAGAGAATTGCTCGCGGAGCTTGGCGTTCAGGGCGTCGGCATCAGGGCCACAGGCGCTGAAGTAGAATTTGATCTTCGGCTCTGTGCCCGACGGACGGACCGTCACCTTGCAGCCGTTCTCGCTGAAGAACTGCAGGACATTCGACTTCGGGAGGCCCGTCTTCTCCGGTTCGTTGTAGTCGATGACCTTCACGACCGGCGAACCGGCAAGGGCCTTCGGCGGATTGGCCCGGAAGTCGACCATCATCTGCTGGATCTGCTCGATGCCGTCCTTGCCCTTCTTCGTGACAGAGATCAGGCTCTCCTTGAAGTAGCCGTACTCGGCGTAAATCTCCTGCAGATAGCCATAAAGCGACTGTCCGCGGTCGGCCAGCCAGGCCGCACATTCACAAAGCATGCAGCAGGTGATCACGGAGTCCTTGTCGCGCACGAACGAACCCACGTTAAAGCCGTTGCTCTCTTCTCCACCGCAGATGAACTCCTTCACGCCTTCGTAACGACGCTGCAGTTCCGCAATATATTTGAAGCCCGTCAGGACATCGAAGATCTCGACACCGTATTTGGCACAGATCTTCTTCAGCAGATCGGTGGTCACGATGGTCTTCACCACGAACTGATTGCCGTTCAGTTTGCCCAGTTCGTGCCAGCGCGTCAGGATGTAGTTCGTCACGATCGTGGCGATCTGGTTGCCCGTCAGGAGCACCAGTTCGCCTTTGTCGTTGCGGACAGCGGCGCCCACGCGGTCTGCATCGGGATCGGTGCCCAGCGCGATGTCGGCGCCCACTGCATCGGCGCGCTCCATCACCATGCGCATGGCGGTCGGCTCTTCCGGGTTCGGGGAGACGACGGTCGGGAAATTGCCGTCGCTCACGTCCTGCGCGTCCACATGGAAGACATTCGTGAAGCCAGCCTGCTTCAGGCCTGCCGGAACCAGCCGGACGCCCGTGCCGTGCAGCGGCGTGTAGGCAATCTTCATGTCGTGGTGACGCGCGATGCTTTCCGGAGAGAGCAGCAGCGACAGCTGGCTGTCGAGGAACGCCTTGTCGACTTCGGCGCCGATACCCTGCGGGAAGCAGTTTTCATCGTACTTCACCTGGTCCATCGACGTGATCTTGCCGACTTCTTCGATGATGTTCTTGTCATGCGGAGCGATAATCTGGGCGCCGTCCTCCCAGAACACCTTGTAGCCATTATATTCCTTGGGATTGTGCGAAGCCGTGATCATGATGCCGGCCTTGCAGCCCAGGTGCCGGATTGCGAAGCTGAGCTCCGGCGTAGGACGGATGTTGTCGAAGATGTAGACATGGATGTCGTTGGCCATCAGGACGCAGGCTGAGACTTTGGCGAACAGCTGGCTGTTGTTGCGGCTGTCATAGGAGATGACCACGGAGATCTTCTGGTCCGTAAAATTTTTCTTGAGGTAGTTGGCAAGTCCCTGTGTGGCCATGGCGACGGTATAGCGGTTCATGCGGTTGGTCCCTGCGCCCATGACGCCGCGCAGGCCGCCGGTTCCGAATTCCAGTGTGCGATAGAATGCATCTTCCAGAGCTTTCAGGTTGCTCTTCATCATTTCCAGCACTTCGCGCTGGGTTTCCACATCGAAATGGTTGGTCAGCCAAGTTTTGGCCACTTCATTATAATTTGCCATAGTTCTGATCTTTAATCTTTCAAAGTTAAGAAAAATGCGGTAACTTTGTAAAGATGAACGAAGAAAATTTCATCCGTTTCGTGCTGGAACACGAAGGAGAGGATCCGGCAAGGCTGCTGCTCGCGGCAGACCGCTGGCCGGAAACCGACGTGCGAAGGGCCGCCCGGACAATTACCGGCCGCCGGAAAATGCGCGAAAAAGTACCCGCCTGGCTTGCGTATCCCGCACTCGACTATCCCTCCACGCTTTCACTCGAACAGTGCAGTTCCGAAGAAACCGCCCGCTACAAGCAGGCTTTCGTCCCGGCCGGAAGCAGGATCGCAGACCTGACCGGCGGCCTGGGCGTGGACAGCTGGGCGCTCAGCCAGCGGGCCGCGGAAACGCATTACTGCGAGCGGAACCCTGAGCTCTGCGCCGCAGCCCGCCACAACTTCGCAATCCTGGACGCTGCCATCGAGGTGCATGAAGGAGACGGCATCGAATGGCTCAGGCGGCAGCCAGAAAGGTTCGACCTGCTCTATCTCGACCCGGCCCGGCGCGACAAAGCCGCCCGGCGCGTATACGACATCACAGACTGCGAGCCGGATCTTTTGGAAATCAAAGACCTGCTGCTGAGCCGTGCAGACCGCGTACTGGCCAAGCTTTCGCCCATGGCCGACATCAGCCGCACGCTGGCACAGCTGCCCGAGACACGGGAGCTGCATATCCTGGGCGTCGACGGAGAAGTCAAGGAATTGCTTGTCCTGCTGGAGAAACAGCCCATAGCCGCCGCTGCGTCCGGCCAGTCCTCCCCATTGATTGTCGCCGCCGACGGAAACATCCGGTTTTCCTTTACACCGGAAGAAGAAAATGCCGCCGAAGTACGCTACGCCGCGGCAATCGGCCGCTATTTGCTGCAGCCTGCCAAAGTGCTGCGGAAAGCCGGTGCCTTCCGCCTGCTGTCGGAACGCTTCGGCATCGCCAAGCTGGCGCCCAGCACCCATCTCTATACTGCCGACGAACCCGTCGTCGGCTTCCCTGGAAAATGTCTTGCCGTCGAGGAAGTGCTTCCCTGGGGAAATGCCGCCCGGCGTGAACTGGGCCGGCGCTTCAAGCGCCTGGAGCTGACGGCGCTGAACTTTCCGATGACGACCGACGAACTGCGGAAACGCCTGGGCATCGCCGCCGGCGGCACGCGCCACGTGTTCGCCACCAGCCTCAACCATGAAAAAGTATTGATTATCTGCAAGCTATGAGAGAGAATTACACCGAGGTCACCGAGCTGTTCGCCCTGCGGCAGCTGCTTTCCCACAACGAGACCATCCGCCATTGTGCCTTCCAGGCCATCAATTTCGAGAAATGCGGTTTCCCGCTTGAAAACTACAAGTTCGAAGACTGCCTCTTCATGGGCTGCATCTTCCCGCCCCGGATGTATTATGCCATGGACGAGGCCTGCATCGTCTTCCCGCGCGTAAAAATGCCGTACAAGGTTTTTCTCAACAAGCTCTACACGGCCCAGACCCTTTATCTGCATTACAAGCCGGGCTACCACGAAACCTACTATACCTGCTACGACACCATCGTCTACGACCGCTACATGGCGCACGGCAAGGAGAGCAGCGACGTCAAGGAGACGCTCTGCCGCGCATTGCACGACCATTCCATCGCGAGCGCCCTCGACCAGTTCGTCAAAGACTATGATGAGAAGGACATCGTCGCCGTAATGGGCGGGCACGCCGTCAAGCGTACGGATCCGATCTACCACCAGATCGTCGATATCAGCAAGCGGCTCACCGAAATCGGCAAGCTGATGGTCAGCGGCGGCGGTCCCGGCATCATGGAGGCCGTACACCTGGGCGCCTGGATGGCGGGGCGCAGCGACGCGGAAGTGGAGGATGCCCTTTCCATCCTGGCCCCCACGCCCACCTTCCGGGAAAAGGGCTGGCTCACCACGGCCTGGCAGGTGATGGACAAATATCCCCGCGACCCGCAGTACCACAGCCTCGGCATCCCTACCTGGTATTACGGGCATGAACCCGCAACCCCGTTCGCCTCGCAGATCGCCAAATTCTTCGACAACAGTATTCGGGAGAACCTCGTCATCTCCCTTCCCAAGGGTGGCATCATCTTCACGCCGGGCAGCGCCGGCACGTTCCAGGAGATCTTCCAGGATGCCGCCCAGAACCATTACCAGACCCTGGGCTATGCCAGCCCGATGATCTTTCTGGACAAGAAATACTACACGGATGATGTCCCTCTCTACCCCTTGCTGCAGGAAATGCAGGTCCGGGGGCGCTACAGCAACCTGATCCTCTCGATCACCGACGATACCGACGACGTCATCCGTTTCCTGATGGACTTCCATCGTCCGTACCACCAATGGTCCGGGCAATTTTTTGAATATTGAGGCTGCGGGCCGAGGCATCGATGATATCCTTGTAGATGCCGCCTTTCTTGTAGGCTTCGTCCGGATGGCCGGATTCTTCCACGCGGCCGGTTCTCAGGGCGTAGACCATCTCGCTGTCGATGATCTGGGAGATGTTGTGCGAGATGATGATGACAGTGCGGTCTTTCTTGATGGCGTCGATGCTGTTCTTGATCTGCTCGGTGGCTACGGCATCGAGGCTGGCGGTCGGCTCATCAAGGAAGATGATGGGCGGATTCTTGAGGAACATGCGGGCGATGGCAACACGCTGCTGCTGGCCGCCTGACAGGTCTGAGGCCTTGTTTTCGAACTTCTTGGGAAGGTCCATGATCTGGTCCAGGAGATGGGCTTTCCGGGCCGCTTCAACCACTTCTTCGTCCGTTGCGTCGGGCTTGCCATAGCGGATATTCTCCGCGATGGTGCCGTCGAAGATATGATTCTTCTGCAGCACGAGGCCGATATGCTCGCGCAGGTAATGCGTGTCGTACTCCTGAAGGTCCACGCCGTCGAGCAGAATCCGGCCGCTCTGCGGTTCGTAGAACTTGTCGAGCAGGTTGACGATGGTGCTCTTGCCGGCGCCCGAGAGTCCCACAAGCGCCGTAATCTTGCCCGGTTCGATGGTCATGTTCACGTCGAAGAGGGCCTGGTTACCGTTGGGATAGGTGAAATTGACATCCGTCAGCTCGAACTTGCCGTGGATCTTCTCGGGACGGTAGCTGCCGGAAGGTTCGATGTCCTCTTCGGAGTTCAGGATGCTGAAGAAGCCTTCGGCATAGATGAGGGCGTCGTTCACGTCGTCGAAAATGCGCTGCAGCTGCGTAATCGGGGCGATGACGTTGCTGAAGAGCATCACGTGGTACATGATCTTGCCGATGGTCATGCCGGGATATTCTTTCAGCACCAGATAGGCCGTCAGGATGATGACCAGCACGGTGCCCACCTGTTTGACGAAACCCTTGAGGCCGTTGTAATAGAAGGCCACCTTGCGGGTCTTGATCTGGTTTTCGGTCACCTGGTTCTGGATGTCCAGCTGCTTCTGTGCCTCAATCTTCTCGCGGTTGAAGCTTTTGATGACGTTGATCGAGTCGATGATGTTCTTGATACCCTGGCTCTTGGTCTCGAGATGCCCGCGCATCTCGCGCCGCCAGCCCTTGAGCCGTTTCGCCTGCCGGTAGGTAATCCAGAAATAGATCGGCACGATGCCCAGCGCCACAAGGCCCACATATACATTGGCCGCGAACATCAGGATGAGGGCCAGCAGGGCCGTGGTGAACAGCGGCAGCAGGTCGATGAAGAAGTTCTGCACAGTACGGGACAGGGAACTCACGCCCTGGTCGATACGGGCCTGCACCTTGCCGGTGGCATTCTCGTCCGTATTGAAATAGGCCATCCGGAAGGTCAGCACTTTTTCGATGACAGCCTGCGACAGGTCGCGCGATACGAAGATACGCATCCTTTCGCCGAAGAAGTTCTGGGCAAATGTGATCACGGCCGACAGGATCTCCTTGCCCAGCAGGACGATGGAGATGAAGGTCATGATGCGCGCGGCCTGTGCCCAGGTAAAATCGGTGCCGATCAAGGCGTTGATGGCATCGACCGTCTTGTCGAGCACGATGGCGTTGACCTGCGCCATCAAGGATCCCACCAGCGTGAGGATCAGCGTAATGACCACCAGCCACCGGTACGGCTTGACGAAGGGGCTGATGTTCTTGAAGAGTTGGAAAAGATTCATTTATCTCAGGGATTGCATAAAGCGGCCGGTGTTGACGATGAAACGCGTGTGAGTACCTTCGCCGATCAGGGTATCGCCCTGACGGGCCGAAAGGCTGAACAGCAGTTTGCGGCCTTCCGTCCGCTCCAGGACGGCCGTGGCGGAGACTTCTGCGCCCACCGGCGAGGGAGACAGGTGCCGGATGGAAATCTCGCCGCCGACCGTGGTCATGCCCGGTTCCAGGATGGGTGCCACAGCCGACATGGCCGCGTTTTCCATCAACGCGGCCAGGCGGGGCGTCGCCAGCACGGGAAGGGTCCCCGACCCCATCACCTGGGCCGTATCGGCTTCCGACACGACCAGCGTGCTTGTGAAGGCCAGGCCAGAAGAAAACGCCTCTTTCACGATTTCTTCCGGAATAGCCGCTTGATACATGCCGCCTTCATGGCTGGCTTCCAACTCGTCCATGAGCGGCACGGCCGCTTCATTCAATTTACGGTACAAATCCGGGCAGCGCGCTTCCAGGCTGGAATCGTAGATATCTGTCTCCTGGTCTTCTTCCCGGAGGAATCGCAGCAACCGGGCGGTTTCCGCTTCGGACAGATTGACAGTACACTGAAGCGAACGGCCGGAATAATACTCTTCTACGCGCAACGTATAGGGTTTGGTCTGCACAATTTAGCTTATTTCTTCTTGAAGTAGTCGACGAGGATGTCCGGAAGGGGCTGGTCCAGGAGATAGCGGTACCAGAACTTGTAGTCCTGCATGGAGGAATGCATGCCCTGGTCTCCGCGGTAGCCGTGCATGCCGTCGGGGTAGATCATCAGCTCGAAGTCCTTGTGGTCGTTCTGGAGCTGTGTGATCAGCTGAAGGGTGTTCTGGAAGTGGACGTTGTCGTCGCCTGTTCCATGGGTGATGCGCAGCATGTTGGAGTCGTCGCCCTTGTAGTTCCCTACCCGGTCGACCACGCGCGTGCGCTGATAGCCCTTTGGATTGTCCTGCGGACGGTCCATGTACCGCTCGGCATAGTGCGTATCGTAGAGGCTCCAGTCGTAGACGCCGCCGCCTGCGATGCCATACTGGAAGTGCTCGTTCCCTTCAGTCACGCAGAGCGTGGTCATCGTGCCGCCGAAGGAGAAGCCTTCGACACCGATCTTGTCTTCCGCCACGAACGGCATCTTGCGGAAGTAGTCGATGCCATCGCAGAAGTCATCCAGTTCCAGAATACCGAGGTTGCGATAGACCTCTTCGAGCCCCTTCTTGCCGAAGTGGCCGCCGGCCCGGTTGTCGAGCGTCACCTGGATCACGCCGTGGTTGGCCCACCACTGGTTGCCCATTGACAGGCCCCGCCAGGCCTCGCGGACCTGCGGATTGTCGGGGCCGCCGTAAATGTTGACTTTCACGGGATAGCGTTTGCTCTTGTCGAAATCGACCGGCCAGGTGACGGAAGCGGGGATGCGCAGGCCGTCACGGGTCGTGACATAGACCAGCTCCGGCAGGGCAATGGCATATTCGTCGAACTTCTCCCCTTTCGTGTCGTAGAGCACCTTGACATGCTTGGCGGGATTCACGTTGCCCGATGCTGGCACGGAAATCAGCACCAGCTGCGTGGGCGTCTGGTAGTTGGAGGCCTGGGCCACTACGTAAGCACCGTCTTCCGATATCTGCACGCCGGCGAAATTGTACGGACCGTAGGAGAGACGCTGCAACTCCTTGCTGCGAAGGTTCACCCGGTAGATGTCCACGCGCGTGGTCGCTTCCCGCTTGGCCGTGAAATAGAGATGTTTCTTGTCGACCTTGAGCAGGCTGACGCTCCAGTTTTCGCCCGTGGTGAGCTGCTCGAAGGTCTTGCCGTCATAGGACAGGAAATAGATCTGCTGCCAACCGCTGAAATCGCGGACGATGTAGATGCCTTCCTTCGAGAAGAGCATGCCGTCCATCCAGTCGATCCAGCTGTCCTGGTGCTCCTTGTATACCATGACCTTGCTGCCGGTGGACGGCGTGACGGAATAAAGCTGGAAATTATCCTGCGCACGGTCCATCCAGCTGACCATCAGCTTGGTACCGTCGCCGCTCCAGAACGGCGTGCCGAAATACTGGTCCTCTTTCGGATCGAAATCGGCCCAGACGGTCTCTCCCCCGTTCGCGGAAACGAAGCCCAGTTTCACCTCCGGGTTCGGATCGCCGGTCTTGGGATAGCGGGTCTGGTTGAGCGAACCGTGCTGGCCCTTGGGCGAATAGATGGGGAACATCGGCACCTGCGTATTGTCGAAACGATAGTAAGCGATGACCTTGCTGTCGGGCGACCACCAGAAAGCCCGGTACTGCGACGGCCGGCCGAAGATCTCCTCGTAATAGACCCAGGAAGCGTAGCCGTTCAGGATCAGGTCGCTGCCGTCCCAGGTGTGGCGGGTGACATGTTTCGAATGGACGTCGATCGAATAGAGGTCATTGTCCAGCGTGAAAGCGATTTTTGTAGAATCGGGCGACCAGGTGGGATTGACCCAGCCCGGCACCATCTCCTCGCGGGGGCCCGAGCCGGGCCGTTGCATGGGCGGCATCGGGGGCCTGCCGAAAGAAAAATCCACGGGCGTGGTGACACCCGTCTTGAGTGCATAGGCATAGGCTTCACGCCCTACGGAATAGCGGAGCGTCTGCCCGTCGAAACCCAGCACGAAAGGAGACGGCTTGACGATTCCTTGCGGGAAATGATTGAGTTGTTCGTTTTCGGTGAAGCGCTTGCCGCTCAATGCGCTTTGTCCCTGAACGGGGAGGAACAGGGCGAGGGCCAGCAGGGAAAGGAGAATACGTTTCATGGTCTGTGATCAGTTTCTGCGTCCGGAGAATATGGAGAGGTAATAGATGAGCGTCGCCAGCGAGCTGAGCGCTGCGATGACGTAGGTATAGGCTGCTGCACGCAGGGCTCCGCGGGCGGCATCCTGATTCGAAGGATCTACGATGTCTTTCTCCTCCATCCATGCGATAGCGCTCCGGCTGGCGTCGATTTCGACGGGCAGCGTCACGAAGCTGAAGAGCGTGGTCGCAGCGAAGAGGAGGATGCCCACCCACATGATCTGCGGAAGCGTGTTGATCAGCAACATGCCGGCCAGCAGCACGAAGGGAACCACCTTCGCGCTGAGTGAAACCACCGGAACGAGCGCCGTACGGATTTTCACCGGAATGTAGCCCCGCGCATGCTGCACCGCGTGGCCGCACTCATGCGCAGCCACCGCGGCTGCAGCCACGCTGTCCTGGCCGTAAACCGCCTCGCTGAGATTGACCGTCTGGTTGGTCGGATTGTAGTTGTCGGTCAGCTGGCCGTCGGTAGATATCACCTTCACGTCGCGGATGCCGTGGTCGGCCAGCATCTGCCGGGCCACGTCGCAGCCCCTCATGCCGTTGAGGAGAGGCAGTTCTGATGCCTCCTTGAATTTTTTCTGAAAAAAAGCCTGCACCGCATAACTCAGCACGGCCACGGCAATGAACAAAGCCCAATACATATCTGATTCGTTTTATGATTCGAAAAATTCGTCCTTAAAGTTAACAAAAAAAACTTTTTCCACACCCCGGGTCACCGCCGTGTAGAGCCATTTCAGGTCGTCGAGCGTCAACTCCTTCCAGAAAGGATTGTCGATGAACACGCAGGACCACTGGCCGCCCTGCGACTTGTGGCCGGTGATGGCCGTGGCATATTTGATCTGCAAGGCATTGAAATATGGATCCTCCCGCACTTTCTGGTATCGCTTGCGCGCATTGCGCTCATCGGCATAATCCTCATTGACACCCTGCCAGAGCGCCCGCTGCTGCTCGCTGCCCAGCGAAGGCTGCTCCGATTCGAGGGTGTCGAGCACCACCTTGGCCGTCACCTCCACATCGTTGTAATCGGGGAATGAGAGCACAGCTTCGGCAAAATGCAGGCCGTAGCGCTCTTCGTGCCGTGAAAGGCGCATGAGGCGCGCCACATCACCGTTGGCAATAAAATCGAGTTCGGGCACGTTGTCTAGGAACTGGTAGCAGTTCTTGACCACCATCAATTTGTCTCCCCGAGAAAGCCGTTCTTCTCGATAGAGCACCGAGGCGCGGATGCCCGCATTGTAGCGGTTCGCCCGCTTGTTGGAGCGGCACAGCACCACGATGTCGTCGAGGCCGTAACGGCCCACGGCATCGCCGATCTTCTCGATCAGCTGGCTGCCGTCGATGCGTTCCACATCGTCGAAGCCGGCCAGCCGGAGCCGGGGCGTCTCCACCCGCTGCGCCTCGATCAGGCGGCGGATGATGGTGGCGTTGGTCAGGATGCCAGAGCCGGCCGCCTGCCGGACGACGGTGTCGAGCTGTGCCGTCATCAGCGTGCCGTAACGGCTCAGGTAATCCTCGTCGAGGGCCGGGCTGCGGTCCAGGCCGATGGGCGGCAGCTGGCCGCGGTCACCGATGATGATGAGCTTGTCGTCGACACCGCTGCGTACATAGCGCACCAGGTCGTCGAGCAGGTCGCCGGAGCCGAAAAGGCCTCCGCCCTGGCTCGTGTCGACCGAGATGAGCGAGGCCTCGTCGACGATGAAGAAAGTATCTTTTGCCTTGTTGAAATCGAGTTGGAACTCCCCCACACCGTCGCGCATGGACTTCTGCCGGTAGATATGCCGGTGGATGGTGGAGGCTTTCTCCCCGGTAAAGCCGGACAGCACCTTGGCCGCCCGCCCGGTCGGAGCCAGCAGCACGAAGCGGTATTTCAATTCCGTGAGCGTCTTGACGAAGGCCGCGATGGCCGAAGTCTTGCCCGTGCCCGCATAACCGCTCACCAGCAGCAGGTCGCAGGTCTCATATTGCATGGAAAACGCAGCCAGCGTATCGAACAGCCGCTCCTGGCAAGGCGTCGGCGGATAGCCCAGATGGTACCGGAGCCGCTCAGAGAAGAACTGCGCCACTCCCATCAGGCACGCTTTCTATAAAGGACGAACACCAGCAGGATGGAATAGATGCCGAGACGGCCGATGATCATCTGGAAGCCCATCAGCACCTTGACCATTTCCGGTGCCGCGGCGAAACTGCTCATCGACGAGCCGAAGGTGCCGAAGCAGGGTCCCACGTTGCTCATCATCGACACCGATGCGCTCACCGAGGTAAGCAGGTCGAGGCCGAAGGCGGCATAGACGATGGCCATGAACAGCGTCAGGATGAGATAGAGCAGCACGTATAGCGACACGCTCGAGAGCAGGTCGCGCTCGATGGCCTGTCCGCCGGACTTGACCTGCACCACGGCATTGGGCCACGCGATCTTGACCAGCTGGGCCCGGGCGGCCTTGACGGTCAGGTAGACGCGGTCGGAGCGCAGGCCCGAGGTCGTGGAGCCGGAGCAGCCGCACTGCATCGCCACATAAAGCAGAATCAGGATCGAAAAGACCGGCCAGACATTGGTGTCGGTCGAGCCGAAACCCGTGGTCGAGATGGTGGAGACCACGGTAAAATAGCTGTGCCGCAGGGCTTCTCCTACGTTGGGGATGGTGCCGCTGAACACCAGATTGCCGGCCACCAGCAGGCCTGCGATCAGGATCGTTCCGAGATAGAACTTCGTGATGGGATTCTTCAGCACCTTGAAGGTGCGGGTGGCGAAGGAAGCGTAGATCAGGCCGAAATGCAGGCTGGCCACGATCATCGCGATAATCAGGATGATTTCGATCACGGGCGAGTCGTACGCCGCAATCGAGGCGTTCTTGATGCTGAACCCGCCGGTAGCCGTCACGCTCAACGCGTGGTTCACAGCATCGAAGAAGGGCATGCCCGCCAGCAGCAGGGCGGTCAGCGAACAGGCCGTGATGCCGAGATAGACCGAAACGACCACGTGGATGAACTTGTTGGACTTGTACTGGTAGTTGTTCTTGGAGATGTCGTCCACGTCCATCTTGCTCATCTTGAAACGCACCGTGCCGAATGAAGGCAGGATCATCATGATGAAGACCACAACGCCAAGGCCGCCGATGTAGTGGGTGGACGAGCGCCAGAACAGCAGGCCCTTGGGCAGGGCCTCGATATTCTGCAGGATCGTCGCGCCCGTGGTCGTAATGCCCGAAGCGCTCTCGAACCAGGCGTTCACCAGCGAAAATTCTCCGCCCCAGAGGACGAAGGGCAGCATGGAGAAGATGCAGCACATGAACCAGGCTATCAACAGGATGGCCAGGCCTTCACGGGTGTTGATGTCCTTGTGCCGGCGGACGAAGATCAGCGGGAAGATACCGACCATCATGGTCAGGATGGCGCTGAGCAGCAGCGGCGAGAACGACGAATCGAAACCGTCGACGGCCGCTACCAGTGCCGACAGGAACATGAAGCTCGCGCAGCAGATCAGCGCGATGCCCACATTCCGCGATATCACGCCCCAGTTCATCGTTCCAGCTCCCGTTTAAAAGATTGATTCTGTTCGACGATGTCTCCTACCGCCTCGTTGAGCTCCTGCAGTTCATCGTCGCTGTCGAGTTTCACGGAATAGTTGCGGCCGTGATAGCGGTATCCCTTGATGCCGTTCGTCACCTTGAGCAGCGGATTGATCAGGTAGTAATTCAGGAAATAATTGAAAAGCAGCACCATGATAAGGCCGACCAGCACCGACACGACGCCGGGCATCAGGCTGCGGTAAGTACCTTCCCGGATGTCCTGGGAGTTTTCGATCAGGGCATCCTGGCAGATGGAGGTCAGCTGCATCATGTAGCCGCGGAACTTCAGGTACACGGGCTGCAGGCGGTTGAAATACCAGTGCTGGCGGGCTTCATACTCCTGCTCCCACATCTGCCGGGCTTCCGACACCACCTGCATGTAGGCCGAATAGGCATACATCACCGAGTCGGCGGCCGCACGCTCTTCGGGCGTAACGAAACTGCGGCTCAGGTTCTCGAACGAGGCCACCAGTTCTTCCTCCTGGAAGACCGACAGATCCTCCGGACGGCCCGTGCCTTCCAGCACCAGGTCGTTCATCAGGTTGACATTGTACTGTTCCGACACGGACAGCAGTTCACGGGCGGTATTGATACTGCGGATGTTGTCGGCGATCACGCCCGACACGTAGCGGTTCATCCGCGAGAATTCGTAAATGGAAATCAAACTGGAGAAAAACAGGATGGCGGCCAGGATGATGCAGGCCAGCAGCACCTTCCGCTTGATGCCCAGTTTCTTGAACTTGATTCTGAATTTCGGTTTCTTCATGACGGAAACAGTCTTATAAACGGTCAGGATCGATATCGGTTTCAAATACCCGGGTGGCCGGGCCGGTCAGGTATACGTCGTGGCAGCGGCCGTCGTCTTCCGCCAGGAAGTCAACCGCCAGGCGGCCGCCCAGGGTCCGGACTTCATAACGGACGCGGCGTTTCCCCTGCTCCTCGCTGACCGTGCAGCCGGGCACGCCGCGGAGCCACGAAGCGATGGCAGAGGCGGTGGAACCCGTCCCGCAGGCCCAGGTCTCAGCTTCCACGCCCCTTTCATAGGTACGTACAAAAAGGCCTTCCGGCACGCCTTCCACGAAATTGACGTTGGCCCCTTTCGGGAAGCGCTTGTCCCAGCGCAGGCGTTTGCCCTCGCCGGCCACGTCGAAGTCCTGCAGGTCCTTCACCCATTGCACGAAATGCGTGGAGCCCGTCTCCAGCAGCCATCCGTCCTCCATTTTCTGCACCTGGTCCACGTCGATCATCTTCAGGCGAACGATACAGCGGTCGGGGGTGAATTCCAGCAGGTCGGCACGGTGCGGCCCGTCGCAGGCCATGAATTCGAAGCGTTTGATGCCCATGAGCGCAGCGAAGGCCACCAGGCAGCGGCCGCCGTTGCCGCACATGGTCCCTTCCGGGCCGTCGGCATTGTAATAATGCATCTCGAAATCGGCCACATCACTGTGGCACAGCGTCATCAGGCCGTCGGCGCCGACACCGAAGCGGCGGTCGCAAAGCCGGTTGACCAGCCGTGGCGTGAGGAAATCCGCTTCCCCGCGCCGGTTGTCGACGATCACGAAATCGTTGCCGGCTCCCTGATACTTATATACGTGCAAAGGTCTCATACATGTCATTCGCCACGCCCGCCGACGCACCTGCGCCGCCGAGCACTTGTTTCAGTTCCGCATAATCCGCCGCCATCCGTCGGCGGCAGGCATCATCCAGCAACAAGCGTTCCAGCTCGCGGAACATGCGCTGGGGACTGGCTTCTCCCTGGATCAGTTCAGGGAAGATAGCCCGGTCGAGAGTAAGGTTGGCCAGGCTGATATATTTCACCTTGACGGTGAGATGGGCTATCGCATAGGTCAGCGGATGAAGGCCGTAGCACACGGCCTGGGGCGTTTCGAGCAGCGCCGCCTCGAGCGAAGCCGTACCCGAGCAGACCAGGGCTGCATCCGCCTGGTGCAGAATGTCATAGGTCCTTCCGAATACCAGTTCGATGCGCGAATCCGCGGGCAGGTAGCGCCGGTACTGCGCTTCGCTGAGCGATGGAGCCCCGGCGAGCACGAGACGGTAGCCCGCCATCCGGGGATCGGCCGCCATCAGGCGTTCCAGTTCCACGAAGCGGGGCAGCAGGAACTTGAGTTCCATCTCGCGGCTTCCTGCCAGCAGCGCCACCATCGGGCCTTCGACCAGCGGCTGGAAAGACCAGTTGGCAAGGCGCTCGACCAGCGGGTTGCCGAAATAGCGCGGCTCCACGCCATGGGCGCGGAACCAGGGCAGTTCAAAGGGGAAGATGCAGTAGAGTGCATCGACGTAGCGGCGGAGCGCATTGACACGCCAGGCCTTGTGGGCCCACACTTTCGGGGCGATATACCAGGCCACATGCAAGCCGTGCTTCCTGGCGAAACTGGCCACCCGCAGGTTGAAACTGGGATAATCGACCAGAACCACGACGTCGGGATGCCAGGCGAGCAGTTCCCGCTTGCAGGCGGACAGCCGCCGGGCGATCTGCCGGGCCTTGCCCATCACCTCCGCCACTCCCATCACAGCCGAGTCGGCGTCACTGCCGTTCACCCGCACTTCACAGGCGGGATCCCGCTCCTGCAGGGCACGGACCAGGTCCGCGGCATACAGGTCGCCCGAAGCTTCACCGGCTATGAGGTAATATTTCATGTCCGATCAGGATTCTTCCATGTTGTTGTCCAGGTCCCAGAGGTCGCGCAGGCGCTCCATCTCATCGTACGCGGTGGTGTCGATGCTGTGCGGCACGATGGAAATGTAGCCCGCATCCACGAGATGGTGGTCGGCGTCGGGTGCTCCGACCGCTTCTTCGTCTTCGAACTCGCCTACCATCCAGAAATAGTGCCTGCCGCGCTGCGTCACGCGATGGTCGAATTCCTTGATCCAGCGGCCCTGGCCCTGCCGGGCCATCCGGATGCCGCGGATCTGGTCGAGGGGGATGGCGGGGAAGTTGACATTCAGGTAGATCGTACGACGAAGGCCGTCTTCGAGCACCCGCCGGATGATGAGGCGGGAATAGTGCAGGACGGCACTGAAGTCGGGGTTTTCGTCGTGGGTGCAGATCGACAGGCCCACCGAAGGGACGTCGTAGAGCGTGCCTTCGATGGTGGCTCCCAGCGTGCCGCTGTAGATCGAGGCGGCGGAGGCGTTCGAGCCGTGGTTGATGCCCGAGACCAGGATGTCGGGCATGCGCCCTTCGTTGATGAAGCCGTTGATGCCCATCTTCGCACAGTCGACCGGCGTGCCGGACAGCGTATAGACACGCAGCGAGCCCAGCTTTTCCGTGGCGGGTTCGGTCCGGATCTTTTCGATCATCAGCGGCTGGTCGAGCGTGATGGAGGCCGACTTGCCGGACTGCGCCGTCGTCGGTGCGACCACGGTCACATTGCCGAATTCACGCAGCATCTTCGTCAGTTCCCGGATGCCACTGGACTGGAATCCGTCGTCGTTGGTCACCAGTATCTCTTTCTGCTTGTTCGAATTGTTCACGCGACGTTCATTTTTACGATTCAACTTACAAAGATAAGAATAATACCAAAAATTATTACTACATTTGCACGCTCCAAAAAAGGAAATCGTATCAACTTAATCAATACAAGCACAATGAAAAAAATTAAAGTAGGTATCAACGGTTTCGGACGTATCGGCCGTTTGGTTTTCAGGGCTGCCCAGCAGAGAGACGACATCGTGGTCGTCGGCATCAATGACCTCATCGACGTGGATTACATGGCTTACATGCTCAAGTATGACACCATGCACGGCAAATTCGACGGCACCGTCGAAATCAAGGACGGCAACCTCGTGGTCAATGGCAACTGCATCCGCGTGACCGCTGAAAAGGATCCTGCTAACCTCCGCTGGAACGAAGTGGGCGCAGAGTACGTGGTCGAATCGACCGGTCTGTTCCTCACCAAGGAGAAAGCCGAGGCCCACATCAAGGCCGGCGCCAAGAAGGTCATCATGAGTGCTCCTTCGAAAGACGACACCCCGATGTTCGTTTTCGGCGTGAACCAGGACAAGTATAAAGGCGAGGCCATCATTTCCAACGCCTCCTGCACCACCAACTGCCTTGCTCCGATCACCAAGGTTCTCAACGACAAGTTCGGCGTGATCAACGGCCTGATGACGACCGTCCACTCCACCACCGCTACCCAGAAGACCGTCGACGGTCCTTCTGCTAAGGACTGGCGTGGCGGCCGTGCCGCTTCCGGCAACATCATCCCTTCGTCCACCGGCGCCGCCAAGGCTGTGGGCAAAGTGATTCCGGAACTCAACGGCAAGCTCACCGGCATCTCGATGCGCGTCCCTACCCTCGACGTTTCCGTGGTCGACCTGACCGTCAACCTCGCCAAGCCCGCCACGAAAGAGGACATCTGCAAAGCCATGAAAGAGGCTTCGGAAGGTGAACTCAAGGGCATCCTGGGTTACACGGAAGACGCTGTCGTTTCGAGCGATTTCCTCGGCGACGCCCGCACTTCCATCTTCGACGCCAACGCCGGTGTGTACCTCACCGACACCTTCGTGAAGGTGATCTCCTGGTACGACAACGAGTGGGGTTATTCCAACAAGCTGCTCGACATGCTGGCTTACACGGCAAACAAATAAGCCCGCGTCGTGAAACGGATTTTAATCATTGCAATGGCCGCCCTGGCGGCCATTGCTTGTAGTAACAGGACGACGCCGGCTTCTTCTTCCGCCGGCCGGACGCAGGACATCGTCATCCTCTACGACAACGACGTGCACTGCTCCGTGGACGGCTATCCTGAGATGGCCGCGCTCAAGGCTGAGATGCAGGCCCGTACGCCTTACGTGACGCTGGTTTCCGCCGGTGACTACGTGCAGGGCGGCAGCATGGGCGCCGCTTCGAAGGGAGGCTGGATCATCACGATCATGAATGCCGTGGGCTACGATTACGTCACGCTGGGCAACCATGAGTTCGACTATGCGATTCCGCGCCTGAAGGAGCTCTCCGACTCCCTGACGGCGACCGTGCTCTGCTGCAACCTCATCGACCTGAAAGCCGGCAAACGCATGTACCAGGCCTACGAGATCGTGGACTATGGCGGTACGAAAGTGGCCTTCATCGGTGGCGCCACGCCTTACAGTTTCAACTCGTCGACGCCAGCTTATTTTCAGGACGACAAGGGCAACTACATCTATTCGCTCTGCGCCGACACCTATTACGACATGTTCCAGAATTATGTGAACGATGCGCGTAACCAAGGCGCCGATTACGTAGTCGCGCTCACACACCTTGGCGACGACGTGGCCTACGATCCCATCAATTCGCAGGAGCTGGCGCGCCAGACCTACGGCATCGACGTAATCCTGGACGGACACTCGCACAGCCTGGTGCCGGAACGCATCCTGACCAACAAGGAAGGCAAGCCGGTGAAGTATTCGCAGACAGCCGCGCATTTCGAGAATCTGGGCGTGATGACCATCCATCCGGACGGTTCCATCTCTCTGAAGCTCATCCCGACGAAGGACTTCGGCAAGGAGGATCCGCGTGTACGGGCTGTCCTCGACAGCTTGAAGGCGGTATATGCCGCCATGGGTGCCCGCAAGGTCGGCACGAACGAAGCGATGCTGCCGGCCAAGAATTCGGAGGGCGACTGGCTGGTGCGCAACGGTGAGACTTCGCTGGGCGACTTCTGCGCCGATGCGTTCCGTGCGGTCCTGTGTACCGACATCGCCATCGTGGGCGGCGGCTCCATCCGCAAGGACCTGCCTGCCGGCGACATCTGCTACGACGACATCTTCAATGTATTCCCTTTCGACAACAAGGTCAGCATCGCGGAGCTCAAAGGGCAGGAAATTCTCGACGCACTGGAATTTGGCGTGGCGGCCTATCCCACTGATTTCGGCGGCTTCCCGCACGTCTCGGGCATGACCTTTACCTTCGATCCTTCGATCGAAAGTCCTGTCGTCTACGACGTGAACAAGGCTTTCGTCAAGTTCGACGGTGGTCCGCGCCGCGTATCCGACGTCAAGGTCCTGAACCCGCAGACCGGCAAATACGAGCCCATCGATCCTGCACGCACCTACTCGGTCGGTGGCACGTCGTATCTTCTCAACGATGCCGGCGACGGCTACGAGATGCTGAAAGGCGTTGGCAAGGAGACAGGCACTTCCGATCTGGAAATGCTCGAAGTCTACATCAACAAGCTTCACGGTGTCATTCCTGCCGCTGAATACGGCAAGTCACAGAACCGCATTACCATCAAGTAAAGAGATTCCGGGTCAAGCCCGGAATGACGAAAAATAGCGAAGCCTGGTATAAGGGCTATTTCAGAAGTTCCGGACGAAGCGCTCGCGTTCTCGCGAGCGCTTGTTCGTCCTGCCAGGCGGCAATCTTTTTCGGATCGCCGGAGAGAAGGACGTCGGGGACGCGCCAGCCGTTGAATTCGGCGGGACGCGTGTAGACGGGCGGCGCCAGGAGGCCGTCCTGAAAGGAGTCGGAAAGCGCTGAAGTCTCGTCGCCCAGCGCGCCGGGAAGGAGCCGGACGACGGCGTCGGTGATGATGGCGGCCGGAAGTTCCCCACCGCTCAGCACATAGTCCCCCACCGTGATTTCCCGCGTGACGAGATGTTCGCGGATGCGATGGTCGATGCCCTTGTAGTGACCGCAGAGAATCATGATGTTCTGCATGCAGGAGAGCTCGTTGGCCACCTGCTGCGTCAGCTGTTCGCCATCCGGCGACGTAAAGATGATCTCGTCGTAATCGCGTTCGGCCTTCAGCTTCTCCATCAAAGTGAAGACCGGCTCGATCATCATCACCATGCCGGCGTCGCCGCCGAAACTGTAGTCGTCGACCTGGCGCCAGCGCCCTTTCCCGTATTCCCGGATGTTGTGGACGAAGATTTCCACGAGCCCCTTGTCCCGGGCCCGCTTGACGATGGAATAGCCCAGCGGACTTTCGAGCAATTCCGGAACGACAGTCAGAATATCGATTCTCATACGCCCGGCAAAATTAGTGAATATTTCCAAAAAAAGAGTATATTTGCAAGTTACATTAAAAACACTAAAACAATGAGTGAAGATCTGAACCCGGTTGCTCCCATCGAGGAACAGCCCGTAGAAGTAAAGGAAGAAGCTGTCGAGACGACGGTTGAAACGAACGTTGAAACCCCCGCCGAGCCGACGGCCGAAACCGAAACCGAAAAAACCGATTATTCAAACAAGGGTCTCAAGGAGATCGTCGACGCTTTCAAGGAGATGATCGATGGCGAGAACATGCAGCAGCTCTACAAGCATGCCGAAGCAATCAAGGCGGCATTCTACAAGAACCTGCGCAAGGAGAAGATCGCCTCGGGCATCGAGCAGCCCGCCGAAGCCGCCGGAGAACCGGCCGCCGAGACGGAAACCCCCGCCGACGAACCCGTCTCCTTCAATCCCTTCGCCGAAATCGAACGCGGGTTCAAGGATCTTTACAGTCAATATAAGGTGAAGCGTACCGCTTACACCCAGGAGCTGGAGAAAAACAAGGAAGAGAACTACCAGGAGAAACTCGCCGTCATCGAAGACCTCAAGGCCCTCGTCGAAGCCAGCGAAGACCTCAACCAGACCTTCCCCCGCTTCCGCGAGATCCAGAACCGCTGGCGCGCCATCGGCCCCGTGCCGCAGGCCAAGGTCAAGGACCTCTATGACACCTATCAGCACTATGTCGAGAAATTCTACGACTATGTGAAGATCAACAAGGAATTCCGCGACCTCGACTTCAAGAAGAACCTCGAAGCGAAGGAGAACCTCTGCGAGAAAGCCGAGAAACTCTCCGAAGAAGAAGATGTCGTAGGCGCTTTCCGCACCCTGCAGAAGCTCCACGAACAGTGGAAGGAGCTGGGCCCGGTAAGCAAGGAATTCCGCGAGTCCGTGTGGGAGCGCTTCCGCGCCGCCACGGCCGTGATCAACAAGAAGCACCAGGCCTATTTCGAGAGCCAGAAAGGCAACCAGAAAGAGAACCTCGAAGCCAAGACGGCCCTCTGCGAGAAAGTGGAAGCCATCGCCCAGGCTGAAGTCAAGGATTCCACCGACTGGAACGCCCTGACCAAGGAGATCGAGAACATCCAGAAGGAATGGAAGAAGATCGGCTTTGCCTCCAAGAAGGACAACCAGAAAGTGTACGACCGCTTCCGCGCCGCCTGCGACGAATTCTTCGCCAAGAAGCGTGAATTCTACTCCGAGTTCAAGAACCAGATGCAGGACAACCTGACCAAGAAGCTCGAACTCTGCGAGAAAGCCGAGGCCCTGAAAGACGATACCGACTGGAAAAAGACCTCGGATGCGTTCATCGAGCTGCAGAAACAGTGGAAAGAGATCGGTCCCGTCTCCCGCAAGAAATCCGAACAGGTCTGGAAGCGCTTCCGCGCCGCCTGTGACGCCTTCTTCAACAACCGCGACAAACACTTCGGCAGCGTGAACTCCGAACAGGGTGAAAACCTCCAGAAGAAACGCGACCTGATCGAAGAGATCCGCAACTATGAGGTGGAAGACAAGGAAGAAGCACGCGAGGCCCTGCACGAATTCCAGGAGCGCTGGAATGCCATCGGCTTCGTCCCTTTCAAGGAAAAGACCCGCATCCAGGATGCCTTCCGCAAAGCCGTGAACGAGAAATTCGGCGAATTCCGCGAGACCGGCAGCCGCTACGCCGGCAAGGCCGAACGCGCCGTCCGCAGCGAACGCGACCGCCTCGTCCAGAAATTCATGAAGAAGGAACAGGAGATCGCCACCTGGGAGAACAACATGGGCTTCTTTTCCGCTTCGAAGAACGCAGACGCCCTGCTCGAAGAACTCAACAAGAAAATCGATATCGCCAGGCAGGAACTCGCCAAACTCGAAGAAGAAATCAAGGAATTCGACCGCCAGCACGAGCAGGAATAACGCATGAACGACAAGAGAAGCAGCATCGTCGGCTTTGCACTGATCGGCATCATCCTGCTGATCTTCACCTGGTACAACAGCAAGCAAGCCGAGAAAAGACAAGCTCAGGAAATGCTGGTCCGCGATTCCCTCGCGACCGCAGCCGCACTTGAGCAGGGCGAGGAGGCCACAGCCGCCGACAGTCTGGATATCACGGACTTGACGGCCGAAGAAGAAGACTATCAGGACCAGTACCTCAACCTGGCCAGCCAGGCCGAAACCGAATACTACACCCTCGAGAACGACCAGGTCTCCATCCGGATCAGCTCCAAGGGTGCCCAGCCCTACGAGGTGCTCATCAAGGACTATTACACCTTCGACAGTTCCGACCTCTTCCTGGTTCGCCCGGACAAGAGCCTCTTCGACCTGGAACTCAACACCAACCAGTGGCTGAATACCAGCGACCTGCACTTCCGGCGCGTCGAGAGTACCGACAGCACGCTCACCCTCCGCCTCCAGTTCGAGGAGAATGCCTGGATGGACGCCGTGTATTCGCTGGCCTCCGACAGCTACATGCTGGGCTACAACCTGCATTTTGTAGGCATGGACCAGGTCCTCGACCGCCGTACGGGACAGATGACCCTCAAGTGGGTGCTCGACGTGCCCCGTCTCGAAAAAGGCTACCAGAACGAGCGCAACTATTCTGGCGTCGCCTATAAGTATCTGGCCAACAACGAAGTGAAGACGCTGGGCAAACGCCGCGACATGGCAGATGAGAATTTCAACTCCACCCTCCGCTGGTTCTGCTTCCAGCAGCAGTTCTTCTCAGCCATCCTCGTGTCGGAGAACGGATTCCCGGCCGGCAAGCTGGTCAACCGCTTCTACCCGGAAAACAATCCGGAACTCAACCTGATGCAGTCGGGTGCAGAAATGGCGGTCGCCCTCGACAACCGCAGCGCCGATTTCACCATCCCCTTCAGCTTCTACTTCGGGCCGAACCACTTCTACACCCTGAAGAGCTACGGCGAAAGCTTCGAGAAAGTGATCCCGCTGGGCGGAAAGGTCATCGGCACCATCAGCCGTTTCGTCATCATCCCGACCTTCAACTGGCTGCGCCAGTTCATCAGCAGTTACGGCCTGATCATCCTGATCCTGACTATCATGATCAAGCTCGTGATCTCGCCGCTCACCTGGAAGTCCTACATGTCGTCCGCCAAGATGCGGGTGCTCAAACCCGAGATCGACAAGATCAACGAGAAGTATCCCCGCCAGGAAGATGCCATGAAGAAGCAGCAGGCCACCATGGATCTCTACAAGCGGGCCGGTGTCAACATGTGGGGCGGATGCCTCCCGATCCTGCTCCAGTTCCCGATCCTGTGGGCCATGTTCCGCTTCTTCCCCGCATCCATCGAGCTGCGCCAGCAGAGCTTCCTCTGGTGCCACGACCTGAGCGCCTACGACTCGATCCTTGACCTGGGATTCAAGATTCCGCTCTATGGCGACCACGTTTCGCTCTTCGCCCTGCTGATGGGCGTGTCGATGTGGGGTTATTCGAAGATGACGATGACACAGCAGCCCAGTACCCAGACCATGCCCGGCATGGAATTCATGCAGGTGTGGCTGATGCCAATCATGATGGTGTTCATCTGCAACAACCTGTCGGCCGGCTTGAGCTACTACTACCTGCTCTCGAACATCATCACCATCGGACAGAACTGGGCCATCCGCAAATGGTTCGTCGACGAAGACAAGATCTACGAAAACCTGAAGAAGAAGGCCAATTCGAAAGAGCCTGTCAAGAAATCGAAGTTCCAGCAACGGCTCGATGCCGCCTACAAGGCACAACAGGAACAGATGCGCCAGCAGAACAAGAATCGATAAACCATGAGCATCTCCTCTGCCATCGCGCAAATAAGACACGAACTGCCATC
>JAEEGH010004507.1_pt1 | contig 35687 bp, 40 predicted proteins | sample 9134181 | NCBI WGS metagenome assembly JAEEGH01 (sample SAMN16246544, study PRJNA631951) | gut metagenome | biome: gut microbiome; feature: rumen; material: DP-attached | host: Bos | place: Iran: Karaj | collected 2018-10
AAGAAGCTGCTGAAGCAGGTCGGACTGGATGCACCTGTATTCTATGCCGAGCTGAACTGGACCGCGCTGATGAAGGTGATTAAGAAGAACGAGGTACTTTACACTGAGGTGCCCAAGTTCCCAGCCGTTAGTCGCGACCTGGCCCTGTTGGTTGACAACAGCGTAGAGTTTGCCCAGATTGAGCAGATTGCCCGCGCAACAGAGAAGAAGCTGCTGAAGAAGGTTGAGTTGTTTGACGTTTACGAGGGCGACAAGCTGCCTGCTGGCAAGAAGAGCTACGCCGTGAACTTTATCCTTCAGGATGAGGAGAAGACCATGGGCGACAAACAGATCGAGGCCATCATGAACAAGCTCATCGCACAGCTGAAAAAGCAGCTGAATGCAGAACTGCGCTAATATTTACATTTTTACATTTTTGAATTTTTAAATTTAAATAAGTATATGGGAAGAGCATTTGAATATCGTAAAGCTACAAAGCTGAAGCGATGGGGCCACATGGCCAAGACATTTACAAAGATTGGTAAGCAGATTGCCATTGCCGTGAAGGCAGGCGGTCCGGAGCCAGAGAACAATCCTACATTGCGTGCTATCATCGCCAATGCCAAGCGCGAGAACATGCCGAAGGATAACATTGAGCGCGCCATTAAGAATGCGATGGGTAAGGATCAGAGCGACTACAAGGAAGTGACTTATGAGGGATATGGCCCTCACGGCATTGCCATTTTCGTGGAGACCCTGACCGACAATACCACCCGTACGGTAGGTGACGTGCGTTCAGTATTCAACAAGTTTAATGGTAACCTGGGTACACAGGGTTCGCTGTCGTTCCTGTTCGACCACAAGGCCGTGTTTACCTTCAAGAAGAAGGATGATCTGGATATGGACGAGATGATCCTCGACCTGATTGACTTTGGTGTAGAAGATGAGTTCGACGAGGATGAGGAGGAGAACAGCATCACCATCTATGGCGATCCTTCTTCATTCGGTGCCATTCAGAAACATCTGGAGGAGAATGGCTTCGAGGTGACAGGCGCTGAGTTTACCCGTATCCCCAACGACCTGAAAGAAGTGACTGCTGAGCAGCGTGAGACCATTGATAAGATGGTAGAGAAACTGGAGGACTTCGATGATGTCCAGACGGTTTACACAAACATGCAGCCCGAGTGATTAAAATGAATGCCTCGCCAATTGGCGGGGCATTCGTTTTTATTTGTAGTCTTTTTCCGTGAGAAGAATGTCAAGGTAGACTGTCTGCGGATTCTTCTCAGAATAATAGATATATCGGAAGTTATAGCCTTCCTCTTTATACGCCATCACCTGAGTGGTGTTCTTCAGCGCATCTTTCAACGCATTTCTGGCCTCTTCCTTCTGATAGGCATCGCTACGGTCGGAGGCTCCTGATAATTTATAATAATACTGGATGGTGTGCGACGTACGTTCGAAGGTCATACTGTCGATAACCATATCCTGTGCCACAACAGATGGACACTTCCGTTTTGTAAATTCGACACACTCTCTGGCGCATTTGTCTTCCAGGGATTCCTGACAGGCACCTAATGTGAGGACTGCCAACACAAAAAGTATTACTTTTTTCATAACGAATGTATTTTTTCGGTGCAAAGATACATAAAAAAAGCAAAAATATTGGAGAAACGACAGAAATTTTGTATCTTTGCATCTCAAACTACACATATTATTAATGAATCATATCAGAAATTTCTGTATCATTGCACATATAGACCACGGTAAGTCGACGCTGGCTGACCGAATGCTGGAGTTTACCAAGACCATTCAAGTGACTGAGGGACAGATGCTTGACGACATGGACTTGGAGCGTGAGCGTGGTATTACCATCAAGAGCCACGCCATCCAGATGGAGTATATGCACAATGGTGAAAAATATATCCTCAATTTGATTGATACCCCAGGACATGTAGACTTTTCTTATGAGGTGTCACGTTCGATTGCTGCCTGCGAAGGCGCATTGCTCGTGGTGGATGCCACACAAGGTGTGCAGGCACAGACCATCTCGAACCTATACATGGCTATCGACCATAATCTGGAAATCATCCCTGTGATCAATAAGATTGACATGCCTTCGGCTATGCCTGATGAGGTAGAGGACGAGATTGTCGATCTGATAGGTTGCGACCGTTCAGACATTCTTCGTGCCTCTGGTAAGACGGGCGAGGGAATTGAACAGGTGCTCGATGCCATCGTGGAGCGTATTCCGCATCCCGTAGGTGACGAGACAGCACCGCTCCAGGCTCTCATCTTCGACTCTGTGTTCAACTCGTTCCGAGGCATCATCGCCTATTTCAAGATTGTAAATGGTGTGATTCGTCAGGGTGACCTGGTGAAGTTCTTCAATACCGGAATGGAATACGATGCCGACGAGATTGGTGTGCTGAAGATGGATATGATTCCCCGTAAGGAACTGCGTACTGGCGATGTGGGCTATATCATCTCGGGTATCAAGAATTCGAAGGAGGTGAAGGTGGGCGATACCATTACGCATGTTGCCAAGCCCTGCGACAAAGCTATTGAAGGCTTCCAGGAAGTGAAGCCGATGGTGTTCGCAGGTGTTTATCCCATTGATCCCACAGACTATGAGAACTTGCGTGCATCACTTGAAAAACTGCAGCTCAACGATGCTTCGCTGACCTTCTCACCAGAGAGTTCCGTGGCCCTCGGTTTTGGCTTCCGCTGTGGATTCCTTGGATTGCTCCACATGGAAATTATACAGGAACGCCTTGACCGCGAATTCGATATGGATGTCATTACCACCGTGCCTAATGTGTCGTATATGTGCTACACGAAGCAGGGTGAGGTGAAAGAGGTGCATAACCCCTCCGGATTGCCAGATCTGACGCTTATCGATCATATCGAGGAACCGTATATCCGTGCCTCGATTATTACGGCTGCCGACTTTATCGGTCCTATTATGACACTTTGTCTGGACAAGCGAGGCGAGCTTATTGATCAGCAGTATGTCAGCGGCAATCGTGTGGAGATCCACTTCATGCTCCCGCTGGGTGAAATCGTGATCGACTTCTACGACAAGTTGAAGTCTATCTCAAAAGGTTATGCCTCGTTTGATTATCACATCGACGGTTTCCGTCCTTCGAAGCTGGCGAAGCTCGATATCCTGCTTAATGGCGAGCCTGTGGATGCTCTCTCTACACTCACGCATCAGGACAATGCCGTGACCTTCGGCCGTCGTATGTGTGAAAAACTCAAGGAGCTCATTCCGCGTCAGCAGTTCGATATCGCCATCCAGGCGGCTATCGGGGCGAAGATCATCGCCCGCGAAACGGTGAAGCAGGTCCGTAAAGATGTGACGGCTAAGTGCTATGGTGGTGACGTGTCGCGAAAGCGTAAACTGCTTGAGAAGCAGAAGCGCGGAAAGAAGCGCATGAAACAGATTGGAAATGTGGAGGTGCCTCAGAAAGCCTTCCTTGCAGTATTGAAATTAGACTAATAACATATTTATATATTTTATAGACCTATGGCTACTGTTAGTATTACTTCAAGAGACGTTGCCCGTGAGTTGGCCCGTCGTTACAGTACAATGACTCACGAGGAGCTTGATTTGCTGGAAAGCATCCTCGTGCCAATGAAATTTTTGAAGAACGAAATGATTCTCCGCGAAGGAGAAACCTGTACTAATATCTACTGGGTGGTGAAGGGCTTGGTGCGCCAGTTCTATTATAAGAATGGTAAAGAAGTGACAGAGTATATGGCTACCGAGAATAGCATAGTGATGTGTATCGAAAGCTTGTTCCTCGAGCAGCCCACTCATTTGCAGATCAAAGCCATCGAGCCTTCCATCCTGATTGCGATTCCCAAAGCTGATTTGGAGGCCGTCGCTATGAAGAGCGTCAACATTCAGATCCTTTATCGTAAGATACTTGAGGAATCGCTCATCCTGTCGCAGATTCATGCTGATATGTTGCGCTTTGAGAGTGCGCAGGATCGTTATCATAAGCTTATCAAGCGTCAGCCGCAATTAGTGCTCCGTGCGCCATTGGTCTATATCGCCAGCTATTTGCAGATGACGCCTGAGACGCTTTCGCGCGTACGTACGGCTGCACTGATGGAAGATAAATAAAATAAAAGGCTCTCCAAACGGAGGGCCTTTTTAATTTCTTCTCAGATAGAGGGAATTATCGATGCAATTCGGCAACTCGTTTTTGTAATGTGTGACATAGATGAGCGTGCAGTCAGGATTGTCATACATATATCGGTCTACGATAGCCTTTACCAGGTTGCGGTTGCAGAGGTCGAGTCCATGAAGCGGTTCGTCGAGAATCAGCAAGTCAGGACATTTCACGAAAGCGCGAGCCAGCAAAACCAGCCGCTGTTCACCACTCGACATTTCGAGGAATTTGCGATCAACCAGATGCCCGATGCCAAATACGTTCATCCATTCAATACATTGGTCTTTTTCCTTTTGAGTCGGTGTGAAATAAAGCCCTATGGTATCTTTCAGTCCACTGGCCACAATCTGTAGGGCAGGGATGTTCTGTTTGTAGCTCCGATGCATCTCGGGCGATATGTAGCCGATGCGCTTTTTGATGTCCCAGATGCTCTCGCCAGAGCCACGCCTGTGCCCGAACAGCGAGATGTCGCAGGCATAGCTTTGCGGATTGTCAGCACAGACGAGTGAGAGTAGGGTGGACTTGCCTGAGCCGTTTTGCCCGGAAAGTGCCCAATGCTCGCCCCTGAGCACCACCCAGTTCAGATCCTTCAGAATGGTCCGCTCACCATAGCGGATGGTTACGTGATTGAAACTGATCACCTGTTGAGGTATCGGTGGCAGAGGTGTTGTTTCCTTTACCTGGATGGCATGCGGGCAATGATCAATCTGGAAATCCGTTTTTACCTTGATGTCAGAAACCACGCGGAGTTTGTCTAATCTGACGACGCGAGTGATGAACGCTGGTATTTCGTCCATCTTCGATAGCACCAGTATGATCTGCATGCCTTGTTCCTCTGCAAGCATCTTGAGTAGATCTTTCACTTGGTCTCGCGTTTCTGCATCCAGTCCGATGAAAGGATTTTCTATGATCAGCACCTTGGGGTTGGTAAACAGATTGGCTGTGAGTTTGTATTTCCGTAGTTCACCACTGCTCAATAGTATGATATACTTATCAAGCAGATCTTCGAGATGGAACAGCTGATAGAGGTTCTTTTGGAATTCTCGGCGCTCAGGCGTATCCTCACCAGCTAACAGGAATGCCTCTTCGAGCTTCTGGCCGACGGTGGGCGTCTCTTCGTCGATCTCCATCTGATTCCAGCGCTGTTGGAGGAAATAGGTGCGATCATTGTCACCGCCGTAGGTATCGCGGAAGGTGATATGCTTGAGGTTGTTATACGGTTCGTCGAAAGCATAGTTGATCATTCCGGGAAATACCGGATGTCGCCCTGTGATCATATCTACAAGCATTGATTTCCCAGCTCCATTTCTACCAACGATAGCGATATGTTCACCCTCGTTGAGGCAGAAATTCACGGGTTCAGCCAAACTCCATTCCGGTTTCCTGGCCCTTGCGTTCACCAGCTCAATCGTCTTCATCCTTCGTTTTGCGTTTTGACACTTTCTCTTTGTTCTTGTTCACGAAATCCTTCCAGCCCCGGTATTTCACATCGCTCTCTGGCCTGCCCATCTGCAGATAGTGGCAATAGGCTGCAGCGAGGGCATCCGTCGCATCCATGAATTTCGACATGTCTTCGTTGGGTATCTTCAGCAGCCGTTGCAGCATGCCCGCCACCTGTTCCTTCGAAGCCCCGCCATTACCGGTTAATGCCATCTTGATTTTCATCGGCGCATATTCGTGGATGGGCACACCGTGATGAATGGCTGCGGCGATGGCAGTACCTTGTGCACGACCCAGTTTCAGCATCGACTGTACATTCTTGCCGAAGAAAGGTGCCTCGATGGCCATCTCGTCGGGCAGGAAGCCGTCGATGATGCTGGTTACGCGCTCGAAGATGTGGCCGAGCTTCAGATAGGCATCAGGAAACTTCCGCAGGTCGATGACACCCATCGTTATCATCTGCGCCTTTCCGTCCACCACCTTCAGCAGACCATATCCCATCAGGTTCGTGCCTGGATCGATACCTAAAATGACTTTCTCCATTCAGGCTGCAAAATTACTACTTTTATTCCGATTTCCCAAAATTTTTGTTGCATATGTTAAGACATAATAAGGCCCCGCATCCCTGCGAGGCCCTAACGTATCTTCGTTATACACGAATAGTTAACTTACCACCACGGGGAATACCACCACCATTTACATTCTCTAACTCTTCCATTGTCAGAGCGCGTGCGCTCATTTCATTCATCTTTGCCATAATCTTATAATTTTTAATTGTTATACTTACTGTTTTTGATGATGCAAAGTTACGTCGGTTTTCTTCCGATTCCAAGAAATTTCACGGATTCTTCTTAAACTTGTGTGGACAAACACCTGCCCTTTGGCCAAATCGGGGAAATCGCTGCGAAAAGTGTCCAAAAAGCACATGTCACAAAGTGTCCTGACCCTTCTGTGTCATTTTGGCCTATTAACACAATTTAAAGGGGGGGGGTAACGGCTATTAACAAAATTATTTGTAATTCTGCGCCCGAAATAAACCATTAAAATTGTTCGCGAACATTAATAATCAAACAATAGACAATGACAACAATCAAAGAGAAACGAAAGTATGAGAAGCCTGCAATGCAGGTTTATGAGTTGCAGCATCGGCCACAATTGCTGCAGATGAGTGGCCTTGATCCATTCAATCCGGGAAGTGACCCGTTGAATTCGTAAATTAACATGTTGAACTCTTTAAATGAAATGAAGACAATGAAGACATTCAGATTATTCAGCATGGCTGCACTGGCTCTCGTAATGGCCGCCTGCAGCAATAACGACGGCGAGATTCAACAACCCGCACAGCAGCAGGGCATGATACCTTTCAGCGCCACCATCGCAGCCCCCAACAGCGGTGCTACCACCCGCACGACATACACCGAGGTCGGCACAAGCATCAACGTGGCATGGAAGAATGGCGATCAGATTGCCCTGATTCATAATGGCCATAAAGACGTGGTAACGGTTGGCGAGCCCAATACCGACGGTTCTGCCACTATAACTGGCTCAATCACAGCCCCGGCTTCAGATGAGGAGGATGTGGTGCTGGTCTATCCAGCAGCATCGATCGAAGCCAGTGGTTCGGGCACGGGTATCACGCCCGTTGTCGCTTATTTGACAAAGGGATTAACTCAGGACGGTACGCTCGATTATATCAGCGATTATCTCGATTCCCGCCGAGGCAACGGCACAATCATCTCAGACGGCGGTAGCGGCGGCACGCTCAAGGAGAACGTGAAGATGGAGAGCAAGATAGCCATCTGGAAACTCTCGCTACAAGACAATGCGGCTACCCCCAACACACTCTCAGCCACCGCAGTGACCGTCAAAGTTGGTAGCACGACCGTGGCAGCTGCAGCAGCTGCAGCCAAGAGCAACTATTACCTTTGTTTGGTTCCTGCAACGATGGGCTCTGGCGACCTGACCATCAGCGCCACCGTCGGCTCCGATACCTACACCTACAAGAAGACCGGCGGCATCAGCCTCACGGCCAACACGTACTATCAGAGCACGGTGAGCATGACAAAAAACACGACCAAAGACCTTTCCTTGCTCACTAGCAACTACACGGCGCAAGACGGCGACGTGCTGACGGGCGAACTCAGCACCATCCTACAAATTTCCATTGCCGACGGTGCGACGGTGACGCTCAGGGATGTGACCATTGACTTTAGTAGTGCCAGCAATTTTTTTGCGGCCCTCACTACCTTAGGCGATGCAAGAATCATCCTGGCCGACGGCTCGACGAACACGTTGAAAGGAAACGACAACGGCCATCCTGGTATCTATGTCGCCCCGGGCAAGACGACCACCATCTGCGGCGGTCCCTTAGGCACCGGCAAACTCATTGCCAGCAGCAGCAGTGCCCCCGGCATCGGTGCTAATGGTGCTAATGGATGCGGCAATATAGTGATTGAGGGTGGTGACATCACTGCTACCGGCGGCACCAATAGTTCTGGCATCGGTGGCTACGGTGATTATAGTTGTGGTAACATCACCATCAGCGGTGGAAAAGTCAATGCCACGACCAGCGGCTTGGGTGCAGGTATTGGTGCTAAATCTGGTACTGTCGGTGACATCTTGATTTCGGGTGGCGACGTTACGGCCAGCAGCGCAAAGGGCGCCGGTATTGGTGCGAGCTATAAGGGCACCTGTGGTAACATCACCATCAGCGGTGGAACCGTCAATGCTACTGGCGGGTCTTCTGCTACTGGTGGAGCTCCCGGCATCGGCTCTGGCTATAATAATGATGGGTCTGAGCCTTCACCCACCTGTGGCAATATCCTGATTACGGCAGGCATCGTCACCGCTGTTGGCGGTGAGTATGCTGCCGGTATAGGCACAGGGAATATGGGCAATTGCGGAACTATCGTGATTCAGGGAGGCACCATTAACGCCACTGGTGGTGAGGGTGGCGCCGGCATCGGTACAGCTCCAGGCTATCAATCAAGAAATCATTCCAGATGTAAATCCATCACCATCAGTGGCGGCGCGATTACCGCTATCGCAGGCAATGAATGGAGTGGCAAGAGTAAGAGTGGCGCCGGCATCGGTACAGGCGCTGGAGGCACCTGCGGCAGCATCACCATCACAGACGGTGTGACATATGTCGATGCCACTAAGAAGGGCTCTGGATCAAAAGACATCGGACGTGGTAGTAATGAAATATACAATGGCTATCAGGACAGTGCCATCTTGTTAGATGACAATACCACCGCCGGTACCGTGACCATAGCATCCGGCGTGGCCACCAGCGACGGCACGAAGCACTATACAGACGGCGATGCCGCCAACGGCTACAGCAAGCAATAAAACCAGGCTAGACTCATTGGGGTCAGGCACCTCTGTGACACATAACGATCCGTACAAAATTTCCCTCGCAGCATCTCTCTGCGAGGGAATTTTTATTAGACCCCGCATCCCTGCGAGGCTTTAATGTTTTGAAAAAGGCCCGCCACTGCGAGCCAAAATTGTGTTTGATAACAACTAATGCTATTCAACCTAGATATTTCTTCAGCAAATGCATACCAACAACTACGAACACGTTTATTCTAGCCGTGGGGACAGGTACCTGAGTCATAGCAGCCGTCATACCCAAGTACCTGTCCCAGTGACTATGGTTCAAAGATAGCATAAAGAACGAACGAAATGCAAAGTATTGCATTTAAATTTGCATTGTTCAGAGATTTTTCGTATCTTTGCCGCAGATTATTAATAACTAAAACAATTACGCTTATGAAAAAGATCTACCTTTCGCTCCTCGGAGTAATGACAACACTGACAGTTTGCGCACAGCAGCAACTCTTAAGCACCTACACGGTGGACCCTGTGACCAACGAGAAAACGTGGCAATGTGACTACACCTACGAGAACGGAAAAACGATGGAGGAGCATAATATCTACTACTACGCCGACGGCACAGCAGAGACCAAGACGCTCCACATCTACGACGACCAAGGACGGCGACTGAGATTGGAGGAATACGAGATGCGTAACGGCGAGTACGTGATGACAAACAAGTGGGAGAGCCTGGAATGGAATGAGAAGGGTCTCGAGACGGCTTGGATCAACTACGATGAAGACGAGAACAATCCGGGCCAGCTGGTCCAAACCCTGAAGTATATCATCTATCGGTACAATGGTACCTATCCTGCAGACTACGACGTCTATGCTCCTGACGGTGACGGCGGGTGGGCGTTATATGCCACGATCAGGGGAGAAGACAACAGCAAGGGGGAGTTGGTCAAACTCTATCAGGAGATACCTTGGGGAGACATGGTCTATACCTCTACCAAACTCTATGAGTATGACGACCACAGTTGGGTGACGAAGGAGACATACACGTCTGATGCCTGGGGTAACTATGAGTATACCTACGAGAACTTCTATGATGCCAATGGTGTCATAGAGAAACGGAACCGCTATAAGGACGGGCAGTTTTTGGATATTCAGTATTACGTCTGGGGCGATCCCACTGCCGTTCAGGGCGTGAAGGCCGCCGACGTCACCGCCCCGTGGTATGACCTCAGCGGGCGCCGTCTCAGCACTCCACCCACGAAGGGTATCTATATCCACAAAGGCAGAAAAATCGTGATGAAATGAAAAAGAGAGGCGACCAAGTAGTCATGGGGACAGGTACCTGAGTCATAGCAGTCATCATACCCAAGTACCTGTCCCAGTGACTATTTAGACAATGGGAAAATAGTTAATAGCAAATAAGTATTGTGTCATGATAACAAATAACAAATTCATATTAATAAAATATACGCTTATTATTTTTATATCTCTATTATTGCATAATTTATTTGCACAAAGCAGTAAATATGTAAGCATAGAGATATGGAAAAATAATGTTCATAAAACTATTTATGACTCAAGCATTGATAGTATAACTATTTCTCCCACACCTCTTAAGATAACAGATCCATACAATGGCCATGCATATATGGATATGAATCTACCAAGTGGAACTTTGTGGGCCACTTGCAATGTCGGGGCTGAAAATCCTACAGATATAGGATTATATATATCATGGGCAGAACTTGAAGAAAAAGAAAATTATGATTGGGACAATACTAAATATTTTGATGGAGAATGGCTAAAACAAACAAAATACTGTACCAATAGTAATCATGGAAAAGTGGATAGCATCACAGAATTAGAGTGTGAAGATGACATAGCATTTAATAAATGGGGAATAAATTGGCGTATACCATCAGAAGAAGACTTTAAAGAACTATTGGCCTTTTGTAATTTTGAATGGGATATTAACATTCCAGGATTTGTAGTAACAGCTAATAATGGTAATCGTTTAGTTTTTCCAGTTACAGGATATAAATATCGCGATGGATTAGAATCAAATAATGTCTATGATTCTGAAATTTCTGCAAAAGGGGTATACTGGACGAGGGACCTTGTAAGCTACGCTAGTGAAAAAGCATGGGCGTATGTTTTTTCTGGATGGGAAGTTGAGGGTTTCACTGCTCCGTCATACACCAGTGACAAGTATAAAAGGTGCTATGGATGTAATATAAGACCTGTGTCATATCTTCCAGAGAAAGAAGATTCCAATGTGGGATATATTTATTTCTGGGACAAGGGTAATTCAGTTAAATTTGCATTGGAGCAGATTGATAGTATATGTTTTAGATTTCTTGAGAATAATGATGTATATAATTACAATGGATATGAATATGTCGATTTAGGATTGCCAAGCGGTGTAATGTGGGCAAGTTGTAATATTGGAGCAGATTCGATAAAAGGTCATGGGGATTATTTTGCATGGGGAGAGACTCTCCCAAAAGAAGAATACACTTGGAAAACTTATAAACTGGGAAATAGTAAAGGTCCGCTGGAAGGATTGCAACTGATTAGGTATTGTTTGGATGAACAATATGGAGAAGTGGACAATTTATATGAATTGAATGCTCAAGATGATGCGGCTCATATAATATGGGGGGAAGGTTGGAGAACTCCTTCTTTATATGACTTGTATGAATTAATCAGATACTGTAAAAAAACAGAAATACGTAATTCAAGTAGGGTACTTACCCTTCAAGGTCTTCCAGATGGGAGTGGTGTTTTGTATACAGGGCCCAATGGTAATTCCATCTTTTTACCAGCAGCAGGATATAAAATGGGAAAAAGAGTGACTTGGCTTAATGAATTTATGAGTTATTGGCTTAATCAGCTTATGAGTTCTTCGAACGCGACATATTATTATGACTCTTTTGGAACAACAGCACTAGATAGCAAAGACAGATGTTATGGTATGCCAATTAGACCAGTTGTTGATTTTATAAAAGGAGGAAATATTGGATTCACTAAGGACATTTCCACGAATGACTGTATATTTGTCAGCGTACGAAATGGAAATGGAAAGCAATTCCTAATTAGTAAAAAACCAACAATAAAGTATAGTAAAGACATTATAAATGTGAATTCGTTAGACATATCCATGTATTATGCTCTGTCTGACAATATTAGAATACAATTTGGAAACACAATAAATTCAAATGTAAAAACAGTGATTAACAATAAAACAACCATATCAAATGATGGAAATAATATTATTGTCTCAGGAATAGAAGATAATTCTCGTGTTACTCTTTATGATATTTCTGGGAGAAAGATCTCAACGGCTACTTCTAATAATGGTAAAACTATCCTAAATGCGAGTAAAAATATTGGTAATATCTATATTATTAAAATTGGCGAAACAGTGATAAAATATTTAATGAAATAGTTATGAAAATCATAGGAGCAGATGATTGATCTATTCAAAAAGAGACAAATGCCTGCCCCTTCAATTTTTAGGGGTAGGTATTTTTGTGACGAGTTAGTTAAAATGGACAATCATCTTTTTGTTTTAAAATGATATAGTTCGGATTGTTTTCTAAATTGTAATTATCGAGGAATTTTTTATCTGGATTTTTACATTTGACATACGTCTCCCCCTCATGCCTTATTGTCTTTTCTTCACAGAAGCCACAATCCCATCTATTTAATTGACAAAAATGTTTGCAAGCTTTCCAAGGAACCACATTTTTATCTTTTCCCTCTTTATCCAAGGAGTCTTCTTTATCTTCAGATGTCTGTTTGGGCCGTGATTGATCAGAATAGATTAAGTCCTCTATCGTCTTAATGGTTGAAGAAAGATTGCCGTCTTTTACCATTTCGACCAATTTGCTTCTGCCAAATTCTATCAACGTAGGAAGACTATGACCCTTTTGGGGTAGAAGACACCAAAGAGCATCCTGTATTTTGCCGTAATAATCTGTTTTATCTGCCAATCCCTTAAAATCAAATAATACAGGAACACTACTTTTCAGCCATTGTTTAGGTAAATAGTAGTGACCAGGTCCTATAACAAAAACTCTAAGAGAATTATATTCTCCGAGTCTATATACATCTTTATTGTCAAATGCTTTAGTAAAACGTTTAAAATCACCTTCACACCGTGTACCGTCAATAACCCATATCATGTTTTTATAGAACTTTTCGCGGGATATCCTTTCTTCCGCGGATATATAGGAATGCTGAAATTCAATAACCATACCTTTGTCAGTTTTGATATCGGCAATATGTTTTTCTCCCGTCATCTCATCTATCGCAATAACCTCCTGCCATTCCAATGGAAATTTATTCTTCCAGCTTCTATGCCATTCTGTCTCATGTTCCCACCATTTGTCACATTGAGCACAACTTTTATGTGCCCAATGATGAACCCTGGTGTCTCCACATTTGGCAATAACCGGTTGATGACAAATACGACAAATACCCTTTAACCCCTTTGATGCCTCAATTTTCTGATTATCTACTAAAGCAAATTTCATAATAATATCTTTTATAATATCATTAAAACAAAATCTATGCCAAAGATTTTAATGTTGGGGTTTCTCACAGGAGTCCAATGTCCTTTACCAGAAAAATATTCATAACAGAGGGACGGTTCTTTTGTTATCGTGCTGTGATAACGAAAGAACCGTCCCCGTGTATGTTCATTGCTTCATTGAGGGATGGTTATTGCCAAGAGTGAATGACAGTATGATATTCAGAGGGTGGACTATCAATGTAGAATATTTCTCAGAAATACTTCATTCCATGAGAATCCAGAACACATATAGTCTCCTGTTTGACAAGATTACCCAATTTGAGGAAAAAGCTGATGTACGAGATTCTAAGGCCATTAAACGTATGGCTACGGCATATATGAAACTACTTTTCCCACAATGGGATAAAGAGGAAGATATTGACAAAGATGCATTTGACCTCTATTGCTTGCAGCCAGCACTTCATCGTCGAGGCATCGTGAAAGAGCAATGCCATTTCATTGACTCTGAGTTTAAGGCAAGAATGCCTGAGGTTTGGATAAAGTAGTAATAGGAGTATGTAATTATATGTATAATATGGTGGCGGTTCTTATGATATAAAGTAAGAACCGCCACTAATCGTCATTGCTATTATTGTATTAGGTAAATCTTAGGGTGTTCTCAAAATAGTCCATCCATTCTAATACTTCGTTTTCGTAATTCTTATCCGCTAAGGTCTTGTCATCATCGAAGTTATAGATATGATCGAGAAGGTCGTCGTAGAAGTCATCAAAGTCTTCGTCAAGCTCTTCCCTTAAGTTGTACACATCACTTTTACTGTACTTGTTATATTTCTTTTGGTATATCATCTTTGTTGCATCCAAGATAACCTCAGCATGTTCTTTGGTGCTTCTATCTTTAGGTGGTAGCTTCTTATATTTCTTTTGGTACATTACTTCTGCTGCAGCAAAGATTTCTGCTGCATCTTTTTTAGTACAAGTACATCTTCCCCAACTCTCCATAAGCTCGTCCTTTCATTTTTTTGCAAAGATAGTGCTTTTCTTGTTATCTTCCAAATAAATGCATTGCTAAATTTGGAAGTTATTGATATTTTTCGTATATTTGCAGCAATTAAGGAGGAAGGCTTATGTATGATTATGATGACTACGATTCGCTGATGGAGGTTGACGATCTTCTTTTTAACGAGGAAGATGAGAGGCTGGAATATGACCGCAGAGCCAGAGAGATCAATGAATATTGGGATCGTGAGAATAAGTATATCAAGAGTAGTGGTATCTATACGAAGGAAGAGGTACGACAGATTCTTGATGAGCATAATCGTATCCGCAGGGAACAACTTGCAAAGGCCAAGGAAGATTTAGCATGGGGATTAGATTGGATAAGAGAGCAGAAACAATTTGCTGCAGAGGACATACGAATGGAGAGGGAATACCGAGAACTGGAAAGAGAACTCGAAATGCAAGAGATCCAAGATGAGGTTGATGATCTCAAGGCTATGGCTTATCGGGCTCGTAGAGAGGAACAGGATGCTTATAATGATTTCATAGCATCATTGGATATGGCAGATAATTAATCCGTTTATGAATAGTCCACGGGGACAGGTCCCGTGAGTCATATAAACGCGTTAAAGCCCCGCATCCCTGCGAGGCTTTAACGTTTTTACTAACCAACTAAAACTAAACGTATGAAAAAGAAACTATCTATGATGAAACAATTACTAATCTTTTTTTGTTGATGCAAAGTTACGGCGATTTTGGGCTAATTCCAAGAAAAAGAGCAAATTCTTCTTCAACTTGTGTAGACAAACGCTTCGTCTTTGGACAAATCGAGGAAAAAGACTTCGTTGTTGTCCAAATATGCAAGTTTCTCCCTATTATTTCGTCTATTTCCAAATTTCTTCTTATATTTGCACACAGAACTAATTAAGCAATATGAGACATCGAATTAAATCAGGAAAGATTGGTTCCTATACACCTGAGAAACTGAAGGTGGAGAGTGAGGAACAAGAGGCTAGAGAACTGTCTGAAGAGGTCGAGGAGATCTTCGAGGAGGATTCTGCTTTCAGCAATGATGACGAGGCATTGGCTGCTATGGAATTCTATGACAGCCCAGATGATATAGAATAGAAGCAGGTGGGAACAATGAAGAGGTTATTTGTCATCGCAGTTATGCTGGCCATATGGATTGAGGGCTATGCAGTAAAGGTTGAAACGACGACCAATCTGAAAGTGTACTATCCTGAGTATACTAGGATTGATCTAGTCTGCGAGGAGATGCCAAAGGCTGCACAGAAGGATGTGGAGTTCTGTTGCGAGGCAGCATTCACTGGAGAGTTGCTGACGGAGTTCAAGCATTCGAACATCGGAGATAACCATATCTGCAATGGAGTGATGAAGAAGGGCTATAGCTGCAAGGCGAATACAGGTGGCTTCGTATGGGGCAAAGGTAAATGGAGGTTTATGCGAAAAGCGGATTATCCCACTACTGCGGATGGTTGGAATATGGGCTTTTGCCAGATGCTGATCGTCAAGGATGGTAGTGCCAGACCCATCGGAGCGAAGATGAAGAATAATGTGAATATCTACAGGGCCCTCTGTGAGAAGGATGGAAAGCTTTGCATCGCCGAGTCGAAGAAAAAGATGACTTACGAGACTTTCGTCAAGTCGCTGAGTGCCTATAAGGTGACCCACGCCCTTTATCTGGATATGGGCAGAGGTTGGAACTATGCTTGGTATCGAGACCAGAAGGGAAAGGTTGTTGTGCTTTTCCCTGAGAGCAAAATGGCACCCAGTTACAAGTTTAGAACCAATTGGATCACATTCTATAAATGAGCATTATATTAAGTATTCAATAGGTTAGTATTAATAGGTTAAGATTGTTCATCCGCTGCATGGTTTGAGAAAATCGTGTGGCGGATTTTTTTGATGGAAATATGGTGGTACTGTTGAGCATCACAGCGACATAGGCGACTGATGAATAAGAAATAGTTCTTAAAAGATATTAAAGTTTAGTGGGGTGTCCTGAGTTTTGGGACACCCTCATTGTTATATTTGCACCCATGATTGCGAAAAGCAGTCAAAGTATAATATGTTTAATTTAAAAATAATGATCTATGGAATTTAAATTTAGAGCAAACATTGTGATGAGCCGAGAGCTCACCATTGAAGCAAAAGGGTTTAATGAGGCGATAGAGAAAGCCCAGGCCAGGATGTCAGAGCCTATAAGGCGTGATGAACTGACATTCAGGAAGATCTATTACGACAACGTCTATAAAGATGGGGAAGCACTAGTAGTAAAGTGAGTAGAACAACTTAAAACCAAAAGAAAAGAAATGAGTAACAATTGTGAGATTTTGGATTTGGATGTAAAGTGCGACACACTGGTGCCTTATTATGACATGGGTATCAGTTGTGGACTGCCTACTGAGATGGGTGACATACCACCAGAGATGGTTATGGTGCCAGGTATGTTGACGATGGACCTCAATGTGGGGTTTGCGAGGGCGCAGGGTGACTCGATGATCGGCGTGGGCATTCACGACGGCGACCTGCTGATGCTGGAACGTACCTGCCACTTCAACAATCAGGATATCGTGGCAGCCTGGGTTGATGGGGCGGAGTTGCTGAAATCGTATTACATGGATGAGCATGGCCGTCACTGGCTGGTGCCTTCCAACGACAGATATGATGCGATGTTGCTGACGGAGGAGATGGACGTGAAGTTCGCAGGACGGATGGTGTGGAATATGCGAAAGGATGTTCACGAGACAACACGTAACATCCGTCAGTCTATCGAACGCGCACTGAAAAAGATGGGTGAGTTGATGGCAGAAGAACATGTGCTGACCAGAGAGGAGGTGGAGCGAGCCTTGCAGCATGTAGGGCCGTTGGTGATGAAAAGTCGTCACTGGCTGGGACCTTGTCGTGTGCTGATGGATCGTGGGTTTATCCTCCAAGAACGTTACAACCTGTTCTGTGATCTGGTGAGAAGTGTGCTGCCTGACCACGAGCATCTGCCTCAGGAGGCTGAACTGAGGCGTATGGCGGTGGACTGCTTCTCAAAAGCGTTTGTGATATGGAAAGATGAGAAGGCCCCTGTGCATGGGCGGTACTATCGGGGCTATTATCTTGCAGGTGCTGCTATGCAGAAGCAACTCCCATAGAACTCCCAGAAACTCCCAGAAAATTCATCATAGCTCCCAAGAATTAGGCGAAATCGGCCAAAACTCCCATTAAAGCTCCCACAAACTCCCATTGGGCGACGGATTATTTCCGCCGCCCTTTTTTTATGCGTAATTTTGCTATTGAATTATTAACCCGAGTGGAGTGAGAGTCCTCTGAGGTGAAAAGCTGCAGCAATCAATCTCTTCTCACAACACGAAGGAAGAAATGAAAGAGATTGTTCTGAGAATTAATGATGCTGCGCTGGAGGATTTTCTGGGATTGATCCGGCTCTGTCCGAGTGTGGAGGTAGTGGATGTTGACGAGGCGGCACTGCCCAGTAAGAGTTCGATGGCCATAAGGATTCGTGAGGCTATTGTGCAACTGAGGGAGGAGCATCTGTTAAGAAGAAAGTTCGACTATGCCTGGCTGAAGGTGGCGATGGACTCAACAGATGACATGCCGTCGTTTGAGTCGGCCCAGCGATACCTTGATTATTTGTGTGATGAACTTCAGTTGGATGACCTGCCCTGTGAGTCGTCGATATCGAAGATGATGGATATGGCTAGAGGTCAGCTGTTCCATTGGACTTTCAGCGACACCAGCGACGCCCAGGAAACCACACGCAGAAACAACATTGTTAAGCGCTTTTTCTGTTTGATGAGGGGTCGGAAATAGGCTGTTTTCCGAAGATTTTTCCGAATGATATTTTGGTTTTTCCGAACCGTTTCCGAATGGGGGTGACAGCTATTGTAAGCATGAAAAATCAGTTGTAATTTTGCATTATCAAAAATCAAAAATAGATAAAAATATGGTAGAACAAATTAGATTTCAAACAATGAAACATTCAGAAGTTAGTGTGAATGCCTATGGTATCACGGTGAAGAAAATGTGTGCCTCATGCGCCATGAAGGAAGTTCAGAACGACGGTGAGCGGGTTTGCAAGAAAATGGGGCTGATGGTAAAACAGCAGTTCTGTTGCCGCCACTGGCAGATGAGCGACGGACTGAAGAACGCAGGACTACAAAACGGAGGCGTGGTTCGCCAAAGAGGGACGCAGAAAATAGTGATAAAATAAAAGGTAAAAGTATTAACCGAGTCGAAGTGTGGTGGAGGAAGTCTACGTAGTGAAAATGGCCAAATTCCGACACAGCCTTCACTCACAAATTCGACAAAATGAAAAAACTAATTGCAATTGAAGAAGAGGTACTCGCACGCCTCGTATTGGGAAAGTGCGTAGAGGGTCGCTTGCGTCGTGACAAGTGGACGGGTGTAATAACATTCAATGCTTACAACCGTAAGCCGAGGATCAGGCAGAAGGATGTGCTGATGAAAAAGACGCCCTGGGGTTGGCTGAAGGCTTCTCTGAAGCGTAGGAAGCGCTATACCAGTATGCCGAATGACCTGCCCATTGGGGAACAGCTGGCAATCTTGGACGAAGAGAACGAGCTGGCCAAGCAGGCACTGATTGAGAACTATATCCTCGAATCTGATTAATGAAAGGAGATGTGTATGGGATTTTGCTATCAGAAGAATTTCAGTCATCCTACATTGCCTGTGGACGAGGCCCAGTTTTGGGCCCTCGCCAGGGCGAAACAATGGAATGAGAACATCGACAAGTACCGAGAGACGGGCGAGGCGAGTCTGAAACGCAAACTGCCTGCGTTTATCTTCCAGGCGACGTTTGATGAGACGGAGTCAGCCAAAGGAAAGATAGGGCGTTGGCGCAAGCAGGCAGCAACGAGACTGACGGGCTTGGTGGTGATGGACGTGGATCATGTGGAGAGTGAAGAGTTAAGAGTGAAGAGTGAAGAATTTGCTGCCGCCGACTTTAAGCAGCGAGCTGCTGAACTCGGAATCCTGCTCATCTACATTACACCCTCTGGGCACGGGCTGAAGATTGTGTTTAAGGCCAGAACGGAGTGGGGTAATCTCATCGACAACCAGCACGCGATGGCGAAGGTTTTGGGCGTGGAGGTTGACGAAAGTTGCAAGGACGCATCGCGTATGTCGTTCATCTGCAAGGAATCGGATATACTTTATTTGGACAAAGAATTATTTACTTATGAGAACAAGGAATTTGCTGATAAATACGATGCTGAGTATCGTGCTGGTCATAGTCGTGGTACTGCGACTGATGCTGTGGCCGATAAGACTGTTAAACAAGGGTCTGAGACTGTCGGCCATGTGGATGCTGAGTCAGTACCGATAAAGTGGAGAGGTTATGATTTGCAGAACATTATTGATGCTAGGTATGCTGGGAAGTTGCCATGTGCAGCAGACTCCAATCGTCACAATGAGAGCCTCAAACTTGCCACAGATCTGCTCCTCATGCTTGACGGTGATAAGGCCGCAGTACAACAAGCCGTCGAGGCTCAAAGCTGGGTTAAGGAAATCATCGCAGAGCGCGATGAGAACGTGGTGCAGACCGTTGCCTCGGCCGTCTCTTGCATCGCGGAGAAAGAAAAGAAGTATGCAAGTTCGCTGCCATCCAAGGCCATGCAGGAAGCGGTGAAGGCAGCAACCGGCAAGACTTATCAGGAAATCACGAAAGGCCAGGTACAGAAGACGGTAACGTTGAAGGATGATGATTTGAAACGTTGGCTCTGGGAGTGGGGCGAACAGATCGAGGTGCTGAGTAAAGACTATCCGCTTTTGAAGGATATCTGCAAGGGATTGAAGCGAAACCAGTATCCTGCGGCGATGTTTGTTGCTGGTGGCTTGTTGATGACCTTGATGACGAGATGTACGTATCGATTTTATCATCGCCCGGAAGAATTGCGTCGTTTGAATAACTCGACGCTGATTATTGGCGATCCTGCTTCTGGAAAGTCGTTCGCCACCAGACTCTTTAAGTTGATTGCATCACCGATCGTTGCTGCTGATAAGATTGGCAAAGATGCCATCAATGCCTATCGCGAGCAGATGAGGACCAAGGGTGCCAACAAGGAGAAACCCAAGAAGCCGAAAGTGGTAGTTCGCATCCATCCTGCGCGAACCTCGAACGCACAGTTTATTCAGGATATGGTGAATGCCATTGAGGAGGTGGACGGCGAGCCGATGCAACTGCACATGCTGACCTTCGACACAGAACTCGACAACACGCTTTCGTTGCAGAAGGGTGGAGCCTATATCGATAAGCAGAGCCTGCAATTGAAAGCTTTTCACAATGAGGAAGACGGTCAGGCTTATTCGAATGTGGACAGTATCTTTCAGGAGTTCTATGTCATCTGGAATTTCATCTACACGGGTACACCACTGGCACTCAAGCGGATGGTGAATGAGCAGAACTTTGGAAGCGGTCTCGCCACTCGTCTGACCTGCATCCCTCTACCTGCGACCAACTTCGAGATGATGGATCGTGAATCTCACGCCGATTTTGAGAGTGATGCCCGTCTGAAAGAATGGGCTGAAAAACTGGATCGGATGAAGGGTGAACTCAGCGTTCAGAAGATCGTGGATGAGCTTTACGACTGGACGGCTCGAAGGATGATGGATGCCAAGGATAATGAATCTCTGGCCGATGAGATGCTGTTGAAGCGGTGTGCCTATCATGGTCTGAATTTCTCGGCGCCGTTTATCGTGATGCGTCATTGGGATAAGATGCGTCAGGATGGTCAGTACTGGTGTGGCGAGTTTGAGACGGACGAGGTGGATTGGCGTCTGGCTGAGTTGATCACCAACATCCAGTTTGCTTGTCAGCGTCATTACTTCGGAGCTATGGCTGAGGCTTATTTCGACAACAAATTGAAAGATGCCTCAGTGAATGTGCAGCGTCGACAGAGGACATACGAGGCCTTTGAACGTTTGCCGGAGCAATTCTCGGTGGAGGATGTCATGCGTTGTTTCCAGTTGAATAGCGAGGGTAGTGCCCGTGTCAGGACGAAACGTCTGATTGAAGATCATCTTGCTGAGAAGGTGGGTGAAATCAAAGAGGGCAAGAACTATAAGTCTGTTTATCGAAAGACGGGTGTCGTCATGCTCTGATGGCGTATCACGTATCATGCGTAACATTGTAAAAGTGAAAATCGCGATTAAGCGAGAGCAGAGCCGAATGAATTCGAGTTATGCCGAGCGTGAGCGATTTAGACGAAGTCAATAGTATGAAAGAAGTAAGTATCAATAAAGACATGAAACTCTCCGAGCACTTTACGCTCGGGGAGTTGACGAAAACGAAGTATCAAACGAAAGACGGGAATATCCCGAGTCGTGTAGCGATTGAGAACCTTCGCAATTTGTGCGAGAATTGGTTGGAGGATCTCAGGTATAGTTATGGAACGCTCTATGGGGAAGGTGATGTGCCGGTGATTATTACCAGCGGATTCCGTTCAGAGGAAGTGAACAGATTGTGTGGAGGAGCAAAAGGCTCGAATCATCTCACAGGGTGTGCGGTGGATATCAAGTGTTATGGTCCCGAGCATATGATTCGCTTAGCGGGAATTCTGCTCGACATGGCCGATGGTACCAAGCGCGACTTCGACGAACTGATCCAAGAGAAACGCGGCACTACCTATTGGATCCACTTCGCAGTCCGTCCCAAAGACAATCGCCGCAAAATCCTCTTCGATTGCAGGTAATTGGTCTTAAAACCTATCACTGGGGCCTGGCCCTAGTGATAGGTCGTAGCTTTTTCAGTTGAAAATTTGGAAGTTAATGAAAAAATACGTATATTTGCAGCTGAAATTAAAAACCATTCATTAATAAACACGTATGAAGAAACTTGTATTAACATTGATCGTGATGTTGGCATTTGTGGCGAATGCTGATGCACAGGGCATCTTGGGGCGATTGAAAGATCGTGCCGTGAATGCTGCCAAGAACGCCGTTGAGCGTAAAGTGGAGGATAAGGTATCGCGCGAGACAAACGATGCGATGGACGATGTGCTCGATGGCAAGAAAAAGAGCAAGAAAGCAAGTGATGATGGCGACGCTGAGGCAGTGGATGATTATCAGAACGACACCAAGAATGTGAAGAGCGACTTCGTTCGTGGTTCAGTCGTGATGTTCGAGGATGACTTCGCTAATGAGCAGATTGGTGAGTTCCCCTCCAAGTGGGATCTCGTCAGAGGTAGTGCCGAGGTGGCCAGTATCAATGGCGCGAAATGTATCGAGATGGATCAGCGTGATTCTTGGATTTCTCCGCTTGTCAAGGGAGGCATCAAGAACTACTTAGGCGATGTATTCACTATCGAATACGACATGCTGTATGATGACAGACCTAAAGATGGCTGCTCTAATATAGAACTTGACATCATGAATGAAAATTCGCCTCGTGACCATGAGTTGTTTACTATTACCTATGGTTTTTGTAACGATAAACAGTCATACCATTGTGACTATTGTCTAACCTCAGAGTCTTCTTTCACCAATAAAGAAGGAAGTGCAAGTTCTGCGGAAAGTACAACTAATAATGATGGTCGCTGGCATCATTTCGCCCTCTCGTTCAACAAGCGTGCCATCAAGTTTTATATCGATGGCAGACGTGTGATCAATGTGCCTAACGCCAAGCCTGGTGCAGGATGGGTGACATGGTTCTCCAGCGGTGGTCCAAGACCTACCTATATAAAGAATGTGGTGATTGCCAAGGGTGCCGTAGAACTCTATGAGCGTAATGCTACTGACATCGATGCTAAGGTGGCTGCCGTTGAGAAGGCCATTGCCGAGACGGGAAAGTTTGTGACGAACAACATCCTGTTCGAGACAGCAAAGGCTACGCTGAAACCCGAGTCGATGGAGGAGATCCAGAAGGTGGCTGAGTATATGAAGAAGAACCCTAGCGTGCGCTTCGAGGTGCAGGGCCATACCGACAATCAGGGCTCTGACGCTGTGAATGACCCACTCTCTCAGCAGCGTGCAGAGGCGGTAGTGAAGGCTCTCGAAGGCTTAGGCTGCGACCCCTTCAACATGCGTGCCGTTGGCAAGGGCTCACACGAGCCGGTGGCTGACAATAAGACCGATGCCGGTCGCGCCAAGAACCGCAGGGTGGAATTTATTAAGAAATAATAGTTATTAGGATTCTTAAACGCACATAGACCTCGCAATCACTGCGGGGTCTAATTTTTTTCTTCGCAAGGCTTGTGAAGATTTGGAAGTATGGGAAAAGTTTGCTAATTTTGCAGACGGATAGAAAAATTGCAAGATTATGGGTGAGGATATTATTCAGTTTGACGGGATTAAGGATACCATGCAGGGCATCATCAAGGTGATTGGCGTTGGTGGTGGTGGCTGCAATGCGGTCAGAAATATGTATAACGAGGGCGTGGAGGGCGTGACGTATGCGGCATGTAATACGGACAGTCAGTCGTTGAAGAGCTCGCCCGTGCCCGTGAAGATGTTGTTGGGTGCCAGTGGTCTTGGTGCCGGAGCGAACCCGGAACTCGGTCGTCAGGAGGCTGAGAACAATGTGGAGGATATCAAGACGCTGCTCTCCGACGGTACGAAGATGGTGTTCGTGACAGCTGGTATGGGTGGCGGTACGGGTACTGGTGCTGCGCCTGTGGTGGCCAAGGTGGCGAAGGACATGGGACTGCTGACGATAGGTATCGTGACCATTCCTTTCTATTTCGAGAAGAAAAAGAAGATCATCAAGGCGCTGAAGGGTGTGGATGAACTGAGGAAGAATGTGGACGCCATCCTGATCGTGAACAACGAGCGCCTTTGCGACGTGTATTCCAACTCGGAGATCTCTATCAAAGAGGCTTTCCAACGGGCGGATAATATCCTGAAGGATGCGGTGAAGGGTATCTCGGAACTGATCACCGTGCATAGCGACGGCTCGATCAATCTTGACTTCCGTGATGTGGAGACCACGATGAAGAATGGTGGTGGCGCCATCATGGCGATGGGAAGGGCCAACGGTAAGAACCGTGTGGAGAAAGCCATCATCGATGCGCTGGACTCGCCCTTGCTCTATGGCAACGACATCGGTAAGGCCAAGCGTATCCTGTTTAATATCTACGCCAGTGAGGAGCATCCGATCTTCGTGAGTGAGATGCAGGAGATAGACGATTTCTTTGACCAGCTGGATCCGAATATCGATGTGATCTGGGGTACGTCGACAGACGACTCGCTGGGCGAGGATGCCAAGGTGACCATCCTGGCGACGGGTCTGGAGGACGACCTGCGCTGCGAGGTGAAGGAGAATGTGCATCGCGATGATGATGATTTTTATGAGGACTTGATTCAGAAACTCTATAAGCCAGCGAAGAAGCCGACAGTGGGGGAGGTGATTACGCAGCAGGAGTTGCCCTTTGAGGTGGAGCCTGCGCCGGAAGTGGAACCTGCAGCAGATGAGGATGAGTGGAACACTGAGGAAGAAGCACCGGTTTCGCCTACGATGGTGAGCAAATGGAGGGCGTGGCTCAAAGATTTTATGAAAGATGTGAAGGAATGAGCAACCAGCAGTTTTCACCAGAGGGGATTGCCAGTCAGATCAGGCATCTGATAGCGCAGTTGCAGCGAGCGGGGCGGAATGACCTGCTGCTGCATGCCATTGGTGTGCCCTTGCTGGAGGAACTGCGGATAGAGGCAGCGAGGGGGAAGCTGAGCCGGTTGGTGATCACGAAGGATTATCGTTTTCTGCTGGAGGACTATCATCAGGAGGTGGAGCTGCAGCCTGTGCATAAGGCGGTGTATCTGTTGTTTCTGGCGCATCCCGAGGGGATAGAGTTCAAGCGGTTGGCGGAGTATCGTGAGGAGTTGTTGCGCTATTATCTGGCAACGGCGAAGATGATGGATAAGGAGAAGATCATCGAGGGTGTGGACCATCTGGTGAATCCCTTGGATAATGCCATCAACGAGAAGTGTTCGAGGATCAAGAAGGTGTTTCTGGAATTGATGGACGAATACAGGGCGAGTTACTACATCATCAGCAGTCATACGCAGAAGCACATCGCGGGTTCGAGCCGTATCTGGTATGAGCGCCTGAAGGTGATCACGCTGCCCAGGGAATTGGTAATCTATGAAAAATAAATTTGGAAGTTTCGAAAAATGTTTGTATATTTGCAGGGTGAAAGTGATATATTAGCATAAAAATGGAATGACTAAAAACTATTTATTCAGAATCGGGCTTTGGGTGATGGCATTGATGATGGTGACGCCCGTGGGAGCCAAGCACAAGAACTTCAAGGTGTCGGTGTATGTACGTGCTGCGGAGGTTCAGAAGATGAAGGACCAGAAGTGGCTGGATGAGTCGTGGGCGACCATCTCCAGTCAGTTGGATGTGGACAAGATCTATCTGGAGACGCATCGCGACCTGCTGATTGTGGACGATGCGACGATTGAGAAGGCGAAGAAATTCTTCACGAAACAGGGTCTCGAGGTGGCTGGTGGCATCACCTTTACCATCAACGAGAGCAATGATTTTGAGACCTTCTGCTATTCTGATCCCGAGCATCGGAAGATGGTGCAGAAGATAGCCGAGGTGACCGCGCGACACTTCGATGAGTTTCTGTTGGACGACTTCTTCTTCACCAGTTGTAAGAGTGAGGCAGAGGTCAAGGCGAAGGGTGCGATGAGTTGGACGGAATATCGTCTGCAACTGATGAACGAGGCTGCGAAGAACCTGGTGCTGGGTCCTGCGAAGGCGGTGAACCCGAAGGTGAAGGTAATCATCAAATACCCCAACTGGTATGACCATTTTCAGGGGCTGGGCTTCAATCTGGAAGATGGTCCGCGACTCTTTGACGGCATCTGGACGGGTACGGAGACAAGAGATCCAGCCAGTGCGCAGCACTTGCAGAACTATCTGAGTTACAATATCATCCGCTATTTCGAGAACCTGCGTCCGGGCTATAACGGAGGTGGATGGGTGGATGCTGGTGGTATCCAGATGAGTATGGACCGCTATGCCGAGCAGTTGCATCTGACGGCTATTGCCAAGGCGCGCGACGTGATGCTCTTTGCCTATCACCAGCTGATGGATGTGGCCCTGCGCGACGAGATGCGCGCCCCCTGGCAAGGATCGGGTACAAGCTGGAATTACGACGAGATGCGGGCGCCGTTTAAGAAGGATGGTAAGACGGTGACGCCCACCACGATGGCGCGCATTGCTGATGTCACCCTGCGCAAGGCCGACGAGCTGGTGGGGAAGCTGGGCAAGCCCGTGGGCATCAAATCGTATAAGCCTTTCCACGCCCTGGGCGAGGACTTCCTGCAAAACTATCTGGGCATGATAGGATTGCCGATGGATATGTATCCCACCTTTGCCAACGACCAGAAGATCCTGCTGTTGACGGAGCAGGCCGCAGGCGACAAGGATATCATGCAGAAGATCAAGGCGCAGTTGCAGCGTGGGTGTGACGTGATGATCACCAGCGGACTGTTGAAGGCCATTCCGGAAAAAATTGCCGAGGTGTGCGAGCTGCGCTGTTCGGACCTGAAGGCGATGGTGAACGACTTTGGCAGATATGGTCAGAGTGGGCGAGACATCCTGATTCCGCAGGTGCGCTATCTGACCAACGACAGCTGGGAGGTGGTCAGTGCCGGACGTCCGCTGACGGGTGGTGTCTCAGGTTTTCCCATCCTCCACAAGGCGAAGTATCTGGGTGCTTATCTCTATGTGCTGACGATTCCCGACGATATGGGCCAGCTCTATGACTATCCCGCAGGAGCACTGACGGAGATTCGTCGTACGATGAGTCAGGACCTGGACTTCTATCTCGACGGTCCGTCGAAGGTGAGTCTGTTCCTGTATGACAACCATACGCTGATTGTGGAGAACTTCAACGATGAGCCTGTGGAGGTGAAGCTGGTGTGCGAGCCCGACAAGTTCAAGCGCTTGAAGAGTCTGGAGGATCAGACGACCATTGACGGAAAGCTGGAAGACTATTATGTAGGTTGGCACAAAAAGAACGCCACGAAATTTGCCGTTTCGCTGAAACCGCATTCCTACATGGCGTTCAGTTATGAGTAACAAAAATCCCCACCGTTCAGGGTGGGGATTTTTTATGTTTAGTTCGCTGCTTCGAATTCCTCGAGGAAGCGCGTGTCGTTTTCGGAGAACATACGGAGGTCGGAGACGCGGTATTTCAGGTTGGTGATGCGCTCGACACCCATGCCGAAGGCGTAGCCCGTGTATTCCTTGGAGTCGATACCACAGAGTTCGAGCACGTTGGGATCGACCATACCACAACCGAGGATCTCCACCCATCCGGTGTGCTTGCAGAAGCCACAACCCTCGCCACCGCAGATGAAGCAGGAGATGTCCATCTCTGCTGAGGGCTCCGTGAAGGGGAAGTAAGAGGGGCGCAGACGGATCTTGGTGTCGGCACCGAACATCTCCTTGGCGAAGGAGAGCAACACCTGCTTGAGGTCGGTGAACGATACGTTCTTGTCGATATAGAGACCTTCTACCTGATGGAAGAAGCAGTGTGCACGTGCGGTGATGGCCTCGTTGCGATAGACGCGACCCGGACAGATGACGCGGATGGGCGAGGTGAGCTTGCCATTCTCATCGTGCATGCGCTCCATGATGCGGGCCTGCACGCTGGAGGTGTGCGAACGGAGGAGGATGTTCTTCGTGACCTCATCGGGATGTTGGGAGACGAAGAAGGTGTCCTGCATGTCGCGTGCGGGATGGTCGGCAGCGAAGTTCATCTTCGTGAACACGTGGAGGTCGTCTTCCACCTCAGGACCATCGGCGAGGACAAAGCCCATGCGCGAGAAGATATCGATGATCTCGTTGGTGACGATCGTCAGCGGATGGCGCGTACCGAGCTGGATGGGGTAGGGTGTGCGCGTCAGGTCGAGGGCCTCTTCGCCCGTCTCCTGCGTCTCACACTCCTCACGCAACTGGTTGATGCGCTCGGTGGCGAGTGTCTTCAGTTCATTGATCTTCATGCCGACGGTCTTCTTCTGGTCGGCAGCAACGTTGCGGAAGTCGTTCATCAGGGCTGTGATCTCACCTTTCTTGCTGAGATATTTCAGTCGGAGCTGTTCCACTTCCTCGGCGTTCTTGGCGCTTAATTCCTGCACTTCTTTGAGCAGTTCTTCTATCTTATCAAGTATCATATCTGTGTTAAAATTGCAATTTTGCGTGCAAAGGTACAAAATAATTCATAATTAATAATGCATAATTCATAATTATTTTGTAATTTTGCCGCAAATTTGAGAGAATCTGCGATAGATGATTATGACATTACGTCAATGAGAAAGGTTTTTGGTGCGTTTTTCGCATGTGTGCTGCTAATGTTTTCCTGTACGGGAAAGCAGGCGCAGCGGGTGGAAGAGTCGCTGACAGACTCCTTAGCCGATACCGTCGACACCGTGCCGATGGACACGCTGGAGCAATTGCTGTCGGAAATCCCAACACCAAAGGCCATGGACGAATTCTTCGACGATTTCTTCTTTAACTTCGCAGCCAACAAGAAGGTGCAGAAGGCGCGCATCATCTTCCCCCTGACCGTACACAAGGCCGAAAAGGACGAGCAGATCGAGAAGGGACAGTGGGAGATGGAGCGGTTTTTCATGCGTCAGGGTTACTACACGCTGCTCTTCGACAACGACGAACAGATGCAGTTGGCAAAGGACACGTCGATTAACCAGGCCATCGTGGAGCGCATCCTGCTGAAGAAGGATCAGGTAAAGGACTATGTGTTCAACCGTATCCGTGGGGCGTGGATGCTCAGGGAAATCCGCGAGACATCGATTGCAGAGAATCTCAATGCCTCATTCCTCGCGTTCTATCAGCACTTTGTGACAGACAAGGCTTTCCAGGTGAAGAGCCTGAATTCGATGGTGAAGTTTGTGGGGCCTGATCCTGACGACGACTTCAATATGATGGAAGGTGTGATTACGCCTGATACGTGGGAGGCCTTTGCCCCAGAGTTGCCCAAGAAGACCATCTACAACATCATCTATGGCGAACCGAAACCCGAAGGCAGCGAGAAGATCTTCATTTTGCGGGGTATCTCGAACGGAATGGAAATGGAGCTGCGCTTCAAGAAGGTGGGCGAACGCTGGTTGCTGATGAAAATGACAACGTGATGAGGGATATCAAAGACTATAGTCTGAAGGAGTATAATACATTTGGCATTGATGCCAAGTGCAGCAGGTTTTTGGAGTATGAGAGTGTTGACGAGGCACAGATGGTGGCTCAGATCCTGCGTGAGGCAGCTACACCTTATATAATAATAGGTGGAGGAAGCAATCTCTTGTTGACAAAAGATTACAAGGGCATCATGGTACACTCGGCTATGAAGGGTGTGGTTTTCGACGATGGACGGATGAGTTGCGGAAGCGGAGAAATCTGGGACGATATGGTGGCGCTGGCCATCCGAAACGGCCTCTATGGTATGGAGAACCTTTCGTTGATTCCTGGCGATGTAGGGGCTTCGGCTGTGCAGAACATTGGGGCATACGGTGCTGAGGCCAAGGATCTGATTGCTGAGGTGGAGGCTGTGGAGATTGCTTCTGGTCAGGTGGTAACGCTTCGTGGCGAGGACTGTGGCTATGGCTATCGCGAGAGCAAGTTCAAGCATGAGTGGAAAAACAAATATTTGATAACCTATGTCACTTATCAGCTCTCTACGACCTTCGTGCCTCATTTAGACTATGGTAATATCCGTGCGGAGTTGGAGCGGAAGGGGATTGAGAACCCTACGGCCCAACAGGTGAGGGATACCATCATCGAGATCCGCGAGGCGAAGTTGCCTGATCCGAAGGTGACAGGCAATGCGGGGAGTTTCTTTATGAACCCCATCGTGAGTCGTGCTGTCTATGAGGCGCTGATCACGCAATATGAGGGCATGCCCCATTACGAGGTGGATGCCGACCATATCAAGATTCCTGCAGGGTGGATGATTGACCAGTGTGGCTGGAAGGGTAAGAGCTTAGGTCGCGCTGGGGTACACGACAAGCAGGCGTTGGTGCTCGTGAATCGTGGTGGCGCTACGGGCGCGGAAATCGTCACGCTTTGTGAGACCATCCAGGCAGATGTCAAGGCGAAATTCGGTATCGACATCTATCCGGAAGTGAATATTGTTTAGTTTATAGTTTATAGTTTAAAGTTTATAGTTTATAGTGAAGCTGACGTTTTTGGGAACGGGGACATCGTGTGGCGTGCCAGTGATTGGATGCCAGTGTGAGGTCTGCCAGAGCACAGATCCCAAGGACAAGCGTACCCGTTGCTCAGCGTTGGTGGAAACGGAGAATACACGCTTGCTCATCGACTGCGGCCCTGATTTCCGCCAGCAGATCCTGCCACAGCCTTTCCGCAGGATTGACGGCATCCTGGTTACTCATGCCCATTATGACCACATGGGAGGCATGGACGATATCAGACCCTATTGTCAGTTTGGAGAAATCAACGTGTATGCAGATCCTACGGCCTGTCAGGGGATGTTAGAGATGCTGCCTTACTGCTTTGCAGAGAACCGCTATCCTGGCGTGCCAGCCATCGGACTCCACGAAATCCTGCCTCACACCCCCCTCCAGATTGGTGATTTTGAGATTGTTCCCTTTGTGGTGATGCACGGCAAATTACCAATCTTAGGCTATCGCATCGGTAAACTGACGTATATCACGGATATGAAGACGATGGACGAGGGTGAGATGCCGTATTTAGAGGGGACGGAGTTGTTAGTGGTGAATGCCCTAAGATTCGACAAACCCCATCATGCCCATCAGTTGGTTGACGATGCCATTGCTTTCGCAAGGAGGGTGGGGGCGAAGCAGACTTATCTGATACATTCCTGTCACGATATCGGACGCCATGAAGAGGTGAACAGGAAATTGCCAGCAGATATCCAGTTGGCTTATGACGGACAAACAGTGAATTTTTAGCGCAAAAAAGGCCGAAAAAGGGCTTGGTTGGCTAAAAAACGTTAAATACAGAGACTTTTTTATGGAAAAGCTTGGAAGGAAACGAGAATAATCGTATCTTTGCAGTGTGTTTTTCATAGTATTAGATTTAAGGTTAACAAAGGTTGGGTCCCAGCGGGGACCCGTTTTTTTTACCTTTTTTTCTTGGAAGACTTGCCGAAAATGCCCTTATAGCTCTTCATCAGTTTCCTGACCACCAAGAAGATGTCGATAGCCGTCACACTGTTGGCTATCAACCCTGAGATGTAATCGGCCTTGGTATTGCCTTCGCGCTTGATGAAGGTCTGATTCCATAGTGAAGTAAACTTCGTATTGTCGTCCTGTATCTGGTCAATCAGCTCTTCCTTGCGTTGACGGATCTCTTCAAGGGTGCGGAATTCATGTACTGGTTTCTTCTTGATAGGTAGCATAACTATTTACTGAGGAGCAAGCTGGCTAAGAAGTGAACAAGGGGCTTCTCTATCCAGGGCTTGCGAAAGATGATGAAAAGGATAAAGATTAGCAGGTGGATGGCTCCCACTATCAGGAACGCCCACGTCATGCCCATGAAGTTGGAGAGTCCGAAGGCGAGGGCGAATGAGAAATACATCACCACTGCTATGATGATGAGGATAAAAATGATGGCCAAAGTGGCCGCCTTCAGCAGACGCACCACTTTGTCAATCACATCTAACTTCAGATATTCCGTCTGAAGCCCGAGATAATGCTTGAGCACCTCAATGAGCTGCGCAATCGTCTCAACATTCTTGTCGCTTGACAGCATGGGAATGGATTATTCGTCCTCTGCAGCGTCCTCGATGTCGTCCACCAGATCACCCACTTCCTTGCGGCTGAGCTTGATGTTGTGCTTCTTGAGGAAGTCCTCTACGGCATCAGTAATCTTTACGCGAGTGTCTTGTCCCTTCTCCGGAGCCATGAGGATGCCCAGAGCAGCGCCGGCGATAGCACCGCCGAGGAATGCGCTTAAATAACCTAAACTCTTCATACTTAATATAATTTGAATTAAACAGTTGTTTCAGATGTGCAAATATACACATTAATTTTGAAAAAACCATAATTTTGCCCGATATTTTTTGTTAAAATGCTATTTATTCCTTTATTTAACAAACTTTATGCACATTTTTTAGGTCAAATTGCGTAAGATTTTGTAATTTCGCACCAAATATTTGAATTTAAGTATAACATTAATAAAAAACAAAGATGAAAAAGTACACCGTTTTGTGCGCAGGTCTGTGCCTCGCATTGGCTTTTACGAGTTGTAAATCAAGTGAGAGTGCCTACAAGAAAGCTTACGAGAAGGCTAAGCAGTATGACACTCAGACCGCTCAGCAGCAGTCTCAGCCAGTAGAGACCTCAACAGCCGTTGTGGCTCCCGTCCAGACAAGACCTGCCAACGATACCCGCGTGGTTGACAATGCAGACAATGTGTCTGTTCGTCAGGAGCGCGTATCAATGGTTAGTGGTTCAGGTCTGAAGGCTTATAGCGTGGTGGTTGGTTCTTTCGGCTTGGTTTCAAATGCAGAGGGCTTGCAGCAGCGCCTTCGCGATGCTGGCTATCAGGCTCAGATCGTGAAGAACGAGGATCGCAATATGTACCGTGTGGTAGCTGCCACTTTCGACAACAAGGCTGATGCTGCCCGTAACCGCGATCAGCTGCGTGCAACCTATCCCGATGCCTGGTTGCTTTCTAACCAGTAAGCACCTTGGCGCGGATTCTATCCATTGATTACGGTAAGAAACGTACCGGTATAGCAGTCACCGACCCTCTTCAGCTGATAGCAGGAGGGTTGGCGACTGTTTCTACATCAGAGCTATTCGACTGGCTGAAGGCCTATCTAACCAAGGAGCCTGTGGAGCGTATCGTTATTGGCGAGCCCCGTCAGCCTAACGGACAACCGAGTGAGAACCTCGCCCGCGTACAACAGTTCGTAAACCGTTGGCGCAAGGCTGTGCCAGAAGTGCCCATCGAGTATTTCGACGAGCGGTTCACCTCAGTACTGGCACATCAGGCGATGATCGACGGAGGCCTGAAGAAGAAAGCCCGTCAGGACAAAGCCCTTGTCGATGAGATTTCCGCAACGATTATCTTAGAGGATTATCTCCGCTCCCGCAAGTAATCATAATTATTAATTCTTAATTCTTAATTTGTAAGTGATTCTACCTATTTATATATATGGACAGCCTGTGCTTCGTAAGGTGTGCGAGGATATCACTCCCGACTATCCTGACTTGAAGCAGTTGATCACGGATATGTGGGAGACGCTGGCAGAGTCAGAGGGTATTGGCCTGGCAGCACCACAGATAGGCAAGGCCATCCGATTGTCGGTGATCGATCTGGATGTGATTTCTGACGACCTGCCTGAATATAAGGGCTTCAGAAAAGTGTATATCAATCCGCATATTGTGGAGTACGACGAGTCGAAGACGGATACCTCGGAGGAGGGGTGTCTGTCGCTGCCAGCCATCCACGAAAAGGTGGTGCGTCCCATGCGTATCCGTGTGGAGTGGGACGATGAGGAGTTCCAGCATCATGACGAGTGGATAGAAGGCTATCTGGCCCGTGTGATGCAGCATGAGTTTGACCATTTAGACGGCAAGATGTTCGTCGACCGTATTTCGCCGCTTCGTAAGCAGTTGATTAAGAGCAAGTTGACGGCACTCGTCAAGGGACGCTATCGCTGTGGGTATCGTACGAAGCCGGTAAGAAAATGAGAGATGATAGGTGAGAAATGAGAGATATGATTAGAATCTTTGCGAAAAATGGCTGTGAGATGAAAGCCATATTATGCAGATCCCATTTGTTGGTAATCATATTTATCATTTCTCATTTTTCATTTCTCCCTTCATTCGCCCAGTATAATATTGATCGCTTGGTGATGATAGGGCGCTCAGCGCTTTATTACGAGGACTATGTGCTCTCTATCCAGTATTTCAACCAGGCGATCTCTGCAAAACCCTATCTTTACGAACCCTGGTATTTCCGAGGCATTGCGAAATTCTATTTAGATGATTATCGGGGCGCGGAAAGCGACTGCTCGGAAGCCATCGAGCGCAATCCATACGTTGTAGGACTCTATGAGCTGCGGGGCCTCTGTCGTATCAACCAGAAGAAATATGCCGCTGCCATAGAGGATTATACAAAGGCCCTCCGATATGATCCTGAGAGTCAGAACCTCTGGCATAACCGCATTCTTTGTCGCATTCAGGAGAAGGACTATGAGCGAGGTCTGGCAGAGATCGACACGATGATCCAGCGTTGGTCGCACTATGCCAGGGCCTATTCCATGCAGGCGGAGATCTATCTGCTGCAGAAAGATACGACACTGGCTGTAAAGGCACTCGACAAGAGTCTGGAGCTCGATCCCTACGATGGTGGCATTTGGGCTGAAAGGGCCATTATCAGTCTGGCGCGACAGAAATGGAAGGAGGGTGAAGGATTCCTTGACAAGTCGATTCATCTGCTGCCCAAACATGCGGGCAACTATATCAATCGTGCATTGGCACGTTACAACCAGAATAATCTGCGAGGGGCGATGGCGGACTATGATACCGCTCTCGACCTGGATCCGAATAATTTCCTCGGCCATTATAACCGAGGCTTGCTGCGTGCGCAGGTGGGCGATGACAACCGTGGTATCGAGGACTTCGACTTTGTGCTTCGTTTAGAGCCAAATGACCTGATGGCCCTCTTCAACCGTGCTTTGCTGTTGGAACAGACGGGTGATCTGCGGGGTGCCATCCGCGACTATTCGAAGGTGATCGACGAGTTCCCCAATTTCTGGTTTGGACTGGAGCATCGTGCTTCCTGCTATCGTCGTCTGGGTAATAACAGACAAGCGGAGCTGGATGAATTCCGTATTCTCAAGGCCCAGATGGATAAGCGCTATGGTGGCAAGCAGCCAAGACTCTCGAAGCGTCAGATGCGTAGGAAGAGCGATACCGATCCTGACAAGTATAACCAATTAGTGGTGGCTGATGAGCAGGAGGTGGAGCACGAATATAAGAGCGACTATCGCGGAAAGGTGCAGAACCGCAAGGTGGAAGAGGGTCTGCAGCCGATGTTCGCCCTGTCGTTCTATGCTGTCAGGGACGAGATGCATACCTATATCCCCTACGACAAGGATGTGGAGGCCTTTAATCACCAGTCGAAATCACGGTCTTTGCAGATTGGCTGTACGCAGCCTACCATCAACGAAGACAGAATGCACAAGCACATTGCTTTCATCGACTCTGTG